>Ga0307418_1000035_pt1 | contig 35697 bp, 31 predicted proteins | sample SalMarWE160220MG_2_FD_202160 | JGI IMG/M metagenome (GOLD analysis project Ga0307418, IMG submission 202160) | Salt marsh sediment microbial communities from the Plum Island Ecosystem LTER, Massachusetts, United States - WE1602-20 | ecosystem: Environmental > Aquatic > Marine > Intertidal zone >...
TCTCGCTGCTCCTCATCCGTCAGAACCAACTCAGCCTTCGGGCGACCCGTGCGCATAAGCCATCCTCAGTTCGGGGATGGCCTCCAATATACACCCCGTATACTTATGGCGCACACTTCTGTTACAGGACACTAGTACATCGCACGTCTCGGAGTCGCCAGGGGATGCGACGCAAGAAGCACGTTGGCGTTGCTCCGCTCGTACTAGCGGTCTGCTCCCCAGCGGTGCACGATGGCACCGCTTACGCATTACCTCTGGAGGACGAAGTGCCGTGGGTTCAACCGCTCCACCAGAACCAGACTCTGGAGGGGGATCTGAAGCTGCTCGCCTCGACTTCCGACCAGCTGGCCGGGCTCAACACTGCCCTGGCGCGCGTCACACACCAGTTGGACACCCTACCGGCTCGGGGAGCCGAACAGGCAGCCGCAGGCCTCGTGTTGGTCGTGCTCGGGATCGTGCTCCAGATCGCGGGGCCCTCGACAGGAGATTCTCATTGAGGGGGTCCTACCAACACCTTCGCCGCCACCCCATCGCCGGAAAATTCCCGAAAATCCGGGGGGACGCCGGACCCGAAGTGGCCCATCAGTGGCCCATCCTCAGGACCACCGGACCCAAGAAACCAAGTCGGGGCGGTCGGATGGAGCTGCGGTCGCCTGCGTCGATCCTCGCTCGTCTCGCGGGGAAGCGGGAGGCTCTTCGAGAGCGGCTCGGGCCGCTCGGCTCGAACCTGCGGTTCGGGCGTGTGCCTTCGGCTCCGCCGCGTCCCCGCTCCGCGGGGCCGCCGAATCCACCCGTCCCTCCTTCCAGTCGGGGCGGTCGGATTCGAACCGACGACCCCCTGCTCCCAAAGCAGGTGCGCTACCGGACTGCGCCACGCCCCGAATGGGGATGAAGGTAGTCGGGGCGTAGAGCCGCCGGTAGCGCGAGGCATCTACTCCTGCCCTTCGTCCGCCCGCCCGTCCCAGAGTCGCCGGAGCAGGTCGAAGGGGTAGAAGCCGGTATCGTGGCCGTCGCTCCACACGAACTGGAGCGCGTACCGGCCGATGTAGTGGATGGCCTCGGGGTAGACGTTTTCGGGCACGCTGTCCGGTCTCAGAGTCCGGATGCCGGTCATCTCGTCCACGCACTGCGCGCACGGACAGTTGAGGCGCAGGAAACGAGGCTCGTACTCGGAGCGCACCCCATCCTCCCAGGTGATGGCCAGGCGCGCGCCATCCTGCGTGGGGGCGATCTCCCGGGGCCTGAAGCGCGGATCCGCGAGGCTCATCGCCGCTTCAGGAGCGCCGCGGCCAATGCCCTGAACGCCCTGCCCCGGTGGCTGCGCTCGTTCTTCTCGTCCCGGCTGATCTCGGCGAACGTGCACCCGAGGTCGGGGTCGAAGAAGAACGGGTCGTAGCCGAAGCCGTTCTCCCCACGCGGTGCGTCCAGGATCAGGCCCGCCGCCTCACCGCGGCAGACCAGCGGCTCGGCATCGCCGTCCACGAGGACGGCGACGCACACGTAGTGCGCCGTCCGCTCCTCGGCGGGCACGTCGGCAAGGCGCTCGACGAGGTAAGCGTTGTTGGCTCGGTCCCGGTCGAGACCCGTGAGACCCTCCTCGGGTGAGAAGCGCTTCGAGCGGACGCCGGGGGCGCCGTCCAGGGCGTCCACCACGATCCCCGAGTCGTCCGCCACGGTGGGCAGGCCCGACCGGGCGTGGAACCAGCTGGCCTTGGAACGGGCGTTCTCCTCGAAGGTGTCGAAGGGCTCCAGGTCCTCCTCGGCCGGATCCACGGCTACGCCCGCCTCGTCGAGGTCCAGGACCTCGAGACCGGGGACCACCGCGAGGATCTTCCTGATCTCGCGCATCTTCTGCCGGCTGCGGGTCGCCACCACGAGCTTCATCGACGCCTGCCCCCCTCAGCCCTGCTTCAGCGCCAGGGCCTGAGCGGCGAGGAGCTCCTCGATGCCCGCCAGCGCCAGGTCCAGGAGGCGGTCCAGATCGCTTCGCGGGAAGGGATCTCCCTCGGCCGTGCCCTGCACCTCCACGAGGCCGAGATGTTCCGTGGCGACGACGTTCATGTCCACCTGGGCGGTGGAGTCCTCGCCGTAGTCGAGGTCCAGGCGCGGCTCCCCGTCCACGAGACCGACGCTCACCGCCGCCACGCGCTGACGCACCGGGTTGCGCTCGACGAGCCCCTCGTCGAGAAGCCACGCTCCGGCCATCGTGAGGGCCACGCACGCCCCGGTGATGGAGGCGGTGCGGGTGCCTCCGTCCGCCTGGAGGACGTCGCAGTCCACGGTCACCGTACGCGCGCCCAGGCTCCGGAGATCCACGACGGAACGCAGCGAGCGGCCGATGAGGCGCTGGATCTCCTGCGTCCTTCCCTTGACCCCGTCCCGCTCCCGCCGCGTCCGGGTGTGGGTCGCCCGGGGCAGCATGGCGTACTCGGCGGTGACCCACCCCGCGCCGCTTCGCTCGCGCCACTCGGGAACCCCTTCCGTCACGGACGCGGTGCACAGAACACGGGTCTGGCCCGTGGCGACGAGGCACGAGCCCTCGGCGTACGGTGCCGCATCGACCTCGAGGCTCAAGGGGCGGAGCTGGTCCGTCCGGCGTCCGCCGGTTCGTGCAGCCATTCAGTCTCCCACGCGCATGCGTTGGACAAGGTCGGTGGTGGAATACCCCTGGACGAACGGGACGAGCTCGACGTGGCCGCCGGCCGCCTCGACCTCCTCCCGGCCCACCACCTCGGAGATCTCGTAGTCGCTCCCCTTCACCAGCACGTCCGGCAGCAGCTCGGCGATGAGCTGACGCGGGGTGTCCTCGTCGAAGAGGCACACCGCGTCGACACACTCGAGCCCCGCCACGACCAGTGCGCGGTCGGCTTCGGTGTTGACGGGCCTTCCGGGCCCCTTCGCGAGTCGCCGCGCCGAGGCGTCGGTGTTCACGCCCACCACGAGAACGTCTCCGAAGGCCCGCGCGTGGGAGAGGTACGATACGTGCCCGCGGTGGAGCAGGTCGAACACACCGTTGGTGAACACGAGACGAAGGTCACGCGGGCGGCTGAAGCGCTCCAGCAACACGGCCTTGCTCAGGATCTTCGCCTCCGGCTCCCGACAGCTCATCGCACGCTCCCGCTCAAGTTCAGAAGTTCGCCGGCCCCCCGGGCGAGCAGCAGGTCGGCCAGGGCCCGGCCCGCTTCCTCCGGCTCGTCCACGGATCCGGTCAGGTCGCCGCGGACCAGCCTTTGGCCGTCGGAGGACGCCACCATACCCCACAGACGGATCGTGCGTCCATGAGACATCGCCAACACGCCGAGGGGAGCGTTCGGGCGCGCGCCCAGCGCGTCGACCACGCTGCGCTCGGCCGCCAGCGAGACGCGAGCCCTCGGGTCCTCGACGCATGCGGCGGCACGATGCGCGTCCTCGTCCTCCTCGCGGGCGACGAACGCCACCGCCCCCTGGGAGGCACCGGGGACCCACGCCCTGAGATCCAGGATCTCGGTGGCGTGCCAACCGGGCATGCTCCGCCTCGCCTCCATGGCTCCGAGGATGACGGCGTCCACGCTTCCGGACGCCAGCGCGGCGCCGGGGCCTCCACCGTTCACCAGCGCGACGGGCTCCACGTCCGGCCGATGCGCCATCAGAAAGCTCCACCGCCGGGCCCCCGCCACCCCGACCCGCGTCCCCTCCGCCAGGTTCAAGAGCGTGGCCGAGGTTCCTCCCAGGGGGACGAGGACATCCCGGGGCTCCATGCGCCTGGGCACTGCGGCCCAAGTCACGCCCGTGGGCAGCGGTCGCGGAGCGTCGACGGAAACCAGGGCGAGATGGGCTCTTCCCCGCTCCACCTCCGTGATGGGGTCGCCGGTGCCATCCTGCGTCGAGAGGTCGATGGCAAAGCCGTCGCCGGCCATCAGGGCGACCAGCGGCCGGGCCTCCGCCCGAAGCTCCGGACCGACGACGAGCACGAGGCTCATGGGTACCCTGCCGGGGTCTGCTCCCTGCTCATGGAAGGCGGCTCACAGAGGAGGATCCAGGATACGCCGAAGAGCGCGCACCAGAGCCGGGCCCGTAGGCTCTTCCGGGCCTGCCGGGCGCTCATCGGTGGGGTGGCGAGGCCCCCGGCGAAACGGAGCGGCGAATCTACCAGTTGGACTGGGCGCCGTCCACTATCTTCTGGACCAGCGCGGTGATGGCCTGTGCCCGGCCCTGGTCCTCGGTCCCGCCGGCGTCCGCGAACTGCCCCTGCCCCACCACGCCCGAGTCCTCCCAGAGCACCACGTTGTGCACCTGGTCTATGATCTGGACCTTGACGGTGATGGTCACCTGCCGCTGGAGGACCTGTGCGGCCTGCCCCGGCTGACCCGTTCGGTAGTTGGGTGCGGCCACGCTGTAGCTCTCGATGGTGCCCTTCACCACCGCGTTCGCCACGTCCGCGCCGGCGGTGCGGATACCCAAGGCGCTGGGGAGGTTCTTGAGCAGATCCTGATAGATCTCCCCCGTGAGCTCGAACCGGTCCGTCTGGTTGTCGAACGGCTCCACGGCGATGGTCTTGATGTAGGGGGGAGGGAAGCTTCCCGCCTTGAACGAGTACAGACACCCCGACATCAGCAGCGTACCCAGCAGGGCCGCGGCACACAGGCTCCTCCTCATCGTTCCATCCCCTTGGGATTCCAGATGTCCGGCGGATAGGAGTCCACGCGCTCCACCGACTCACGGGTCAGCTTCAGCTCGCGAAAAGCCGACAGGTTGCGATACGTCGCCTTCAGAGGATACCGATCCGACGCGTCGAGCCCCAGCTCCACGCGCTGCGCCACATGTCCGCCCCGGTCCCGGAGCTCGAGGGCGTGCACCCTGCCATCGACCACGCGGAAGTCGAGCTCCTCGCCGTCCTGGTACCGGTAGCGCAGGCGAAGGGTGCCACTCTTCAGCCGCTCGACGCCCGCGAACCGGGTGTCCGTATCCGGCCGGAACACGCCGAGCACTCCCCACATGAGGTCCGGAGGCGGGAGGACGTCCGTGCGGGTGCCTGCCGGGAGCCGGAGGTCCCCGTTCACCAGCGCCGCGCGCACCGCCGTCTCGCCGTTATCCAGGAAGAGATCCAGGCGGGCCTTGTATGGAGGCTCGATGCGTGCCACCCCCCGCCCCTTCAGGTGGGTGCCCGCCTCGTTGAGCTGCCAGCCGAAGACCACGCGGATGGGTTCGCTCAGCGAGGTGCGTTCCTCGAGGGAGCGCACGACCTGCTGGGCGTCCGCCGGGGGCAGCGCCGGCGCGGAGCCGGGTGGCGGCGAGTGCGCGCACGCGCCCACCGCCGCCGCGGCGACGAGGGCGAGAGCGGGGCGGAGGTGACCTCCCGCCTGGGTTGTGGAGTTGCTGGGCATGACGCAAACGTATCCGGTGCGGACGGGCTCTCCTACCCCTCCCTGGATAGCGCGGTTTCCGTGGCCCCCGGGGCTTGTGACGTGCTTCGGGGTCTCTCTACCTTCGGCGCGCCATGTCCACGAAGCCCGTCTACATCGCATCCGACGCCCACCTGGGAGGCGTTGCGCCCCAGCGGGAGGAGGCCTTCCTGGCGTGGCTCGCCCATGCCGGGAACGCGGCCTCCCGGGTGGTGCTCAACGGGGATCTCTTCGACTTCTGGTTCGAGTACGTGTGGGGGGTCCCCCGGGGATACGATGGAGTTCTGTGCCTCCTCCGAGAGGTCGTGGACGGAGGCGTCCCGGTCACGCTCATGGGCGGCAACCACGACTGGTGGGGCGGGCGCTACCTCCGAGAGGAGATCGGGCTCGAGTTCCTTCAGAGTCCCGTGGTGCGCGACTACGCGGGCTTCCGGACCTTCCTCGCCCACGGAGACGGCCTGGGCAAGGGAGACCTGGGATACCGCGCCTTGCGCCTCCTGCTGCGCGGCCGCGCGACCCGTCTGGCGTTCTCGCTTCTGCCTCCGGCGGTGGGGGATCGCATCGGGGGCCGGGTCTCCCAGACCGAGGACCGCTGGGGGGTCTCCAGCGAGGCCGACAAGGACCGCTCGGCCGCCCTGGAAGCCTGGGCCCTGGGCAAGCTCCGCGCCGAGCCCGAGCTCACCCTGGTGGTGCTGGGACACACGCACATCCCGCGCATCGTGGAGGTGGAGCCGGGCCGCTGGTACGTCAATGCGGGCGATTGGGTGCGGAACCAGACGTATCTCGTCCTGGAGGCGGGCGCGGCGCCGAGCCTGAGGCGCTGGGAGGGCTGAACCCGCCGAGCGGGAGCTTCACGCTCAACGAGACATCGTACCTGCCGCCGCCGGAGGGTTGGGCCTCGATGGAGATCGGCGCCGGGAAGTGCTCGAGGTGGGCCGACACATAGGCGTCGGCGCCGCTCAGGAAGACCAGGAAGATACCCAGAGCGGCCCAGTCCTCGCGCTGCTTCTTGCGCGCACCCTTGAGGGAACGCAGGTCGATGAGGGCCGGAAAGCTGTCCAGCGCCGTCTGGATCGCCGCGGGATCCGTGACCCCCTGCGCGGCGAGATCACCCCGTACGACCCCCTCCTGGAACTGGATGCGCTGCTGCGCCTCGTCGATGCGCTCGTGGGTCTTGATGAGGCCCCATGCGGCGATTCCCTCGGCGACGAAGTAGAAGGCTCCTCGCTTGTAGGCGCCGATGGCCGAGTGCCCCCAGCCGGGGATGGCGAGGGCCCGCAGGAAAGCACCCCGGGGGGAGACCCCCTTGTGGACGTGGGTCGCCGTGTCACGCGGGAGGGTGTCCGGAGACGTGATGGGGGGCGCCTCGGGCTTCGGCAACTGTGCCTCCGCGGTTCCGGAGCCGAGGACCATGGCACATCCCGTCATCACCAGGACCACGCCGCGCGTGCGGCCCGCCAGGGCGTCGAGGAAGCTGCCGGGCCGGGATCTGGGAGAGCGTCTCATGAGCCGCCAACGATACCGGAAGGCCCCCGCAGGGATCAACGGGGGAAGCTCGCGCCCGATACGGGCACCGTAGGCGCGGTGCACCGTAGGGCTGCCCAGCGGGCCAGGCGCGTGGCGGGAGCGTGTGGGAATCGAACCCACCCACCCGGGTTTTAGCCGGGCTGCACGGTTTTGAAGACCGCCGGGGCCACCAGACCCCCTCCGCCCCCTTGGCCGTCGCACCGCCGGGAGGCCACGAAGCTCCCGGGAACGCCGGATCGCGTCAAGCGCGCCGCGCGTCCCGACCCGACGCCGCATCTCCCCGGGCGCAAGGGCAGCGCCTGTCTCCCCTCCACACCGCACGCTAACTTGCTCGGGCCTCCTGTTGCGGTCCGCACAACCGTATCCGTCGCATCCGTGGAACGAGTCGACATGAGTGATCAGACCGTGCGCCAGCGGAGCCGAAGCACGGCTCCCACGGCGCCCCCCCTGCAGCCGGGCCTTCTCCGCGAGGGAGCCCGCAATCCCGGCATGCCCCTGGAGCTGGACTGGGTCCGGGAGGTCCGGATCAACCTGAGCGCGGTGGAGCGGCGGGCGGCCACGTTGGGTACCCGGCGCTCGGTGAAGAAGGCCTGGCAGGCGGCGTGGCTGCTGAAGGCCGTGACGTGCATCGACCTCACCACCCTGTCGGGCGACGACACCCCCGGCCGGGTGCGGCGGCTGTGCGCCAAGGCGCGCCACCCGGTGCGCGGCGACATCCTCGACGCCCTGGGGATGAACGACGGCTCCATCCGCGTCGCCGCGGTGTGCGTCTACCACCAGCTGGTGGAAGCGGCGGTGCAGGCCCTCGCCGGGAGCGGCATCCCGGTGGCGGCGGTGTCCGCCGGCTTCCCCCATGGGCTGAACCCCCTGCCCCAGCGCCTCCAGGAGATCCACGCTTCCGTCGAGGCCGGGGCGCGGGAGATCGACGTCGTGGTGACGCGCGGCCACGTCCTCACCGGGAACTGGGAGGCACTGTACGAGGAGGTACGAGCCTTCAGGGACGCCTGCGGCGACGCGCACCTCAAGACCATCCTCGCCACCGGCGAGCTGGCCACCCTGCGCAACGTCGCCCGGGCCAGCCTCGTGTGCATGATGGGCGGGGCGGACTTCGTGAAGACGTCTACGGGCAAGGAGGGTGTGAACGCCACCCTTCCCGTGGGCGTGGCCATGGCCCGAGCCGTTAGGACCTACGCCGAGCGCACGGGATACGCCGTGGGCTTCAAGCCCGCCGGCGGGATCCGCACCGCCAAGCAGTCCCTGGTCTGGCTCATCCTCATGAAGGAGGAGCTGGGCACAGGATGGCTCACCCCGGAGCTGTTCCGCTTCGGGGCCTCCTCGCTCCTGGGCGACATCGAGCGCCAGCTCGAGCATCATGTCACCGGCCGCTACTCGGCCCAGCACCGCCATCCCCTCGCATGAGCAAGGTCGCCGACATCTTCGAGACGATGGAGTACGGACCGGCGCCGGAGAGCGCCGAGCGTGCCAACTCCTGGCTGGACGATCATGGCCGGGCCTTCGGGCACTACCTGGGTGGCGCGTTCACGGATCCCGATGCCGGGGAGTCCTTCGAGACCGCCAACCCCGCCACCGGGGTGGCCATGGCCCGCGTGCGCCAGGGCTCCCCCGAGGACGTGGACGAGGCGGTGCGCGCGGCCCGGGCCGCCCAGCCGAGGTGGTGGGCCCTGGGCCCCCACGGCCGGGCGCGCTACCTGTACGCGCTGGCCCGCAGGATCCAGAAGCACGCCCGTCTCTTCGCCGTGCTGGAGAGCATGGACAACGGGAAGCCCATCCGGGAATCCCGGGACCTGGATATCCCCCTCGTGGCGAGGCACTTCTACCACCATGCGGGATGGGCCCAGCTCATGGCCGGGGAGCTGCCGGACTACGAGCCGGTGGGGGTGGTCGGCCAGATCATCCCCTGGAACTTCCCCATGCTCATGCTGGCGTGGAAGGTCGCGCCGGCACTGGCGACCGGAAACACGGTGGTTCTGAAGCCCGCCGAGTTCACTCCCCTCACGGCCCTGCTTTTCGCGGAGATTTCACGGGAGGCGGAGCTGCCCGCCGGGGTCTTCAACGTCGTGACGGGGGACGGCCGCACGGGGGCGGCCCTGGTGGCCCACCCGAGCGTCGACAAGATCGCGTTCACGGGCTCCACCGAGGTGGGACGCATCATCCGCTCCGAAACGGCGGGTACCGGCAAGCGAGTGAGCCTCGAGCTGGGGGGCAAGTCGCCCTTCGTCGTCTTCGACGATGCCGACCTGGACTCGGTGGTGGAAGGGGTCGTGGACGCCATCTGGTTCAACCAGGGACAGGTGTGCTGCGCCGGATCGAGGATCCTGGCCCAGGAAGGGATCGCCGTGGCCCTGGAGCGGAAGCTCAGGGCGCGCATGGAGACCCTGCGCATGGGGGATCCCCTGGACAAGGCGGTGGACATGGGTGCCATCGTGGCGCCCGTGCAGCTCGAGCGGATCCGGAGCCTGGTGGAGAAGGGCCGCGGGGAGGGAGCCGAGGTCTGGCAGCCGACCTGGGGGGTTCCCCGGGAAGGGTGGTTCTATCCGCCGACGCTGTGCACGAACTGCGCGCCTTCGGGGACCCTGGCGCAGGTGGAGATCTTCGGGCCCGTGGTGGTCATGATGACGTTCCGCACGCCGGCGGAGGCCGTGGCCCTGGCCAACGACACCCGCTACGGCCTCGCCGCGTCGATCTGGACGGAGAGCGTGAACCTGGCGCTGGACGTGGCACCCAAGGTCAAGGCCGGAACCGTGTGGGTGAACTGCACGAACTTCTTCGATGCGGCTTCCGGCTTCGGCGGATACCGGGAGAGCGGCTTCGGCCGCGAAGGGGGGCGCGAGGGGCTGTGGGAGTATGTGCGACCGACCTGGGAGGGTACGGCGCCGCAGGCCCCGGAGCTCTCCGCTCCGGTTCCGGAGGACGTTCCTCCGCCGGGATCCGCGGCTGGAGCCCCCGCCGGGGCCGGCGGTGGCGATACGCCCGCAGCCGGTGGCAGGTCCGTCGACCGCACGGCGAAGCTCTACATCGGCGGCAAGCAGACGCGGTCCGACGGCGACTACAGCATGGCTGTGAGGGGCGTCGGCGGGCGTGTAGCGGGCGAGGTCGGCTGGGGCAACCGCAAGGACGTGCGCAACGCGGTGGAGGCGGCCCGCAAGGCCCAGGCGGGCTGGGCGGCGCGGACCGCGCACAACCGGGCGCAGATCCTGTACTACCTGGCGGAGAATCTGGATGCGCGCCGGAAGGAGATGGCGGCGCGCCTGGCCTCGATGTCCGGCGACGGGAAGGGAGCGGCCGCCGAGGTGGAAGCCGCCGTGCGACGGCTCTTCACCTATGGAGCATGGGCCGACAAGTGGGACGGGAGGGTCCACTCCACGCCGTTCCGCAACGTCACGCTGGCCATGAACGAGCCCATCGGCGTCATGGGTGCCGTGTGCCCCGACGAGCTCCCCCTGCTGGGCTTCGTGTCGTGCCTGGCGCCCCTGGTGGCCATGGGGAACGCGGTGGTGGCCATCCCCTCCCGGGTGGGCCCCCTGGCGGCCACGGACTTCTACCAGGTCATGGACACCTCCGACGTCCCCGGCGGCGTGGTGAACATCGTCACCGGCGTCCACGACGAGATCGTCCCCACCCTGGCCGCCCACGACGACGTGGACGGGATCTGGTACTTCGGGAGCGCCGTGGGGTCCACGGACGTCGAGCGGGCGTCTACGGGAAACATGAAGCGAACGTGGGTAAGTTACGGCCGTTCAAGAAATTGGGTGGACGCACACCAGGGAGAAGGTGAGGAGTTCCTGCGGGAGGCGACCCAGGTGAAGAACATCTGGGTGCCCTACGGCGAGTAGGCCTACCGGACCTCCTACCGGACCTGCACGGTCGCGTACCCGCCGTTGGCTGGAATATTCACCTGCACCGTCTGGCCCGGCGAGACACCCACCGCCCGGGTGGAGTACTGGCCGGCCGTCGTGAAGTCCAGGTTGAAGGAGAGCACGGCCATCTGGTTCCAGGGAACGGCGAACGTGCGGGTCTGGGTCGTCTGCACGATGCCCAGGTCGAGGTTTCCCTGGGGAGTCACCGCGTACACGCGCACGTTGGAGAAGCCGAGGTTCTGCACGTAGACGCGGACGTGGCCACCCCCTCCACCGCCGCCTCCGCCCCCGAAGGGAGATTTCGCCGGTGCCGAGGCGCACGCCGTCATCAGGAGGGTGAGCGCCATGCCGGCCCACAGCGCAGAGCGCCGGAGCGGCCGGGGCAACCGGACGGAGCCAATCGAGTGGGGTCTCATGAGGCTGTTTTACCCGGCAGAGCCCTCAACGGACCCTGGCCACCGCCTCGATCTCCACGTCGACGGACTTGGGCAGGGCCGCCGCCTGCACCGCCGCCCGTGCCGGACGATGATCGCCGAAGTGGCGCCCGTACACCTCGTTCATGGCCTGGAAGTCCCCCATGTCCGCCAGGAACACGGTGGTCTTGACCACGGTGTCCATGCCCGCGCCGGCGGCTTCCAGCACCTGGCGCAGGTTGGCCAGCACCTGGTCCGTCTGCCGCGCCACGTCGCCGCCCACCAGCTCTCCCGTCGCCGGATCCAGCGCGATCTGCCCCGAACAGAACACCCAACCGTCGGATACGACGGCCTGGGAGTAGGGGCCGATGGCCGCAGGGGCCTTGTCGGTGTGCACGGGCTTCAGCTCACTCATCGGAACCTCCTGCTCTTGGCTTCATGTGGGATCGGACGAGCCTGCCGCATCTCAGTCTCCCAGGGCGTCGTGGAACGCGCGCGCGTGGTCGAGGATCTCCTCCGGGGACACCGTGGCCACCCCGGGCTTGCCCACCTCGACGGCTGCGGCGTGGTTGGCGAGGAGCGCGGCCTCGGAGGCCCTGGCACCCGCGGCGAGAGCCGCCCCGACCACGGCGACCACCGTATCGCCGGCCCCCGACACGTCGTAGACGCCACGCGCCACCGTGGGGATCCGGACCAGCTTTCCGTCGTCTGTCTGGAGGGCCATGCCCCGCTCCCCCAGCGTCAGGAGGAGGTTGTCGCACGCCAGGCGCGAGCGCGTGGCCTCCATCCAGTCCGGCTCGTCGGGATGGATGAAGTCGCCGAGAGCGTCGGCCAGCTCCTTGGCGTTGGGCTTGAAGACGGTGGCCCCCGCGTACTCGAAGAAGTTGCGCCGCTTGGGGTCCACCACCGTCGGAGCACTCCGCGCACGGCTGCCTGCGGCCGCCGCCGCGATCACGGAGGGCACGAGAACGCCCTTGTTGTAGTCCTCCAGGATCAGGACGTCGGCATCCACACCGAGCTCCGCGACGGTGTCCGCCAGCGCCTTCGCCAGCCCCCCGGCGCTGTCCGCCTCCGACTCGTGGTCGAAGCGCACCACCTGCTGGCGCCGGGCGAGGATGCGCGTCTTCACGGTGGTGGGGCGCTCGTCGGTGACCACCAGGCCGTCGGTGCGAACGCGCAGCAGCTCCAGCTCCGAGCGCAGCTGTTCGCCGGCGCTGTCCTTGCCCACGCATCCCACCACGCGACACTCTGCGCCCAGGGCCGCCACGTTCGCGGCGACGTTCCCGGCGCCTCCCACCGCGAAGGACTCGGCGTCCACGCGGACCACCGGCACCGGCGCCTCCGGCGAGATGCGGTCCACCGATCCGGAGATGTAGCGGTCCAGCATGACGTCGCCCACCACCAGGACCCGTACGGATCGGATGTCCCGGAGGATGGCCGCCACCCGCTCCAGGCTCAGGCTGTCCATGGGCCTCTCCCGCGTGCATCCAGGGTGAGCATCCGATGCGCCTCGCCGTCCTGGGCGAGGAGCGCGTCCTGCAGGTTCACCGAGACGCACACGTGGTTGGGCACGATGCGCACGCGCTCGCCGATGGTCGGGCGCCAGGTGGTCGCTCCCAGGTCCAGCACGCCGTGCTCCTCCGAGAGAGAGCGGACGACGACCTCGGGGTGCTCGAAGACCACGCCGAAGCCGTCACCCCCCCTGCCCTCCTTGGCCAGGGCCTTGGAGCCCGCATCTACCACGGCATGGCCGGGCACCGCCGTGCTCACGACGGTGGTCAGCACCGTGTAGGCGAGATCCTCCGAGGAGGCCACGCCCACATCCAGGGCTTCCCTGTCGAAGAAGATGCAGGATCCCGAGCGGATCTCGGTGAGTCCGGTCATGAGGTGACTGTCCCAGAGCGTGGGTGTGGATCCGCCGCTGACGATCTCCGGCTCGAGGCCCGCCGCTCCCAGGGCGTCCAGCGCCGCGCGGAGGCGCTCCGCCACCTGGGTCACGGAGGAGGACTGGGATTCCCGCGGCACGCGGATGTGCCCGGGATAGAAGAGGATGCCGCGGAACGCCACACCACGAGTGGAGGCCGCGACCTCCGCGACGCGGACGAGGTCGGCGTCCGTCCGCACCCCCACCCGACCCAGGCCCACGTCCAGCTCCACCAGCACCCCCACGGTACGGCCGGAGGCGGCGGCCGCCGCGGCGAGAGGGGCGAGCACGTCGGGAGCATCCAGAGCGACCTTGAGGTCCAGTTCACGCGGCAACGCCAGCAACCGCTCGAGCTTCGCCACCCCCACCGGTGGATACGCCAGCAGAATGTCGGGTGTCAGGGTGGCCATGACCTCGGCCTCGCGAAGCGTCGCCACGGTGAGGCCGCTGGCGCCGGCTTCGAGCTGGATGCGCGCCACCTCCAGGGACTTGTGGGTCTTGATGTGGGGGCGCCAGCGAAGGCCGTGGCCGTCGGCGTAGGCCGCCACGCGGCGAGCGTTGGCGCGAACGCGGCTCAGGTCCAGGTAGCCCACGGGGGTCTCGATGGTCGCGGGATCCGCGGCCTTCATTTCAGGAGCGTCTCCAGCGCGTTGAGGAACTCGTGGTCGGTGTCGCTGACGGGCCCATAGCGCATCCACCGCAGAACCCCGCTTCGATCCACGAGGAAGCTGGCGGGAAGGCCCATGACGTGGAAGAGGTCCATGGCGCGCATCTGCGGGTCGCGGGCCACCGTGTACGTCACCCCGAACTGCTTGACGAAATCGTCGACGGCCTTGGGGTTCCCCGTGTCCATGGAGACGCCCAGAATCTCCAGGCCGTCGGCCTTGCGCTTCCGGTAGAGGGACTCCAGGTAGGGCGTCTCGTGGCGGCACGGCTCGCACCATGTGGCCCACAGGTTGAGCAACACCACCTTCCCCTTGAAGGACGCCACGGAGACGGTATCCCCCGAAAGGGCGGCCACGCGGTACGACGGAAAGGGCTTGCCCACGGTGGGCCCCGGCAGCTTTCCGGAGCACGCCGCGAGCACGAGGGCCCCGGCCATGGCCACGCGCCGCAGGGGACGGCGACCTCTCCGTCGCCCCCTCATCGTCCCGGCGTCCGCGGACGAGCGTCCTCGCAGGTGGACAGAATGCCCCGGCGGGTGCCCCGTTGCGCGGGCATCCCCGGCGACGAGAGGTGGAGCAGGACAACGCGGCCTCTTGGGACCGCCACCCGGACCGGGAGAGCGCCAGCGGAAATCACTTTGGGCATGCCGTCGTACGTGTGGGAGAGCCGGTGGGAAGGAGCGCGGCGGACGCGGGCAGGCTTCTTGCTCGAGCCGCTGCCGGCGCCTCCGGAATGTCGGGCCGCCCTTGCCACGGCGCAACGCGGGGGAACGGCTCCTATAGCTGTGGTGTTTCTTGTTCACGGAGCGCGGATCGTCTGCACCGAAGTCCGAGGCTCCGGACTGACGAAGAGCAGGACCCGGCTCCCGCCCCGGTGTCCGTGGCGGGGACAGGGTCCTCTTGCCAGATGGTGACTGACGATGCGCGTTTTTGGAAATTCGTGGGTGGGTGGGTGGCTCGTGGTGGCCGGAGTGGCGACCGCGAGCCTTCTTGCTGTGCCGTCCACCTGCTCTGCCCAGCAGTACTTCGGCCGCAACAAGGTCCAGTACGACAACTTCCACTTCAAGGTCCTGCAGACCCCGCACTTCGACTTCTACTACTACCCTGTGGAAGCCGACATGATCGAGGACGTGGCCCGCATGGGCGAGCGCTGGTACGAGCGCTATGCCCGCGCCTTCCAGCACGAGTTCGAGGGGCGCAAGCCGGTCATCGTCTACGCCGACAACCCGGACTTCGAGCAGACGAACACCGTCTCGGGTGCCCTCGGTCAGGGCACGCAGGGCGTCACGGAGGGGATGAAGAACCGGGTGGTCATAGCCATGCAGGGGTCGTACTTCGACACCAACCACGTGCTTGGCCACGAGCTCGTACACGCCTTCCAGTACAACATCGCCGAGGCCCAGCGGGGAGGTGGCCTGCAGGGCATGAGCACCATGCCGACCTGGCTGGTGGAGGGCATGGCGGAGTATATGTCTCTGGGGCGTAACGACCCACTCACGGCGATGTGGATCAGAGACGCGCTCCGCACCAACAACTTCCCCACCATCAAACAGTTGACCCGGGACACGCGGTTCTTCCCGTATCGCTTCGGTCAGGCGCTGTTGGCATACATCGGCGGCACCTACGGGGACGACGCGGTCATCCAGATCTATCGGCGTGCGCTGAGGGTCGGCTACCAGGCGGCCATCCAGCAGGTTCTCGGCATGCCTGCGGACACGCTCTCCGTGAGGTGGAAGGACCAGGTCGCGAAGGACTACCTGCCGTTGATGAAGGGCCGGAAGGCCCCGAACGATCAGGGCCAGCTCCTCTTCGCGCCCGGGACGGGCGCGGGGGCGTCGTACAACATCTCGCCCGCGGTGAGCCCCGACGGACGGTATGTCGCCTTCCTTGCCAACAAGGACCTCTTCTCCGTCGACCTGTACCTGGCGGACGCCCGAACCGGGAAGATCATCCGCAAGCTCGCCAGCGCGAACACCGACCCCCACGCCGACGCGCTCCGCTACATCGATTCCTCGGGCACGTTCTCTCCCGACGGCCAGTACTTCGCGTTCGTGGTGGTGGCGGGCGGCGCCAACCAGCTCGTCATCGTCCGCACGGACAACGGCCAGGAGACCCAGCGCGTAACCTTCAAGAAGCTCGGGTCGCTGATGAATCCGGCGTGGTCGCCGGACGGGAAGAAGATCGCCTTCTCCGGTGAGGTCGGGGGCATCTCCGACCTGTACCTCTATGACCTGACGTCCGGTCAGACCACGCAGCTCACCCACGACAGGTACGCCGACTACGAGCCCGCATGGTCGCCCGACGGCAAGACCATCGCATTCACCTCGGACCGTGGGCCCCAGACCAACTTCCAGAAGCTCACGTTCAGCGCGTTCCAGCTCGCGCTCCTCGACGTCGCTACCGACTCCGTGACCGTGGTGCCCGTGTTCGGGGACGTGAAGCACATCAACCCGCAATACACGCCCGACGGCAAGGGCCTGTACTTCATCTCCAACCAGGACGGCTTCTCCGAGATCTACCGCCTGGACCTGGCCACCGGCTCCGTGCGTCGGATCACGGACGTGGACACCGGAGTGAGCGGAATCACGTACACGTCGCCGGCTATGTCGGTGGCGGCGCACACCGGCCGTATCGTCTACTCGGTCTTCGATTCCCTGCAGTTCCACATCTTCGGCATGGATCCGGGAGCCGGCACGGCCGTGGTGAAGGTGGACCATCCGGAGACGCAGCCCGGGCGCATGCTGCCGCCGGTCAACCTGGATCGGTTCAGCCGGGTCGCCACCTACCTGGCGGACGCCAACACCGGCCTCGTACCGCCGAACACCTATCCGCTCCAGGACGCGAAGCCCTACAAGTCGCACCTCGGCCTGGACTACGTCGGACAGCCGACGCTGGGGGTGGGGACGGACAACTTCGGCAACTACGTGGGAGGTGGCGCGTCGGCGTTCTTCAGCGACATGCTCGGGAACCATCTCCTGGGTGTCGCGCTGCAGGCCCAGGGCACCTTCAAGGACATCGGAGGCCAGGCGTACTACGCCGACCTGTCGAGACGATGGAACTGGGCCGTGGGTGGTGGACGCATTCCGTACGCGATGGGCTACTACAACTACGGCTCCGACGCGAACGGGAACTACCTGGGCCTGTACGAGTTCCGGATCTTCCAGAACCAGTTGGCGGGGGAGGTGGACTATCCCTTCTCTACCACCCGGCGGATCCAGTTCTCCGCGGGTCTCACCCGGTACAGCTACGACCTGCAGGTCGACAAGTACTACGTCGACCAGATCGGCAACATCATCGGCTACAGTCGCCAGAGCCTCAACGACTCGCTTCCGGCGCCGGTGAACATGGCACAGGCGTCGGTGGCCCTCATCGGCGACAATTCGATGAACGGCTTCGTGGGTCCCGTCCGCGGCGGGCGGTACCACCTCGAGGTGGGGTACACGGCGGGGTCCGTGCACTACACCACCGTGATCGCGGATTGGCGCCGCTACTTCAGTCCCACGAAGAACCTCTCCTTTGCCATGCGGGCCCTGCACTACGGCCGGTACGGCCTCAACGACTACAACAACAACCAGGGGTTCGGCCTCCTGCAGCCGCTCTTCCTGGGGTACGAGGACCTGGTGCGGGGCTACGCCTACACCAGCTTCGGCTCGAACGAGTGCGTGGGAAAGGGCACCGGTGGGGACGCCGGGAGTACCTGCCCGACCTTCTCCCGGCTCTTCGGGAACGAGATCGCCGTCGTGAACCTGGAGGCGCGGATTCCCCTCATCGGAGTGAAGGAATACGGGCTCATCAACTTTCCCTTCGTGCCCACGCAGCTCGTCCTCTTCACCGACGGTGGAGTCGCCTGGGACGCGCAGCATCCGGCCACGCTGGAGTGGAGCCGGTCCGGCACGGCCCGTGTCCCCGTGTTCTCCTCGGGGGTCGCCGCCCGGTTCAACGTGCTGGGGCTCATGGTGCTGCAGGTCTATTACGCGTACCCGTGGCAGCGGCCCCTGAAGGGGTGGAACTGGGGCTTCGAGATCGCCCCGGCATGGTAGGGTAGGAAGGGTGTAGAGGCTGGCGTCCGGCGGGGCTCGTTGCCCCCCGGGGCCTCCCTCGTCCTCGCCACCCACGCACTGCGGGGCCCCGGGCACTCAGCCCGGGGCCCCGCTCTCTTCCTGCCTCTCGGCCGGGTCGACCCGATTCAGCGCAACGTCAGATACCCCCACCCCCGCCCCCACCACCACGCCGGTGCGCGGTACGGCCGGTCGAGCCGTGGGAGCCCGTCGAGCCGCTCGTGCGACCGGCCGAGGACGGCGGGGCCGTCGCCCTCGGGGCCGAGGAACGAGGCTGCGCCGTCGATCCCGTGCTGCCGGAGTAGCTCCCTTGGGTGTAGCCCCGCCCCGCGATCACACGTCCGTGCTGCCGCGGCGCCTGGTTCGTGATGGTGATGATGGGCGTGTATCCGTAGCCGCCGTAGCCGTACCCGCCCCAGTAGCCCCCGAGATAGCCGCCGTACGGATAGTAGCCCCGGTATCCGTAGTAGCCGTAGGGGCTGAAGGCGAACCCGAAGGGGCTGAACCCGTACATGTCCCAGAAGGGATCGAAGGCGTACGGGTTGTAGTAGCCGTACCGGCCCCACCCCCGCGTCGGGTACCGATTATACGCACCCTCGCTCGGGCCCCGGGTGTTCACGCGGAAGTGATTCGGATAGGACACCGCCACGGCCATGTCCGTGACGCTGGAAGCGACTCCGGCGTCGGCCATGCGCTCCAGCGCCTTGGCATCGAGCTTCAGGGGAGCCTTGCGCTCCGCCAGCCAGGCCTGCACCACCGGGGCCGGCTCCGCCTTGGACGCTTCGATGACCTGGTCCACGGTGGGCGGGGTTGCGGCGGCCCTGCGCGCCGCCACCACCGACCACGCGCGGTTGGCCAGGATGTCGCTCATTCCCGCCGCCGCCGTCTGCTCGGCGGTGGCCAGGCTGTACTTCTGGACCCAGGGCGTCTTGGTGTCCCCCATCCCGTTGTAGCGCACGTCCAGCCACTCGTTGGGGGACGCCAGGGCCATGATGCCGCCGCCGGTACGCACCACGCCGCCGTCACAGGTGTGGCTGGAGCTCAGGAAGACCATCTGGCCGTCCTTGCTGAAGCGGCCCTCCTCCCATCCGGTGCAGCCCTCGCGGGTGGTCTGGTGCCGCTGACCGTCGGCCCACACCACCTCGTGGGATACGACATCCTTGCCGTTCATCCTGAGGATTTCCACGGAGCTCGGGTCGGTCGCGGGCCGGACACACACGAGGCCGGCGTGGGAGGAGGATCCCTCCGCCTGCCAGCACCCGAGCCATGGGAGCCACTGGGCGTCGCTCGACCGAGGCTGGGCCTGAGCCTGAGCCGTCCGCGGGGAGGTCACGGCCAGGGTGGCGAGCGCCAGCCCGAGGCCGAGCACGGAGTTGATTCGCAAGGTACGCATGATCGTCGTCCTTTCCGGACTGATCCGGTCAGAATCGAAGCGAAATGCCCGCAGAGGCCCGAAAGCCCGACAGGTTGATGTCTCTGAAGTTCTGGAAATCCCCACCCATCGGGGCATGGGCCCAGGAGTAACGCCCTTCGGCCGTGAGCACGAGGTGCGGCGAAACCGACCAGTCGGCGCCGCCGAACACGTTCGCCGTCGCTCCCCTGCCCGAGGCCCGATAGGTGTCCGAGTAGACGTTGTTGTTCTGGAAGTTCACCCAGTCGCCGCTCTGTTCGAACCTGTACCACACCCATCCGGCGCCAGCTCCCACGAAGGGGACCCAGTGCGCGGGAATCCAGGCCAGCTGGCCGATGGACCTGCCGGGACTCCACAGGTACGCCTTGACTCCGAAGGTCAGCGGGGTCCTGGTGAGCCTGGTCGTCTGCTGGATCGGGAGGTTGTTGTTGTCCACCCAGTTCGTGTACTCGGACCGGACCTTCCCTCCCGAGTACCCCAGATCCATGATGATGTCCAGTCGATCGGTGGCCCTGACCGCGAGCTCTCCGGTCACGGCGGCGGAGTTGAAGTTCTTCCGATAGAAGGTCAGCGCCTGGTCCGTGGGCAGCTGAGTGTTGATGACCCCATTGGGGGTCGCGGAAGGGATCGCGTACCCCCCCAAGATGGTGAGGGATACGTGGGGACGGCCGAACATGAAGTCGGGCCGCTGCCGCTGGGCGGGGGCCCGAGGGGTGAACTGCCCGGCCAGGGAGGCGGGGAGCCCTACTGCGGCGCTCAGCGCCAGCAGGGCCACGAACCTCCAGGGTGTCGCTCCGGTTGACCGCATGGCTCCTCCTGGGACCGGCCGCGGGTGCCGCATACCACCGTGCCCCGCGGCATCTAACGCTATGCAAAGGGCAAAGCGCGTGCCACCCCCCAGCGGAGGAAAAACCCTTGTCTCCCTTGAACGAAACCCCCGCTCGACGATACCCCTGCGGGACAGTGCCGTCCCAACCTGGTGACACCCCGGGCGGGGTGCCTCAGAAGATGGACACGTTGATGTACTTCTTGGGGTGGGCGCGCACGTCGTCCAGGAGGGCCGCCACGCTGGCCGCCGCGTGGTTCAGGTTGTCGTAGAGGGAGTCGTCGGTGGCCAGGCGGCCGAGCGTGCCCTCCCCGCGATCCACCCGGTCCAGGAGGGTCCGGAGCGATGCCGCGGCTCGGTCCAGGCTCTCGGACGTGGACGACAGCGTCACCATGACGGAGTCGGCGCGGGCGATGGCCTGGGCTGCGTCCGGCCCTGCCCCCTCCAAGTCCTTGGCCGAGCGCGCCAGGCGTGTGGTGAGCTCCTGGAGGGTCCCGCGCTGCTCGCGCGCGATGCCGGAGAGCTGCGTGAGGAGGTCCTCCAGCTGGGACGCGCTCCCCTGCATGGCGCTCACCGTGCTGTCGTTCAGGAGCGTGCGGATCTTGTCGAGCACGCCCTTGGCCGCGACGCCCATGTCGTCCACCGAGCCCAACAGACCACCGCCACCGGGGAGGGCCCTCGAGGGCACCGTGTCCCCGGCGCTGAACGACGTGCCCGCGTGGCCCGGGATCACCTCCATGGTGCGCCCGGGGAAGAGCCCGGCGGCGCCCATCTCCGTGCGCGAGTCGCTGGGGATCTTCCACTTCCCGTCGATCTCCATGGAGATGTCGACGGCGCCGTCGGTCCGCATGTTGAAGCCGTGGATGCGCCCGATGTTGACCCCCCGCATCTGGACGGGGTCGCCCTTCCGGATCCCGCCCGCGTTCTCCACGGTCGTCACCAGGATGTAGCGTCCCCGCAGCATGGCCGGATCCGTGAGCAGGAAGAGCACCATCACGAAGGAAATCAGGCCGATGAGGACGAAGGCCCCCACCCGGGCTTCCCTGCCCGAGACGGGCCTGGGGACGGATCGGGCGAACTCCTCGTCTGTGAGGCCACGGCGCTCGGGGTGGTCGTTCGCAACGTCGTTCATGAGGTCTCCGAAACCATGTCCAACGCGGCCTCGGCGGCCGCACGATCGTAGAATGCCCTGACCACGGGGTCCTGCGAGGCCCGGAACTCCTCCGGCGTGCCGCAGAAGCGGATGACGCCCCCCTCCAACATCGCCACTCGGTCGCACATGGACAGCCCGCCCTGGACGTCGTGGGTGACCAGCAGCGACGTCACTTCCAGCTCCTTGGCCAGGCGCTTGATCAAGCGCTCCACGGCGGCGGTATTCACCGGATCGAGCCCCGTGGTGGGCTCGTCCCAGAGCAGCACCTGAGGCCGCCCCACGATGGCACGGGCGATCCCGACGCGCTTCTTCATACCCCCGGACAGCTCCGACGGGAGCTTCGCCAACACTTCGCGGGGATCGAGGTTCACGAGCTCCAGGGCCTCCCAGACGCGCGTGGCCGTCTCGCGACGGGGCATCTTGGCGAGCTGGTCCTCGGGGACGCCCATGCGGACGTTGTCGTACACGTTGAAGGAGTCGAAGAGCGCCGCGTTCTGGAACACGTACCCCACCTTTCGGCGCACCTCCTCCAGGGCCCGATTCCCCCCACGATACACGCTCTGGCCCTCCACCTCCACGTCACCGATATCGGGCACGATGAGCGCGATGGTCGTCTTGAGCAGGACGCTCTTTCCGGTTCCCGAAGGTCCGAACAGCGCGAACATCTCACCCGCGTCCACCTCCATGTCCACCCCCGAGAGGACGGGGATGTCGAAGGCCTTGTGGACGTTCCGGTACGTGATCACGGGTCAGTTGAGCATCAGAGGCGGGAAGAGGGCGTCGAGGATCAGGATCGTGAGGGTCATGAACATGACCGCCTGGGTCGTGGTGCGCCCCACACCCTCGGCGCCGCCCCGGGTCTTGAACCCCATGTGCACCGAGATGAGCGGCACCGCCACGCCGAACGCCATGGCCTTCGTCAGGGAGTAGAGCAGGTCCCACGAGTGCCAGAACAGGCGAGCCCCGTACAGGAACGACGCGCTCCCGAGGCCGACCTCGAAGTTCGCCGCGACCATGCCCGCGCCGATCCCGACGAGGTCGGCGATGCCCACGAGGAGGGGCATCGCGATGACGCCGGCGATGACCCGGGGCGCCGCCAGCATCGCCACGGGATCCCGGCCCAGCGAGTGATACGCGTCGATCTGCTCGGACACCACCATGGTGCCGAGCTCCGCGGTGATGCGGGCTCCCACGCGGCCCACCATGACGATGGCGGTGAGCACCGGTCCCATCTCCAGCACCACGCTCTCCACCACGACGCTCCCCAGCACGTACAGGGGGATGGAGCCCGTGAACTGGTATCCGCCCTGCTGGCTGGTGACGATCCCGGCGAGGGACGCCGTCACGATGACGATGGGGAGGCTCTGGAGACCGGTGGAGTAGAGCTGGCTGCCCACTTCCCGCCAGGAGACGCGGAGGCGCACGATGGCCCGCACGATCTGCCACGACAGGAGTCCCATGGCGCCGGCGTGCTCGAGCGTGACGTGCCATGCTCGGGCCACCCCCGCCAGCCAGCGGGTGACGGGGTTGGAGAGTGGCATCAGGAGGGACGCAGGGCGCTCCAAGAGGCGTGGATACTCCGTGTGGGGAGGGGCCCCTCAGGGGGATGGAACCCTCGCAAAAAAGCCCCGAACCTTCATGAAAAGACCGCGAAAAATCAACCGGTTTCGGCCGTCGTCCCGGCGGTTGGATCCGGCGTGGCCGGAGGGCCCGGGACCTCCGTCCGACGCAGCGTGGCTCTCACCCGCGCCAGAAAGAGACGCGGATCCAGAGGCTTGCGGATGTAGTCGTCGGCGCCCTCCTCGATGAGGGACGTCTCCGCGAGGGGATCCTCGGCGCCCGTGAGCATCACCACGGGCAGGTGGACCGTCGATTCCGCCGCCCTCAGCCGGCGAACGAGCTCGAGGCCCCCCATCCCCGGCATGTCCAGGTCCGCCACCACGAGCCGGACGTCGCTCCTCGCGGCGATGACGTCCAGGGCCTCGGCACCGTCCCCCGCCTCCACGACTCCGAACCCCTTTCGGGCCAGGACCGCGGCGGCCATGAGGCGGGCCCCCCGGTCGTCGTCCACGACGAGGACCGTGGTGGGGCCGGTCACCGGCCGGGGAGACGCCGCGCCGGACGCAGCGGGCGGCGTCGAGGGAGCCCGGATGCCGGCGAGGGCCTTCCGGAGCCGACCGGGGGGCGCCACCTCGAAGAGGGGAATCCGGCCCGTGAGGCGCATGAGCGCGGCTTCCACCACCAGGTCCGTGGGATCCGCGGTGGCCACGCGGATGTGGATGTCGTCCTCGGCCAGCGGCACGACGGACCACGCCATACAGGTGGCGGGGGGCACCAGCCGCACGGCCAGCGGGTCGGCGCGCTCCAGGTCGGCCACCTCGGCGGAGAAGTAGGCCGCCACGCGCCGGGCGAGGACGTCCTCGTCGAGGCCCCCCGCCTCCGCCACGGCGGCCCAGGCGGCCTCCAGGCCGGCGGGCACCTCCGCGAGCTCCACCGCCGCGGCCGCGGCGAGCCAAGCGTTTCGCTCCTGCCGCGACGGATCGTCGGGCCAGGCGACGACACGGAGCACCGCCAGGGCGCCCTCGACGTGCCGGGACAGGAAGGCGTCCGGGCCCTCCTCTAGGAGCGTTCCCATCTCGGTGATCTGAGGGAAACCGAACGACCCCCCGGAGCCCCGCAGCTCCTGCCCCAGGGCGCGCGCGGAGTGGCGGGCTCCGGGCTCTCGGGAAGCCAGCGCGGAGCGGATCGCCTCCAACTCGGCGACCCGCTCCCGCATGGCGTTCCGGTACCAGGCCCTGAGACCCTCGCGATCGATGTCGGTCAACGCCGACCCCCCGCCCGAGCGGATCAACCCGTCATCGGTGGTCCGCCCCGTAGTAGATCCCGTTGAAGAGGAGTGGGAAGAGCCCCTGGGGCTGAGATCGGAACGTGATGGGCGGACCGAACAGGAAGATCCTCCCCTTGCCCACGTTCGCCTCCATGGCGGCGGTTCCGCCCTGGAGGTGCTCCTGGCCCCAGGCCCAGCCGCTCTTCAGCGGATGGGCCGAGTCGAACCAGCCGATCCGCTCGACACCCTTCGCGGCCGCGTCGGGCGCGAGCTGGAACACCGGGCTCCGGTCGAACATCACGATGGCCCTGTCGCCCATGCCGTCGGTGATGGGGCTGGTGTGCGCCACCTTCATCTCGAGCAGGGACCCCGGGATGTAGTACTGCTCGCGGGTCAGCGGCTTGCCGTTCTCCTCGAGCTTGTCCGTGACCGGGAGCCCGGCGAGGTACGCCAGGTTCGTGGACGAGCCGATGGCGATGACGGTCCCCCCGTTCCTCACGTAGTCGAGGATGCGCGGCACGGTGGTCGCCACCGTCACGTTGCCGAGGCGGCCGCGATACTCCGCCGGGATGTCCTCGGGGTTCAGCCTCTGGCCGAAGCCACGGCCTCCGCGGCCGCCGAACCTGCCCCGGCCCGCATTGTCGCTTCGGGGAATGGCTCCGTCCTCGAAGATGAGCACGTCATACCTGGAAAGATCCGCGTGATCGAGATCCGGCGGGTAGAGAACGGTGTAGTCGAACCCGAAGTCCTCCAGGATCTTCCGGTCCCATCCCGAGGGCATGGATCCGCCGTACCGGTCCCACAGGCCGATCCTCACGTGCTTCAGGGGCATCGACGGAGCGGAGGGCGCCTTTTCCACACCCCAGAAGTCGAGGCCCTTCTCCTTCGCCAGCGCCTCCACCGTCGCCCGATCCGTCTGAAGGTAGAAGGCACCGGGGTCGAAGGTGCGGCCGTCCGCGGTGACGGAGCCCGTATACCAGCGCGCCTGGCCACCCTTCTTGAGCACGCGGTTCACCGCGAAGAACGCGTCGTCGATGTGGTCCACCAGGTACCCGCGCGCCCGCGCCGGCCCCGCGATCACGCCTGCGGGGGGATGGGCCAGGTCGGACGTGCCTGTATCCACCTTCTGGAAGGGGCCGTCGAAGCCGTCCAGCACGGTGTCGTACTGCACGTTCATCTGCCATGCCAACGTCCACCCGGTGACGTCGTACGGGGGGATGGGCGGTCCGCCGGGGTAGGCGAAGTCGTTGGGGTAGTCCTGCCTCATGAACATGTCGAGGATCTGGGGCCGGAACGCCTGATCGGTCTTCACCACCCAGGAGCCCTTGGGGTACCGCTTCCCGTGGACCGTGAAGTCGGCAGTGGCCTGAAGCACGTCCACGCCGTTCTTGATGAGCGTGTTGATGAACTTCGTCGCCGTGAGGAAGTCCCTCTGGTTCGCGGGGACGATGAAGCCGCGGGGGTCACGCTTCGCGGGATCGTGCAGGAGGCGCTCGTAGTCGTCGTAGGTGCCTCGCCGCATGGAATCCGCCGCCGCCGCGATCTCGTCGGGGTAGATCGTCCAGGAGTTCTCGCTGCCCCGCTGGATGGAGTTCTCCCCCATGCGCCAGATGTCGTAGAGGAGATGGTCCCGGTTGCGTGACGCATAGTCCAGCACCGCCCGATCCGCGGTCATCGAGTACTCGATGGACTGCCGGAAATGCCACACGCCCGGCTTCACCGGGAGCGGCAGATCACCGTGGGGGTCCTGCATCTGCGGCACGAAGGGAATCGTCACCGGCGTGGGGTTGCCGATGGCCTCGGTGAGAAGGCCGATCTGGTTGTGGAAGTACGGGGTCGTGCGCAGGCCGCCGTTCCACCACGTGGAGTAGGACGCACCGGAGCGCATCGTGGTGCCTCCCTTCCCTTCGGCCACGAACCGCGAGTGCATGGCCGCTCCCAGCCGGTCGATCCCCATGATGACCAGGGGGTCGATGTAGGAGTTGAACGGGTCGCGGAAAGGCGGACCGAACATCACCGCTCCCGCGGGACCGGTCTGGTGCGTGTTGTAGACGATCTGCGGATACCACTCGCGCTCCATGACGCGCAGCAGGTTCGTCGTCTCCGCCAGCGCCGACATGTAGAAGTCGCGGTTGTCGTCGTGGCCCGCGTACTTGTTGTAGAGCACCGGGATGCCGCTCGTGGTACGCTGTTGGGGGTCGGACTCGCGCATGTACCAGTTGGAGACCAGGTCCATGCCGTCGGGGTTGGCGTGCACCGCGAGGAGGATCACGTTGTCGAGGATGCGCATGGTCTCCGGGTCGGTGCGGTCGTTCATCTCGTAGACCAGCTCACAGAGCTGCTGCGCGCCCAGAACCTCGGTGGCGTGCAGACCCCCGTCGATCCACACCACCGCCTTGCCCTCCTCGGAGAGCTGCCTGGCCTGCGACTCGGTGACACCTTCGGCCTTGGCCAGGCGGCCGGCGATCTCGCGATAGCGGTTCAGCTGCTTGATGTTGTCCGGGGACGAGATGATGGCCATGATCTGCGGCCGCCCCTCGGACGTGGTGCCTATGGTGTCCAGCACCATGCGGTCGGACTCGTGCGCCAGCTTGATCCAGTAGTCGTGGAGCTGCTGGTAGTTCATCAGCCAGTAGTCGTCGCCGATCCGATGACCGAACTGCTGCTCCGGAGTCGTGACCCGGTGCTGGGCCCATGCCGGAACCGCCAGCACGGCGGTCATGACCAGGGCCAGGAGCGGGTGCACCATGCGTCTCGTCATGCTTGCTCGCCTCTTCCAGTCGATAAACGGGGAGGGCCGTGCGCATTCTTTCGCCCCCTGGGGGCGCCGTCAACAAGGTACGGCCTCGGGCTCCCGGGCGCGCCGGGGGTGGTGGTGGGAGGACCCCCCGTCGGGAGGACCGCCGATGGCGGCGGGATCGGACAGGTCGCCGACCCGCGCTGGACGCTCGGGGTGGGGCGTCGTCATCTTCCGGGTCCCTGGAGCTGTCGGCTCCAGCCACCGCGGATCTCACGAGGAAGGAGCGACGACTGATGCCGGTTCGTTTCGCGCAGGCCGAATGGCAGGGCGACCTGCCCCATGGGAAGGGCACGATGGAGACCCAGACGGGCTCCTTCAACGGGCAGTACTCGTTCTCCTCCCGCTTCGAGGAGGGAACGGGCACCAACCCCGAGGAGCTCATCGCAGCCGCGCACGCCGGGTGCTTCTCCATGGCGCTCTCCCACGGGCTGGCTCAGGGAGGCCACACGCCCACGAGCGTCCGCACCACCGCCAAGGTCCACATCACGGGGGGGGAAGGCATCACGCTCATCGAGCTGGTGTGTCGGGCCACCGTCCCCGGAATCTCCGCAGAGGAGTTCGGGAAGGCCGCCGACGAGGCCAAGGTGGGGTGCCCGGTGTCCAAGGCGCTGGCCGCCACGAAGATCACGCTGGACGCGGCGCTGGAAGGCTGAGGAAGGTCCACCGCGGCCGGTGGCGGAGGGGAACGCGCCGGTGGCCGTGGGCCAGCGCAGGGCTCGCGAACGACGCGGTAGAGGTGCGCGCGGGCGGATAGGACCCGCGACGGAGCCCCGAAGGGGGCCCTTGTGGGTGCGCGGGGTGGCTCCGATACTGCGGTCATCATGACGACCCTGCTGTGGATTGTCGGGGCCACCCTCGCCACGTCCTTCCTCTGCTCCACCCTCGAAGCCGCCTTTCTCTCGGTGACGTCGGCCCACATCGCCATGATGCGGGAGGAGGGTCAGTGGGCGGGCGAGTGGCTCTTCCGGGCTCAGAAGAAGATCGACGAGCCGATCGCCGCCATTCTGACGCTCAACACCATCGCGAACACCATGGGCGCCGCCCTCGGGGGCGCCGTGGCGGCGCGCGTCTTCGGCAGCGCCTGGATGGGGCTCTTTTCCGCCGTCCTGACCTTTTCGGTGCTGATCTTCGCGGAGATCGTTCCCAAGACGCTGGGCGCGACGTACTGGGCGTATCTGGCCAAGCCGGCGGCGTACGTGCTGAGGGGGATGATCGTCCTGATGAAGCCCATCCTCATTCCCCTCGGGCTCATCGCGCGTCTCCTGAGCCCGTCCACCGAGCGGCCCACGGTGAGCCGGGCGGAGCTCGACGTGCTCGCCGCGATCGGTCGCCGGGAAGGCACCCTGGACGAGAACGAGTGGCAGGTCGTGACCAACGTCATCCACCTCCAGGAGGTGACTGTGGGTGAGGTCATGACGCCCCGCACCGACATGGTCGCCGTCCCTTCCGACGCCACGGTGGAAAGCGCGAAGGAGATCATGCTCGACAAGGGACACCTGCGCCTTCCCGTGTACGAGGAGAGCGTCGATCGCATCGTGGGGGTGATCCTCGCGCGCGACCTGTGGCGGGCGGATCGCGACGGGGTCACACACGTGTCGAGCATCACCCGGCCGGTTCCCTTCGCTCCGGCGTCGAAGCCCGTGGAGGATCTCATCCCGGAGATGCGCCGGCATCGCACCAAGCTCGCCATCGTCGTGGACGAGTTCGGCGGCACCGCCGGCCTCGTGACGCTGGAGGACCTCATCGAGGAGATCATCGGCGAGATCCAGGACGAGCACGAGAGCGACGAGCCCGTGGATTTCCACGAGCTGGCAGGCGGGCGGGTCAGGGTGTGGGGCGGCGTGGCGTTGCGCGAGGCCAGCGAGCGCCTGGGCTTCACTCCCGCCGAGGACGAGGAGGAGGGTTTCGACTCTCTGGGGGGCTTCGTGTTCGGGAGGGTGAACCGGATCCCCGAGGTCGGGGATCAGGTGGAGGTGGAGTCCGGAAGCCTGCGTGTCGTGCGCATGCGCGGGCGCAGGGTCGAGTACCTGGTCTTCATTCCGCGGATGGGGGAGTAGCGGCCGTCCGCTCCTCCACGGGCGCCGTTCGGGGGGCCGAGTGGCTCCGACGCTCCTCGAGCCAGAACGAGAGGGCCAGGAGGATCGCGCCGCACGTGATGGCCGAGTCCGCCACGTTGAAGATGGGGAAGTTCGAGAAGCCCAGGTTGATGGGACCGATGAAGTCCACCACACCCCTGCTCCAGCGGAGCCGGTCGTAGAGGTTGCCCAGCGCGCCGGAGATCACCAGGCAGATGGAGAAGATCCTCAGGTAGTCGCTCCTCGACGCCTGGCGCAGCAGCAGGGTGAGCAGCGCCAACGCGACCAGGGTGACCGGGACGAAGAACCAGCGCGAGTCCGCGCCCAGGTGGATCCCGAAGGCCGCACCCTTGTTGTAGGCCAGCGTGAGAGGGACGAGGCCACCCAGCGTCTCCCCGTGGTGCTCGACCAGAGCGGACATGGCCCAGCGCTTGGTGACGAGATCCAGGGCCATCACCACGGGGAAGACCGTGGCGAACATGGTCAGCTTGGATCGCACGAGGCAGTCTCTCCGGATCGAGGCGAAGGGCACGAGCGAGCGGCCGAAGTGTCGCCACGCGCGACCGCCTGCGCCAGTCTACGCGGGACCTCGGAGGAACGTTCCGGAAGGTGTGGGAAGCCGGAGGCCACGGCGCGAAACGTGCGGGCCCGGGCGCCGACCCCCGTCAGCCCGCGCCGGCGGCCTCGAGACGCATCACCAGCGCGGCGGCCTTCGCGTGCACCGTCGGCTCCAGGGCGGCCGACGGATCCATGGCCAGTACCCGTTGGGCCTCTTCCAGGGCCATGCCCGGGCGCCCGGTGTCCTCGTAGAGATGGGCGAGCTCGTAGCCGTAGTCCGGCACGGTGGGCGCCTCCGCCGCCGCATACGCGAGGTTCTGCTCCGCCGCGCTCCAGCTGGCCCGCTTCAGGATGCCGCCGCCCAGCAGGTGCGTCGCCAACCAGCGCGTGACCCTGTCCATGCGCATGACGCCGGCCTGGAGGCGTCCCATGAGGTGATGGGCGCCCACATGCTCCGGGTCCATCGCGAGGATCGCCTGGAGCTGATCGTACAGGGCCGATGCGGCCCGGACTTTCGCGCGTCCCCCTTCCCTGTCGGCCTCCAGGCCCAGGACCACCGCCAGGGCGTATCGGCGCTCCACGCTCCCGGGGTCCTCGTCCACCGCCTCCCGGGCGACCGTGTCCGCGGCGGAGAGGAGACACTCCGGCGTGTATTCGTGGGTGCCGCCGGAGGCCGCGTAGGTGAGGCGACGCACCGAATTGCGCGACTTGGGGCCCGACCACCGAGCGGAGGTCCCGTCGACCCCGGAGAAGCCGAGGATGGAGTCGGCGACGGCCCTGCAGTCGTAGGACGCCGCGGGGCTCGCCCGGCCACCTCCCGACACGACGAGGGGGACGAGCACAGAGGTGACGAGAGAGAAGCGGTGTCCGATCATCGATGTCGCCGCCGCGCCCGTGCAGGCGCGGTCCTTGAGGTGATACGTGGCACCGCCCGAAGGGACTGATACACGGAAGCGGAGTAAAGTTGCTGCGTCGTGGTGGAAGGGGCGCCCGGACGCTCCCGGGGGACCGTCGCGAGCCCCGCATCGACGCCCGCCGCACCCGGTGCCGCGCGCCTACCGGCAGACGGGTTTCCTTCCAGGCGTCCGCCCCCCAGCTTGTCGGGACTGGACGCGACGTGGACGGGATCGGCGCGGGGCGAGCTTGGGTCGCCGATCTCCCAAGGAGGGCCTGGTCATGACTCGGACGATGTCGGCGGCGCTGGCGCTGGCCGCGATGTGCGCTCTTCCCCTCGGTGGTGCGGCCCAGCAGAAGCGGCCCATGACCTTCGAGGACTTCATCGGCTTTCCGGTGCCCGGCGCCCCGCAGATCGCACCGGACGCCAAGTCGGTGGTCTACACCGTCACCACGTACTCGCTGAAGGACAACAAGGGAACCACGCGCATCTGGATGGCCCCGCTGGACGGTGGAGCACCGGCGCGCGAGCTCACCGCCGGGCCGGGCTCCGACAGCGATCCTCGCTGGTCGCCGAACGGCTCCGAGCTGGCGTTCGTGTCCACGCGCTCGGGGACCCCCCAGGTCTGGGTCCTCCCCATGGCGGGCGGCGAGGCGCGGCAGGTGACCGACCTGAAGACCGGAGCGTCGAGTCTCGTGTGGGCGCCCGACGGCCGCACGATCTACTTCGTCAGCGACCTCGAGTGGCCCCCGAAGTCGAAGCTCGACAGCCTCGAGGACGGCTACCCCACCGACGCCCGCATGTGGGACCACCTCCTCTACCGGCACTGGAACGAGTGGCGCTCGGGGCTGCGCGAGCACCTGTTCTCGGTGCCTGCTGCCGGCGGAGCGTCGAAGGACCTGACGCCCTGGGACCGGGACGTTCCCACCATCACGCTGCCCGGCGACGGCGACGTCTCGGTGGCTCCCGACGGATCGGAGATCGCGTTCACGATGAACCCCGACTCCGTCGTGACCGTGGGGACCAACAACGACATCTTCGTCATGCACCCCGACGGGACGGGCCGTCATGCCGTCACCACGAACAGGGGTGACCAGAACACACCGAGGTACGCCCCCGACGGGCGCTACCTGGCCTACCTGTCTCAACCCACGCCCGGCTTCGAGGCGGACCGGACCCACCTCATGATCCTGGACCGACGGTCCGGGACGGCCACGGACCTGACCCCGGACTGGCCGCTGTCGGTGGGCGGGATCGTGTGGGCTCCCGACTCCAGGGCGATCTACGCCACCGTGGAGGAACGCGGCCGGGTGGGCGTCTACCGCATCGGCGTGCCCGACGGCGCGCGCACGCGCGTGCTCTACGGCGGCACCGTGGGTGCGTTCTCCCTGGGGCCCCAGGGGCGCACGCTGGCGTACGTCCACTCCACGGCCGACCGTCCCCAGGAGATCTTCGCCGCCGGCAGTGACGGCTCCGCGGTGCGCCAGCTCAGCCACCTCACCGACAAGGTGGTCGCGGGCCTGGACATGAAGCCCGCGGAGGACTTCGCGTTCGTGGGCGCCGACGGCGACTCGGTGCACGGCTTCCTCATCAAGCCGCCGGGCTTCGATCCGGCGAAAAAGTACCCGATGGTGTACCTCGTCCACGGTGGTCCCCAGGGAGCATGGCTGGACGAATGGCACCCCCGCTGGAACTACCAGATGTTCGCGGAGCCGGGCTACGTGCTCGCCGCGGTGAACTTCCACGGCTCCACCGGCTACGGCCAGGCCTTCACGAACTCCATCTCTCGGCACTGGGGCGACCGTCCGTACGAGGACCTCATGAAGGGCGTGGACGCCGTGCTCAAGCAGTACCCGTTCATCGACTCGAACCGGATGGGCGCTGCCGGGGCGTCCTACGGCGGGTACATGATCTACTGGATGGAGGGCCACACCCAGCGCTTCAAGGCGATGGTGGACCACGACGGCGTGTTCAACACGGTGAGCATGTTCGGCTCCACCGAGGAGCTCTGGTTCCCGCTCCACGAGTTCGGCGGCAACCCCTACGGGAGCGCGCGGGACCTCTACGAGAAGTGGTCTCCGCTAAACTTCGTGAAGAACTGGAAGACGCCCATGCTCATCGTGCACTCGCAGCACGACTACCGCCTGGACCTGTCGCAGGGCCTGCAGGCGTTCACCGCGCTGCAGCAGATGGGCGTGCCGTCGCGCTTCCTCTACTTCCCCGACGAGTTCCACTTCGTGACGAAGCCCCGGGACCGCCGGCTCTGGTGGGCGACGGTCCTGGATTGGCTGGGGAGCTACCTGCATCCGGAGGGAGTGGCCGGATCACGTTGAGCACCGGAAGGAGAACGCCATGTCCGACAAGCACTCCCTCGCACCGGCGACGAAGAAGGAGATCGAGGCGGCCCGCGCCACGGGACAGGTGATCGGGTTCGCGCAGGGCGTCGGCGCCGCCCTGCTGGTGGGCGTCGCCCTGAAGTTCCTCGGGTGGATCCCCTTCATCGCGGTCGGCGGCGCGGTGGTCTACGTAGGATACAGGCTCCTCTTCCGCCGCAAGGGAAAGGGAAAGGAGGAGAAGGCGGAGGAGTAGACATGCTCCCCTCCCCCCCTTCCCCGCCCTCGTCGATCCGCCGCCCGTCGAAGCGCGGAAGAAGAGCGTCGGCCGGCGACTCCACGGGGTGGTGACCCGGCGTGACGGAAGGATCACCACATCTGTCGTCATGGTATCCGCAAGGCGATGCGATCTCGAGGCATGGTGCCGATGACGATGGATGTCGGCTTCACTGCCTGGGGCGCTCGACGAGTCGTCCTTGTTTCCCCCGAGAACCAGGTCACGGAGCTGCCCACCATGTTGAAGCGTGTCTTCTCAAGCCCCCGGTCGCTGAGCCTGGGGCTCGCCGCCGCCCTCGTCGTCACCGTCGGCGCCGGCCCGGCGGGCGGTCCGCCGATGAAGCCGGACATGCTGGCCGGCCTCGTGTGGCGGAACATCGGCCCGCTGCGCGCCGGCCGTGTGGCCGCCGTCACCGGCGCCATCGGTGAGCCGGGGGTGTTCTACTTCGGCTCGCCCGAGGGCGGGGTCTGGAAGACCACCGACGCCGGCGTCACCTGGAACGAGATCTTCGACGGGGTGCCCGGCGTTTCATCGGTGGGCGCCATCGAGGTCGCACCGTCCGACACCAGCGTCATCTACGTGGGCACGGGGGACATCATCACCGGCGGAGCCATCGACGAGGGGAACGGCGTCTACAAGTCGACGGACGCCGGCAGGACGTGGACGCACGTGGGGCTGGACTCCACCAAGCAGATTCCGTCCATCGTCGTGGACCCGGCCGATCCGGACATCGTCATGGTGGCGGCGCTGGGAGATGTCCACCACAAGAGTCCGGAGCGCGGCGTCTTCCGCTCCACCGACGGAGGCAAGACGTGGACCCGGACGCTCTTCGTGAGCGACGAGGTCGGCGCAGAGAAGCTCGCCTACGCGCACGACGAGCCGCAGGTGATCCTGGCCACCACCGAGGAGCACTACGTGGAGCCCGGCTCGACGGCTCGCGGCGCCTTCGGCGGGCCCACGGGCACACACCTGTTCAAGTCCACGGACGAGGGCGTTACCTGGCACGAGATCACCGGAGGCGGGCTCCCCGAGCTGAGCGGCCGCACCTCGGTGGCCGTGGCCGACCACACCGACGCCCGGCGCATGTTCATCATCGGGAACTTCGGGCTCTACCGCTCGGACGACGGCGGCGCCCACTGGCGCCGGATGGATCCCGACGACTCCCGCATACGCAACGGGCAGGGCGGTTACAACTGTGGCGTGTACGTCAACCCGGAGAACCCGGACATTGTGTACACGGTGAACACGTCGAGCTACGTCTCGCACGACGGCGGCAACACGTTCACGGGCTTCAAGGGCGCCCCCGGCGGCGACGATCCGCAGCAGCTCTGGATCGACCCCACCGATGGCCACCGGATGCTGCTGGGCATGGACCAGGGCGGCACGGTGTCCCTGAACGGGGGCCGGACGTGGAGCACCTGGTACAACCAGTCCACGGAACAGGTCTACCACCTCTCGGTGGACAACTCGTACCCGTACTGGGTATACGCGCCGCAGCAGGACGCCGGCGCCATCCGCGTGCGGAGCCGTGGCAACTTCGGCGAGATCACGCCGCTGGATTGGGATCCCGTGGGTGGCTGGGAGTGGGGCACGATCGTCGCGGATCCACTCAACCCACGCATTGTATACGCCAGCGGCTCGGGGATCCTGAAGATCACCTATCCCAGCGAGCAGGTGATCAACGTCAGCCCGGCCCTGGATCCGAGCCTCCACCTGCGGCAGACGTCCACCAATCCGCTGGTCTGGGCACCCTGGAATCAGCATGAGCTGCTGGCCGGATTCCAGTTCCTGATGGCCACGACGGACGGCGGCGTGCACTGGCGGAAGCTCAGCCCCGACCTGGGCTACCCCAAGGGAGTGACCCCGCCGCCGGAGTCACAGGCATTCGGGCGGCGAGGGCGCGGTGGCGGCCCCCGGGGCCCCAGGCCCGGCATGATCGAGGCGATCTCGCCGTCCACGGTGTCGCCGGGCCTGATCTGGGTGTCCACCAACAACGGCCTCATCAAGCTCACCCGCGACGGCGGCAAGAGCTGGGAGGACGTGAGCATCCCCGACCTCCCGCACCGCGAGGACGCCGACCTCGACGCCATCGACGCGTCGCACCAGAACCCCGGCGAGGCGTACGTCGCCGTGGATATGCACACCCTGGGCGACTACGCGCCCTACTTCTACCGCACTCGGGACTACGGCAAGACGTGGACGAAGATCGTCGACGGCCTGCCCACGGACGACGTGAACGGCAGCTTCGCGCGGGTGATCCGCGCCGACACGAAGAAGGCCGGGCTCCTGTTCGCCGGGACCGAGAGCAGCATGTACGTGTCGTTCGACGACGGCGGTCACTGGCAGTCGCTGCGCCTCAACCTCCCCATCACGTCGTACCGCGACGCGGTGATCAAGGGCAACGACCTGGTGGTGGGCACGTACGGCCGGGGCATCTGGATCCTCGACGACATCTCCCCGCTGAGACAGATGACAGCGGCGACGGAGGAGGCGGGCGCGCACCTGTTCAAGCCGGGGGAGGCCGTGCGCGTGCGGCGGAACGTGAACCAGGACACGCCTTTCCCGCCCGAGGTGCCGCACTCGCTGAACGCGCCGCCGGGAGCCCTCGTCTACTACTCCCTGGGAGCGAAGCCGTCGGGGGTCATCAGCCTCGAGGTGCTCGACGCCCAGGGGCACGTGGTACGCCACTTCTCCAG
>Ga0307418_1000036_pt1 | contig 35596 bp, 22 predicted proteins | sample SalMarWE160220MG_2_FD_202160 | JGI IMG/M metagenome (GOLD analysis project Ga0307418, IMG submission 202160) | Salt marsh sediment microbial communities from the Plum Island Ecosystem LTER, Massachusetts, United States - WE1602-20 | ecosystem: Environmental > Aquatic > Marine > Intertidal zone >...
ACGGGTACCACCAACGCCCACTCAGGAGCCCGACTCCTGGAGCATCTTGGTGATGTTCTCTATGACCCAGACCTCGGAAACGGCCTGCCCACTGCGGAACGAGATCCGCCGGCCATCGGGGCGGACATCGAGATCGTTCAGGTTCAATGCCCGGTACAGCACTCGGTCATCGGATCCGTCGAGGCGCACATTATGCAGGGCCATCCCCTTGCTGCCGGCGTCTGTAGCGGTGTAGTAGAGACTCCTGCCGTCAGGAGCCCACGCCACTGCCGTCACGCGCCCTTCGATCGTGGCCACATCGCGAATCGGTCCGCCGGCTGAGGGTTTCACGACCACCCGCATGGGCCACGCCTCAGGATGTTCCTTGTCCAGTTCGTCTTCCGGGACGCCTGTGCACAGGGCCACGAGTCGACCGTCCGGTGACACCGCGATGTCAAGAGCCCCCAGCGAATAGAAATCCTCCTCGGTTCTGTTCACCACATCGCGCAGCACTACCGGGATGTCCGACAAGCTGCGCATTACGCTGGTCACGATTCGGCCGTCGGGCAGCTCGCGCGGGAGGAGCCAGTTCGCAATCGTGTCGCTGAAGATGCGTTCCAACTCGCCCGTTGCGGGCCGGAATCGAAAGAGCCCTCCTGGGCCTTGGGCCTCGTTGGAACTGGTGACCAGGACAGAGGTGCCATCTCGACCCCAACTGGGCCAATGGATGCCGTTGAGACCTGGCAGGTCTAGGATTCGGTAGCTGCCGGAGGGCTCCTCACGGATGCCGAGTCGATTCCGGTACATGGAACGCCCCGTCTCGACCGGCCGTGCCTCGAACGCATAGCGGAGACCATCGGGGGACCAACGTCCGCGCCGTACGAACAAGCCGGGGAGTCGCACTGGTTCGGGGTCTCCCGCCAACTCGCCCGACGCGGAATCGAGCGGCGCCGTGAAGAGCTCGGCGTCGCCCACTCGAATCCCGTAGTAGAAGTCGTCTGCCGCGAACCCGAGAGCTTTCGGCAGCCACATGTTGCGTCGCAGCAGTCGGGGCTCCCCCGCACGACCATCCTCGATACCGACCTCCCACAGACCTGGCGCCGAACCCCGGTTGCTCCAGAACAGCAAGTGGCGCGAGTCAGGTGTCCAAATGAGGGGGTTATCTAGGCCAGGTGCTTGCGCGATCGTCACCCTCCGTCCGTCCGCGCGAGCGTACAGCACCATATCAGAATTCCGTCCATCGGCCGCCTCTACCGTGCTGGCCAACCAGGCGCCGTCGGGCGAGGGCACGAGACTCGCCTTGCCCAGACCATGAAGCGTATCCACCCGGCTATCTCTGACTCGTACGCGGATAAGGCCATCCACGTGCGAGTCGCCTGTTGAGAGCAGGATTTCGTCCCCTTCAGGGAGCCAGACGGGCGCGAAGATATAGCCCTTCAGATCGTGGAAGAGGAGCCGGTCGCCGCTCCCGTCGCGGTTGCATACGCGCAATTCAAAGTCGTTCGCTGTCGTGTTGAAGATGTAAGCGATCTGGTCTCCACCCGGGGAGAACTGTGACCAGAGCACCCATCCATCCGTGAATCTTGTCGTGTCGTGGGGGATGAGAACGCGACGGACTTGGCCCGTGCGCAGGTCCTTCACCGCCAGGCCGTACGTCGAGTCGTCCATCATCGACAGGTATCGTCCGTCGGGAGACAGCGAGCCATCGGTGCTCACATCTGCCCCCGACCAGAGCAGACGCACCGACAAGGCAGTCCGCTCGCCGCCGTCGGCTCCGTCGGTAAGTTGCCGACCGAGGGCCTCGACCAGCGACAGAAACTCACGGACGGAGCCTTCAACGTACCGCTGTGCAACGGGCCTGGGGCCGCGGCTCCGGTCGTAGAGCGATGCCGTGATCCCCACCCGATCACCCACACTCACGACGCTGCCCAGCAGATAGAGGCCCGCCCCCAGCTTCTCGGCGGTCGCGCGCGCCTCGTCGGGGCTCGCCGCCGCCGCCGCCTCCCCCTGGCTGGCCAGCACCAGGTGTGGGTCCACGGAGTGGAGTCTGCCCCGCGATGCGACGCTTGCGCTCATCGCCTCCCGAAGCCCGTCCGACAGATGGGAGAGCTTCGAGGCCCCGCGGAAGGAGAATGGCATGACGGCCAGTGTGTGCGCGGCACTGCTGTCGCCCGGGGTTCCGCCCCATGCCACGCCGGAGGCGATCAGCCGAGCTTCGTGCCACTTCACGTAGGCCGAGCTTCCCAGCAACGCGAGCGCCACCACCGCCGCGGCAGCAAACCTCCCTCTGCGCCGCCGCACCAGCTTCTGTATCCGGTATATAGCGCTCGGGGGTCGCGCCACGATCGGTCGCTGCTCGAAGTACCGCGTGATGTCGGCAGCCATGTCCGCAGCGCTCTCGTAGCGCCGCTTCCGGTCCTTCTCCAGCGCCTTCATCACGATGCAGTCGAGGTCACCACGCAGCAGTTTCTCCAACCGCTCGGCGTCCGTTCGACGCTGCACGGCCGCCTCGCCCGACGACTCCCCCAGCGTGTGCACCCGCGTCGACGGCTTCAGCGGCTCCTCCTCCTTCAGAATCCGCAGCACTTCCAATTGGGCCGCCCGCCGTAGCTCACGCGCCTCGAACGGCGTCACACCGGTGAGTAGCTCGTAGAGGAGCGCCCCCAGCGAGTACACGTCGCTCCTGCGATCGACTTCCAGCCCGGCATAGAGCGCCTGCTCCGGCGCCATGTACTCCGGAGTCCCGATGAACTGGTTGTACTCCGTGAACAGCGTCGCCTCGGTCAGCTTCTGCCGGATCGCCTTCGCCACCCCGAAGTCGATCACCTTCGGCACCGGCGTGCCGTCGTGCAGCGTCACCAGGATGTTCGACGGCTTGATGTCGCGATGGATGATCCCGTTCTCGTGCGCGTGGTGCACCGCCGAGCACACGCCCGTGAACAGCTCCAGGCGCTCCCGGGTGCTCAGCCGCTCTTCGTCGCAGTAGTCGGTGATCGGGATGCCCTTCACCAGCTCCATGACGAAGTAGGGCCGCCCGGCCGGCGTCGTGCCCGCATCGAACACCTTCGCGATGTTCGGATGGTCCAGCATGGCCAGCGCCTGCCGCTCAGACTCGAAGCGCGCGATGACCTGCTTCGTGTCCATGCCCGGCTTGATGACCTTGAGCGCGACCCGCCGGCGTACCGGCTCCTCCTGTTCGGCCATGTAGACGATGCCGAAACCACCCTCGCCGATCTTCTGCAGCAGCTTGTAGGAACCGATGTGGCTCCCGGGACCTTCGGGAGGACCGGACTCGGCCAGGGCCGCCGCGGCCCGTGCCGCCGCGTCGGCCTCGTCCACCGTGGGGGAGTCGAGGAACTCCGGCGACGCCTCGTCCGCCTGCAACAGGAGCAGGACCTGAGCCCGCAGCACGGCGTTGTCGCCGCACAGAACCGCGAGCCGTCTCTCCCGCTCCGGCCCCGTCACCTCCCGGGCCTCGTGGAAGATCTGCTTCACACGATCCCAGTTCGGCTTACCCTGCTCCGCCTCGTCCATCGGCCCTCCTTCGCGCACTCGAGCTCCACCGAGACCGGCCAGCCGGAATCCCCGTGACGCCGCCTGCCACCTTCAGCCGTCGCTTTCTGCGAGGCTGTTCAGGAGCCATGCCCGCGCGAACGCCCACTCCCGCTTCACGGTGCGCTCGGACACGCCGAGCGCATTTGCCGTCTCATGGGTGCTCAGACCACCGAAGTAGCGGAGTTGCACCACCTCGGCAGACCGAGGATCCTGCTCTTCAAGGCGCTGAAGTGCCTCGTCGAGGGCCAGGATGCGATTCGAATCGTCCAAGATCGAGGCATTTGCGCCCTCCAGAGGCACCCGGACGCGCCCGCCACCTCGCTTCTGTCGTCCCCGCGCCCGCGCCCTGTCGACGAGGATTCGACGCATGGCCTGGGCGGCTGCACGGAAAAAGTGGGCGCGGTCCTCCCACGGGGTCCGGTCGTCACCGACCAACCGGAGATATGCTTCGTGGACGAGGCCCGTCGGCTGAAGGGAGTGATCGGGACGTTCGCGCCGCATCTGGGCCGCAGCCATGACCCGGAGCTCGTCGTAGACCACGGGCGCCAGCTCCGCCAAGACCCGCTCCCGGGTCATTCCCCCGGACGCTTCCAGAATGCGCGTGACCCGATGACGGCCCCACGAGTCATCCGCGCTCCGTGCGGCCATGTCTGATCTCGCAGCGGCCATGTGGAATTCTCCTCGTCCTCATGAAGTGGCGGAGCCAACTTCCGAACGCGCTAGAGCAGCAATATCAGTCCACAGGTGATGACCCACGCACCGGCCACCAGCGCCAGAAGCACCACCTCCAACCGCGAGACACGCTGACGGCCGCGCCGGCCGTGGAACCAACTGATCACTGCCGAAGCCACCACGCTGTAGGCGAACGTGCCCAGCGACATCCGGTAGACCACGCCGGGGACGACGCCCCGGTCGACTAACTGGTCGATGAACCCGAGCGCCGCATAGCCCGCCACCAGCGTGACCGCCACCACCTGCGGCAGCCGACGGCGCAGCAGGTCGTCGACGAAGTCGAGCCCAGCACCTTCCGACGATGCCCGTGCGCCGCTGTCGGACCGGCGAAGCCGCCGCGCCAAGTGGCCCGCATCCGGTCGCTGTCGGGGGTCCCGCGTCAGGCACCGGCGCAGGAGGTCAGCCAGTTCCGGATCGACGTCGGCCGTCAACGCAGTCAGGTTCTGCGGCGCGTGCAGGTAGGTCGTGACGAACTCGGCATCGCTGGTGGCCTGGTACGGACCGGCGCCGGTCAGCAACTCGTAGCCCATGACGCCCAGCGCGTATACGTCGGCGCTCTCGGTCGCGGGCTCACCTCGAAGCTGTTCGGGGCTGACGTGTCGCCACTCGCCCAGCACCTCGCCCGTCCTTGTGAGCCGGGACTTCCCTGAGCCCTGCCCTTCCAACAGCCCTGCTAGGCCAAAGTCGGTGACCAACACGCTGCCACTGTCTCGCTCGCACAGCACGTTGGCCGGACGAATGTCTCGGTGCACAAAGCCGTTGCGGTGCGCCGCACTCAGGGCCGCAGCCACGTCACCCAGGATGCGCCGCACCTCCGCTACCGGCAGCGGCCCCTCAGCGGCCAGGCGGTCTGCAAGGGTGACGCCGGCCACGTACTGCATGACGAGGTAAGGCACGCCATCAGAGGTGTAGCCGAAGCGATGCAGGGTGACCGTGTTGGGGTGATCCAGGGACGCCGCCGCGGACGCCTCCCGTTCGAAGCGGGCGCGGGCCACGGCGTCACCGGCCAACTGCTTGGACAGCACCTTGACCGCCACCATCCGGTTCAGGGGGCGCTCACGGGCCAGGTACACCTGCCCCGTGCTTCCCCTACCCAGGGGGCGGAGCAACTCCAGCTCCGGCGTCAGCGCATCGGCTATTGTCCCGCTCAGGGGCGGGGACCTGCTCGTGGAGGGATCCGGCGGAGGGTCAGTCATCGGCAGCGGATCCGCACGTGCGAGTCATCAGGGACTCCCGTGCTCGGGCCGCTGGGCAGGATTGAAGGGCAACGACCTAAGCTACCGGCCAGAGCCAGAGCCGGCCAGAGATGCGGTATGTTCGGCCATGGGTCAGGGACGATCCCACGTGTGAAGGCCGCAGCCGTCCCGCTTCGTTTAGAAGCGGGTCGCATCCGAACGGCGACGGCTGCAATCCATTAGGGCGTATGTCCACTGCCGATAGGTCCCCGAGGATCGCCGTCTGTACGCCAGAGGGACGGGTGCTGTCGAGCCCCATCGGCCTTTCCTTCGCTCTGTGGGTGGATGTGAGGAGCGGCAGTGCCCCCAACCGCGCTGGGGACCGCCCTCATAGGTGCGGGAAGGCCAGGCCGCCCTACATGACCGCCTGTAGCTCCACAGTCATCCGGTAGCTCGCGGCGTCGGTGACGAACCGGAGAGGTTTCGGCCCAAGGGATGCTCGAAGCTTCGCCGGAGAGCCGAAAGTGAGGGTATTCATCCCGAGATCGTCGTCCGAATCGACATCCCCCAGCCAGGCGGCGACGGTGCCGATGAGTTCGAGAGTGAGGTAGGCAGGACAGGCCCTGTTCCGGCGGCAGGACCGGCGGCCCCCGCGCGACGGATCCCCGGTGGCCAGCCGCGAGTCTGGCTTGCCCGTGAGCTCCTGACGCTTCCAACTGGTGTACGGAGGTTGCGTGTTGCGATTGCTCGTTGTTTAATTGGCATTACCGAGCTATCGCAACACGGCGACGGGTGGCCTCGATGGGGAAACAGACAGAGGACCTGCGTACACTGGTGAAGAGGCGCGGTCTCGTGCGCGCCCGCGATGTCGCGGCCGCAGGCTTCTCCACTGCTCTCCTATACCGCCTGCGGGACAGGGGCGAGATCGAGCAGGTCGGGCCAGGCCTGTTTCGTCATCCAGAAGCGGAACTCACCGAGCACCACTCGTATGCAGAAGCTGCGGCGCTGGTGCCCGACGGAGTGATATGCCTTCTCTCCGCCCTCGCCTTCCACGGGATCGGCACCCAGAACCCTGCGGAGGTCTGGGTCGCGATCGAGAAGGGGCAGCAGCGTCCACGCTCGGTTCCGCTCCCCCTGAAGACCGTCTGGTTCTCCGGCCCGGCCATGCACGAAGGCGTGGAGACCCATAGCGTCGAGGGCGTGACCGTCCGCGTTTACTCGCCGCCGAAGACCATTGCCGACCTGTTCAAGTTCCGAAACAAGCTCGGGATCGACGTAGCCGTGGAAGCTCTCCGGGACGGCTGGGAGCACCGACGCTTCGCCATGGTCGACCTCGAGCGGTTTGCTGAGATCTGTCGGGTACAACGGGTCATGAGACCGTACCTGCAGGCGATCATCTGATGGCCCGCGGATCGGTACCGAAGAACCTGTCCGCCTCTGTCCGGCAGCGTCTTCTCAACATCGCTAAGCGAACGGGTGAGGACTACAACGCCTTGCTCGGACGCTTCGCGACGGAGCGGCTTCTCTTCCGCCTGTCCAGGTCACCTCAGGCATCGAGGCTGGTCCTCAAGGGTGCGTGGCTGTTCTACGCATGGGAACTTCCCCGCCGAGGCACGCGGGATGTCGACTTCCTCGGGTTCGGGGACCCAACGGTGGAGGCTGCAGAGGAAGTCCTTCGTGAGGCGCTCACCAACGAAGTGGAGCCCGATGGCGTGACCTTCGATGTGGATACGCTTCAGGGTGAGGCGATCAGAGACGGCGCTGCCTACCCCGGTGTGCGCGTCCGAGTGACGGCGAAGATCGGCTCGGCCCGCGTGGTCACGCAGATCGACATCGGGTACGGCGATGCCCTGACTGTGGAACCTGCGCTCGTGGCACTCCCGACCCTGCTTGACTTCCCAGCGCCACGCCTCCGGGCCTACGCGGTCGAGACTGCCGTCGCCGAGAAGGTGGAGGCCATCGTTCGTTTCGGGACGGCTACGACGCGGTTCAAGGACTTCTTCGACTTGTTCGTCCTGGCCGAAGAACGGGTACTCGTCGGAGCGCTTCTCCGGGACCAGCTTCGGGACACGTTCTCGCACCGTGGAACGACGCTTCCGCGGGAGACGCCGGCGGGTCTTGCGGACACCTTCGCGCACAGCCCCGAGGCGCAGACGCAATGGACCGCCTTCCTTCGGAGGTCCAAGGCGGACGAGGCAGCGCCTCGGAGCTTCAGTGCGGTAGTCGATACGGTACGTGCGCTGGTGCTCCCGGCGCTCGAGGCGGCGGCAGCGGATGCCCAGTTTCCACTGCGCTGGCGAGCCGGGACGTGGGAGCAGGAATAGCTCCTCCCGCAGAGCACGCGCCGCGGCGCCCGTCAACGCTGCCCTGACGCGCAGTCCCAGGCAATCGAAGTCTCCCCGCGTGGGGGCTGCACCGTCGCCCCCACGCGGTCACCGGGCAGCTCCTCGCCTGCTCGCCCCTCGCCTCAGCTACTCGATCAACGCTCAGGTGCTCAGATCCGATTTGGTACAGAATCTGGTACACGAAATGCTCCGACCACACGCCCGAGAGGGGTCAGGCCATGTATCCGGATGGCCTCGGGCATGTCATCTAAGTCGTTGTATTTATGGGTAGTTGGCCTCGCCCACCGCTGAGGCGGCCTCACCCACCAAATCAACCCCAACACATGTGGTAGATGAACTGGGGGCCGCTCATGGAGGTGTGGGGATTCGGGTCGCAGGGGCCGCCGCGGTCCGGCGCCGTCACGGGCGCGCCGCGGGCCTCGGCGGGATGCCAATGTAATCGAAGGCACCGTCGCGGCGGAGAGCTCCCGGCGACGATGCGGGCCACGTGCACGCATCGGACTCGGCGGGCCGAGCGTCGCGAACCGCCTGTCGTGAGCCCCTCGCCATCGACATTTGTGGTTTCTTAACCTCCATGCCCGGGGATTTTGTACGATCTTCACGGACGCTCACCCACGTTTGAAGGCTGGTGAGCGCAGAGGCTCCGAAGCGGGAAGGTCCATGGCGGAAGAAGGAAACGGGGGCAGGCCAACCGGAAAGCGTCTGGCGGTGTTGTCGCTGGCCGCTCTGGGGGTGGTGTACGGCGACATCGGCACCAGCCCCCTGTACGCATTCCGGGAGAGCTTCCACGAGAGCTATGCCCTTCCGGTCCAGCCGGAGAACGTGCTGGGCGTGCTGTCGCTCATCTTCTGGTCCCTCGTCCTCGTCATCTCCGTCAAGTACCTGATCTTCGTCCTGAGGGCGGACAACCGCGGTGAGGGCGGGATCCTCGCCCTCACGGCCCTGGTCACGCCCATGGCGGCGCACAAGGGTGGCAGGAGGACGCTCCTCCTGTTGGGCCTCTTCGGGGCGGCTCTCCTCTACGGTGACGGCATGATCACCCCGGCCATCAGCGTCTTGTCCGCCGTCGAGGGACTCAAGGTCGCCACACCCGTGTTCACGGACTACGTCATCCCCATCACCGTGGGCATCCTCGTGGCGCTCTTCCTGTTCCAGAAGCGAGGCACGGAAGGAGTCGGGAAGGTCTTCGGGCCGATGACCCTGGTCTGGTTCGCCATGCTGGCGGTGCTGGGCGTCTCCCAGATCGTGCGGCAGCCGGGGGTGCTTGCGGCGGTGGACCCGCTGCACGCGCTGCGCTTCTTCGGGACGAACGGCATGAAGGGGTTCCTCGTCCTGGGGAGTGTCTTCCTGGTGGTCACCGGAGGCGAGGCGCTCTACGCCGACCTGGGCCACTTCGGAGCGCGCCCCATCCGCATCACCTGGTTCGCCGTCGTGCTCCCGGGGCTTCTGCTGAACTACTTCGGCCAGGGAGCGCTGCTGATGCGCGACCCGGCTGCGGTGGAGAACCCGTTCTACCACATGGGGCCGGGGTGGGCCATCTACCCCATGGTGGTCGTGGCCACCGCCGCTGCCGTCATCGCGTCCCAGGCCATCATCTCGGGGTCGTACTCCCTGGCGATGCAGTCCATGCAGCTCGGCTACAGCCCGCGCCTGCAGGTCGAGCACACCTCCGAGCTCGAGATCGGCCAGATCTACATGCCGGGGATCAACTGGGCGCTGGCCATCGCCTGCATCGGGCTGGTCCTCGGCTTCAAGACCTCCAGCAACCTGGCCGCGGCGTACGGCGTGGCGGTCACCACGACCATGGTGATCACCACGGTTCTCTTCTTCGTGCTCGCCCACGAACGTTGGAAGTGGCCCTTGCCGGTCGCCGCGGGCGTCTCGGGGCTCTTCATGCTCATGGACGGGTCCTTTTGGCTGGCGAACATGACGAAGATCCCCGCTGGCGGGTGGTTCCCGCTCGTGGCGGCGTTCACGGTCTTCCTGCTCATGACCACCTGGCGCTCCGGCCGTCGGCTTCTCGCCGACCGCATGAAGGCACGAGAGCTCCCCTTCGCCGACTTCATCGGCGACATCGTGGGCCACCCGCCCGCTCGGGTCACCGGCACCGCGGTCTTCATGTTCAGCGACCCGGAGGGCACGCCCCGGGCCCTCCTGCACAACCTCAGGCACAACCGGGTCCTCCACGAGCAGATCGTCTCCCTGTCGGTGAGGACCGAGGACGTGCCCCACGTGTCCCAGACGGATCGTGTGGAGCTGATCCCGCGGGCCGGCGGCTTCTACACGCTGATCCTCCATTACGGCTTCATGGACGACATCGACGTGCCGGACGTGCTGGGGCGCCTCGACGGGCAGGAGGGGCTCCGGTTGAAGCCGCTGGCCACCACGTACTTCCTGGGCCGAGAGACCCTCGTGCCCAGCAGCAACGGCTCGGGGATGGCCCTGTGGCGGGAGCGTCTGTTCGCGTTCATGAGCCACAACGCGCGCTCGCCGGCGTCGTACTTCCGGCTCCCCCCCAACCAGGTCGTAGAGCTGGGCGCACGCATCGAGCTCTGATGCCGGAGGACGGCGAGACGGGCCGACCCCTGGCACCGCAGGAGCTTTCAGATAGCTTCCCTTCGATGTCAGCAGCTGTCCTCGTGGTCGACGACGAGCCGCACATCCGGCGTGCTTTGCGGAACGCCCTGGCCGGGGACTTCCAGCGCGTCCTGGAGGCGGCCAGCGCGCAGGAGGCCGTGGACCTGGCCGCCGCGCACCGGCCGGACATCGTCATCCTCGACCTGGGCCTTCCGGACCGTCCGGGCCAGTGGGTGTGCGCCGAGCTCCGCAAGTGGTCCTCGGTTCCCATCATCGTGCTCTCGGCCCACCACGGCGAGTCGGAGAAGATCCGCCTCCTCGACGAGGGCGCCGACGACTACGTGACCAAACCCTTCAGCCCCGCCGAGCTGCTGGCGCGCGTGCGTGCTCAGCTGCGACGGGCGCACACCGCGGAGCCCGACGGAGCCGGCGCCTCGGTGACCATCGGCGACCTGGTCATCGACCCTGGAGCGCGTACGGTGCGCAAGAGCGGTGAGGACGTGCACCTGACTCCCACCGAGTGGGAGCTGCTGCGGGCTTTCCTGCGGCACGCCGGCAAGACCCTCACGCACCGCCAGCTCTTCCAGGCCGTGTGGGCCACCTCGTCCGGAGATCCGCAGCAGTATCTGAGGGTGTACGTGGCCAACCTCAGGCGAAAGCTGGAGCCGGATGCCGTGCGGCCCGCGCTCATCATCACGGAGCCCGGGGTGGGATACCGCTTCGAGACGGGTGCGTGACATGACCCGGTCCTCGCGGCTGGTGGCGGGGCTGGTTCTGTGGGTGGTGATCGCGGCGGTGGCCACCTTCGTGCTGTGGACCTTCCGGGGCTCGCTGGACGAGGCGCACTTCGCCCTGGCCTATCTGCTGGTGGTGCTTGGAGCGAGCGCCCGGGAAGGGCGCGTGGTGGGCCTGGTGCTGGCGGTGCTGTGCTTCGTGCTCTTCAACTTCTTCCTGCTGCCGCCGTACTACAGCCTCGCCATCGAGGACACCCTGGCGTGGTGGGTGCTGGTGGCCTTTCTGGTGACGGGGACCGTGGCCGCCGAGCTCCTGTACCGGGCGCAGCGCGCCGTGGCCCTGGCGGAGCAGCGCGCCGTGGAGATCGAGCGTCTGGCCGAGGAGGCCAGGCACGTCGAGGCGCTGCGCGAGGCGGATCGCCTCAAGGACGCCATGCTCGCCAGCGTGTCCCACGATCTGCGCACTCCCCTCACCTCCATCCGGGCGACGGCGGCGGAGATCCGGGCCGAGGGCAACGAGTCGGCGGCCATAATCGAGGAGGAGGCCGAGCGCCTGAACCGCTTCGTCACCGACCTCCTCGACCTGTCCCGGATCAGGGCTGACGCGCTTCCGACGGAGGCCGAGATCAACGCCGCCGACGACCTCATCGGGGCCGCCCTGGAGCGGGTGCGTGCGCTCCCGGGGGCGGAGCTCATCGACGTGAGGCTTCCTGCGGATCCCTCGGTGCCGGTGGGGCGCTTCGACTTCGTCCAGGCGCTGCGCGCCCTGGGGAACCTGCTGGAGAACGCCCTGCGGCACTCCCCGGCGGGCGCGCCCGTGGAGCTCGAGGTCTTCAGGAGCGGCGGCGCTCTGGTGTTCGAGGTGAGGGACCGGGGCCCCGGCGTCCCGCGCGAGCACAGGGAGCGGCTGTTCGAGCCGTTCCAGACCGGTCCCCCCAGGGGCGGTGCCGGGGGGACGGGTCTCGGGCTGGCCATCGCCCGGGGAGCCGCCCGGGCCCAGGGTGGAGACGTCGAGTACCGGCCCCGGGAGGGCGGGGGAAGCGTGTTCGCGCTGTGGCTCCCCGCCGCGGACCTGCCCGGACTTTCTTGATGCCCTCTTAACGGCGCTGTCGCCCGCGTTTGTGCGTCTTTCACGGATGCGCCCCGACCTTCCCAGGGTAGGGATCGAGAAGGGAGCGCGGCGTGACGGATCCGGATCACGAGGGCAGGAACATCGCCGGCGGTGAGGCGCTCACCGCGTTCGAGCGGGTGGTGCCGCGCCTCGTCCTCCTCTTCGTCGCCGTCATCGTGGTCCTCTCGGTCTTCTTCACGCTCTTGCGGAGGTGGAAGGCCCTATGATGCCGAACACGGAACGTGTGCCCGACCCCGTCGACAGGGCGCGCACGGAGATCCTGAGCAGGGCCTTCGAGAAGGCGCGTACCCACCTGGAAGAGGCGCTGAGCGAAGCGAGCCGGCGCGCCGAGGCGTTCAATCTCCTGGGGGTCATCGACGAGGTTCGCGGCAACGCCTCGTCGGCGCACACCAACTGGAGGATCGCGCTGCTCCTGGACCCCGCCTACGCGCCGGCGCGGGAGAACCTGGACCGCTCCATGCTGGGGGACGGGCACCGGCACGCTCCCTCGCTGGGATAACGGAGGCGCGCGGGCCCCCGCGCGTTGTCAGTCCGGCGACGGCCTGACAGTATAGGTATTCCTCCCGGAGACGGCCGAGGAGGAGAACATCCTGCCCCCCGCGACGGCGCCGGCCGTGTCGTCAGGGCGGCGCGGCGACCACCGAACCGGAGCGGGGAAAGCGTGATGAAGCTGAGTGTCCTCGCCCTGCTGGTGCCCGCCGTGAGCACGCTGCACATCGGGCGGACACCGGGGCCCGGAACCGGCCCTCCCTCCGGTGAAATCACCGTGGCGCACACCCGGGCCCCGATCCGGCTGAACGGCCGGATGGAGGAGCCCGTCTGGACGCGCACCGACTCCATCACCGACTTCCGCCAGCGGGAGCCGGACGAGGGGGCTCCGGCGACCGAGCGGACGGTGGTGCGGGTGGCCACGGACAACCGCGCGCTCTACATCGCCGTGCGTGCGCAGGAGCCGGCGTCGGAGATCCGTGCCTCGCAGCTCAGGCCCGATGCGGATCTCCGCTCGGACGACCACGTCTCCATCCTCATCGACAGCTTCGACGAGCAGCGCAGCGCACTCGTCTTCGAGACGAATCCGAACGGCGCGCGCGTGGACGGGCAGCTCGAGGGCTCCGCGTGGCACCCGGACATGAGCTGGAACGGGATCTGGGACGTCGCCGTACGCCGGGATCCGTCGGGGTGGACGGCGGAGTTCCGCATTCCGTTCGAGACGCTCCGGTTCCGATCGGGGGCAACGGCCTTCGGCTTCAACGTCCGGCGCTTCATCCGCGCCCGGAACGAGGAGGACCTGTGGCGCGCCTGGCGGCGCACGCAAGGCCTCGACCGTCTGGTGGACGAGGGCCAGCTGACGGGGCTGGGCGGCGCCCGCCGCGGGACGGTCGTGGCGTTGCGGCCGTACGTGCTCACCCGGGCGCAGCAGGCGGGCTACGACACCACCGGGACACAGGTGGAGCGGGGCCTCGTGAAGGGCAAGATCGGCCTCAACGCGAAGCTCCCCGTCACCGGCACGCTCACGGCGGACCTGACGGTGAATACGGACTTCGCCCAGGTCGAGGCCGACCAGCAGAAGATCAACCTCTCCCGCTATCCGCTGTTCTTTCCCGAGAAGCGCGAGTTCTTCCTCGAGTCCAGCGGGATCTTCAACTTCGGCAGCACGCACCAGACGCAGATGTTCTACTCGCGGCGCATCGGGCTCAACGACAGCGGGCCGGTGCCCATCCTGGGGGGCGCCAGGGTGTACGGCCGCGCCGGTCCGTGGGTGCTGGGGCTGCTGGACGTGCGCACCGGAAAGGGCGACGAGGCGAACGACGCGGTCGTCCGCATCCGTCACGACGTGCTGGACAATTCCTACGTCGGCCTCATGGCGACATCACGCGCGGGCCCGGGCGTCGGAGGCGTCCAGCGGGCCGCCGGCGTGGACGGCGACTTCCCGCTGGTGATCCGCGGCCGCAACCTGGAGCCGTCGTTCTGGGTCATGACCACGGACACGTCGGGCACCGGAACGCGCGTCGCCTGGCGCGCGTCGGTGGACTTCCCCAACGACCTTCTGGACTTCTTCCTGACCGCCTCCGAGGTCCAGGGCGACTTCGCTCCGACGCTCGGGTTCGTCAGCCGCACGGACGTGATCGGGACTTCCGGGCACGTCGACTACCGGCCGCGCCCGAACATCCCCGGGTTGCGGCGGCTCGACTTCAAGGTGATTCCGAGCTGGCAGATCGAGGCGCCGGTGGGCGGCAGCCTGGCCCGGCCCGACACGTGGGAGAGCGCGCGCTTCGAGTGGCGGCCGCTGGGTGGCGACCTCCAGTCGGGCGACCACTTCGAGCTCAACCTCCAACGCATGCTGGACGCGCCCTCGGACACGTTCGACCTCTATCCCGGTGTGGTGGTGAGCCCGGGACGCTACTGGTGGACCCGCGGTGAGCTGCAGTACCGGAGCGGCAGCGGCGATGCCTTCGGGTTGAACGCCCAGCTTTCCTGGGGAGGGTTCTACGACGGTAGCGACCTCGGCCTGCATCTCGCCGGGACCTGGCGCGCCGGAGGGCACCTCATCCTCGAAGGGAGCGCGGATCGCGACGCCGTGCGGTTTCCCACGAGCCGGTTCACCGCCCTGGTGCTGGGGAGTCGCGTCCGCTACGCGTTCACGACGCGGAGCGACTTCCTGGCGTACGTCCAGTACAACGGCGAGAGCCGGACCACCGATTTCGACCTGCGCTTCCACTGGGTCCCGGCCATCGGCGACGACGTGTATGTCGTATGGACGTCGGGCTACTCGACCAGCCCGGCGGCGACCTATCCGTTCCCCGCGATGTCGGCCCTTCGACGCCCTCTCGCGGGTGCCCTGGTCGTGAAGGCGGTGTACCGACTCGCTTCGTGAGCCCCGGCTCGCGCTCCCGACGATCCTCGCGCGCAGGGACCCCTCGCGGCGGTGGGTCGTTCGCTGCCGCGCTCCGTCCGGGCAACCCCCCACCCGTCGTCCGGCGTCAGATTTCCGACAAGTGTCGATGGGGGGAGGCAAACGGTGCTGGATTCGCTGAGGCACGACGTCCATTTCGCGCTGCGCACGCTCGGTCGCAACCGGGGCTTCGCGCTGGTCATGATCCTCACGCTGGGGCTGGGTACCGGCGCCAACACCGCCATCTTCAGCGTCGTGGAGAGCGTGATGCTCAAGCCGCTCCCGTATCCCCACGACGACCGGCTCGTGGAGCTGTGGAGCACGGGGGGGCCCTCCGGGGCACCGAAGATGCGCATGAGCCTGTCCTACCAGGAGGTACAGGACGCCGGCGGCCTTCACGACGACTTCACCGCCCTCGCCGCATACTCCCAGACGCGCTACAACCTCACGGGCATCGGCGAGCCCCGGGAGGTTCAGGCCGCCCTGGCCTCGCCGGCGATCTTCGAGGTGCTGGGCGTGCGTCCGGCCCTGGGCCGCGGCTTCCTCCCCTCCGACCTCCGCGAGCCCGTGGTGGCGCTGAGCCACGGCCTGTGGATGCAGCTCTTCGGGGGCGACGCCGGCGCCGTCGGCCGCGTGGTGACGCTGGACGGGAACGGTTACACGGTGGTGGGGGTGATGCCGGCGGACTTCACGTTTCCGGACGAGGGCACGCAGCTCTGGGCCCCCCTGGGCCTGGCGTTCGTCGCGCGCCCGGAGATGGAGACCGATCCGAACTTCCACGCCCTCAACGCCGTCGCCCGCCTCCGCGACGGCATCGACCTGCGGCGGCTCCGGTCGGACCTGGACGTGGTGGCCGCGCGGAGGAACACCTCGCTCGAGGGTCCACAGGCCGGCGGCACACGCGAGATGCGCGTGCAGATCCAGGGCGGGCCGCCTCCCGGCACCGGGGGTGCGGGCGGGCCTCGCGTCCGTATGGGCCCTCCGCAGCCGCCTGGCTTCGCGGTGGCGCTTCTGCGTGACGAGGCCGTGGGCGATGCACGTACGCCGCTTCTCGTCCTGTTGGCGGTGGTGGGGCTCGTCCTCGTCATCGCGTGCGTGAACGCCGCGAACCTCCTGCTGGCCCGCTCGAGCGCGCGTCAGCGGGAGCTGGCCGTGCGCCGCTCGCTGGGTGCCGGACGGGGGCGCATCGTGGGACAGCTCCTCACCGAGAGCGTGCTGCTGGCCCTCGCCGGCGGACTGGTGGGGCTCGTCTTCGCCGAGCTCGGCGTGTCGGCGATCCTGGCGGCGTGGCCGGCCGTGCTTCCCCGTGCGCACGCCATCGGGCTCGACGCGGCCACGCTCCTGTATGCGTTGCTCGTCTCGCTGGTGACGGGGATCGCCTTCGGCCTCGCCCCGGCCGTCCGCTCCAGCGCCGTGACGCTCGACACGTCGTTGCGGGAGGGAAGCTCCACGGCGACGGCGGGTCCGGGGCGACACCGCCTGCAGCGGGGGCTCGTGGTGGCCGAGATCGCCCTGGCCCTGGTGGTGCTCACCGGCGCGGGACTCCTGGTGCGGAGCTTCACGCGCCTCCGAAGCATCGATCCCGGCTACGACGTCCACGACGTCCTGACGGCGCGCATCCGCCTCACGCCGGCCCGCTACCAGGGCAGGGCGCAGCAGTTGGACTTCTATCAGCGAGTCGTTCGGGAGCTCGGACGCCAGCCGGGCGTCGAGTACGCTTCGGTGGCCCGGACCCTGCCCATGAGTGGGCAGGTCCAGATGCTGGCCATGGACCCTCGCACCGTCAGACCCGACGATCCCCAACCCTTCCTGGCCATGGGCCTCGGCATCGTCGGGCCGGGCTTCTTCCACACGCTGCGCATCCCGCTCCTGGCCGGCCGCACGTTCACGGACCAGGACCGGGAGGACACGCAGCCGGTGGCGGTCATCAACGCGGCCCTGGCCAAGCGCCTGTGGCCGGGCCAGAACCCCATCGGCCGCACGATGCCCATGCCACTTCCGGGAAGGAGGGGCCGGGGGCCGGCGGACGTGATGGTCGTCGGCGAGATCGGCGACGTGCACTACGCGTCGCTGACGGACCCGGTGAAACCCGAGATCTACCTGCCCTTCTCGCAGAGCGGATCCGTGTCCGACGCGGGTGCATGGGTCGTCGCCCGCTCCGACAAGGACGCGCTGGGTCTCGCCGGAGCGGTGCGCAGGGCAGTGCACGCCATCGATCCGGAGCAGCCCGTGGCCACCCTCACCACCCTCGGCGGCATGGTGAGCCGGTCCACGGCGGGGCGCAGCTTCAACATGACGCTGGTGGGCATCTTCGCCCTCCTGGCGCTCGGCCTGGCCGTGGTGGGCATCTACGGTGTCACGGCCTATACCGTGGAGGAGCGGACGCAGGAGATCGGCGTGCGCGTGGCCATGGGCGCCGCCCGCCGGAACGTGTTGCGCCTGCTGTTGGTGGAGACGGCGGCGATGGCCGGACTCGGCATCGTCATCGGTCTCGCGGGTGCGCTGGGTGCCACCCGGGTGCTTGCGAGCCTCCTCTTCGGGGTCTCCGCAACGGACGCCACGACCTTCGTCCTCACCACCGTGGTGCTGGGCGCCGCCGCCCTGCTGGCGGCGCTCGTGCCTGCGCTCCGGGCCGCACGCATCGATCCGGTGCACGCGCTCAGATCCGAGTAGGTCAGCCGGATCCGGTCTCCCATCGCGGGGTTAGATTGAGGACATGTCGCGGCAGGCGATCCTTTCATAACCCCGACCCACCCCAACGAAGGAGGCGGCGTGGACACGAAGGTCCAGAGCGCCCTGAACGAGCAGATCCGGGCCGAGCTGCACTCGGCGTACCTCTATCTGGGTATGTCGGCCCACTTCTCGGAGCAGAACTTCGACGGTTTCGCCCACTGGATGAAGCTGCAGGCGGACGAAGAGGTCGAGCACGCCATGAAGCTCTATGCCCACGTGCTGCGCTGCGGAGGCCACGTCGAGCTCAAGGCCGTGGAAGCGCCTCCGAAGAAGCTCGGGAGCCCGCTGTCGGTGTTCCAGGCGGCCCTGGCGCACGAGAAGAAGATCACGGGGATGATCCACAAGCTCTTCGACCTCGCCCGGGAGAAGGACGACTACGCCACCGAGCTGGAGCTCCAGTGGTTCGTCAACGAGCAGGTGGAGGAGGAGGAGAACGCCGGCAGAGCCGTCGAGCAGCTCAAGATGGCGGGAGACAGCACGGCCGCGCTGCTCATGCTCGACCACCGCTTCGGTGAGCGCGGGGGGTGAGGAGCTGACGAGACGCCGCAGGCGGGCATCTCCTCCGGGGAGGGGAACCCCGGAGCGAGCAACATGCCCGCTTGCGGCGGGAACCGAGGCTTCCGAAGTTTGCAGCCGCCGCAGGAATCGGGATCGAGGTAGCGTCACATCTTCGCGGGCGACTCCCAGTCCACCGCGGAAGGACTCGTATGCATGCCCAGGAACCCCACACAGGAGCGCGTGACCGTGTGGGTCGACCTGCCCATCTGATGGTGAAAGGGGATCCCCCCGCTCCGGAAGCGTCACCCGAGGGCAGGCGGGGAGCGGGCTCGCGCGTCCACGACGAGCTGGTGCTGGTGGTGGACGACGATGCCGCGGTGCTGCGCATGGCCGCGAAGGTCCTGCGCAGAGGAGGCTACGAGGTGCTGGAGGCGGGGGGCGGTCGGGAGGCTTTGAAGATCGCCGAAGAGCAGGGCGGCAGGATCAAGCTGCTCCTCACGGACGTGGTCATGCCCGAGATGGGGGGCAGGGAGGTGAGCGAGGAGCTTCGCCGTCGCTACCCCCACATCAGGGTCCTCTTCATGTCCGCCTATACGGAGGACGAGGTCATCCTCCGTGGCGTCCGCGTCGCCGAGGTGAACTTCGTGTCCAAGCCCTTCACCGTGGACGGGCTGCGCAGCAAGGTGCGCCAGGTTCTCGACCGACCCGGCTGAGGCGCCCCTGCGTCAGCCTCCCCCTCCTCCTCTCCTCTTCTGCGCGCTTCCCGCCAGCGCCTTGTAGTACTGCTCCACGAGCTTCCGATACCCGTCGGGCACTTCGTCCGAGCCCTGCAGGGTGGCGCGCTCCTCGGGAACGCCTTCCACCTCCCGCCGCAGCGAGAACTCCAGCCGTTTGAGAGACTCCAGCACCTCCGCCTGCAGGGCGGCCGCCTGGGCCGGGTCGTTCCACACGCCGCGTTGCTCCAGACGCTGGAGGGCGTCCCGGATCGCCTGCGCGCCCGAAGCATCCTTGCCGCCGGCGCGGAGCTGCATGCTCAGCGTATCCGCCTGCACGGCTCGCTCGCGGAGCTCCCGGGTGAGCTGACGGATGTCCTCGTCGGTGAGGGGGCGTAGCCCCGTCGGCGCTCCGGGCCGAGCCCCACTCCCGACATCGGGCTGCGCGTCTGCGGATCCACCGGGCGCTCCACCCGTCGGAGCTCCGGAGCGCCCCTGTCGTCCACCCTCCCTGGCCGGCGCCTGGCCTCCCCGCCCAGCACCCTGTTGGGCGCGACCCCGGGCCTGCTGGTCCCCCGCCTGCCCCTGTCGACCTTGCCCCTGCCGGCCCTGTTGATCCCCCGCCTGTCCCTCCTGACCTTGCCCCTGTTGCTCCTGGTCCTGCCGGCCCTGTTGGCCCCCGGCCCGGGCGCCCTGTGCCGACCGATCGGAGGAGGACGGCTCGCGCAGCCGGCGGTCCATGGACTCCATGCCCCGCATCAGGTCCCGGGTGTTCTCCAGCGCCTGCTTCAGGGGATCGGGCTTCGCGTCCGTGGCGGCGTCCAGCGCCTCCTGGAGCTTGTCCCGGAGCGCCTGGATGTCGCCCTCGATGCCGAGCTCGAAGGTCACCGCCGATTCGCGATCGTATTGCTCGATGGTTCCCCTGGAGTACTGGATCTTCTCCTTGAGCTTCGAGTCGCGGATCTGGTTGGCGGCGTCCGCCAGCTTCTGGGCCGCCTCCGGCTGCTGGCCGCGAGACACGGTGGCCGCGCGGTCGAGCTGCTTCTCCAGGTCCGACACGGCTCCGGTCATCTGGTCCTTCCGGTCTCTCAGCCGGGAGATGGCGTCCGCGCGGCCCTGCCCGCTCTCGGGCAGGTTGCGCACGTCCTGCTCCACGCCCCGCTGTTGACGGGCCAGGTCGTCGGCCTCGCGCATGGCGTTCTCCGCATCCCGGCGTGCACGCTGCGACTGCGCCTGCTCGAGTCGTCGGCGGGCATCCTCCAGGCGAGCGGCTGCGGTGTTCACCTCCGCCTGCGCCGCGCTCCCCGAACGGGCCGCCGCACGGCGCATGGCATCCGCGGCCTCCTGGAGACGACGTGCGGTCTCCTGCAGGTCCGGGTCACCGTTCTGGCGAGCGAGGCGCTCGAGCTGCCGTGCCGCTTCCTCGGCCTGGTCGGCGAGGTTCCGCTGCTGGTCGCCACCCCCCGCTCCCGAGGCGGCCGAGCCCTGGGCGCCGGGCTGGCCCTGCTGCCTCTGGCGCTCCGCCTCCTGCTGCTGCCGGCGCGCCAGCTCCTTCAGCTTCTCCAGGAGCGCGTCCACCTGGTCGTCGGTCCTCTGCTCCTCGCCGCGCTGGACGGTCTCGTACTGGTTCTTGAGCTTGTCCATCTGGAGCTGGAAGAGGTCGGCGAGGTCGTCGGCCGCCTGCTGCTGTCCGCCGCCGCCCCCACCCTGGCTGCGCTGTTGCACCACGACGCGGTCGTACGTGTCCTCCGCCTGCTGGAGGAAGCGCAACGCCACCTGCTCCTCGGGGATCGCCCCCTTCAGGTCCTCGTCGTCCAGGCGCGCCTTGGCGCGCACCATCGCGGAATCCGCGCGCGGCAGGATGGCCGCCACGTCGTGGACTCCCGGATCGCTGTCCGCCACGCCCCGCTCGTGCATGCGCTGGACCAGCGTGTGTACCTGACCGCGGAGGCGCTCCTGCGCCAGCCCCACGCTCACCACGTTCTGGCTGAACTCGTCCGCCGGATACGTCCCCTTCTGCCGCACGAGGTTGAACGTGGCGGCGATGATCTGCCGCTCCATCTCGGAGAGCGCCTGGTTCGTCTGCCCCTGGCCCTGACCCTGGCCGGCCCCGGGGTTGGACTGCCCCTGACGATACGTGTGCTCGAAGGGGCGGATCTGGAGGAAGTACATGTCGCTGGCCACGGGCGTGGCTCCCGGACCCCGATTGTCCCGGGCGATGGCGTAGTAGGAGATCAGATCTCCAGGCTCGAGGCCGAGATCCTCCAGGTACAGCGTGTGGCCCGCCGACACGTCGGCGAGGGGAGCACCGCTGGCCCTGAACACCGGCACCGTGTCCTCGGGACCGCCGTTGGTCGAGTACACCAGGCGCACGTCGCCGATGCCGTAGTCGTCGTCGGCGTGCATCTGCAGGTAGACCTCCTCGATGGGAGACACGTGCGTGTCGCGCCCCGGCTTGGTGAACTCCACCGTCGGCTCCCGGTCCTTCAGCACGTCGATGGTGTACTCCGGCGACGCGTTGGCCATGGCGCCGCCGGACCGGGCCAGGTCCACCGAGTAGAAGCCCTTCCGGGTCACGGTGAAGCGCCCCACCAGCGTGCCGTCGGTGGCGGTCGCCAGGGAGTCGCCGGGCTTCCCGTCGAGGATCAGGCGCCCGCCCGCGGCGGGGAGGGTGGGGGTCACGTGGACCTCCACCACCGTTCCGGGAAGCGCCGCCACGTCTCCGCCGTCCTCCACGGTGCGGGGCTCGAGCCCCGTGTAGGCGGGGAAGTGGTAGACGAGGTCCAGGCGATCCACGTACGGCAGCTCGGCGACATCGATGGTGTACGTCGGCGAGCGCACGCCCGACGCCTCCACGAAGTACTGGGTGCGCTGATCCACGCCCAGGAGCATGAGCTGGAAGCCGCCGTCCTCCGCGGTGAGCATGCTCATGCGCTGGAAGGGGGCGTCCGGGGAGGTGCGCGTGAACACCGAGGCCTCGGCGGCATCGAAGCCGGAGAGCCTTGCGCTGATGAGCTGGTCGGTGCGGCGCGGAATGGTGACGTCTCCGGGGCTCACGTCGATGGTGAAGGGGTTCACCACTCCCGCGTCCCGGGTGGGGACGAGGAGGGCGGTGACGCCGCTCCGCAGATGGACGGGGCCCAGGAGGACCAGCGCGACGCCGGCCACCGCCACCGCGGTGAGCATCCCGCCGAAGCGGTACAGTCGCGGCTGCTCGACGCGGCGGCCGAAGTCCACCCGGCGCGCCCGCTCCAGAGCCGTCTCCGCGACGCGACGCGCCAGCGCCGGCGACGGGTGGCGGGTCTCGTCGGCATCCAGGGCGCTCACCACCGTATGCTCCAGCGAGGGCTCGTGCTCCTCCAGATAGAGGGCCACCTGGGTGTCGGTGACACGACGGAGGAGGGGACGGAGCAGGTACGCCCAGACCGAGACCGCCAGCGTGCCCCAGGTGAGGACGCGCAGCCACAGGACCGCCGTCGGCGCGAAGCGCAGGCGCTCCAGCGCCAGGGAGGAGAGGAAGGTCGCCGCCAGCGTGAGGGCGAGGGCGTAGGTGAGCCCCCTCAGCATCACCCGCAGGCGCCAGCGCCGCTTGACGCTCCGCACGACGTCCAGGACCTGAGCCCTTCCGGCCTTTCCGCTCATCTCGACTCCTCCTTCTCGCAGCCCGCCGCTGCTCTGGCACACTACATCGCCGCGGTCGTCCGCCGCCACCGTCTTCGCGCCGTCATCCCCTCGCCCCGTCTACGAACGGCTCACCACCGGGCCCGGTACCTTCCTTCTTCGCGACATCCAGTTGGACAGGGCCGTATCCAGCAGGAGCAGGCCGAACGCGGCGTATAGCAGATAACGCCACGCCGACTGCCGTTTCTCCAGGTCCTCCCGCCGCAGCTCCGCGGCGTTCCCCGAGGGAGGCGCCCGCACCGCGCCCGCCGGCGCCGTCACCCGGGCCGCCAGCTCCGCCGGGTCCAGATGCTCCAGCTTCGACTCCGACAGGTCCACGTTCACCGCGATGACGAAGGGGCGCGTCGGCTCCACCCCCTCCGGGCGCACCGTGTAGAAGCCCCGGTCCTCGAGCGTGAGATAGCGCGGGCCCTCCTTCGGCAGGGGTACCACGCTCCCCGATGGTGACAGCACGATGGGCACCACTCCGGGGTCGAGCCCGGCCTCCTTCGGCGACGACAGCCCCGCCGACTCCAGCGCCTTGGGATCGGCCAGGTTCAACACCTGCCCGGCGGTGAGCCAGGGGACGACCTGACCCCGCCCGCTCAGGTACTCCAACATGCGCTGCACGAAGGGCAGGAACACCGGCTGCAGAGCCAGGTCGTTCCAGAACTGGTCGAGGGTGGAGGTCCACACCAGCACCGTGCCCTTGCCACGGTATCCCTCCACCAGGGCGGGAGTGCCGTCGTCGTAGCGTGCGAGCACCCGCGCCGAGTCCGCCGGCTGGAAGGCCCGCGCGCGGAAGAAGCGTGCGGCGGTGAAGTCCCCGCTCCGCGGTCTCGCGAACACCTCGAAGATGGGGCTGTCGTGGTCGAGGAATCCGAGGCGCCCTCCCTGGCCTTCGGTGCGGTCCTGCACGCCGCCCACCGTTCCAGGCAGGATATCCGCCGCAGAGGCGGGCCAGGACGCCTCCTGGCCCAGGACCACCAGCACGCCACCGCCGGCCTCCACGAAGCGGCTTACCCGCTGGGCGGAGGCACCGTCCAGCCGGGTGTCGTTGAGCACCAGCACCGCCGCGCCCGAAAGGTCCTCGCCGCGCACCTCGTCGCTCCGGCGCACGCGCACCGTGAAGCGGTCGTCGGGAGAGATGTCCAGCGCCTCGCGGAGATAGAGGCTGGCATTGCGTCCCGTGCGGGACCCCTCCAGCACCGAGACCGGGATCGCGCTCCCCGGCGACGCCACGAAGTAACGGGCGTCGTCGGCCGCGAGACCGTCGTCGGGGACGCTGACCGCCCCGCGGGTGTGGGGCAGGGAGAGCGTGAACGGCGCGAAGGTCACCGACGCCGCGCCGTCGGCGGGCACCGGGACCGTGCGGGTCTGCACCGTCTGTCCCTCCAGCTCCAGAGTCACCGGAACCTGCCGTGGGCCCCGGCCCCCCTGGCGCACGATGCGGGCCGTGGGCGTGACGCGCTCCCTGCCGGAGAGCGCCTGCCGGGCCAGCGTCACGTCGGCCACCTGCACGTTCTCGTCGAGGGTCCCGGCCACGTCCACCGGCGTGAGCTTCGCACCCGCGGGCAGGTGGACGTCCTCGTTGCCCGTCCATCCGTTCTTCTGGAAGTCGCTGATGAGGACCACGTCGCCCGAGGGCAGCCTCGACTCCTCCAGGATGGTCTCGGCGACCTTGAGGGCGGGACCGAAGCGCGTGACCTCGGAGCCGACGCGTACCGTGTCCAGCGCGCTCCGGAGGCGGGTCCGGTCCGTGGTGGAGCGTGCCAGCACCCGGGCGCCCCGGGAGAAGGTCACCAGGCTCGCCCGGTCCAGGGGCCCGAGGCCGTCGAAGACGTGCCCGGCCGCGGCGACGGCGCGGGCGAAGGCGTCGCCCACGCCCATGCTGTAGGACTGGTCCAGGAGCACCACCACCTCTCTGGGTCCGCTTCCCCCGGCGGCCGCCACCGAGCCGTTCTGGAAGAGCGGCCGGGCGAAGGCGACGGCCAGCAGCCCGAGGGCCAGCGCCCGCAGCGCCAACAGGAGCCAATGCTCGACGCGCCGTCGGCTCTGCTCCTGGAAGGGGACCTTGCGCAGGAAGACCAGGGACGGGAAGAGCACCACGTTCCGCCGCCGCCGGCGCGTCAGGTGGAGCACGACGGGAATGACGATTCCGGCCAGCCCCAGCAGGAAGAGGGGGACGAGGAAGGTCAGGCTCATCGTGTCCGGCTCAGTCGCTGGCGGGCCGCGAGGTAGGCGAAGAGCGCCAGGTCCAGGGGTTGCGAGGTGTCCAGGAGCCGATAGTCGATGCGGTTGCCCGCGAAGCGCTCCTCCAGCTCGGTGGTGTGGGTGCGCAGCAGGCGCAGGTACTCGTCCCGGAGGCGCTCGGGGATCACCGGGATCTGCTCGCCGGTCTCCATGTCCTCGAAGCCCGAGGCGTCCAGGAACGGAAAGGCGAGCTCGGCCGGGTCGAGCACGTGGAATACGATGACGTCGTGGCCCCGGGCCTTGAGGAGCGCCACCGAGCGGAAGACCGTGTCGGTGTCCGCGTAGAAGTCGGACACGACGACGATGATCCCCTTCCGCCCCATGAGCTCGGTGATCTGGAGGAGGGGCTCCGCCAGCGAGCCCGCGCGCCCGGCCTCGATGCCGTCGAGGACGTGGAGCACCGTGTCCATGTGCTTCATGGAGGGAGGCACGTAGTCCACGATGGCGTCGTCGAAGGTCACCAGTCCGACCCGGTCGCGCTGGCGCCGGCTGAAGAAGCACAGGGCCGCGGTGAGGTAGCGCGCGTAGTCCAGCTTGGTGACGGCGTGGCTCGTGTAGTCCATCGAGCGGGACACGTCCAGGAGCACCACGAAGTTCGCGTTGGTCTCCGCCTCGAAGAGCTTGATGTAATGCCGGTCGGTGCGGGCGAAGAGGCGCCAGTCGATGCGCCGGATGTCGTCGCCGGGCATGTACTGCCGGTGCTCGGCGAAGTCGAGGCTGAAGCCCAGGTACGGGGAGCGGTGCAGCCCCGCCAGGAAGCCGTCCACCACCGTGCGCGCCAGCAGCTCCAGGTTGTCGATCCGTGCCAGGACGGCGGGATCGAGAAACCGGGCTCCGGGGCGCACGGCCCGCTGCGGTGTGACGGCGGCCATGAGCTACATCCCCGAGGAGGGCACGGGGACCGCGTCGAGGAGCATGTCCACCAGCTCGACGGCGGTGCGTCCCTCGGACTCGGCGTGGAAGTTCGTGAGCACGCGGTGGCGCAGCACCGGATGGGCGAGGGTGCGGATGTCGTCGAAGGTCACGTGGTAGCGGCCCTGCGTGATGGCCCGCGCCTTGCCGCCGAGGACCAGGTACTGCGCCGCACGCACGGATGCTCCGTACGCCACCCACTTCTGCACGAAGTCCGGGCACCCTTCGCCGGGGCGGCTCGTGCGCGTGAGCTCCACCGCATAGTCCATCACCGGCTCGGAGACGGGCACCCGGCGCACCAGCTTCTGGAACGCGACGAGGTCCGGCCCGGTGACCACGTTCCGGAAGTCGGGCTCCTGGATCGCCGTGGTAGTGCGCACCACCTCCAGCTCCTCGTCCCGGGACATGTGCTCGATGATGATCTGGAACATGAAGCGGTCGAGCTGCGCCTCCGGGAGCGGATAGGTTCCCTCCAGCTCGATGGGATTCTGCGTGGCGAACACGTAGAACGGCTCGTCCAGCGTGTACGTGCGGCCCTGGACGCTCACCCGGTGCTCCTGCATGGCCTCCAGGAGCGCCGCCTGGGTCTTGGGAGGAGTCCGGTTGATCTCGTCGGCCAGCACGATGTTGCTGAACACCGGTCCGGGGGCGAAGACCATCTCCCGGCGCCCCGTGCGCACGTCCTCCTGGATGATGTCCGTGCCGGTGATGTCCGACGGCATCAGGTCCGGCGTGAACTGGATGCGGCTGAACTTCAGGTCCAGGACCTGTGCCACGCTGTGGATGAGGAGCGTCTTCGCCAGACCTGGCACGCCCACCAGCAGGCTGTTGCCGCCCACGAAGAGCGTGAGGAGCATCTGCTCGATGACCTCGTCCTGACCCACGATGAGCTTCCGCAGCTCGCGGATGATCTGCTCCCGTCCTTCCTTCATCCGGTCGGCGAGGGCGACGTCGTCCGCGCTCTCCAGTTGCACCGTTCCGATCGCTTCAGGGGTCAAGGGATTCTCCTGGGTGTCAGGGCGTGAGGCCGTAGATCACATGGTCGATGGCGAGCCTGTAGCCTTCGTCGGTGAGGTCGCTGGGGTAGTAGCCCGTGTTGCCCACGGGGCCAGCCGCGACGCCGGATGTTCTGCGGGCAGGCTCCTTCCCTCCGCCCGCGCGCAGCTCGAGGAGGAGCTCCAGCGCGTCGGAGTAGTTCGGCGCGATCTCCAGTGCCTGCAGCACCGTGTGACGGGCGGACGTGACGTCGCCGGCGTCCCGCTGTGCCACGGCCAGCCGGTACAGGGCCCGCGCGCGGTCCGGCGGCTTCAGCGCCACCACCGCCTCGCGCTCCCTGATCGCGGTGGCGTGGTCCTTCACCTGGGCGGCCAGCGACGCGAGGTGCCGGTGCACGTCGATCTCGTACGGGTCGATCTCCATGACCCTGGAGAGCGTCCGCTCCGCGTCCCGGGTGCGTCCCAGGCGTTCCTGGAGCGTGGCCTCCTCCGTGAGGGCCGCGTAGTTCGACTCGGAGAGGGCGTTCAGCCTGGCCAGAGCCGCCACCGCGAGCTCCGGCTCCCCCCTGGCCTCGTGCACCTGGGCCAGCCACCAGTAGGGGCTGTCCGGGCCGCCGTACTCCGGGAACATGCGCAGCGCCGCGGTGAGGTGGGGCTCGGCGTCGTCGTAGCGCTTCGCGCCCACCAGGCGGGCGCCGAGCCTGAGCTGTCCCAGGAGGTCCCCGGGGTGGGCGCGCACGAAGCTCTCCAACGCGGGGATGCCGGCGGCGGCCGGCGGCGCGTCCGCGATGCGGGCGAGCCCCTTCAGGGGCCCGGCGAAGCGCTGCTTCATCCAGGCGTCGAAGTCACCGTCGAACTTCTTCAGGGGCGTGCCCAGCACGGTGGTGAAGAGCTCGTCGGTGGTGCGCCCGTCCCGGTACCCGTCCAGCATGGTGCGGACGGCCCCGAAGCCCCAGCGGTCCGCGATGAGCTGGAAGACCTGCGACGCCTCGTAGTACGAGAACATCACCTGCTGGGGGTACTCCGGCCGCATGAAGCCGTCGTCCAGGTCGCTCACCTTCTTCAGGCGGCCGTCCCGCAGCGCTTCCACGAAGGGGATGGTGGGCTGCATGCCCCACCCCGGCCTGGCCCGGTGCTGCTCGTACACGGCCAGCCCCTCGGTGAACCAGCGCGGCACCCGGTGGTTCGTCATGGCCAGGTGGAACGCGTGGGACAGCTCGTGCCAGAGCGTGGAGGCCCAGTTGTACTCGCCCTTCTCCCGGGCGGCCGGCGAGTCGAGGACCAGCACGCTGCCGAAGCTCACCCCCAGCGCGCCCAGGCCCGTCTCGCCCAGGGTGCGCACCGAGAAGTCGGCGTGGTCGGGATACATCTCCACCCGCACCGGCAGGGGCGGCTGCTCCCCGTAGTGTGCCGCCAGGCTGTCGTAGGCCTCCTCCGCCCACGCGGATACGTACGGGGCCAGCAGCGCCGCCTCGTCCTTCCGCAGGAAGAGCCGGAAGTGCTCCGTGGGGATGGTCTCGTAGTTCTTGAACGAGTCCAGCAGGTCGAGGCTGTTCTTGAACCACGGGTTGTAGGGGTCGCCGGCGAAGGCCTTCTCCAGGTGCGCCCGCGCGTCGGTGATGTCGCCCAGGCGGAACTCGTTCATGCCCAGGATGCCCCACGCGTCCCATGCGGCGGAGTCCAGCGCGACGGCGACGCGGGAGCGGCTCACGGCGGTGGCGTAGCGGCGTACCTGCACCGCCATCTCGGCCACGGTGGCGTCCACCTCGGCGCATCGGGGGTCGATGGCCAGCGCCCGGGCCCGCGTCCGCCGGAACGCCGCGGTATCCCCGGCGATGAAGTCCGCCGCGGCCAGCATGGAGAGCGCGTCCAGGGAGGACGGGTTCACGTCCAGCGCCTTCGCGAGGTCGGCCCGGGCGTCGCCGACGGCCTCCCGCGAAAGGTGCAGCCGCGCGGCCTCCACCAGCGCCGGCACCGAGCGGGGGTTCACCTTCAGCGCCGAGTCCACGCGCGCCCACGCTCCGGCGACACCGTCGAAGTCCAGGGCGCGGGCCATGTCCACCAGCGCCCTGGGGTCCCTGGGGTTCGCCGACAGCACCTTCTCCAGCTCCTTCTTGGCCTCGGGGCTCTCGTACTTCTCCAGGAAGAGCTCTCCGGTGAGGAGCACGGGCTCGGGCCACCCCGGGTCCTTCGCCGCGGCCTCGTCGAAGGCCTTCAGCGCGTCCTGGAAGAGGTCGGGATCACGCCGTCCCAGGCGACGTACCGCCCGCCCCACCGCCACCAGGTCCGGGGCCGGGAGGTTTCCGCCGGCGTTGTTGTAGACGTCGATGAAGCGGTCGAAGCGCGCCATGGCGTCCGCGACGTGGCCGCGGTCGAAGAGCAGCTCGGCGAGGTTGGCCTCCGCGGTGAGCCGGTCGTCGGCCTTCCCGTCGACGGCCCGGCGGAAGGCCGCCTCCGCCGCGTCCAGCCTTCCCGTGAGGAGCAGCACCTCGCCCAGGGTGTTGGCCATGGCCGGGTCCGGCGGGCCGCCGCCGGCCGGTCGAGCCACGGCTTCGGCGTCGTCGTAGCGCCCCACGGTGACCAGCGCCGTGACCAGGCCCCGCCGGGCCTCCACGGAGGACGCGTCCCGCCGGAGCACGCCCCGGTATGCGGCGATGGCCTCGTCGTAGCGGCCGGAGCGGAGCGAGGTCCGCGCCTCGGCGAGGGTCTGGGCCGAGGCGCCGGTCGGAACGGCGGATGCGAGCAGCGCGAGGAGCACCCCGGGCAGCGCGGCCGCAACGCCGCGCGCAGGCAGCACCGGGCGCCGCCCGGCCGCGGTCCGCGCGCGGGTGCCCGGACCCTCCGCCCCGCCACGGCGCCTCACGACCCACCTCCGTGGCGGCGGATCTCCCGGTCCTTCAGGGCCAGCTCCACCAGGAGGTTCTCGAGCTGCTCCTCGTACTGGGCCGGCGGGAGAGACGCCTTCCGTGCCCGCAGGTCGTCGATCTTCTTCTGGATCCCCGTGCGCTCGGCGTACAGGCGGGCCAGCACGGAGTCGGCGGTGGCGGGCGCCGCGGTGGCCGCCGTGCCGTGCGGCACGCCCAGCCGGAACGTCGTGGCGAGCCTGCCGTCGGTGCTGTCTGCGGTGGGGGCGCGGCTCCCCTTGCCGTCCCCGTTGTCGTCCAGCACCGCGTGCTCCACCTGGAGCTCGTTCTCTTCCTTGTAGTGGCGCGCCACCTCCTCGGTGGCGTACCGGAACGCCTCCAGGATGGAGACCTGCCCGTCCTTGTCGAAGTCGGCGTCGGTCCCGGCCAGCGCATCCACGAAGTAGCGCGGGAAGACCGTGGCGTTGCGCTCCAGGGCGCTGGCGGTCGCCGCCACCACCACGCGGTCGGGGGCGGCCAGCGGCGCCACGAACCCTCCGCTGGCGCTGGCGGTGTTCACCACGGCGACCTTCTGGGTCTTGAACGCCGCCAGGGCCGTGGCCAGCTCCGCCGGCGTCAGGTCGGGGCCCGGCAGGTTGAAGCGGACGTCCTCGCCCTCGGAGGTGCCGTGGCCGATGAGCACCAGGAGGATGTCGTCATGGGGAGCGGCGGCGCGGGCCATGGCCGCCAGGGCCGAGAGGACGTTCGCCTTCGTGGAGCGGGCTTCCCGCCGATCCGGGGCGGTGGCGGGGCTCTCCTCGAGCACGGTGACGTTGTCCGCGGGCACGCCCAGCTCGTGCGTGAGGGCGGAGTCCAGTCGCAGCGCGAGCCGGTGGAACTCCTGGCGGTACTCGGCGGTGCCCCCGAGCCCGGCCACGATCAGGGCGCGCGTCTGCTGCGCGGAGGCGGGCGGGGCCGTGAGCACGGCAAGCACTGCGGCGAGGAGGCTCGTCCGGACGGCGCAGCCCGGCAGCGTGAGCAGCACCCTCGGGGCGAAGCGGAGTGCGCCGGCGCGGAGATCGCCACGAAATTCGCCAGCGTGTATCATGCGAGCCCCCGGGAGCGCCGGTACCACCACTCCGCGCCCATGAGCAGCACCATGAGAAGGAAGAGCGCGGGCATGTCCCAGAGGTCGCGCTGCTCGGTGAGGGTGACCCCCGCGCCGGACACCGCGATGTCCTCGGGGAGCGTGCCCGCGGTCTGCGGCGTGTAGAAACGACCGCCGGTCTCCTTGGCGATGCGCTCGAGGAGCTGCGTGCGCCTGCCCGCGCCGAAGTACTCCTGGTCGCTGGGCGCCACGCGGAGGAACACCTCGTCGCTCCCCAGGGTGTGGGCGCCGCGGGTGGCGGCCACGTCGACGCGGTACTCGCCGGACTCGGCGGGCTTGAAGTCCAGAGCGTACTCGCCGTCGCGCTGGGGGACCCACGCCAGGGTCGTGTCCGTGACCGCGCCCGAGGGGCTGGTGATGTGGGCGCTCACCCTGGCGTCGTTCACCGAGATGAAGGACGAGTCACTCACCTCCACCGAGAGGTGTGCGTCCCCCCCGCGCTCCACGCGATCCTGCGCGAGGGTGGCGCTCACCTCGTCGGGGACGCCCTCCACCAGCCAGCGCATGAGCTGCTGCCAGAAGATCTGATGGCTGTGGTTGCTCAGGGGGACCTGGGCGCCCATGCGCCAGAGGTAGTCGTCCTGGACAGTGAGTGCCAGCGCCTTCCCCTTGCCGTAGCGCTGATGGGCGAGCACCACCTGGTCCGCGGTCAGTCCCTGTCCGGTCCCCACCAGGAGTGCCGTGGCTCCGGGGCGCAGCTCCGAGATGGGGTTCACCGTGGTCACCGTCGGCAGCGAGTCCCAGCGGGCGGCCACCCCACCGGGTGCGGCGCTCAGCTGCACCACGGGGTTGGCGAGCCCGGCGGGGGTGGGGGCCACCTTGATCTCGGCCGGGAAGCCACCCCGACCCTGCACCGGCGCACCGAGGATCACCGGGAGCACCTCTTCCACCGGCGTGCCCGCCCAGCCGCCCTCGGCGAAGGACCTCCGTCCACCCAGCATGAGCAGCCCGCCCCCACGCTGCGAGACGAAGTCGGCGATCATCTGGAGCTGGTCGTGGGAGAAGTACGAAGCCTCGATGCTCCCCAGCACCAGGGCCCGGTACCGGTACAGCTGCTCCCGCGTGCGCGGGAAGCCGTCCACCAGCTCGTTGGCGCTGTCCACGTCCAGACGCAGGAACTTGCGCGGGGCCGTGCGCACGAGGACCACCACCTGGATGTTCGGATCGCCCGCCTCCGCCTGACGGATGAACTTCACCTCGTAGCGCGGCTCCCCCTCGAAGTAGAGGACCTTCGCGCGCTCGCCCAGTACCTCGCCGTCCACCTCGCGCTGGTTGTTTTGCGCTACGCGCTCGCCCTCCTGCACGGGGATCCGAAAGCGCAGCCGCGTCGGCCCCACGGAGTCGAGGCGCAGGCGCACGCGCGTCACCACCGGCTCGCCGTCGGGCCCGAGCTCCACCTGCTGCCGGGCCAGGATGCGTTGGTCGTTCTCGACGATGAGGGGAACGCTCCTGCGGCCCACACCGGTCTGCGTGACCACGACGTCCACGAGGAGGTCGCTTCCCCTGAGGACGGAGCGCGGCACGTCGACCCGCCCCATCTCGATGTCCGGCGAGACGGACTCGTCGCCCACGCCCACGGTGAACACGGGCACGCCCGCCGCCTGCAGGGGGACCAGGGACCGGGTGAGCGGGGTGGGGGAGTTGTCGGCGCCGTCGCTCACCAGCACGAGCCCGGAGAGCGGGACGCCGGCGAGCTCCTGGCGCGCCGCGTCCAGCGCCGCGCCGATGTACGTGTGGGTGCCGTCGTAGGTCAGAGCCCCGGGGGAGTCGATGCGGCTCGATCCGGCGGAGAATCGGAAGAAACGGACGGTGAAGCGGGCCGCCAGGTCGTGGAGGAGCTTGCTCTGCCCCGGCGTGAAGGCTTCCCGCACGAAGTCGCTCCGGGGACGGCCATCGGCATCGGTGAGCCGCATGCTCCGGGAGTCGTCGACGACGACGCCCACGAAGTTCTGCTGCGGGACCACCGTGGACAGCACCAGGACGGGTTGGAGGAAGCAGAACAGGAGCGCCGCCAGAAGCGCCACCCGGAGCCCGGCCATGACCGCGCGCTCGGCGGGGCGGGTCCTGCCCCGCGCCAGCGTGTACGAGGCCACCACCACCGCCGCCAGAACCCCGCCGCCCAGGAGCCAGGCGCGCAACGCCCCTGGGGCCCCCAGGGCCAGATGCCCCTGCTCGAAGACGATGGGGCGGTACTTGAACAGCAGCTCGAAGACGCGGCTCACTGGCTCATGCCGCGGCTCCTACCGCCGGGGCCGGAGTGGGTGGGAGGAGGGTCCGCATGGGTTCCGGAGACGTGAATTTCTACGAACGTGGCGGGTTCCAATCCTACGGCACCGGCCGCGGAAGGTTCCTGCGCCCTCCGTGGAGACCCGCGCGCGAAGACAGGTGTCGAATCCTGCGCCAACCCCGAGGACCCGCGCGCGGACGCCGACTTTGAATCCGGCGGACATCCGTTACGTAGGACCTTCTGTGCGGGACATCCCGCGATGTGGTACGCTTTGACGCATGGCCAGACAAAGGGACCGACCCATGACCACGGCGACGCGCAGCGTCACCATCCGAGACTTCCTGATCTTCCAGGTCAAGCTGCTCCTGGACGGCGCCAAGGACTGGGTGGTCGTTCCCCTTTCCATCGTCGCGGTCCTGCTGGACCTCCTGGCCGGAAAGGGACGACGCCCCCGCCTCTTCTACTCGGTGGTGCGCCTGAGCGAGCGCTTCGACCTGTGGATCAACCTGCACGGCGTCATGGAGCGCGTGGACGAGACCGATGACGGCCTGTTCGGGGCCAGCGAGGCGGGCTCGGACTCGCTCATCGGGAAGATCGAGCAGCTCGTGCGGGGCGGCGACGAGCCCAGAAGCCGGAGGGGGAAGGACAGGATCCCGCCGGCGTAGGCGCGGGGGTTCGTCGGCATCGAGCCGGGACCCCCATGCCGCCCTCGAGCGACCTCGCGGGGGGCGGGCGTGGCCGCTCGCTTCGACACGAACATGGTCATCGACGCGCCGGCGCAGTACGATGCCGTGTCCCCTTTCGTGCAGACCAACACGCGCAGGTGCCCCGAATGAGCGACGTCGTCGCCGAGCTCAACGCGTCCCTCCGGGACCGCTACGTGGTCGAGGAGGAGATCGGCCAGGGCGGGATGGCGACGGTCTATCTGGCCCGCGACGTCCGGCACGACCGCAGCGTGGCCATCAAGGTGCTCCATCCGGAGCTGGCCGCGGTGCTCGGTGCGGAGCGCTTCGTCACCGAGATGAAGGTGACGGCGAGCCTTCAGCACCCCCACATCCTCCCGCTCTTCGACTCGGGGACGGCGCAGGGCCAGCTCTTCTATGTCATGCCTGTCGTGGAAGGCGAGTCGCTGCGAGAGCGTCTGGAGCGCGAGCAGCAGCTGAGCATCGAGGAAGCGGTCCGCATCACCACCGAGGTGGCCGGCGCCCTCGACTACGCGCATCGCCACGGTGTGGTGCACCGCGATATCAAGCCCGAGAACATCCTGCTCCACGACGGCACGGCGCTGGTGGCCGACTTCGGCATCGCGCTGGCCGTCTCCAACGCCGGCGGCGTCCGCCTGACGCAGACGGGCCTCTCGCTGGGCACACCCCAGTACATGAGCCCCGAGCAGGCCACCGGGGAGCGGAGCATCGACGGCCGCACCGACATCTATTCCCTCGGCTGCGTGCTGTACGAGATGCTCGCGGGCGAGCCTCCCTTCTCCGGAGGGAGCGCCCAGGCCATCGTCGCCCGGGTGCTCACCGAGTCCGCGCGGCCCATACGCGGCAGGCGCGACACGGTCTCACCCGGCCTGGAAGCCGCGGTCCTCAAGGCGCTGCAGCGGCTTCCCGCCGACCGGTACGCCACGGCCAACGCCTTCGCCGAGGCCCTGCGGACCGGCGAGCGGATGCCGGTGGGGTCCGGGCAGGGGGCTTCCTCGCCGGCGCCGGCGTCCTCGGCGGGCCGGAGAGGCCTACGCCTCGTCGCCGGCCTGGTGGTGGCGGCGGCGTTGCTCTTCGGTGCGTACCGCCTGGGTGCCCACCGGGAGGCCGCTGCGGGCGCGGGCTCGACATCCGCCTGGGTCGGCGAGCGCCTCGGGGGTCCGCCCGTGGCGATGTTCCCGCGGGTCTCACCCGACGGCAAGACCGTGGCCTTCGCCGCCATGGTGGACGGTCAGACCCAGCTCGCCGTGCTGAACCCGGAGTCGGGCGACTGGCGCGTCCTCACGCACGACACCACCCGGGGCCTGGCGGAGGATTTCGCCTGGACGCCGGACGGGACGCGCATCTACTACAGCCGCTTCTTCGAGGGGCTGCAGGGGGTGTACAGCATCACGCCGCTCGGAACCGACGACCGTCTGGTCCTCGACCAGGCGGGGGGGCCCCAGGCGCTTCCCGACGGGAGCCTCCTCGTCGACCGACTGAACGCGGACCGACGCCTCCAGCTCTATCGCTACTGGCCCCAGTCGGGGCGCCTCGACACGCTTCCCGCCTCGTCCGCCCTCACGTGGTCGAAGGACTTCTTCCGGGCTTTCCCGGACGGGAAGGAGGCGGCCTTCTTCGGGGTGCCGGGCGCGCACGCGGCTGGCCCCGAAGCCCTCTACGCCATCGACCTCGCCAGCAAGGCGGTGCGCCTCCTCTCCGACCTGAGCGGGCTCGTCATGCAAGGCGGCACCTCCTTCGGCGTGGCCGCCGACGGGAGCGCGGTGCT
>Ga0307418_1000038_pt1 | contig 34966 bp, 36 predicted proteins | sample SalMarWE160220MG_2_FD_202160 | JGI IMG/M metagenome (GOLD analysis project Ga0307418, IMG submission 202160) | Salt marsh sediment microbial communities from the Plum Island Ecosystem LTER, Massachusetts, United States - WE1602-20 | ecosystem: Environmental > Aquatic > Marine > Intertidal zone >...
CTCGACGCTCATGTCCATGACGGCCGTGAGGTCGGCGAAGGGCACCGCGCTCCCCCAGGTCGCGAGCACCGACGCGGTGCGCAGGGCCTCGGCCGACAGGTGCTGCATCCTCGCGTCGACGAGCTGCTGAAGGGAGATCGGTATGGTCACTCCATCCCCGGGTGTATCCGGAAGCCGAAGCCTGCCGGCCACATAGTCGCGGGTCAGCTCGATGAGATAGAAGGGATTACATCCGCCGAGCTCCGTCAGATGTCTCAGCGCGTCGTCGCTCAGGGAACGGCCGGCTACCGCCGTGACCAGACGTTGAGCCCCCAGCAGGTCCAGATCGCGTACCTCGATGGGGGTAACCGCCAGGTCCCCGCCCGGGTCGAGGTAGCGGCTCACGTCGTCGGCGCAGCGCATGGGTCTGTGACGGATCGCGGCGATGACGCCGAAGGGACCGCTTCGCCAACGGCGTTGGGTGAACTGCAGCACGGCGATGGTGGTGGCGTCCGCCCAGTGGATGTCGTCCAGTATCAGGAGGGTGGGCTCCTCGGCGGCCATCCTGGAAAAGAGGATGGAGAAGGCCTCACAGAGCCTTCGAGACAGGCTGCTCTCCTTGACTGGTGGCACCGGGATGGGCTCGTCGTCGGGATCACGATGCGGCAGCACCGCCGACAGCACCGCCTTCCACGGGTTGTCCAGGGTCTGCACCTGGCGCTTCACCTCGGGTCCGCCGAGAGCGTCCACCAGGGGGTTCAATGGAATGCGTTGTTCGAGCTCCACCGGACTGGCCCGCAGACAGCGAAACCCTCTGAGGTGCGCTTCCTTGGCCACCTCCTCGAGCAGGCGCGTCTTGCCGACGCCGGCGTCCCCTTTCAGGAGAACGAACTCGAAGGTGCCGGCTCGCACCCGGTCGAGGGCTTCCCGTGCAGCCCCGAGCTCGATCTCCCGCCCGATGAGGGGGAGGCGCTCCTCCTGGCGTGCTTGTCCCGTCGCCTGGGGGGCGGTGACGGCTTCGCTCAGTCGACGCACTCGCTCCACGAGTCTGAGGACCTCGCGTGAAGGCCGCTCCCCTTCCTCGAGGGCCTCGAGGAAGGCGGCATAGGCCGCCTCGGCCGCCTCCACGCCCCCGGTCATCGCCCGAGCCTCGATGGTCATCCGCACCACCTTCTCGTTCGCGGGATCGAGAGCATAGAGGACTTCGGCCGCGTCCCGGGCGGCACTCCAGTCACCGGCCGGCTGCGCGCGATCCCAGCGCGCGGCCGCCGCTTCCCGGAGCTCCCGGCGCAGACGGCCCCGCTTTGCCTCCAGCCAGTCCTCGAACGCTTCCCCGGGGAGTCGGCGGAGCGTTCCACCGAACTCCTGACGCTGAACGCTCAGAGCGTGGCGCACGTCTCCGGCGTCGAGTGCCCTCCGGAATTCCTCCAGGTCCGACGTCGCTGCGGTGTGGCGGGCACGGAGGACATCCTCCGCTCCGGTGTCCACCACGTCGCAGCCGAGGCGGACCCGCAACTCGAACAAGAGCTGGCGCAGGCGCTGTCGGGCCCTGCGGTCGTCCTCCTCTTCCCACAGCAACCCGATGGCCCGCCGCCGGGTGAGGCCGGTGGCTTCCTGCCCCCAAACCAGGGTCAGCAGAAGCTCCTGGTACGGCGAGAGCCTGAGGAGTCCGCGCGCAGTCGTGACCCGCGGGCCTCCGAAGAGCTCCAGGCGTGGCGTGGATCCGTTCGCCCCCATGGTCTTCTTCCGGGCGCCCACACCGGACGGCGGGGGCAGCGGCGTGCGGACATGGCGCTCTGAGTTGGTGCTCGAGCGGGAGGCAGAGGACAATCTCCAGTGCGTTCCGTGCCAGGGCAAGCTCATGAGCCCGCACGTGCGTTGCGGGGGGTGCGAGTGGCACGCGCCGAAGCCTGTCGGGTCGCGGGGGCCTCGCCTCGAGATCGGGTCGAGCCGGTGAGGAGATCGAAGGCATAGTCCGGGGCCAGGCCTCCGGTCCTGGCCTCCTCGCACAGCCATGCCTCCAGCAGCCACTCCCATCCGAGGTACTCTCGCGCCTCACTGGGTCGGAATCCTGTCAGCCGGTGCATCTGGTTGCTCAGGGAGAATGCGTCCGCATAGCCCACCTCGTATCCAATGGAGAGCACGCTTTCCGAGGAGTTCTGCAGGCGGATGGCGACACGGAGGAGCCGTCCGAGCTGGAGCCAGTGCGACGGCACGGGAAGCCCCCTGCTCAACAACCGGCGTCCGAGTGCCCTGCGGGACAGGTAGAGGCTCCTGGAGAGGGCGGAGATGGACCGCAGCTCCGCGGAGAGGGCCAGCGTCTTCCGCAGCACGTGCACCGTCTCCCGGTCCAGCACGACGCCCCGCCAGGCGACGTACTCGGTCACCTCCGCCGCCAGGTCCTCCGGCGGCCGGCGGAGCACCTGCGCCAGGTCCTCCACGGCAACACGGTCGTGGTGCGGCAGGATCGCCTGAGGGCGGCTCGCCTCCACGATCCTCATGAGATCCGGATCGACCCTGATCCTGGGTGCGGGAGGCAGGATCACCACGAGCGCCACCCCCCCGGGGCGCTCCTGGACGACCCGTGCGTGCTCGGCCTGCGCCCCCTCGGCCAGACGCCAGATCAAGGCAGACCCGGGCCGACGCCCCTCCGCCCTGAGTTGTTTGTGGCCCGCGAGGAGGGGCCGAAGGCTGCGGTACGGGTGCGAGAGCAGGCTGAGGGGGCCAACGGACGCGGCGGGGGGCATGGCGCGCTCCAGCGGTGAGGGTGACGGGACAGCCACCGTGAACTACACATGTCATCGAGGCGTCAGGAGCCTAAGCTCCGCAGAGGCGGAGGAGCCTTCGGAGGACTCCTGACACCTTTGCCACGTGCCTCTCCAGGTCCACCTGGGGTGTGCCACAGTCCATCACGAGAATCCTTGCGGCGCAACCGATGTCCAGCTATATAGAAATCAGAATTCTATTTCGATTCTGGGGACATCGATGGCAGAGGCCGAGCTGTCGCGGGTCAATCCGCCCAAACAGTCCCGCTCCCGCAGGACCTTGGAGCGCATCGTGGGTGCAGCCCTCGAGATCCTGGAGACCGAGGGCCCCGACGGTCTCACAGTGCAGGCCATCGTGGAACGGGCAGGCTCGTCGGTGGGATCGTTCTATGCGCGCTTCTCCGGGAAGGACGATCTCCTGGAGTACCTGGGCGAGCGCGTGTGGCGGGAGGCGGCGTCGCGCTGGGACGCCGCGCTGGCCGGGGAGGACTGGGCGGGCCTGGATCTGAAGGGGATCGTGGCGGGTGCCATCGCGCTCCTGGGCCAGGCCGGTCGCTCCCGGGCTTCGTACCTGAAGGCGCTGGCCCGGACTCCAGGGGCCCGGGATGACGCCTACCTGGCCTTCCATACCCACATCCTCCGGGGAATCGAGGCCCTTCTCCTGGAGCACGCCGCCGAGATCGACCACCCCGACCCCGCCGTCGCGGTCCCGCTGGCCCTACAGGCGGCTCTGGCGGTCCTCGAGGCACCCATGGCCTCGGGGTTGGGGGGCGCGGCGGCCATGGAGCGCCGTGCGCACGAGGCGCAGGCGCTGGTGCTGTCCTACCTCACCGGCCGATCGGCCCACGCACCGGATCGTTCGGAGCAGGTCGACTTCTTCGACGTCTGGGGCTGAGCGCCGGCGATTGCGCCGGGAGCGGGGCCGGGCCGGAGGTCGACCCGGGCCCCGGCGCGAGCGGTCAGGCGGGGCGCCTTGCCTCCAGCGTTGCACCGCCGATAGAGCCGGCGAAGGCCTCCAGATCCGCCTGCTCCTCCGGATGGTCGTCCAGGAACGTCCGCACTCCGGCATCGGCCAGGATGTAGTCGGCGGGATAAGGCCGCTCGGAGGAGATGCGCGCATCCGCGAAGCCCGCTCGGCGCAGCTCGTCCAGGTACCGGGTTCGGTGCACGGGCAGGCAAGCGGCCACGGCGTCCAGATTGCCCTGGAGGACGGCGGGGACCTCACGGTCGGACACCATGTCCGAGATCACCAGGCGGCCGCCGGGCTTCAGCACGCGGTGAGCCTCCGCCAGCACCCTGCCCTTCTCCGGGCTCAGGTTGAGCACGCAGTTCGAGATGATGACGTCGACGGTGGCGTCGGCCACGGGCAGGGCCTCGATCTCCCCCAGGCGGAACTCCACGTTGTCGTAGCCGCCCTTCGCGGCGTTGGCCCGCGCCCGGGCGATCATCTCGGGCGTCATGTCCACGCCGATCACCTTGCCCGTGGGGCCCACCTGCTTGGCGGCGAGGAAGCAGTCGATGCCGCCGCCGGAGCCCAGGTCGAGGACCGTCTGGCCCTCCAGGAGCGAGGCGACGGCCGTGGGATTGCCGCACCCGAGGCCCAGGTCGGCGTCGGCGGGGAGCTGGGCGAGCTCCGCGGCGGTGTAGCCCACCGCCTCGCTCGTGGCGGTCCCGGTGTCGGCGCCGCCACAGCACGACGGCCCACAACACGAGGTGCTCTCGGTGGCCGCGCGGGCGTACCGGTCGCGGACCGCCTGGCGGACCTGATCTTTGGAGTGTGTCATGGTGAAAGGTCTCCTTGTTCTCTCCGGTGTCCGTTGCAAGATGCAACTAGTTGTTCATTCGAAAGGGCGGGGCCCGAGCCCCGCCCGGGGTTTCCTCAACGAACCACGCAGCAGCTTCCCCCCGACGTCTCCACCCGGGCTGCGAACGACGCCGCGAGCCTTGAGACGAGGCGGATCATGGCCGCCCGCACGGAGGGCTCGAAGTCCTCCAGCATCTCGGCGTATGCCCCCGCCAGGTCGTCCTCGATGCGAACGCACAGGGTCCGGCCGGCATCCGTCGCACGGAGACGGACGATGCGCCCGTCGGCGGCGTCCCGCTCGCGGTCGACGTATCCCTTCCGCCGCAGGCCGTCGCCGACCCGGCTTGCGGTGCTCTTGTCCAGATAGAGCTGTCCCGCCAGCTCGTTCACCGTCAGGGGCCCCTCGTCCACGATCATCTTGAGGGCGTAGCACTGCGTGACGCTCACGTCGTAGCAGCATGCCCGGTCCCTGTCGCGGAACTGAACGACGCGCAGCAACTCGTTGAGCGCGTCGTAGAGCCGGTGGCCGTCGCCCAGGGTCTCCGGGTTCGGTCTGGACTCCGCCAGAAGAGGCAGCTCGATAGTTGGCATACGCAACTATCTCTCTTCCACGGCCGGCCGTCAAGAGGTGGAGCTGCCACGGCGCTCGAGGCGACCGCCCCAGGCACGCGAGGCGACGGGCGGGGCTTGTGCTCGACGTTCTTGTCATCTCCCCTGCTCCCGGCCGATCTTGCCTCCGACCCGAGCGCAAGCTCGCGCTGCCGGCAATCCTCCTGCCCCCGCATGTCATGAGCGACCTGTCCCCACGCCCCGTCGCAGCCCCCTGGGCTCGCTACGGCTGACGGGCGGACCCAGCATGGAGCGGAAGCGGCTCGAGGCATTCAGCGACGGGGTGCTGGCCATCCTCATCACCATCATGGTGTTGGAGCTCACCGTGCCTCACGGCACCGACCTGGCGTCGCTCCGGGCCGTGCTTCCGATCTTCCTGGGCTACGTGCTGAGCTTCGTCTACCTGGCCATCTACTGGAACAACCACCACCACATGTTCGCGGTCACCACGCGGGTGAACGGCGCGGTGCTCTGGGCGAACATGCACCTCCTGTTCTGGCTCTCGCTGGTCCCCTTCGTGACCGGCTGGATGGGCGAGAACCACTTCGCGCGGGTGCCCACCGCGATCTACGGGGTGGTGCTCCTCATGGCCGCCATCGCGTACTACATCCTCCAGGGCCGCATCCTCGCGCTGGAGGGGCGGGAGAGCGTCCTGGCCCGGGCGCTGGGGAGCGACTGGAAGGGGAAGGTGTCGCCGGTTCTGTACGTGCTGGCCATCGCCGGGGCGTTCGTCCGGCCGTGGATCGCGCAGGCGATCTATGTCCTCGTGGCCCTCATCTGGGTCGTCCCGGACCCCCGCATCGAGCGGGCGCTGACCGAGGCGGAGGGGGCCGCACCGTCCACGCCGTCCTGAGGCGACATGCGGCAGGCGGGGAGTCCCCGGAGGCGGCGGCGGGCGACCCAGGCCGGGCCGCCCGCCACACAACGCTATTTACCTACCACCACCAGCTGTCCCAGTCACAGGAGATGTTCACCTGGGGCGTGCCCGGGGCCACCGGCAGGCCCATCCAGCCCTGGCCGCCCAGCCAGTCCATGCCGGGCTCCCCGATGGGATCTCCCGGCGGCATGCCGGGCGCCGCGGGCTCCGCGATGGGGGCGTGGGGCCGGTCCAGGAAGCGCTTGATGTCCGAGGCCAGCATCTCGTAGTGCGCCTTGTTGCCCGCGTCGGCGGTGGCGTCGGCCTGGCCGAGCCAGCCGGCGATCTGCCCCAGCTCGTACTGCGACACCGCGCGCACCTGACCCATGGGGGCGGTCCCCGCCAACGACATGAGCCGGTCCACGAACGCGGTCTGCACCACGCGCTCCACCGCTTCTTCGTAAGGACTGTTGGTCTTCGCCTCGAACGTGGCCTTGCGTACCTGCTCGACGATGTCGTCCAGGCCGGGCAGGCTCGGATCCAGGGCGTTCTGCTCCACCATGCGGGCAGCGCGCGCCGGGTCGAACAGGTACTGGAACGTGAACGTCGCGGCCGCCGTGGCCGGCGACACGGCGTCGAAGACCAGGCCGGTCTGCCGCTTGAAGAGCTCCTGGGTGGGCGGGTACAGGTAGGGCCGGGGCGGGAGCTCGGCCAGCACGTTCCGCGGAATGGTGAGCTCGGAGGGCTTGATGGTCCGCAGGATCGCATCCAGCGCCTTCTGCTGCTCCGCGGCGGGTACCGCGCGCAGGGGCTGCTGGCCGTCACCCCGCATGGCGTACGTGTAGTACTGCCCTGCCACGACCTTGCTCGCCGCCTCGGTCTGGTACCGGTGGTACATGAAGATCGGCACCAGCGCCTCCTCGATGGTGGCCAGGGGCGCCCCCTTCTTGATGGTGTGCTCGCCGAAGTGGTCGAGGGCCACCCGGCGCACGTCCATCATGTGCTGGAGCTCGTCGGCCGCGTTGGCGCCGTTGTCCCACAGGTGCACGTTGGGATGCGCGCTGGACACCGGCCGGGCGTCCTGGTCGGTGATGAACCAGATGCCGGACTTCATGCCGTCCTCGAGCATCTTGGTGAGCGCCGCGTGCTCGGCTTCCTGGCTGGTGCCCGCCGGGAACTGGGTGTAGCCGTATCGGATTGCGATCTTGTCCCACGCGCCGATCTGGTTGGCGTAGGAGTCGCGGCCAAGGTGGATCTGGCCGTTCCGGAGGGTGACGATGGGCTGGGGGTAGTCCATGACCGACTGCACGCCGTGGGCGTCCTGGGCGCTGCTGATGTAGTTGTGCGCGAGCCCCAGCGTGTGCCCGATCTCGTGGGCGGCGAGCTGGCGGATGCGCTGCAGCGCCATGTCGGAGATGGCCGTGGGATCCTCATCGCCGTTGAGGTACGGGGAGAGCAGCCCTTGACCGATGAGGTAGTCCTGGCGCACGCGGAGTGATCCGAGGGTCACGTGCCCCGCGAGGATCTCACCGGTGCGCGGGTCCACGATGGAGTTGCCGTAGCTCCACCCCCGGGTGGAGCGGTGCACCCACTGGACCACGTTGTACCGCGCGTCCATGGGGTCGACGCTGTCCGGGAGCATCTCCATGCGGAAGGCGTTGGTGAAGCCCGCGGCGGCGAAGGCCTGGGCCCACCAGTTGCCGCCCTCGAGGAGCGCCGAGCGCACGGGCTCGGGCGTGCCCGGATCCAGGTAGTAGATGAGCGGCTTGACCGGGTCGCTCCGGGCCGCGGTGGGGTCCTTCTTCTCCAGGCGATGGCGGATGATGTAGCGCTGCTCCAGGGGCTTGTCGATGGGCTGCGCGTAGTCGTAGAAGTGGATGCTGAAGTACCCGGCCCGGGGGTCCGACCGGCGCATCTTGAAGGAACCGTCCAGCGGGGGCAGCTCCACGAAGGAGTGGTGCTCCCGCACCGTGACGTCCTCCGGGTACGGCGTCACGCTCCGCACCAGGGGTCCAGGCTGCGTCGAGGTGAAGGTGAGCTCCACCTCGACCTCGGTGTTCTTGGGGAAGCCCCTGGTGCGGGGCAGGTAGAAGGCGCTCCGCGACGCGTCGAGCTTGAAGGTGCCCTGGTGCGTGCGCCGGAGCGTCTGGATGACGCCCTGCTGGTCGCTGGTGAAGAAGTCCGTGGCGTCCACCAGCGCCCGGTCGCCGGTCTGCGCCGCCACCTTGAAGCCCCACAGCACCGACGTGGGAAAGCCGTCGGTGACCGCCTTCTTCTCCATGGGGTTCTCGGTGATGGCGCGGTAATTGTAGTTGGGCTCCTCCATGAGGACCCGCGGGCCCACGCGCTTGAACGTCACCACGTGCTGCGGACCCAGGTCGCCGCGGTTCAGACCGATGTCGTTCTGACCCATGCCCGCGGGGAGCGAGGGGTAGTAGAGCATCTCGGTGTCCCAGCGGCCGATCTCCATCCACATCTTGCCGGCCTCGGCGTCCCAATACAGGGGCATGAAGCCGTCGATCTTCTTCATGCCCTTGGTCTTCGCCTCGATGGTGGGGAGGGGCTTCTCCTGGTCCTGCGCCTGTGCCCGCAGCCCGTTCGTGCCGAGCATCTGGGCGGCGCACAGGGCGAGCAGAAGGGTGAGCCTGGCAACGCTGCTGCGACCCATCGTCGTGCTCCTGGTCTTCGTGCGGTCGGGCGCCATGCGGACCGCGGCAACGAAGGAGGCGTCGCTCGAATGCCTACCTCGACGCGCTACGGCCCGCCGGGAACCCCGGAGAGGGGAACGGCCAATGTGCGTCGCGGTGCGCGGAAGGGCCAGCGATCACACGGCCGTGTTCGACGACACCCGTAGCGGCGGGCGGCTCAGGGGCCGAAGGTCGGCGTCACTTGTCGGAGCTCGCGGTGGCGTTCTGATAGACCAGCGTGAGGACCTGACGGAACGCGTCCGTGGGCAGCGCGCCCTGGAGCGGCGGATATCCAGCGATGAAGAACGTCGGGGTACCGTGCACACCCAGCTGGCGGGTCAGGGCATTCGCCGCCGCGATGCGCGCCCCGCGCCGATCCTCGCTCACGCAGCTCCCATAGCGATCCGTGTCGAGCCCCAGCTCCGCTGCCCAACCCTGCAGGACCTCGGCTGCATTCCCGCCCCTCTTCCACTCACGCTGCTCCTCCCAGAGCCGCCGGTCCATGGCATCGAAGAGGTCGCGGCCCTGTTCCAGGGCGCACTCCGCCGCGGCGGTGGCCTGGTCCGAGTTCCTGAACATGCCGGTGACGAAGGGCAGGAACTTCCACTCGATCTTCCCGGTGTCCACGAACTCCTTCTCGAGCACGGGCCAGGTCTCCAGGTGGAACTTTCGGCAGTAGCCGCACCCGTAGTCCGACATCTCCACGATGCGCACGGGGGCGTCGCGGCTGCCGGAGTTGATCCCCAGGTGGGCGATGTCCAGCTGCGTGCCCTCGGCCGGTGCCGGCGTCTGCGCTTCCGTCCGGCCCGCCGCGGCCCCTGAGCTACCGGTGTCGGCGTCCTCCGTGGCGTGCCCGCCCTGGGCGCTGCCGCCGCACGCTCCTAGGGCAACGAGGGCCAGCACAGCCGCGCATCTGCCGATTCCGGACTTCATAACGCCTCCACGGGATGAGCCCCGAGCCCCCGACGCGGACAGATGCCGAAAGTTGCGGGAAGATGCCGCAAGATGTCGCAAGATGTCGAACGGAACTACAGGGTGAAATCGGTGAGGAGTCGCTTCTCTTCCTCTCCCAGCTTCGCCCGGACCTGCACATACGGCTCGAGGCCGCTGCCCTTGAGCTTCTCGCGCAGAAGCTGGTCGAGCTGGAACAGCCCCGCCGAGTTGGACATGTCCACGGTCACGCAGATGGGTCGCTCGTCTCCCTTCTCCAGGGTGATGCCCTCGATGGCCGCGGCGGACACGGAGTGTATGGAGAGCGATCCGCCGGAGAAGGGGATACGGGAACGGCCCTTGGCCATGTCCAGCGCGTCGGCGATGCGCACGACGCCGGCTTCCAACGTGAGGGGCCTCCCTCCCGAGCGGTGGGCGATGATGGCGTGCAGGATCTCCGCGCGCACGATGGTGGCATGCCGCTGGTCGTACACGGCGGGCAGGATCGCCCGGAGCTTGTCCTGTGCCACGAAGAGGCTGAAACCCTCGTGCTCGGCACGGTGGATGGACATCCCCACATCGTGCAGCAGAGCCGCCAGCGCCACGACGACCTCCGCGTCGTGGTGATCCATCTCGTAGTCGGTGACCACGGAAGGCTCGACGCCGGCGTCGACCAGGAGGCGGAGCAACTGGACGGCGAGGTTCATAACGATCTTCACGTGGACCGGCCCGTGGTCCGTCATGCCCAGGCGCTCCATGGCGTTCACGTTCGCGGCGAGCCAGAGCCCGTACAGGTCGTCGTCCTTGTTCACCTCTTCCAGGACGCGCCGGAGCTTGGAGTTGTGCCGGTTCGGGAGGTTGATGACCAGACGCCGCTCGAAGCGCTCGTCCACGCTCCGGGGAACATCGATGACCGGCGCGTCACGCTCGGGGGCTCTGCTGCTCATATGGCGTCCTGCCAATCGAGGACCTTGGGTGCTCCATCCTGTACTACCACGGTGCCGGAAATCCGATCGTGGATACACTGGCGGTTGGCATCCCAATACACCTGGGCGAAGCCCAGCAGCCCCGTGGCGAAGCCGGCTGCGTATCCGCCGGCACGCTCGAACGCCGCCCACCAGGTCATGGGTTCTCCATCCAGACGCAACACCCGGATCTTCATGATGCGCTTGCCCACGGTCTGACCCTTCCACCACGAAGTCATGATGGTAAGGTAGATCGACGCCCATCCGAAGCCGAAGCCCAGCTCGTTCACGGCGCCGCTCACCACGTTCTTGATCCAGGCGAAGATGCCGCCGCCCTTCTTCTCTCCCTCGGCGGCCTTCCTGAGGGTGGTGGCCTCCGCGGCTCGCGCGGCGGCCAGCTCCCGCTCGACCTCGAGGTTGTGGTGGAGCGTCCGCAGGGTATCCGCCGCCAAGCTGTCGACAAGGCGGGACCGGAGCGCGGCCAGGTTCGCCCGGGACGTCTGGTCGTCGGCTCCGGACCGGAGGAGCTTCGCATACGCGTCCAGCGCGTCGGGCGTGGAGAGTCCCGAGACATCGGGAGAGGCGGCGGGTGCCGCCGGCGTCGACGTCGCGGCAGGGGCCGCGGACAGCACCGCGTCCACGATGCTAGCCGCGCTGTCCGACCACGCCTGGTCCTTGGGCACCATGTCGATGACGCTCCCGCGGATCTCCTTTTCGTCGAGGCCGAGCCTCCGGAGCCGCTCCACCACCTGGCCCAGGGCTTCCCTGGCGTCGCTGGAGGTCCTGGCACGCTGAAGAGCGGCGCTGCCGGTGACCAGGGAGATGGCGTCACCCAGACGGGCGGTGACCATACCGTTGGGGGCGCCCGGGACGGTCATGTGGGCACGTCCCCGGATCACCAGCCAGCCCACGGCCGTCCCCAGGGCGATGACGAGCCCGAGGCATCCCACCGAAAGCCGCATGGCCCGGTTGAAGGCACTCCCGCGAACGGGCGTGCGCTTGAAGCCGGCGCGGACGAAGAAGACGGCCGCGACGATGCCGAGGAGGATGCCGAAGCTCTTCGTCGCCAAGGTGATGAGGCCGATGACGGCCAGGTCGATGAGGATGGCGACCAGACGCTGCCTGGGCGTGGCCAGGGGGCGTCCCAGGAGATCGGGTTCCACCTCGAAGGCGTCCGGGGTGATGATGCTCCGGGGGTCGCGTGCGTCCGCGATGACGGGCATGGGAGGATCGGGGGCGGTGTCGGGGTCAGCGGCGCCGGGCCCAGAGCACCAGCGCGAGGCCGGCGGCGGCTCCCAGCAGGGCGCCGCCGAGCATGATGCGACTGCGGCCGTCGGGGGCCGGCACCTCGGCTTCGGCGGCCGCGACTTCCTCGGGTACGGGGAACGTCACGATCCCCTCGCCGCCGACGGTGTCCGCATCGTCTTCCGCGCCCTCCCACCCGCACGCGGAGCACGCCACCAGGGAGCGCTCGCGGGCCGTACGGTTGGCGTGGACCAGCTCCTCGGCACATTCGGGGCACGCCAGGCCCGTCGGGCGGGGGCGAATGAGGCCGTAGAGCACGCTCTTGGAGAGCTCCATCTCCTCGGCGATCTGATTGACGCTCAGGTCCGAGCCCCAATACAGATCGTTGGCCTTCGCTTCGGCACGACGGTCGGCGTCCGCGCCACTCATGGACCAGCCTCCCCGTTGGCTTGACCCTCTGTCGCCCGTTGGACAACATAGCCTGCCCGTGCCGGTCCCGCACAGCGAAGCACCCGACGGAAGCACTGCGGGCCCAACGGGCGCGTGGTCGCGGCGCCCGCGTACCACGACCGCTGTGGACGTCACACCAGGCTGCTTGTGAAGATCCCGGCTTCCCACGGTTGGCTGGAGGCGGCCCTCAAGGAGCCCGACCAGACTCCGCGAGGCGCCGCCGTGGTGTGTCATCCCCATCCCGTCTACGGTGGCACCATGCACACCAAGGCGGTGTACCGCGCCGCCCAGGGCCTCAACGAGGCGGGGCTGGTGGCGCTGCGCTTCAACTTCCGCGGCGTCGGGGTCAGCACCGGAAGCTTCGACGAGGGCATAGGGGAGCAGGACGACCTGCGCGTCGCCCTCGACTGGCTCGAGTCACGCTACCCCGAGCTTCCCCTGGTGGTGGGCGGACACTCCTTCGGCTCCCATGTCGGGCTCGCCCTGGGCGCCGAAGATCGGCGCGTCGTGGCCCTGTTCGGGCTGGGACTGCCTGTGGACAAGGACGAATACGACTACACCTTCCTGGGTGAGACGGACAAGCCGGTACTTGTGGTGCAGGGCGAGCGGGACGAGTTCGGGTCCGCTGCGCGGGCGGCGGAGGTTCTCCGTCCCCTGGGGCCTCACATCACCCTGGTGCGCATCGCCGGCTCGGATCACTACTTCACCGAGCGGCTCGATGAACTGAAGGAGACGGTGCGGGGTTACTACGCCTCCGGGCCCGGCTCTCGGACGTTGGCCGTGCTGTAGACGCGTCCCGCACCGCGTCGAGCCACCTGGTTGCCAGGGAGATCCCATGCGAAGTCGAAGCCGGGTGCTGCAGAGCCTGGAGGGCGTCTACCGCGAGGCGTTCGAGAGCGCCAGGGAGCGCAAGGACAACGCAGAGATGGCTCGCCTGGACCTCGAGTACCAGCGTGATCAGCTTCAACTCGAAGTGCTCCTGGACCTCCGGGACCTGTTGTCGGGTCCCGAGGACGAGGAGAAGGGACCCTCACTGTTGGAGAGGGCGCAGGCGCTACGTCGTCTCACCAAGCTCCGCTGACGGAGGTGCGATGAGGATCTACACGCGCACGGGCGACGGTGGCGACACGTCCCTGTTCGGTGGGGGACGCGTACGCAAGGATCACCCCCGCGTGACGGCCTACGGCACGGTGGACGAGCTCAACGCGGCGTTGGGTTGGGCCGTGACCGTGGTAGGAGATGGCCAGACCGCGGATCGGCTGCGGTGCGTACAGAACGACCTGTTCGCGCTGGGAGCGGTTCTCGCCACCCCGCAACCGTCAGAGGGACGCGCGATGCCGAAGGGCGTGCCGGAGCTGCCCACCGAGCGCGTGGCCGAGATGGAGACCTGGATCGACGCCGCCAACGACGAGCTACCGGCGCTGCGTGCGTTCATCCTCCCAGGCGGCACGCCGGGCTCCGCGGCGCTCCATGTCTCCCGTACGCTGTGCCGGCGGGCCGAACGCGCGGTGGTGGCGCTCGCCGCCACGGAGGCGGTGGAGGAAGGCGCGCTGGCGTACCTGAACCGGCTCTCCGATCTGCTCTTCACGTGGGCGCGGCTGGAGAACCACCGGGCCGTCGTGGCGGACGTGGAATGGCGCAGCGGTAGTGCGGAGTGATCCGTCGGCGCTTTCTCAGGGAGCCGCGTAGGGGCGACATCATCCGGGGGGATGTGCTCGTCCCGGAGGGGCCACCGCCGCGTTCGGCCGTGATTCTCGTTCACGACTTCGAGGGCTCGCGGAACTGGAGCTTCTTTCCGTGGCTCGCGGGACGGTTGGTGGGTGCGGGCCACGCGGTGGTCTCCTTCGACTTCTCCCATAACGGCATCGGCGCCGACCCGGAGTGTATCACCGAGCTGGGGCGCTTCGGTGCCAACACCCTCTCGTTGGAACTCGAGGAGCTGCGCTTCATCCTCACCCAGGTCCTGGACGGCGACCTGCTCCCGACGTCGCCTCGGGAGGTGGGTCTGCTGGGACACGGCCGCGGAGGCTGTCAGGCCGTTCTGGCCGCCTCCGGAGAGACGCGCATCGCGGCGCTGGTCACGTGGGCGGCGTTCTCCCACTTCGGCAGATGGACCGCCGAGACCAAGGCCCGCTGGCGCCGGGAACGTCGCATCTGGGTCGTCCATCGGGAGACGGGACAGCAGCTGCCCCTGGACGTCACCCTGCTGGAGGACTTCGAGGCCCGCCGCGAGGATCTCGATGTCACCGCCGCCGCCGCGCGAGTCCGGGCGCCCTGGCTCATCGTGCATGGCGCGGACGACATGCACGTATGGTCGGGCGAGGCCCGGATCCTGGCCCGCGCGAATCCCCGGGCGCGGCTGTACCTGGCTGCGGATGCGGACCACACGTTCCAGAGCGGACACCTCCTGGAGGAGCCCTCGATCTGCCTCTCCGCCGCCGCCGAGCGCGCCGTGCGGCACTTCGACGCACATCTCGGGGGGGCGGGCCTGCGGCAGAAGCACGGGTGAGCACCGAGGAGACGGGCGGCGTCGGCCGGGCGGGCGAGGACCGGGGCCTGGCCATGGCGGTGAACCTGGCGCGTGTCGCACGGGAGTTCGGCCTGACCCGGGAAGGCGTGGCTCGGCTGAGCACCGCCCACGCGCTGGCCATGGCGCCGCGGGTGGCCACGTTGCACAACCAGCGCCACCCCCTGTACCTGCATCCCGGCCATACCGTGCTGGTGCTGCTCAGGGACGCGGGGGTGGCGGACCCCGTGATGCTCTGCGCCGCTGCGCTCACCGAATCCGAGGACGCCGAGCTCCGGGTGGGCCGCGAGCCTATCCGCAGCGAAGTGGGTCGGGACGTGGAGGCGCTGGTGGCGGAGGTGCCCTTGCCCGGCAGGGAGGAGCTCGCAGAGGAGCTCGTCCGGGCCCCGGAGCCGGTGCGTCTCGTCGCTCTGGGGGAACGCCTGGACCACCTGCGGCACGCCCATCTGAGAGACGCCGACGAGGCGTGGCGGCGTGCCGTCCACGAGGAGGCCATGCGCGTGTACCTGCCGGTGGCGGAGCGCACCCACCCCAGGCTCGCCATGCGCTACCGGCACTGGGGCAGGGCGTTCGCCCGGAGGCTGGAACGCGGGCTGGACCTGCGGGAGGAACCGAGGCACCGGGGCGGAGGCACGTAGCCGTCGCGCCGGCCTGCGTCAGCGTCTTGCGGGGTAGGGTCCCTTCTTTACACCTTCTCCCTCGCGAACAAAGAGGACGTTTCGGAGGGTCCATGACCTACATCATCACCGAGCCGTGCATCGACGTGAAGGACGCCAGCTGCGTCGAGGTCTGCCCCGTCGACTGCATCTACGAGGGGGATGACCAGTACTACATCCACCCGGATGAATGCATCGATTGCGGTGCGTGTGAGCCCGAGTGTCCGGTCCAGGCGATCTTCCCGGACACCGATGTCCCCTCCGAGTGGACGAACTACGTCGAGAAGAACCGAGTGCACTTCGACTAGGGCCGGCCCGAGAGGGCGGAAGCAAAGGAGAGCGGCGGGGGAAGTTCGCTTCCCCCGCCGCTCTTCGTGTCACGTGGTGGTCAACCGGCCGCAGATGGCGCCGAACCTACGCACCCGGCCCCTGGCAGGAGGGTACGTCATCGGTTGGGTACGTCATATCAGATGCCCGGACCACCGCAAGGTGGCCCGGCACCGGGCTCACGCATCCGTCACAGACCGAGGGCGCGTATGCGCTCCGGGGATATGCTGACGGGCTGTGTCTCCCCTGGCGGGACCACGAGCTTCGGGCGCTCGGTCTCTTCCTCTCGGGTCGTGCGGACCAGCAGCAACCCCGCCGCTGCCAGCGCCGCCGCGCCGATGAGGCTGAAGGTCAGGTTACGACGAATGGTATCCTCCACGGTTTGAACGCGACGTTTCAGGCGTCCCGAACATAAGACGAACATAGCATGAAACGTGCCGTGACCGGAAGGCCCGGGAATGGCTTGAAACACAGTTGTTTCCAAGCTTCTACGCTCGTGGTACCGTTCGCTTACCGCATCCGCCGTTCCATTCCTGCATCGGTCATCGAAAAAGGGAGGCTCGTCCCCGTCCGTGAACGTCCAACGGCCTGACCCGAAGGCCCTCTCGGCCGCTCCTTTTCGGGACGTGAGCACCGGCGCGGCCGCCGGGGACCCGGTGGCCCTGACCCGGGCCCTGGTGGCCATCCCCTCGGTGAACCCGACCCTCGCCGACGGGGGTGCCGGCGAAGGGGCCATCGCCTCGGCCTGCGCGGCCTGGCTGGGGGGGTGGGGACTGGAGGTCCAGGTCCACGAAGTGATGCGGGGCCGCCACAACGTGGTGGCACATCTGGCCGGGCAAGGCCCGACGCTGCTCCTGAACGGGCATCTGGACACTGTGGGGGTGGAGGGCATGAGCATCGACCCCTTCGCGGCGACCCTTGCCGAGGGCCGCGTGTGGGGCCGGGGGAGCTGTGACATGAAGGCCGGCGTGGCCGCCCTCATGGCGGTGGCGGCCCGCCTGGCCCGCTCCGGACCGCGGCCGAACCTGGTGGTGGCCCTCACCGCGGACGAGGAGCACGCCAGCGCCGGGATGGACGCGCTGGTCCGGTCTGGGGTGAAGGCGGATCTGGCGGTGGTCTGCGAGCCCACCGGCCTCGCCGTCATGCCGGCCCACAAGGGATTCGTCTGGATCGAGGCGCTGTTTCGGGGGGTCGCGGCCCACGGTTCCCGCCCCGACCTGGGCGTGGACGCCGTGCGCCACGCGGCGCTCTACCTCGCGGCTCTGGACCCGTACCAGGCCGAGTTGGTGGCGCGGCCCCCCCATCCCCTCCTCGGCCACGCCTCGTTTCACGCCGGGACGATTCGCGGAGGCACGGCGGAGTCGGTGTATCCCGACACGTGCCGCCTCGCGCTGGAGCGCCGCACGCTGCCGGGCGAGACCTCCGCGGCGGTGATGGCCGAGCTCCGGGGAGTCCTGGAGAGGTTGGCCGCCGGGGTCCCGGAGCTGGATGCGGGTCTCGAGGTCACCCTCGAGCGTCCGGGAACGGAGGTGGATCTCGACTCCGATCTGGTGCGGGGCCTGCTCCGCGCCGGCGCCGGTCACGGTGTGGAGCCGCGGGTGGAGGGCATGACGGCCTGGGTGGACGCCGCGTTTCTGAATGAGGCCGGCATTCCGGCCGTATGTTACGGGCCCGGCGACATCGCCCAGGCACACACCGACGACGAGTGGGTCACGGCAGACGACATTGCCGTGTGTGCCGACGTGCTCGAGACGTTTGCCCGCTCGCTGGCCAGGTAGTGCGGGGATCGTGTCCTGGGGTATCTTCCAGGCCTGCCCGAGAGCTCTCGTGGAGACGTGGGTGGACGGGACGGTCGCGCCGGGCGCATCGCTTTGGGTGGCCCGGTGCAGTCAATCAGGGGGAGCCAGGAACCGATGGCCAGTGAGTCCGAGGGGGCACAGCAGCCCCTGAGCCACGCCCGGCAGCTGACCGTGGACGCCCTATGTGAGCACTTCGCCAACGACGTCCTGCCGGTGGAGGAGTTCGAGCGGCGGGTCGACGCGGCCCATCGGGCACAGACGGTGGACGAGCTGAAGGCGCTGCTCCGGGACCTGCCGGGCGGCAATCTTCCCGCCGTGGCGGGGGCGCAGCCGGTGCCGGCGCCACGGCCGGTGCCGCACATGGCGTCTCCCGCCCGCGTCCCCGAGCGCAACCTGGTGGTGGCCGTCATGAGCGGGGCCGTGCGCAAGGGGAGGTGGACGCCGGCGCGCAGCAACGTGGCGGTGTCCATCATGGGGGGCACGCAGCTGGATTTCCGCGAGGCCGCCCTGGGGCCGGGCGTCACGGAGGTCAAGGTCTTCGCCATGATGGGTGGGGTGGAGATCATCGTTCCTCCCGACGTGCACGTGGAGAGCCACGGGATCGGCATCATGGGGGGCTTCGACCACATCTCCGACTACGAGGAGGTGAGCGGCGACGCGCCAACCCTGCGCGTGGCGGGCCTGGCGCTCATGGGCGGTGTGGAGATCACCGTGCGCAACCCGGGCGAGAGCGCCCGCGAGGCTCGCCGGCGCCGGCGGATGGAGCACCGGGAGCGCCGGCGGGTGGAACGCGGGACGCGCCACCGGCGCCTGCGCGGGGAGTGAGGGCGGAACTCCTTGGCATCGAAGCCCCGACGTGAGGTCGCCCTGATCTCCGTGCCCATCGACCTGGGAGCCGGTCGCCGGGGCGTGGACATGGGCCCGTCCGCGCTGCGCATCGCCGGCATCACCCAGACGGTGGAGCGCCTCGGGTACGTGGTGCGCGAGTCCGGCACCGTCCCCACAGGGGCCTTCGAGACCACGGATCCCGGCGCAGAGGAGCATGCCCGCTTTCTGAACGAGATCGCGGACGTGGCGGGGCGCGTGGCCGCGGTCGTGGCTTCCGACCTGGAGAAGGGGTACCTGCCGCTGATCCTCGGGGGAGACCACTCGCTGTCCATCGGGACGGTGGCCGCCGTCGCGCGCCACTACCGGACGGAGGGCGGCACCGTCGGGCTCATCTGGGTGGATGCCCACACCGACATGAACACGCCGGCGACGACGCCCAGCGGCAACATCCACGGCATGAGCCTGGCCGTGCTCATGGGCCACGGACATCCCCGTCTTCTGGGGGTGGGCGGGTCCCGGCCCGCGGTCGCTCCGGAGAACGTGACGGTGCTGGGTGCCCGGGAGCTGGACGACGGCGAGAAGGAGCTGGTGCGACGGCTGGGCGTCCGCGTCATCACCATGTCCGAGATCGACGAGCGGGGCATCGGCTCCTGCATGGACGAGGCGCTGGAGCGAGCCAATCGGGACACCCTGGGCTTCCACCTGTCCTTCGACCTGGACTCGCTGGACCCTCACGCGGCGCCGGGCGTGGGCACGCCGGTCCAGGGGGGCCTCACGTATCGGGAAGCCCATCTCGTCTGCGAGAAGACGGCCCGCACCCAGCGTCTCGTGAGCCTCGATGTGGTCGAGCTCAACCCCGTCCTCGACCACCGCAATCATACGGCCAGGCTCGCGGTGGGGCTGGTGGCTTCCGCCCTGGGACGGTCGATCCTCTGAGAGGGGCCGTGCGCATGGGAACGCCGCTTCGGGGCGCCGGCACCGCACCCCGAGCCTTCGCCCTGCCACGCGCGACGGCTCCTCGGCTCCTCCGGGTACGTCCGGTGTAGAGCTTCCACCCCCCGACTCGTTGGAAGACTTCGCCAACCCAGGACACCGCCATGGCCAGCGATGCCGTGAAGGCCCGCATCTCAGCGTTTACGCTCAACGCGATGCGCATCGTCTTTGCTCTGGACTTCATGCAGCACGGAGCCCAGAAGCTCTTCGGCGTCTGGGGATTCTCCCACCCGGTGGCGCTCGCCTCGCAGTTCGGGGTGGCCGGCATCCTGGAGTTCTTCGGGGGCGCCCTCCTGGCGCTGGGGCTCTTCACACGGCCCGTGGCGTTCATCCTCGCCGGGGAGATGGCCGTCACGTTCTTCCAGTTCCACTTTCCCAGCGGCGTGCTCCCCATCGTCAACCACGGCGAGCTCCCGGTCCTGTTCTGCTGGGCGTACCTGTTCTTCGCCGCGAACGGCGGCGGGTCGTTCAGCGTCGACGGGTGGCTGGCCGCCCGGCGGGAAAGGCGGCGGCTCGCTCAGACGTGAGGCCCGGGACGGCCGGTGGCGCCGACGGGTGGGGCTGCAGCACCCGACTGCGAGCCTTCGTCACCCGGTAGCGGGTTCGCTCAGCCGGTGGTGCCCCGGCTCCCCAGCGTCCGCTTCAGGTACGCCTTGAGGCGTTGCCAGGCATCGAGCGCCGCTGCGGTGCGACGCTGCGGAGCCTGATCCACGTGGAGCCAGAAGGCGTGGTTCACGCCGTCGTAGTCGTGGATGTCGAAGGGCACCCCGGCCCGGCGCAAACCGGCCTCGAACTTCGTGACCTCCGCGGGCGGTCCGCGTTCGCCGTCGTGCGTCCGGGAGTTCGGCCGGGGGGACGCGAGCGTCCTCCCCGGAACGACCGAGGCCGCGGGAGCGAACGCCCCCGCGGCCTCCCACATCCGCCCCGCCCCGCCCAAGACTCAGCCGTTGGCGATCTCCACCACCGAGCGCAACAGGTCGGGCTCGACGTACATGTTCACCGCGTCCCTGCCATTCAGCTCGATGCTCCGGGTTGCGATGCCGTCCGTCGCGGGAGTCAGCGCCTCGAAAGGCGGAACAGGATACACCTCGATGTGCACCATTCCCTTGGCCGTGAGCGCCGCCGGCACCTTCATGATCTTGAAGTCCGAAGCAGCCACACGGCCCAGCATGTACAAGCCGCCCTTGGCGTCCTGGACATACACCCGCACGGTGGTCCCGTACCCGTTCACCACCCGGAGCTCGTGGTCCGCCGGAGCGGCGGACTGCGTCTGCGCGCTCGCGGTTCCTGCGTTGAGGGCCGCCAGGCAGACGGCCAGGGCAACGCTCAGGGTCCCCTTCCTCATCGTCCCATCCTCCCCTGTGGGTCCTCCCCACATCACGTCACGTCACACCCTTCAATCCCCTAGACGGGCGGAAGGCTCCCAAAGTTGCACTCCGCACGCCGTCTCACTCTCCTGATACGGAGTCGAGGCCGGGAGATTACGCACCGGTGGGCGCCAGTGCGTCCGTCCGTCCGCGGATGCACCGCGGACTCCGCCGTCGAAGAGTCGCGGCGAAGGATGAAGCGACTGGGAGGCGCTAGCAGGGTGCTTCCCTTCTTCAGTACTCTGCTAGCAGTGCTCCACGTACGCGGCGCGCAGATCCTGGGCGATCTCCTCCGGCGCACGTCCCTCGATTTGGTGGCGCTCCATCATGTACACCAGCTCGCCTTCCTTGAACAGCGCGACGGACGGGGAGGAGGGGGGATACCCGGTGATGTACTCGCGGGCACGGACCGTGGCGTCGACGTCCTGCCCCGCGAAGACCGTCGTGAGGACCTCGGGCCTGGTGTCGCCCTGGAGGGACAGGTAGACCCCGGGACGCATCATCCCGGCGGCGCACCCGCAGACCGAGTTCACGGCCAGCAGCGTGGTTCGTTTCTCCTGTCCGAGAACGGCGTCCACCTCGGCGGGGGTGCGCAGCTCTTTGAAACCGATCTTCACCAGATCCTGGCGCATGGGCGCCACGATCATCTCCGGATACGGCATGGTGCAACCTCTCGCTGTGCGTGGGGTCAGACTTACCCCGGGCGCTCTCGGCGGATCCGCCCGGCGTTGCCGGCCTTCGGAGCCTCGGCCAACTTGGGGAACGATGCCTCCTGCCACAGAGATCGTCTGCCTGAACGTCAACGGTGACCGTCGCGAAGTCGGCGTCCCGGGCCACTACACCCTCCTGGAGACCCTTCGCTACGGCCTCGGTCTGACGGGGTCGAAGCAGGGGTGCGACAAGGGGGACTGTGGCGCGTGCACCGTCCTGGTGGACGGCGAGCCCACGCTTTCGTGCATCACGCCGGTTCACGAAGCGGAAGGGCACGAGGTCGTGACGGTGGAGGGGTTGGCCACCCCCTCCGGCCCCCACCCCCTGCAGGACGAGTTCGACCTCCACGGCGCGGCGCAGTGCGGCTTCTGCACTCCGGGGATCCTCTGCTCGGCGGCGGCGCTACTGGGCCGGAGCCCGGAGCCCACCCGGGAGGAGGTCCGCGATGCCCTGGCCGGAAACCTCTGCCGGTGCACGGGCTACACGAAGATCTACGACGCCGTGGAGGCCGCGGCCGCCCGGATTCGGGGGGAAGGACGGTCCGGTGGTGCCTCCGAGGCCGGCGCCCGGTCGGGGAAGGTGGACGGAGGAGATCTTCATCCCGGCGCCGCGGGCGGGGTCGGCGTCGGCCCGGCGGGAGGCTGACCGATGGCTCGCAAGGTGTCCAAGTCCAAGTCGGACTTAAACTTGATAGGAAAGCCCCAGCGCAAGATCGAGGGCTTGGAGAAGTCCACCGGGCGGGCCGTCTACACCGACGATATCCAGCTCCCGGGCATGCTCCATGGCAAGATCCTCCGCAGCCCGCACCCCCATGCCCGCATCGTCTCCATCGACACCTCCGCGGCCGCGGCCGTGGAGGGCGTCCACGCGGTGGTGACCGGCCGGGACATGCCCGTCACCTACGGCATCATCCCCTGGACGCCGGACGAGTACCCCCTGGCGCTGGACCGCGTCCGGTACATCGGGGACGGGGTGGCGGCGGTGGCCGCCGTGGACGAGGACACGGCCATACGGGCGCTGGATCTCATCCGGGTCGAGTACGAGGAGCTGCCCGCTTTCCTGGACCCCTTCGACGCCCTCGCGGCCGACGGGTCCACGCCGTACGTCCACGATCCCAGGAAGGAAGGGCGGAACGGCAACGTCACCAAGAACGTCCACCTGGAGTTCGGCGAGGTGGACGCGCTCATGGAAGCGTCGGACGTGGTGGTGGAGGGGGAGTACTTCTTCGAAGGCACCACACACACGCCCATCGAGCCCCACTGCGCCATCGGCCTCTGGCAGCCCGACGGAGAGCGTGGGGACCACGCCGGCTCGTCCGCCGGCCGCGGGACCGGAGCCCCGAGGAGCGGAGGAGACGGTGGGGCCGCGACCCCGGTGTCCGCCGCCGGGAAGCTCACGGTCTGGTCGGCCACCCAGGTGCCCCACTATCTGCACCGGGAGCTGGCCCGTGTGCTGGGTGTGGACCCCGCCCGGGTGCGGGTGATCCAGCCTCTGGTCGGCGGCGCCTTCGGGGGCAAGAGCGAGCCTTTCGACCTGGAGTTCTGCGTGGCCAAGCTCGCCATGAAGGCGGGCCGGCCGGTGAAGATCCTCTACACCCGCGAAGAGGTGTTCTACGCCCACCGCGGCAGGCACCCGTACCACATGAAGTACCGCACGGGGTGCGACGCCGACGGCCGGCTGAAGAGCGTGGACGCCGAGATCGTGCTGGACGGGGGGGCGTACGCGTCCTTCGGGCTGGTGACGACGTACTACTCCGGCCAGCTCCTGTGCGCGCCCTACGCCATGCCGGCGTATCGCTTCGACTCGACGCGGGTGTACACGAACAAGCCCGCGTGCGGGCCGAAGCGGGGCCACGGCTCGGTACAGCCGCGTTTCGCCTTCGAGGTGCAGCTGGACAAGCTGGCGGAACGGGTGGGCCTCGACCCCATCGACATGCGCCGGCGCAACTTCATCGGCGAGAACACGCGCACGGTGAACGAGCTACGGGTCACCTCCAACGGCTTCCTGGAGTGCCTGGACGCCGTGGAGCGCTCCAGCGCCTGGCGGGAGAAGTTCCGCAAGCTCCCCTTCGGTCGCGGCGTGGGCGTGGCGGGCTCCACGTACATCTCGGGCACGAACTACCCGATCTATCCGAACGAGATGCCCCAGTCGGCCGTGCAGATGCAGATCGACCGTTCCGGCCGATTGGCGATCTTCAGCGGAGCCAGCGAGATCGGCCAGGGGTGTGACTCCACGGTGGCCTACATCGCCGCCGAGGAGCTCGGCGTGCCGCTGGAGCACGTGCGCGTCTACCGGGGGGACACCGACTTCACGCCGGTGGACCTGGGAGCCTACTCCAGCCGCGTCACCTTCATGTTGGGCAACGCGGCCATCCAGGCGGCGCGCAAACTGCGCAAGCTGGTGCAGCGAGCCGTCGCGGAAGCGTGGGAGGTGAAGCCCCGCGAGGTGCTGCTCGCCGCCGGACGCGCGCTGTGGGCGCCGGACACCCAGCGTCAGATGACCCTCCGGGAGGCGTTCAACCTGGCGGAGGCGAAGTTCGGGACGCTGGGAGCCCAGGGTTGGTACAACACGCCCAAGGACATCCACGGCGAGTACCCGGGCGGCACCATCGGCGCGTCGCCTGCCTACTCGTTCACGGCTCACGTCGCCGAGGTGGAGGTGGACGTGGCCACGGGCTTCGTGGACGTGAAGAAAATCTGGGTGGCTCACGACTGCGGCCGGGCGCTGAACCCCGTCCTGGTCGAGGGTCAGATGGAGGGCTCGGCGTACATGGGGTTCGCCGAGGCCCTCATGGAAGAGCACGTGTTCAAGGACTCCGGGCACGGGCGAGCCGGTCTGCACAATGCGCCTTCACTGCTTGACTACAGGATTCCCACGAGCCTGGACACGCCGGAGCTGGAGTCGCTCATCATCGAGTCCATCGATCGCGAAGGGCCTTACGGCGCCAAGGAGGCCGGTGAGGGCCCGCTGCACCCGTCCATTCCCGCCATCTCCAACGCCATCTACGACGCGGTGGGCGTGCGCATGGACCGGCTGCCGTTCTCGCCGCCGGCCGTGTGGCGTGGGATCGAGGCCGCGCGTGTGGCGGGAACGCTGCGCAAGCCGTCGGCCCCGTCGCTGCCCGGCGCCGACGGGACCCGTGACCCAAGGACGGGCCGTGCGGCGGTCTCCGAGCCCGTGACGGCCGACTGAGACGCCGACCATGGCGATGCAAGGCACATGCTGAGGCTGCCGCCCTTCCGCTATCACCGTCCGGCGACGGTGGACGAGGCCCTGGCGCTTCTCGCCGCCCACGCGGGGGACGTCCTTCCGGTGGCCGGGGGCACCGACCTGGTGCCCAACATGAAGCACCGCCTCTTCGAGCCGGGCCACCTGGTTGCCCTCAAGGGCATTGCCGAGCTGAAGGGCATCCGCGAGGAGGACGGCCGGCTCAGGATCGGCGCGGCGGAGACCCTCACCTCCGTGGCCGGGAGCGCCGTCGTCCGGCAGCGCTTCCCCTCGCTGGCGGACGCCGCGGGGCACGTGGCGGGGCCCCAGCTTCGCAACATGGGCACGCTGGGCGGCAACGTGTGCCTGGACACGCGCTGCACCTACTACAACCAGACGGCGTTCTGGCGGGGCGCCCTGGGTCACTGCCTGAAGAAGGGCGGCACCGTGTGCCACGTCACGCAGGTGGGCAAGAAGTGCGTGGCGGCGCACTCGGCGGACACGCCGCCGGTGCTCATGACCCTGGACGCAACCGTGGCGCTGGTGGGTGCGGAGGGGCGTCGGGAGATTCCGGTGCGGGACTTCTTCGTCACCGACGGCATCGCCAACACGCGGCGCGAGCCGGGGGAGATCCTCACGGAGGTGTGCATTCCCCTGGCGTCGGCCAGGAAGCGGGCGGCCTACGCGAAGCTGCGCCAGCGGAAGTCCATCGACTTTCCGCTGCTCACCGTGGCGGTAGCCGCGGACGTGGAGAACGACGGCACGGTCCGATCCATCACCGGCGTGGTGACCGGGTTGGGCGCGAGACCGCGAGAGCTGACGGGGTGGCAGGAGGCCGCCGCGGGACGCACCCTCGACGACGAGCTGATGACGGAGCTCGCGGAGCGCGCCTTCAAGCAGTGCCACCCCCTGGAGAACATCATCGTGGACACAGAGTGGCGGCACGCCATGGTGCCGGTGTACGTGCGCCGGGCGCTGGAGGGGATCCGGGCGTGAGGCGCGCCGGGCGAGCGGGAGCGCCAGGGCCCGGAACGGTGGCGGCCGTGGGGCGAGCGCGGGAAGCCCCGGGAGCCCCGGAAGCCCGGGAACGCCGGGACGCGGTGGGATCGTGAGCGTGCTGCTCGGCGGAGTCGGCGCGGCGGCCGCGGCGGGTGGTCTGTATGCCCTCGATCGGGTGGCGATCTCGGTGGTGCGTCCCGTTCCCGGGGACCCTCCCGTCACCGTGCCGTCGCTGGGCATCCGCTACGAGGACCTGGACATCCCGTCGGGGGGACGCACCCTGAAGGGATGGCTCCTCCCGGGTGACGACGAACCCGGGCCGGAGCGACGACCGGTGGTGATCATGACCCATGGATGGGCCGCGAGCTACGGCACCGTGCTCCAGCTCGCTCTTCCGGTAGTGACCGCGGGGTACGACGTAGTTCTGTTCGACGTGCGCGGACACGGCCGCAACGAGAAGGCGCCGGTCGCGACAGTGAGGCACTTCCGCGACGACGTCGAGGCGGTGGTGGCCTACACACACACGCGCTTCGCCGGGCGACCCCTGGTGGTGCTGGGTCATTCGATGGGGGCGGCAGCCACGGTCTTGGCGGCCGCGCGCGGGGCGCCGGTGGACGGGGTGGTGCTCGTCGCGTGTCCGGCGGAGGTGTTCGAGGTGACCGCCGAATACCTGAGTGACAGGGGCCTCCCGGGCCATTTCATGGTCGTCGCGCTGCGGCCGTTCTGGTGGGTGCGGATGGGCGGCTCGTTCCGGGATCTCGTGCCGGAGCGGGAGGTTGCCCGGGTCCGCCAGCCGCTCCTCATCATCCAGGCCGGACGAGACCGCCGCGTGCCGGCGGAGCACGCCGAGCGTCTGTCGCGCGCCTCCGGGCGGCCGGTGCACATGGTGGAAGGGGCGGGCCACACGGAGGTGCTGGGCGACCCGGAGACGCACCGCCTGGTGGTGGAGTTCCTGGAGGAGCTGGCGGCACCTCGACATTCCAGGACGAGACCGTGAGAAGGAAACCGGCCCGCTGATCGTATGCCGGAGATGAACGGCGCGCGGCTCCTGCCGGTGCCCGGAAACGGGCCGCCGCGCGCAGCCAAACGAACGTCGGCAGGGAGGGGCGCATGGCCACGAGAGGGCGTCCGATCTACACGGAATCGAGTCGGTGGCCCGGTTGGATCCAGATCATCTTCTGGGGAACGATGCTCCTCGCCATCGCGGCCATGGCCGCATCCCCGAGCAAGAGTCCGGTTGGCCGCATGGTCGGCGTGGTCTCGCTGGTGGCGGTGCTCGTGCTCACCGAGTGGCTGGTGGCCGGCCTGAAGGTGCGACTGTACCCGGAGCACATGGAGGTGGGGCTCGGGAACGCGGGGCTGATCCACAAGCGTGTCCGCTACGAGGACATCGAAGAGCTGGAATCGGTGAAGTACCACCCTCTCGCGGAGTTCGGCGGCTGGGGGGTCCGCTTCTCGGGCAAGAAGCGAGCGTGGACGGCCCGAGGCGACAGGGCCGTGGTGCTGCACATGGCCGACGGCATCCTGCTCTACGTGGGAAGCGACAAGCCTCAGCGCCTCGAGGAGCGCATACGGGCCGTGGGAGGCACACGCATGGGCCGGAAGGAGAGCGGCTGAGCACGGAAGCGACCGGCGGCAGGCGGTGGTGGCCGGTGTCGTCCGGCGCTGGTCGTCGACACCCGCCCTCCTTCGGCAACACCGCGACATCCATCCGGGCTCTCGCGAGAACCCGGCGATCCGCGGGGGGTACCCCGCGCCATGCCACCCACCGACCTCACCCCGCGCACGCCCGACGCATCCGAGTCCACCGTGTCGGAGCTGATGATGCCCCACCAGGTGAACAACCTGGGCCACGTCTTCGGCGGCGAGCTGCTCTCCATGGTGGACCGCGCGGCGGCGGTGGCGGCCATGCGCCACGCCGGAGGCCCCGTGGTCACCGTGTCCATCGACCGCGTGGACTTCAAGGAGCCCATCTTCTCCGGTGAGCTGGTGACGTGCCACGCACGGGTCAACTACGTCGGACGCACGTCGATAGAGGTCGGCGTTGACGTTGTGGCGGAAAACCTGCTCACCGGAGTGAAGCGCAGCACCAACTCGTGTCTGCTCACCTTCGTGGCCATCGACGAGAACCACCGCCCGTGTCCGGTTCCTCCGCTGGAGCTTACGAACGCCGACGACGAGCGCCGCCACCGTCAGGCGAAGCGTCGCCGGGAGGTGCGTGAGCAGTTGGACCAGGAGTTGAGCCGCAAGGAGTAGCGGGCCGTGGCCGGCAGTCGTCGGAGATCAGGTCGAGCTTGCGCATGAGGGCGCGGTCACGGTCTCCGAGCTGACGCGGTCGCCGAGGCACCGTGCCCGACCGCGGACGTCCGTGTCCCCTACCTCCGCTCCACCACCATGGCGAAGCCCATGCCGCCGGCGGCGCACACGGTGATCAGCCCGAACTCCACGTCACGGCGCTGCATCTCGTTGAGGATCGTCACGGTGAGGCGCCCGCCGGTGGCGCCGAAGGGATGGCCGATGGAGACCGATCCCCCCATGACGTTGATGAGCTCCGGATCCGGGTGGCCCACTGCCTCGCTCCTGCCCAGCTCCTTCTGCGCGAACGACTTCGACGCCAGGCCCCGGAGGTTGGAGAGCACCTGAGCCGCGAAGGCCTCGTGCATCTCCATGAGGCCGATGTCCCTCATGGAGAGCCCGGCCCGGTCCAGCGCCAGGGGGGCCGCCCATGCCGGACCCTGAAGGAGCTGGGCCGCCGGATCCACCGCCGCCCAGGCCCAGCTCCGGACCCAGCCCAGGGGACGGATCCCCTCGGCCCGTGCCTTGTCGGCGTTCATGAGCACGACGGCCGAAGCGCCGTCGGTGAGGGGCGAGGAGTTGCCCGCCGTCACCGAGCCGTGCTTCCGGTCGAAGACCGGCCGCAGCTTCGCGAGCGCTTCGAGACCCGTGTCGGTGCGGACACCGTTGTCCACCTCGACCACGGTCCCGTAGTCGGGGGGCACGTAGACGGGCGCGATCTCGGCGGTGAGACGCCCGTCGGCGATGCCCGCGGCGGCGAGCTGGTGGGAGCGCAGCGCCCACGCGTCCTGATCCTCGCGGCGGATGCCGTTCTCCTTGGCCATGCGCTCCGCCGCCTGGCCCATGGTCTCGCCCGTGGTGGGCTCGGCGATGGCCGGCGCCTGGGGCACGAGGTCCTTCGGGCGGATCCGCTTGAAGGGCGCCAGGCGCTGACCCAGGGTCCTGGCCTTGGATGCCTCCACCAGCGACTTCGCGAGCTTGTCGGTGGCGGTGATGGGAATGCGCGACAGCGATTCGGCGCCGCCGGCCACCACCACGTCGGCCTGGCCCAGCTCGATGAGCGCGGCCGCGTCGGCGATGGCCTGGTTCGCCGACGCGCACGCCCGGGACACCGCCACCGCCGGGACCGTCTTGGGAAGCACGCCCAGGCCCACCTCCCGGGCGATATTGGGTGCCTTGGTGTCGTGGACCACCGTGCCGTAGATCAGGTGGTCGACACGGGAGCCCGGCAACCCGCTCCGCCCCAGGGCGTCCCGTACCGCCACCTTGCCCAACTCGATGGCGGGCAGATCGGCGAAGTCGGTGCCCGAGCGGAGGAACGCGGTGCGGCACCCGGCAACGATGGCGGCTTTCATGGAGCGCTCCCGTTCGATGCGTGCGCCGATAAGATGGCATGAGGGGGGTCGGGAGGGCAGCGGAGCTCGAAGGCGCGGGGGGGCAGGCAAGACCCCGGCCGGCCGACATCAACCGGATGGCGCCCCCTCCCCTTCCCCGGGGGTGCGCGCCGGCGCATGCGCTTGTAGATGTACCTGCGTGCCCGCATCAGACGGACTTCCTGGTTCGACGCGTCAGGAGGGAATCGGGATGGGAAGCCCCGGACGATGGCGGGAGGTGGGCCGAACCTCTTCCTTCACCATGGATCCGACATGATCTCCGCCTCCCAAGCGCTGGAGCGCCTGCGCGCCGGCAACGCCCGCTTCGTGGCGGGCGTCCGCGACCCCGAGGCCCTCGCCCACGAAGCCCGCCGGAGCGAGCTCGTCTCCGGTCAGGAGCCCTTCGCCATCGTCCTCGGGTGCTCGGACTCGCGGGTCCCGGCCGAGATCGTCTTCGACCAGGGGCTGGGGGACCTCTTCGTCATCCGCGTGGCCGGCAACGTCGTGGCACCGTCGCTCCTGGGCAGCGTGGAGTTTGCCGCCGATCGGTTCGGCACGCGCCTCGTGGTGGTCCTCGGCCACTCCAGCTGCGGTGCGGTGACCGCGACGGCGGACGAGCTCGAGCGCCCTTCGGAGAGCCGCTCGCCGAACCTCCGCTCCATCGTGGATCGGATCCGGCCCGCGGTGGAGCCGCTTCTCGAGACCGAGTTGGCCTCGGACAGGACGGCGCTGATCAGGGCTGCCGTGCGAGCCAACGTGCGGGCGTCGGTGAGCCAGGTGAGGCACGGCTCCCGCATCCTGGAGGATCTCATCGAGAAGGACGGCCTGTCGGTGGTGGGTGCCGAGTACTCGCTCGAGACCGGGGCGGTGGAGTTTCTCGACGGGGCATGACCGCGGACTACTTCCTCACCACCGAACGCCTCGGGTTCCGCCTCTGGACGGAAGACGATCTCGGCCTGGCGGTCAGCCTGTGGAGCGATCCGCGGGTCACGCGGCTCATCGACGCACGGCCGCAGCTCACCCGGGACGAGGTGCGTCAGCGCCTGGATCTGGAGATCCGCAACCAGCGGGACCTGGGCGTTCAGTACTGGCCCTTCTTCGTGCTCGGGTCGGGGGACTTCGCGGGCTGCTGTGGCCTCAAGCCGTACGAGGGCGACCCGGCCCTCTACGAGATGGGCTTTCACGTGCGCTTCCGCCACTGGGGAAGAGGCCTGGCCACCGAAGCGGCGCGCGCCGTCATCGGACACGCCGGCGCGGTGCTCCACCTTCCCCTCGTCCTGGCGGGGCACAACCCGGAGAACCACGCCTCGAAGCGGATCCTCGAGAAGCTCGGGTTCCGGCACGTCCGCGACGAGGTCTTCTCCGGCACGGGGCTGGTCCACCCCCTCTACGAGCTCGGTCTCGGCATCGAGCCGGGCATGCGTTGAGCTCCCTGTCGACGGGGCTCTTACGTTCATCGCCCCCGCGGCGTCCGGACGACGTCGGCGCGAAGCGCCGAAGCGGTGGTCGAAGCCGGTCCGACGCGCTCCGCATGGCCGGGGGGCGCCGCGATGGGTATCGTGCGGTGTGGTGGGTCGCGCGATCCCCAACCCCCGAGGATCCGATGCGCCGTCGTGTTACCCGTACCGCTCTGGCCTGTGTGGCTCTGGCCGCAGCCGCCTGTGGCCGGGGCCCGCCCACCGGCGTGACGGTCAGGGACAGCGCCGGGGTGCGCATCACCTTGAGCCACGACGTGCCGCACGCCTTCGCGATGGTGGACACCCCGGCGATCCTCAGCCTGGGCGGCCCCGACGCCAGGGGTCCCACCCAGTTCGCCAACGTCCAGGGCGTGCACATGGACCGGCGGGGGAACCTCTGGGTGGCCGACGGCCAGTCCGACGAGGTGCGCCTCTTTCACGCCGCCGGCTCGTTCTGGAAGTCGGTGGGCGGCCGCGGCGAGGGTCCCGGCGAGTTCATGAGCGTGCGCCTCCTGGGCAGCTTCCGGGGAGACAGCGTGGCGGTCTGGGACGACGCCCAGGGACGTCTGACGGTGCTGGATTCGGCGGGGGAAATGGCCAGGATCGTCACGGCCCACGGCGGCGATGCGTATCCCCCCAACGCGTTCCACGTGTTCGCCGACGGGACCGTGCTGGCGCGGATCCGGCCGGTGGTCAAGGCGGGTGCACTGGAGCCGGGGACCATCCTCCCCGACACGGCGATCTACGCGCGGGTGGACTACGCCGCCGCGAGCACGGCGCCGGAGGGGGGCGCACCCGCGCCGAAGTGGCTGTGGACCGGGCACAGCACCGTGCCCATCCCCTTCACTGTGAACCCGGGCTTCGACGTCTCGGGAGACGAGGTTCAGACCACCAGCGGCACGGCCTTCCGCATCCGCGTGTTCCGGGACGGGCGCCTCGTGGAGAGCTACGGTCTCGACCGGGATCCCGCGCCCGTGACGGCCAGGGACCGGCAGGACTATGCCGACATGTTCGGCCACGGCGACTCCCCCCGCGCCGAGGAGTACCTGTCGGTGCTGCGCGACCCGCACGTCCCGAAGCTCCTTCCCGCATACCGGAGCCTCGTGGTGGCCGACGACGGAAGCGTGTGGGCCGAGCGCTACCGGTACGGCACCTTCGACGTGTACGGCGCGGACCGCGCGTTCCTCGGCACCGTGCAGGCGCCTGTCCAGCTGACGCAGGTGGTGGGCTCGAAGCTGGTGGGTGTCTGGCGTGACGCGATGAACGTGGAATACGTGCGCGTCTACCGGTTCCGGCGCGTGCGTCCATGAGGGACGGGCTCCTTCGCAGACGGACCAAGGCGCCGTGGGGGGCCGGCCGCTGCGTCCACGGACCCGGGGGTGGTGGACCTCTCCCCGACAGTCGGCCTCTCCCCGAGGGAGGCGTGATCCTTGGGTGACTACGGGAAGGCCGCCGACCTCTACGATCTGATCTACCACGGGATCAAGGACTACCGGGCCGAGGCGCAGCGGTTGGCGGACCTCATCCGGGAGCGGCGTCCCGGTGCCCACCGGCTCCTGGACGTCGGGTGCGGCACGGGGGAGCACGCGCGCCACCTGTCCGCCCTGGGATTCGAGGCGGACGGCGTCGATCTGGAGCCGGCGTTCGTGGAGATCGCGCGGGAGAAATGCCCACAGGGCCGCTTCGAGGTCGCGGACATGACCGTGCTCGACCTGCCGGGGCGCTACGACGTGGTGCTGAGCCTCTTCTCGGCCATCGGCTACGTGCGCACGCCGGACGCTCTCCGGCAGACCCTGGCGCGGCTGGCGGCGCACCTGGCCCCCGACGGCATCCTCGTCGTCGAGCCGTGGTTCGAGCCCGGCCAGCTCACGAACCACTTCGTGACCCTGGCCACCGGAGAGAAGGGAGACCTGAAGGTTTGCCGGATGTCGCGGACCGTCATCGAAGGGACGGTCTCGCGCCTGGAGTTCGAGTACCTCGTCGGCCGCCCCGGAGGCATCGAGCGGCGCTCGGAGGTCCACGAGCTGGGGATCTTCACCCGGAGGGAGATGGAGGAGGCGTTCCGGGGAGTCGGACTCGGCGTGGAGCATGTTCCCGAAGGGCTGGACCGGAGGGGGCTGTACGTGGGATGGACGACGGGCTGAGGACTCGGGGCGGGGACCGGCTGAAGCTGCGGCGACCATGGCGTCGCCATCACCGCGCCCTCGCGTGATGGTGGAGAACGACAGGCTCGCGGGGATGCAGGAGTGACGCCGCCGGGTCTATCTTGAGGACCCGGCGGGGCGCGCCCGCCGCCCCCGCAGATCGAGCCCCCAGGAGCCGGATCCCATGCTCTCCGATCTCAGGAAGAGGAAGCTCACGCGCTACTTCCGGGTCTACGACGTCGACGACGACGGCCGCATCGCGCGCCCCGACTTCGAGCGCGTGGTGGAAAACGTGCGCATGCTCCACGGGGTGGGGGACAACTCCACCGGGCACCGTGCGCTGCTGGCCGGCTACCTGCGCCGCTGGGAGGCGCTCCGTGCCTCGGCCGATGCCGACAGCGACGGGGGCGTGGACCTGGACGAGTGGCTCGCGTACTGGGAGGCCGTGCTGGCCGACGAAGAGCGCTATCAGGCCGAGGTCGCACAGGTCACGGACCAGCTCTTCGAGCTGTTCGACAGTGACGCCGACGGTGGTCTCGACGCCGACGAGTTCTGCAACTTCTACGGCGTACACGGGCTCAAGTCCGATCTCGCCCGCGAGGTCTTCGCCGATCTGGACCTGGACGGCGACGGCGTGGTGACGCGCGAGGAGCTCATGGAGATGGCGCAGCAGTTCTACCGGAGCGACGATCCGGACGCGCCGGGGAACCGCCTCTTCGGGCCCACCGGCTGACAGCCACCGATCCCATGCGCGCCGTCTCGTTCAACGTCACCATCCCCGGGTACGTGCTGGGCAAGACCCTCGGCCGCGTCACGAAGTCCGCCGTCTTCGGGGGCCTGAGCGGCGTGCGGTTTCGCGATGTGCCGGAGCCGCCCCTCCCTGCGGCCGACTGGGTTCGCGTGGAGGTGATGAAGGCGGGGATCTGCGGCACCGACATCGGCACGCTCACCTTCAAGGCCAGCCCGGCCATGGAGCCCTTCGGCTCGTTTCCCGCCGTGCTGGGGCACGAGATCCTGGCCCGGGTGATGGAAGTGGGGCCCGCCGTGCGGGGCTTCGAGCGCGGACAGCGCGTCGCGGTGGATCCCATGATCTCCTGCCGGGTGCGCGGCTTTCCCCCCGACCAGGCGTGCCCGTCGTGCGCGGAGGGGCTGCACTGCACGTGTGCCCGCATGGGTGAGGACGGGGATCTCCAGGTGGCGGGTCGGCCGCTGCGCCGGGGCGCCACCGTGGGCTATCACGCCGACCTGCCCGGCGGGTGGAGCGAGCGCATCATCGCCCACGAGAGCCAGCTCTTCCCCGTGGACGACGGGCTGGACGACCGCACAGCTGCGCTCATAGAGCCCCTCTCGGTGGGCATGCACGCCGCGCTGCGCATGCGCCCTTGGGGGGAGGGTCCGGTGCTGGTGGTGGGAAGCGGCCCCATCGCGCTGGGCACCATCTGGTCGCTGCGAGCCGCCGGCTACCGCGGCGAGCTGGTGGCGCAGATCAAGCGCGGCAACGAGGCCACCATCGCACGGCGCCTGGGTGCTTCGTCGGTGGTCGCTCCCGGCAACGAGGCCAGGGACGCTCTGGTGGATACCGGCGCACAGGCGTACATGCCCATCGTCGGCGACGAGGTGTACGCAGGCGGTGGCTTCCCGCTGATCTTCGACTGCGTGGGGAGCGGCCAGACGCTGAGCCAGGCGATGCGCTTCGCCGCACCTCGGGGACGGCTGGTGATGCTCGGTTGCGCCGCAGAGATCAGGAAGCTGGACCTCACGTTCGTGTGGGCCCACGAGTTGGACGTGAAGGGCTTCGTCGGATACGGACGGGAGCGCTGGCGGGACGGCCACGCCCACACGTTCCAGATCACCCACGAGCTGCTGCTGGAGACCCGCGCGCCGGTCTCGGAGATGGTGACCCACGTCTTCCCGCTGCGCCAGTACCGCGACGCGCTGTCCACCGCCGCCAATCGCCGCCGGACCGGCTCCATCAAGGTGCTCTTCGATCCGC
>Ga0307418_1000040_pt1 | contig 34360 bp, 37 predicted proteins | sample SalMarWE160220MG_2_FD_202160 | JGI IMG/M metagenome (GOLD analysis project Ga0307418, IMG submission 202160) | Salt marsh sediment microbial communities from the Plum Island Ecosystem LTER, Massachusetts, United States - WE1602-20 | ecosystem: Environmental > Aquatic > Marine > Intertidal zone >...
CAGCTCAGGGCCCAATCGCCGTACATGCGCCGTGCACACTGCAGCACGGCCAAGCCTTGCCGGGTGCCATCGAGGCGCTGCTGCAGCGTGCCGGCTTCACGCTGACGAAGGTGCCCGATGCGCACTTGTGTTGCGGTGCGGCCGGCACCTACTCGCTGCTACAGCCGGCACTGTCGCAGCAACTGCTGCAGCAGAAACTAGCAGCGCTTGCCAGCGGCAGCCCCGAGCAGATCGTCACCGCCAATATCGGCTGCCAGATGCACCTGGCCGCCCGCTCCACGCTACCCGTCCGCCACTGGATCGAACTATTGGATGACATGGCGCCATAGGTCTATCCCGCAGCGCCGAACGGCGGCCGGCGCATCAATCCTTGCCGGTGTGGAGCGTTTTCTTGCTGGGTCTGGGGTTAACGATCACGTGCTTGATGTACTCGTACAGCGCCCGGGCTTCCTTAGCGGAGATCTTCGAAGTCGTAAATGGAGGCATGGCGCCCGCCGATCCGTCGGGCATGTGCGGGCTGCGCACAAACCGCTCAAACGTCTCGAAATCCGTCAGTTCGGGAGCGCCGGCCAGGGGCAGATTCGGTGCGATCACGTTGCCGCCGTGTGCATGGCAACCCGTACAGTTGTTGTCGAACACCTTCTCCCCGGCTTGGTAAATGGCCGGCCCGGCGGGTGCCAGCCCGGCGTACACCAGCTGTCCGCCGTAATACCCGAGCACCAGCACCGTGGCGAAACACAGGCCATAGATAGGGGCCAGGATCCTTATCGACGTCGTGCCGCGATAACCCAGTGCCACACCGATGACGAGCAGGATCAGCAGCACTGCTGCGAGCACCATCTTGATCTTGATGATCGGCAGCCAGGCGCCGCCCAGGTAGCGCTGCCAGTCCATGATGCCGAACAACACGGTGGGGAACCAGAAAAGCAGGGCAAGCGTCAGTACATAGTGCGCGGATACCCTGAACCTGAACCGGTGGAACCGCTCGAAGCCAGCGAGCAAGATGAAGACCGTACCCCCGACCACGAACGCGATGGGCATATGCACCATCGCCGGATGGATCGGATGCATGTATCCGATCCGATCCAGGAAATCGTAGAACGCATTGACAAAGCTGCTGTGATTCATGGTCGCCATCCTTGGTCGGTCATCTATGGGAAGATGCGTTCACAGGCTGTATATCTCAGCCACGCTGCGCATCGTTCATGCCGGTCCGGCAGACTTTGACAACGCCTCGCTTTTCTCGGTGACGCATGCCAGCAGGTCATTCCATGACTCGGCGAAAGCAACCACGCCCTGACGCTGCAGATCGGCGGCCAGCGCTTTGTCATCGATACCCAGGCGGGTGAACTCCGCCAAGCGCTGTTCGGCATCGCCGCCATCGGCCGGCAACCCGTCTTTGACCACCCCGTGCTCGGCAAAGGCGAGCAGGGTTTTCTCGGGCATGGTGTTGATGGTGTCCGCCGCCGCCAACGCCTCGATGTACAGGACATCCGAGGCCTGCGGATCCTTGGTACCGGTGCTGGCCCACAACAGGCGTTGGGGCTGTGCACCGGCGGCAGCCAGTTTTTGCCAGCGTGCGGATGCCAGCAGCTCGCGGTAGGCCTTGTAGGTGCGCATGGCGATGGCGATGCCGAGATGGTTTTGCAACGCGGCCGGCACCCTGTCCCTGACGGCTACATCCCAGCGGCTGATGAACACCGAGGCCACGGATGCAACGGCCGGGTCGAGCCCGGCGGCGAGGCGCCTTTCGATGCCGCGCATGTATGCCTCGGCGGCAGCCAGGTAGTGCTCGGGCGAGAACAGCAGCGTCACGTTCACCGGCACGCCGGCGAAGATGGCCTGCTCGATCGCCGGTATGCCGGCGGCAGTGCCCGGGATCTTGATGAACAGATTCGGCCGCCCTGCCTTGGCATGCAGCGACGATGCCGCCGTGACGGTAGAAGCAGTATCGTCCGCCAGCAGGGGGGATACCTCGAGCGAGACCCAGCCGTCCACGCCGCCGCTGGCGTGATGAATCGGCCGGAAAAGATCGGCGGCGGCCACCAGGTCCTCCAGCGCCAGATCGAAGAACATGGCCTCAACAGGATTGCCCGCGCGCGCCTTTTCCCGGATGGCGTCATCGTAGAAATCGCCATTCCTGATCGCATGATCGAAGATCGTGGGATTGGAGGTCAGGCCCGTCGCCGACAGCTCGCGGATATAGCGCTCCAGCGTACCGCTCGTAAGCAATCCGCGCGTGATGTTATCGAGCCACAGGCTTTGCCCGAGATCGTGCAGCCGTTGCGTCGCATTCATGGCTTCCTCCTTGATGACGCCAGTTGCAAGCCCTGAACCCGGAACACAGCCTCGCCATGCAGGGCATGGTGGCCGATGATGGCGGCGGCCGCGCTCCAGCCCTGGTGGCGGGTGCCTTCCGGCTTGTGCTTCAGGCCATGGATGTATTCGGCAAAACCCCAGCCCTCGCCGTCCATGGCCATGGCATTGGCGCAGTGGATCGCCCTCAGGCAACGCCTGGCCTGCTTCATGTGGTGGCGGCGGGCGAGATCAGCGACGTAGAAGCCCGATAGCATCGGCCACAGCCCGCCGTTGTGGTATTCGTAGGGTTTGTTCTTGAAGCTGTAGGAAAACATCACCTGCAGATGCTCCCAGTCCTCGTCGACCGGCTCGATGACCGGATGGAAGGCCGGCAATAACGACATGTCGTCGGCCAACAGCTTGTCGTCGATATAGGTGTCTACTGTGCGCCGTTGGTGGTCGTCGGCGACGTCGAACAGCGAGGCGAGCACATTAGCGAAGGCATCGAAGCGATAGCCGTAGCCACTGGGGGAGAAGAACGGCATCCAGTATCGCCCGGCGCCGTGCGCGCGTGCCGTCGCCCGCCCCTTGGCATAAAGTACCTCGTGGTAGGCGTCGTCCGGTATCGGCGCGTCCTCGTCGGTGTCGGGAAACCAGTAGTTATCCCGGATTAGGTGCAGCAGGCGGCTGGCCCTGGCCTCCAAGTCATGGTCGGGCGACCCCTCCATCGCCGCATGCATCTGCGCTAGGGTGTGCTGCGCCTGCAGGTAGAGCAATTGATCGTAGAGCACATAACCGTGATGAAGGTACTCATCCGCCCAGTCGCCCGTCAGCGGTACATAGATCAGGCCGCGGCTATTGTATTCCCAGGCGCCTAGTGCGAAGCGCACCCTCTCGATGACCGGTAGCAGCGGTTCCAAGAAATCATCCTCGCCGGTGGCCAGCCAGTATTCACCGCAGGCGATGATGAACCACAGATCGCCGTCTATGCGTCCGGCGGTGCCACCGTAGCTGAAACGCTCGGAGGCGATATCGACATTGGTTGGGATTTCGCCGTGCTGGCCCTGGTGTGCGGCCAGCGTCTCCAGCGTCCGGCGCGCCGTGGTCACTAGCCCCTCATCGTCCGTGAGCAGCGCCGCCAGCGCCATGATGGCACCATCCCGGGCCCAAATGCGACGGTAGTTGTCGTGGTGGCTGGGGCTGGCGACGAAGCCGTCGGGACCGGAACAGGCCCACAACAGCGACAGCGCTCGCTCATAGCCCTCCCGCTCTATGCGCTCCATCTATCCCTCTTTCGCCAGCATCGGGTTGTGCCAGTAATGTCCGTCCGTGGCGATCAGCGCCTCCGCCTGTTCCGGGCCCCAACTGCCGGGGGCATAGGGCTGGACCCGGTGATGCCGGCCCAGTACCGGGTCGACCACGGCCCAGGCGGCCTCCACCGCATCCTCGCGGGTGAACAGCGCACCATTGCCGGCCAGGGCATCGCTGAGCAGCCGCTCGTAGGGCGTCTCCTGGCCTGGCTGCTCCTCCAGCAGATATAGCTCGCGCTGGTCGCCGATAAACTCCTGCCCGGCGCGCTTGACTCGGGCGGCAAGGGCAACGGCGGAGTCGGGCGAGATGCGAAAACGCAGATAATTGGAGCGGCCGGCCGCCGGTGCCGAATCGTCGAACAGCCTTTGCGGCGGTGGCTTCAGCTCAACCAGCACCTCGGTCACGCTCTCGGCCATGCACTTGCCGGCACGCAGATACCACGGCACGCCCTCCCAACGCCACGAGTCGATGAATAGGCGCAGGGCGCAGAACGTCTCGACGTCCGAATCCTCCGCCACGCCCGGCTCGCGCCGGTAGCCATCATACTGGCCGCGCACCATGTCATCCGGCGAGAGCGGACGCATGGCCTGGAACACCTTGGCTTTCTCACTGTGCACAGCGCCATAGCCCTGATAGGCGGGAGGTTCCATGGCCAACAGGGCAACGAGCTGGAACAGATGGTTCTGGATCACATCGCGCAGGCAGCCGACGCTTTCGTAGAATGCCCCGCGGCCGCCGACGCCGAAATCCTCGGACAACGTGATTTGCACGCTGGCGATGCTATTACGATTCCAGATCGGTTCGAGAAACGAGTTGGCGAAACGGAAATAGAGGATGTTCATGATCGCCTCTTTTCCGAGGTAATGGTCGATGCGGAAGATCGCGTCTTCCGGGAACACCGCCAGCGCGACGCGGTTGAGTTCGCGGGCCGAGGCCAGGTCATGCCCGAACGGCTTCTCGACGATGACGCGCGCGCCCTCCGCCAGGCCGGCTGTCCCCAAGCCCTTGATCACCGTGGCGAACAGCGCGGGCGGAATGGCCAGGTAGTATGCCGGACGCCGGGCATCTCCGAGCGCTTGCTTCAGCATCTTGAACGTCTCCGGTTCATTGTAATCCCCGGCCACATACCGGAGTAGGGAAAGCAGGTGCTGTAGGGCCTTGGGATCGTCCACGCTGCCGACATCCTGCTTGATGCTGTCCGTCACATGTTTGCGCAGCTGCTCGTCGCTCCACTGCGATCTGGCGATGCCCACCAACGGCACGTCGAGCATGCCGCGCTTGGCCATGGCGTATAGGGCCGGAAAGATCATCTTGTGGGCGAGATCGCCGGAGACACCAAAGATCACCAGTGCATCGGAGGGGGCTGGCCCAGCGGCATTTACCATGTCAGTGGCGCCCCTTCCGCTCGGGATATGCGGCTTGTCCATGCATGCAGGCGGGCATGTGGTTGTGGCCAGACGTCCGGTTGATCGACAGACATATGCCGACCAAGTATGGATACCACAGACGCATTCCGCCACCCCGCAACGGCGCAATGTTTGCTCCTGTGGCATCATGCCATGGCTACGTCGGCGATTTCGCCGCATGCCAGCTATGCGGCACGGGAGCAAACGCCTAGCATGGCTGCCAAGAATTCCGTCCATAAGGTTGAGCCTCATGACCCGAGACCGCTCCTATCCCGCCCTCATCGTGTTCATCATCGTGGTGGCGGTGGTCGCCATGTCCGGCGTTCATTTCCAGCCCGGCGCATGGTACGCAGGCCTCGAAAAACCATGGTGGACACCTCCGGACTGGCTGTTTCCGCCGGTTTGGTCCGTGCTTTACCTGATGATTGCCATCGCCGGCTGGCTGATCTTCGCTGGAACGGACATCCTGATGAAAGCCCTGTGGGGCACGCAGCTCGTCTTCAACGGACTGTGGTCATGGCTGTTCTTCGGCCTGCACCGGACCGGCCTGGGCCTGGCCGACATGACGGCGTTGCTGATCAGCATCGCCGCGCTGTTCGCCGTGGCCCTGTCGCGGCAGCGCTCGGTGGCATGGCTGACGGGACCGTACCTGCTGTGGGTGGCCTATGCCCTGTCGCTGAATGCGGCAATTCATGTGCTGAACTGAAAACGGTGCATCGACAGCGGACGCAGCAGCCATCACCTGGCGGCCGCATGGGTGGTGACAAACGGCCAGCCCGACGGACGCTGCCGGTACACCAGGATCTGCCCATGCACATAGCGACCGAGATCATCGAACAGGGTCTTTTCCGCCTTGGCCAGGGATGCCGCCAGGGCCTGTTGCTTCTTCGGCAATTTCTTGCCAGTGAGCAGTTTCCAGATCTCGTCGCTGCTGTTGTCGGCAAAGATGATGTCGTGCCAGATCAGGCGCCCATCGCGCACGCGCCACATGCGCCCCTCCAAGGTGACCGGCGCGAAATATTTGGCCCAGAACCATGAGCCGCCGATCCAGGTCAGTCCCTCCGAGGTCATCTCCTCGGCGCCGACTCCAAGACCCAGCACCGGATTGCCGGTCGCATCCGCCGCCGCCACGCCCTGGGTCACAGCCTCGATGACACCGCTGCCCACCATCAACACAATCCAGCGGCGCTTGATATGGCCATAGCCGGACACATCTATAGCCAATAACAGGTCGGCCCCCTGCGTTCGTGCCAGCGCCAGCGCTGCCGCCGGCGTGCCGGTAGGCACCTCGCCCACGGGATGTACGCTCTGTTGTTTTCGCAACCAGCTTTTGACGGTCGCATCCACTCCCTCCCTGACCACCGCCAGATCCTGGCGCAGTTGGGCCTTGGCATCGACTACCCGGGCGGATGAATCGACGTTCTGGATATCGGACAGCTTTTGCACCGGCGCGGTGAACGAGGAGGGCGCCATGGAGATGGCCACATGCTTCTTGCCCATGATGCCGAGCGGGTAGGGTACGTGTGCGGTACAGGCTGACAACAACAAGCAGACGGCAAGCAGACGCCATACCGGCGCCGGCTTGATAGCATGACGATCGTACATGGGCGCATTGTAGGCGTGCATGTCGAATTTTGCCGCCTCAATCTTCCCCGAGCTCTGGTCAGTCTTCTACGCCACCCGAAGGAATCCGGGCGATTATCGAATCAGGCGTAGATATCCAGGCGATTTGCAGAAGGCTTCGGCGCAGCCTCGCCCTCCTGCACCTGCTTGGTCTGGGTTTCGCTCGCCTCGACGGCGGGGCTTTCCCCGACCTCCTGTTGGGCTGAGGCCGGCCGGGTCTGTGGTTTGCTGAGAAACACCGAGGCCGGGGATGGTGACCGAACGTTATTGATGCCGCTCATTGCATCCTCCTTCGTGACGCCCTTGCATGGACGATATTCTGTTTATCGCCGATTCGCCGCCCGACTTTAACGGTGATCCGCACGTCAGCCATGCTGCCCCTAACACATCCGCTCGCGCACCTCGGACCACAGGGCGGCATAGGCCAGGCTGGCGCGGCTGTGTGGCGCGAAGTCCGGCAATGGTGCCCGCCGCTCGCCCATCTGCTCGACCTCGCTGGCGTAGGGCACGATGGCCGGCAGCATCCACGACCCCATCTTCGGCTGTGCTTCGATGATCTGGTTATGCAGCTTTTTTCGCCGGTCCACCATGGTCAGAAAGGCCATCAGCTTCACGTCCAGTTTATGCTCCCGCCTGAAGGTGATCAGCATCTTCAGGGTGCGCAGTGACAGGATGGAGGGCAGGGTCGGGATCACCAGGGCGTCGGCGGCGCCGAACACGGCCTCGGACAGCAGCGAGATGCCCGGCGGACAGTCCAGGAAGACGAGGTCGTAGTCGTCCCGAAGGGGCTTGAGCACCTTGTGCAGGCGTTCTCGTGGATGCTTGAAATCCTGCAGGAACAGATCGAAATTGCGGTAGGAGAAATCTGCCGGCAGCAGATCCAGATGCGCATAGGCCGTGCCCTTGATGAGTTCCCCGACATCCGATTTGCCGCGCAGCAGCTTGCCACCCTTGATCTTCGACTGGATGCGGAAGCAGTAGCTGGCCGCACCCTGCGGATCGAGATCCCACAACAGGGTGCGCATGCCGTCCTGGCCAGCAAGATAGGCCAGATTGACTGCCGCCGAGGTCTTGCCCACCCCGCCCTTGATGTTGTACGAAGCCAGAACCCGCATACCGCTACTGCTTCTTCAGGGCTGCTTCCAGGCGGTGGCACAGCGTCTTCAGCACCTTGATGCGCGCGAAATACTTGTCGTTGGCCTCCACCAGCGTCCACGGTGCCCGCTCGGTGCTGGTGCGGTCAACCATGTCGCAGACGGCACCCGTATACTGATCCCACTTGTCGCGGTTGTGCCAGTCGTCGTCGGTGATCTTGAAATTCTTGAACGGCACCTGCTCTCGCGCCTTGAAACGCTTCAGTTGCTCGTCCTTGCTGATGGCCAGCCAGAACTTGACCAGCACGGTACCGTGGGTGGCCAACTGATCCTCGAATTCGTTGATCTCGCCGTAGGCACGCATCCAGTCGCTCTCCGAGCACAAGCCGTCGACCCGCTCGACCAGCACCCGCCCGTACCAGGAACGATCGAATATCGTGACCCGGCCAGGCCTCGGGATGTGTCGCCAGAAACGCCACAGATAGGGCTGAGCCCGCTCCTCCTCGGTTGGCGCTGCAATGGGATTGATATGATACTGGCGGGCGTCCAGGGCGCTGCTGACCCGGCGGATCGCCCCACCCTTGCCGGCGGCGTCCCGCCCCTCGAATGCGGCGATCAGCGACAACTTGCGAAATGCCGGATCGCGGGTCAGCAGATTCAGCCGGCCCTGGTACTCCTCCAACTCTTTCTCGTAATCCTTCTTGGATATCCTTTGCGACAGGTCCAGGGAGGCGAGCACGTTTTTGCCATCGATCGAGACCTGCAATGGTGCCGCCAGCAGCGCCTCCGGCTCTGCCGGGCCCGCCAGACGCTTGCGCATGGCCTCCAGCAGCACATTGCCGGTCGTCAGGTTACGGTAACGGAAATCGGTGCCTTCGATGACGATCCATGGCGCCGAGGCGGTGCTGGTCGTCTGCAACACATGCTCGGACACCTTGCGGAACTTGTTGTAGCGCTTGTGATGTTCCCAGTCGGTATCGGTCACCCGCCAGCGGGTCTTCGCATGCTTTTCCAGATCCCTGAACCGCTGCTTCTGCTCCTTCTTCGAAAGATGGAACCACAGCTTGACGATCAGCGCCCCCTCGTCGATAAGCATGCGCTCGAAACGCCGGATCTCGTCCAATGGCGCATCCAGCTTGTCGATGTCGGCCTTATCCATGGCACAGCGGATGATCGGCTCGGTATACCATGAACCGAAGAACATGCCGGTCTTGCCCTTCGGTGGCAGAGCCCGCCAGTAACGCCACATCGGAGGGCGCATCCGCTCATCCTCGGTGGGCTCGCCCAGCGCATGCACCCGAATATGGCGCGGATCCATCCATTCATTCAGCAGGTTGACGGTGGCGCCCTTGCCGGCGCCATCGACGCCGCCGACCAGGATGATGACCGGGAACGCCGCCTGATTGAGCACCTCGTACTGCACGTCCAGCAGGGCCTCGCGCAGCGGCGGTACCTGCGCATCGTAGGTTTTCTTGTCGATCACATGCCCCAGCTCGGCGGATTCAAACATGTCGGCCTCCCTTCCGTTGGTGCGTGCGTCGGATGACGGCTAGGCCTCAACGCTGCATACAACCCCGAGGCGGCACGACGAATCCGGCGCCACGGTCACGAGGTCGTCGGCCACGTTGGCAGCTTCCACGCACACCATTCGAAGATAGTTGTTTTCACCCAGATCCCCCATGCTCGCCGCCTTGTCGGCCCATGGGTTCCACACCACCGTTGACCGGCTGCCGTGCTTCCCGATGCGAATGCGCCGGGTCAGAACCGGATCGTCGATGATGCAGTCCACCGTGGCATCCAGATAGATGCGGTCCGTCTCCCTGCCGATTATAAGCGTGCCGTCTTGAATCCCGCGCCGTCCCCCGTCCACCTTATCGATATACGGACAGCCGTCCAGCCCCTCAATCCGCACCTGCCTCACGTCTCCCACCACAAAATAGGCATGCAGTGCCTGACCGATGGTGATCGCCTTGCTGCCGGTATTGCTTGTCACCAGTTCCATTTCCAGCCGGGCACCGATGGTCATATGCAACTCCGGCACCGCGGTGGGTGGCCACTGCGCCTGTGCACCGGCGCTAGGAGCCAGGCGAAATGCCAGGTGCGTGACCTCCGGCGATGGCCGAACCTCAAGCAGCTCCCAAGGTGAGATGCGGGCGAATCCGTGGCTGGGCAAACCGGATCCGCCGGCAGGCGGACCGAACCACGGCCAGCAGATGGGTACGCCGCCACGGATCGGGGTGCCGGGTGCGAATCTCGCCTGTGGCGATAACCAGATCACCGGCGACATGCCTCGTGGCGTCCAGTGCAGAAGATGCGCGCCCTGCATGGCCAGGCTTGCGGTGGCAGTGGCATTGGCAATCTCCACCACCGTCATGCCGTTGACGGTGCGAAACGAAACCTGGCCCGGAATGGCGAAGCGGGCGTTCAGCTCCGGAATATCCACGGCGTGCATGTCAGCTTGCCGGCAGCGGGAACAGCTCGTGCACGATGGCGCTACGCAGCTGTTCGATGCCGCGGCGGTCGAGGCTGGAGGTCGGCAGCGGCGCCAGCATGCCGCCCATGGCCCGTGTCATTTCCTGCAGCCGCTTGCTGCGCGCATTGCCGGACAGCTTGTCGGCCTTCGTGGCCACCGGCAGCCAGCGAATGCCGCGGGCGTTAAGCCAGTCGATCAACTGTAGGTCCTGATCCTTGGGGCCGTGCCGGATATCCAGCAGCACCAGCACCAACTGCGGCGGCGCAGCTCCCTGCAGGTAGGACTCGATCAGTTCGGCCCATCTTGCCTGCTCGCGCTTGGCCGCCCGCGCATATCCGTAGCCCGGCAGATCCACTACCAGCAGTCTGCCGTCGACATCGAACAGGTTCAGCAGCCTCGTACACCCGGGATTCTTCGAGGTTTTGACCAGGCCCTTGCGTCCGAATAGGGCATTGAGCAACGAGGACTTGCCGACATTCGAATGTCCGGCCACAGCCAGGTTCGGCACCGCCGAGGCCGGGAACTGGCGTACATCGGCCACCGACTGCACGAAGTGCGTCTCGGGCCAGTGAATGGAAAGCGCATCCCCGGTCATGCCAGCAAGGGTGGCGGGGCGACGGGCCGGCGGCAAGCACCGTGGCGTCACAAAACACTGGCGCCCGGACGGAATCTCTCTAGAATTGCCTAAATGTTAAGCACTCCTCCGCTGTCAGCCCGCCTGCTACCCGGCTTCACCCTGGGTCGGCACCGTATCGATGTGCCGCTGGTGCTGGCGCCGATGGCCGGCATCACCGACCTGCCGTTCCGCCGGGTATGCCGCCGCTTCGGTATTGGCCTGGTCGTCACCGAAATGATCGCCTCACGCGCCATCGAACAGGGGCGCGAGCGCACCGAGCGCATGGCCGAGCTGGATGCCGACGAACGGCCGGTTTCGGTGCAGATCGCCGGCTCCGACCCGGCCTACATGCAGGAGGCGGCCCGCTGGGCTGTGGCGCGCGGTGCCGACTTCATCGACATCAACATGGGCTGCCCGGTAAAGAAGATCTGCAAGCAGATTGCCGGCTCCGCCATGCTGCGTGACGAGACACTGGTAGCGCGCGTGCTGAAGGCCACCGTGGAGGCGGTCGAGGTACCGGTGACGCTGAAGATCCGCACCGGCTGGGACGAGGCGAGCAAGAATGTCGAGCGTATCGCCCGCATTGCCGAGGATTGTGGCGTGCAGATGCTGACGGTGCACGGCCGTACACGCAGCCAGATGTTCCACGGCCATGCGGACTGGGAGGACATCGGCTGTGCCAAGAAGGCCGTATCCATCCCGGTGATCGGCAATGGCGATATCGTCGACGGTGAGTCCGCCCGCCGCATGATCGCCGTCTCCGGCTGTGACGGCGTCATGGTTGGCCGCGCTGTACAGGGCAATCCCTGGGTACTCGGCGATGTCCGCGCCACCCTTCTCGGCGAACCGCGACCGGCTGCCCCGAGCCCAGGTGAGCGTTGGCTGGTAATCCGCGAGCATATGCATCATCTGGCCGAACATCACGGCATCCACACGGCATCGCAGCTGGCCCGCAAGCATATCCCCTGGTATACGAAGGGCATGGCCGGTTCCAGCGAGTTCCGCAGCGCCTTCCAGCGCCTGCACAACTGGCAGGAACAGCTGGATGCCGCCGAGACCTTTTTCCTGGGCTGTGACAGCCGACTCGCCAATGCCGCTTGAATGCGTCCATGTCTCGCCCCTGCCAACGCTGCTCATCGATCACGACGGACAGGTTCTTCGGGCCAATCTGCTGGCTCAGGAACTGCTGGGCGTCTCGGAGCGTGGCCTGGCCGGCAGGCATTTGAACGGCCTGTTCTCCCCGGCCGAGGCCATCCAGCGCATGCTTGATCACGTGTTCGTGCACCATGCGAACATCTCGGATCACAGCCTGACCATGCGTGCCAACAACCAGCCATGCTCGCTGCATATGGGCCCGGATGAGGAAGGTGCCGCGGCAATGATCGTGCCCGAGGCGAACCGCCACGAGGTTGAACAGCAGTCCCGTCGCCACGAGATCGCCGAGGCCATCGCGCGCGTGGCGCTGGAAATGGCCCACGAAATCAAGAATCCCCTGGCGGCGTTGCGCGGCGCCGCCCAGTGGCTGGGCGAACATGCCGAGAATGACGACACGAAGGATGCTGTACGCCATATTCTGGCCGAAGTGGACCGCATCCGTGAGCGCATCGATGCCTTCCTGCAGCTGGGCCCGCGTGCCAACATCCAGATGGAATCGGTCAATGTGCACAGCGTCATCGACGACGTCTGCCGTCCACCGGAGGGCGTGCAGCTGAGGCGCGTCTACGATCCCAGCCTTCCGGACATCCGTGCCCATCCAGGGCGGCTGCGCCAGGCGATCGAGAACCTGTGGAGGAATGCCCTGGAGGCGGGAGCAACGATGGTGGAGTTGGAGAGTCGTATCTCGCCCGTGGCCAAGCTGCCGGGCCACGCCGGACGCGTCATCGAGATCATCATCACCAACGATGGTACCCCGGTTCCCGAGCATGTGCGTACCCGCCTGTTCGAGCCCTTCGTCACCAGCAAATCGCGCGGCAGCGGACTGGGCCTGGCGCTGGTGCAGCGGGTGATGCTGGAGCACGGCGGCCGCGTGCAACTGCGCTCCGAGCGCGGCCGCACCCGTTTCACGCTGCAATTCCCGCTGGAGGTTTCTCCGACATGATGCATGCGCTGGTGGTGGACGACGATCCGGGCATCCGCTGGGTGCTCGGCCGCGTACTGGATGAGGAGGGTTTCACCGTGCACATGGCCGGCAGCCTTGACGAAGCCATGGCCGAGCGCGCCAGTCAACGGCCCGACATTGTGTTCCTGGATGTTTACCTGCCGGATGGCAACGGCATGGATGCACTGGAAACCGGCAAATTCGACATGCCCGTGGTGATCCTGACCGCCGAGACCACCTTCGGTCATGCGGCGCATGCCTACAAGGTCGGAGCCATGGAATACCTGCCCAAGCCCTTCGACCTGGACGAGGTGCGCTCACTGGCCCATCGGGTGCTGCCCACTGCTGCCAAGGCAGAACGGCCGGAGATACAGAGCCAGGAAATCATCATCGGCCGCAGCCCGGCGATGCAGAAACTGTTCCGCACCTTGGGCCGCGTCGCCGCCTCGGATTTGACCGTGCTGATCACCGGCGAATCGGGCACCGGCAAGGAACTGGTCGCGCGCGCCCTGCACGAACGCAGCCGCCGCGCCAATCAACCCTTTGTCGCCATCAACACCGCCGCCATCCCCGCCGACCTGCTGGAGGCGGAGCTGTTCGGCCATGAAAAAGGCGCTTTCACCGGTGCCGACAAGGCCCGCGCCGGACGTTTCGAACAGGCCGAAGGCGGCACCCTGTTTCTCGACGAGATCGGCGATATGCCACTATCGCTGCAGGCCAAGCTGCTGCGCGTACTGGAGGAGGGGAAGGTGCAGCGCGTCGGCAGCAACCAGGCCCACACCGTCAACGTACGCCTGGTGGCCGCTACCCACCAGAACCTGCAACTGAAAATCAAGAAGGGCGAGTTCCGCGAGGATCTGTACTACCGGCTGAACGTCATTCCGGTGCACATCCCACCGCTGCGCGAGCGCCGCGACGACATCAAGGAACTGGCGGAGTCGCTGCTGCAGCTTTCCGCCGACGAGTTGGGCATGCCGGCCCCGATCCTGCTCAACGACGCCCTGGAGCTGCTGAAACGGCACGATTGGCCGGGCAATGTGCGCGAGCTGCGCAACGTCATGCGCCGACTGGCCGTGCTGACACCCGGCGCCACCATCAACCTGTCGGACGTGGCCCTGGCACTGGGCAACGACGGCAACACCGACCAGGAAACCGAATCGCTGCCGAACGCGGTGTCCCGCTGCATGCGGGAATACATCAACCGCCTCGGCTATGCCAAGGCCACCGAACTGCACCAGCACCTTTTGGAGCAAGTGGAACCGCCGCTGTTGATTCTGGCCATGGAGCAGTGCCACGGCAATCAGCTCAAGGTTTCCGAGATGCTCGGACTGAACCGCAACACCGTGCGCAAGCTCTTACGCAAATACCATATCGATCCGAACTACTTCAAGGGCCCCTGAGCCTGGAACTCAGGATTCGCTAAGCAGAAAATCCAGCAGGCGATCGGCATTGTCGCGCAGCATCGCATAAACATGGTCGAAGCCTTCCGCTCCACCGAAGTACGGATCCGGCACATCCGGCTCCGCCTCCTCTCCAATCTCAAACTGGCGCATCAGCAACACACGGCTGTCGGGTATGCCCATCGCCAGCAGATCGGCCCGATTCTCACTGTCCATGGCCACAAACCAGTGCCAGCCCCCGAGGCGTGACGGGGTGATCTGCTGCGCCCGGTGCGTACCCAGGTCATGACCATGGCGCCGGGCGGTAGCCGCAGAACGCGGATCGGCACCCTTGCCGATGTGCCAGTCTCCGGTGCCGGCCGAAGCGAACTCGAAACGGTGCAACAGCCCCCGTTCCCGCGCCCGGTCGCGCACCACGACCTCGGCCAGCGGTGAACGACAGATATTGCCGAGACAGACGAACAGTACGCGTACCGCGGCCTCAGGCACGGGTCGCGCTTCTCTCGGCCTGCGAACGCTGCAGATACGCCGGCGCCATCACATGCGGCAACGCTTCGATATCGTCGATGGTATCCAGTTGGGCACGAACCTCCACCGCCAGAGCCTCGCCTCGCTCGCGCCTGAACTCCAACCGTGTCCAGCCCTCACAGCCCGGCGGCGGCCGATGCGCCGCATAGCGCCCGGCCGGCCATGCGGCCAAGGCCTCGTAGACATGACAGCCATCGGCGGTCACGGATTTACCATCCTCATAGCAGGCAACGAACATCTCTCCGGCGCGGGCATCCTCGAGCACCCACACCGGTCCCGGCACATCGGCCTGGCGGGCGGTCACCGCCAGCGAGGATACGCCGAGTACCGGCTTGTCCAGCACGGCGTTCAGCCCGGCCACGGTGGCGATGGCCACGCGGATACCGGTAAACGAGCCCGGACCGACGCCGACGGCCAACACATCCAGCTGTTCCCACTCGAGGCCGGCGCTGACCAGAAGCCGGGTCAGCATGGGCAGGATGGCCTGGGAATGCGGTTCCGGTTCCGAAATGGTTTCGCTGTGCAGATGACCACTGCTCAACAGGCAGGCCGATGCCTGCCCGTAGGCGGCATCGAGTGCCAGGACGTTCAAGGCTTGTTGAACGAATCGATGGTCTGACGAAGGGGTTTGCCGTATTCCGGGTGCCTCAGCCCCAGGTGCAGGTTGGCCAGCAGGAATCCAAGCGGCTGCCCGGCATCGAAGCGCTCACCCTCGATGACGACGCCATACACCGGCTCATGGCGGGCGAGCTCCGCCATGGCATCGGTAAGCTGAATCTCACCGCCGGCACCGGCGGCCGTATTTCTCAGGTAGTCGAACAGCTTCGGCGTGAAAATGTAACGGCCGATCATGGCCATGTCCGACGGGGAATCCTCGGGGGACGGCTTCTCCACCATACCGGTCAGGCGCAGCAGGTCGCCTTCCTTTTCCGCAGCCACCATGCCGTAGCGCCGGCTCTGCTCGCGCGGCACGCGCGCCAGACCGATGACGGAGAACCCCGTGCGTTCGTGCACATCGCGCAGCTGGCGCATGGCCGGCACCTCGGCCAAGATCAATTCGTCGGCCAGCGACACGCCGAAGCATTCACCGCCGACCCAGTGCTCGGCACAGGCCACTGCATGGCCGAGGCCTAGCGGCTGTCTTTGCCGCACATAGGCTATCTCGGCCATGTTCGAGATGTTCGATACCCGGTCGAACAGGTCCTTCTTGCCGGCCTCCAGCAAGGCGTGCTCGAGCTCGGCCGAAACATCGAAATGATCCTCGATGCTGCGCTTCCCCCGGCCGGTGACCATGATGATCTCGTCCAGCCCCGCCGCCAGCGCCTCCTCGACGCCATACTGAATCAGGGGCTTGTCGACGATGGTCAGCATTTCCTTCGGCGTCGCCTTCGTGGCCGGCAGGAAGCGCGTTCCCATGCCGGCCGTCGGAAAAACGATCTTGTGCAGGCGATTCATGCCATCCCTTCCCCTCGTCTAGAGGGTATTTAGCTCAATCGACCGTAGGAGTGCAAGCCCGACAGGTACATGTTGACGCCGAGGAAACAGAACAGCGTCACCAAAAAGCCGGCCACCGCCCACCAGGCCAGAGCCCGACCATGCCAGCCGTGCGACACACGCGCATGCAGGTAGGCGCCATAGGTCAGCCACACGATCAGTGCCCAGGTCTCCTTCGGATCCCAGGACCAATAGCCGCCCCAGGCCTCGGACGCCCAGGCTGCACCGAGGATGGTGGCCAGCGTGAAGGCCGGGAAGCCGATGGACACTGCCTTGTAGGCAAGCTGATCGAGTTGGTCCAGGGTCGGCATTACCGCCAGAATGCGGGCATTGCTGCCGCGTTTTTCCAGGTGGCTGCGCCACAGATAGGCCATGCCGGCACCACAGGCGACCGAGAACGAACCATAACCGATGAAGTTCATCGGCACATGGATCTTCATCCAGTAGGACTGCAGGGCAGGCACCAGCGGCTTGATGCTGGCCTCTCCGACCGAGGCGAGCCAGATGTCGAAGAATACGGCAGCCGCCACCAGTGTCAGCACGAAGGCACCCATCGCCTTGGCCTGATAACGCTTCTCCAGCGCCAGATAAACCGTCGTGGTGACACAGCACAGCAGAATGAACACCTCATAGAGGTTGGATACCGGCGCATGGCCGATGTCGGGTGAGATCAGATAGGACTCGTGCCAGCGCAACAACAGAGCGGAGCCGCCGGCATAGACGCCGGCCCACGCCGACCAGGTGGCAAGCCGGCCCATGAAGGAATCCGGTGCAAACAGATAGGCGATATAGCTGACGGCCGAGAAGATGAACACGATGTTCATGGCCATGATGACGCGACCGGAGAACAGGTTGGACTGGTCGTCGAACGAGATCATCGATTTCGGCGGTTCGAACTGCGACAGCACCGCTGCCAGCAACAGCATCATGAGCACGCCGTCCAGCCATGGCACCAAGTTCGTAGCGATCCTGGACTCGGTCAGCGACGGTCGCAGGGTGCTCAGCACCGTGGAGGACAGAGCGCCAATGATGGCACCAGTACCGCACCAGATCAGGCCCGGGCTGCCCAGCAGCTGGAACAGGTACTGATCCTGGTTGTAGCCGCCACTGCCGAACATCGCCAGGCCAGCGGCCCCCAGGATCACGCCCAAGTAGGCGCCGAAACGGATGAAACCGGGGCGCCCGTGACTCAGGGAATCCCACGTTGTTGAATGATTTGCCAATGCCACGCTCATAAGTACCTCCTTATTGCGGTTCGAACATAGTGTTCAGTTTGCTCGACAAGGCCTGAAACTCCCTTTCAAAACCCAGACGATTGCGATTGGTCATGCCGGCCATGCTCACCTCGAGCCCCTTGCCCTTGCCGGCCGGCCGGATCACCAGCCAGATCTTGCGATGCGGCAAGTAGAACATGATACACAGGCCGAGCACCAGCAGTATACTGCCGGCCCATACCACATTCATGCCCGGATCCTCCGTCAGCTGCAAGCCGGTGTAATAGACCTGGTGGTAATTGTCCAGGATCGGGATGAACGGCCACGGGATCTTCGGCAGCGAGGCTATCCCCTGCAGCAGGCGCGCACCCAGATCCTGGAAGTCTTTCGGGGGCTTGTTGCCGTACACCTGCTTCAGGGCGGCATTGAAGGCCTTGAAACGCTCATGCTGCGTGTTGCCACCGCCAAGGGCGGCCGCGGCGTGGATGAAGGCATGAAAAAGCTTCCATTCCTTCGGATGAGTCAAGTCCAGCCCCAGCAGGAAGGGCTGGAAATCCTTTTTGTCGCCGCTTTCCGACACCTCCATCAGCATGCCACGGTCCTGGCCATTCATGACGAACGGATCCATATAGCTCTTGACCTTCACCGGCTTCAGCCCCGGGCCGCGGATGATGTACTCCACCGCAGGCCCCAGGTCCTGAAAATTCTTCGGCTCACCGGCCCCGGCCATGTTCTGGATGTTGAAGGGCCGGAAATTGGTGATCTGCAGCGAAACCCCGCTCTTGGGATCCTTCCAGGTGTCGTACACGTGGGTCTTGACGGTTTGAATCTTTTGCGAGCCATCGAGATGGAACAGCTTCAGCGTGATGCCCGAACCGCCGTCACCGAACGAGGCCTGGAAGATGCGCACACCCTTATACTTCAACGGCTCATTGACGATGATGTCCTTGGTCATCACCACCTTGCCATGGTCGATGATGCTTATGTTGCTGCGGAACTCCTTCGGCGGGCCGGATGGATAGAACTCGATATGGAATTTGTTGCAGCGGACACGGAAAGGCATCTTCAGGTGATTGACCGTGGCGCCGCGCAAAAACTCGATCTCGTTCTCGCTCTGGCCCTCCGGCACCGCCATATTGCCGCGGAAACCGTAATGCACACTGATCCAGCCGCCGGTCAGGATGACCAGCACCGCCGCATGCGCCAGGATGTAGCCCCACTTGTGATAGCGGCCCTTGTCGCCGCGCAGGTAGAAGGCGTCGTTCTTCTCGGCCTCCAGCAGCTCCCATTCGGACAGCCCCTTTTCGGCCGTCTGCTTGACCTCGGCCATGGAGGTTCCCTCGGCGATCTGCCAGTGGTGCAGATGGTGGAAATGCTTTAGCGACTTGTCGGTGATGGTCACCTTGCGCGTGCGCATCTCCTTGAGCATATGCGGCACGTTGCGCCACAGGCAGACGGCCAGCGACACCATCAGAAAAGCAAGCAGGGTCAAAAACCACCAGGTGTGGTACATGTCGAACAGGCCGAGGCTGCGGAAGGTCCAGTACCAAAGCTGGCCGAACTGCCTAATATAGTCGGACTGCTCCTGGTTCTGCAGCAGCACCGTGCCGATGGCCGAGGCGACGGCCAGCACGCACAGAATCCCCACCGCCAGGGTCATCGACCCCAGGCGCGCAAACACCGGCTTCAGTGATTCCTTCAGATTATCCATCCATGGATCCCTTGGTCAGTCGCATGTTCGAAATGATGCATTCTCCCTTGCATTGGCCTGGCCGCGGACCGGCCTTCCGCTAAAGATCGCGCACTCTGCCATAGCATATGGCAAATATTAAGCCGAAAGCTTGTATGCTCATCGGCGTAATTTTTACATCTATGAGGGAGCCCTTTCCATGACAGCGGCAAAAAAGCCGTCGGTGCCATGCACATGCGGATACAGGTGCAACATCGTCTCGGTATTCGGCAGTCGAACGTGCTGGCGGGCGAGGATTCCTGGCACCGGCACCAGCTGGAAATCAGGGTGGGTCGTCAAGAACGCCGCCACCACATCCTCGTTCTCCGCTGCCAGCAGGCTGCACGTGGCGTACACCAGCCTGCCGCCCGGACGCACCAGCCTCGAGGCGGAATCCAGGATACGCCGCTGGCTGTTGACGAGCTGCGGCAGGTCGAGCTCCCGCCATTTGATGTCGGGATTGCGCCGCAGCGTGCCGGTACCGCTGCATGGCGCATCGACCAGCACCCGGTTGATCCTGCCGGCCAGGCGCGGCAGCAGCGGATCGCGCTCGCCGGCCAGCGTCACCATGCGTATGTTATCGAGACCGGCCCGGATCAGGCGCGGGCGCATCTCGGCCAGCCGGCGGGCATGGGTATCGAAGGCATACAGCAGACCGGTGTTGGCCATCATGGTGCCGAGCATCAGCGTCTTGCCACCGGCGCCGGCGCAGTAGTCGACCACCATCTCGCGCCGTCGGGGCTCGACCAGCGTGGTCAGCAACTGGCTACCTTCGTCCTGCACCTCGAACAACCCGTCACGAAAGGCTTCCGTATTGAACAGCGACGCCCGGCCGGCGCGCCTGAGGCCGACGGGCGAAAACGGGGTGGGGGCCATGTCGATGCCCTCCTGGTGCAGACGCTCTTGCACCTGCTGGCGGCTGGCCTTCCCGGTGTTGACGCGGATATCGAGCGGGGCCGGGCGGTTCAGGGCTTCGGCCAGCGTCACGACCTCCGCCTCGCCCAAGCGCCGGACGAGGGGCTCAAGCAGCCAGTCGGGCATGCTGGTGCGTACACCCAGCGGCAGCGCCGCCGCCTTCAGCGCATGTAGGCGCCTGGCCAGGGCGCGCAGCTTCCCGGCATCGCCGAGATGCGACTGTTCCAGCACTTGGGCGCTCAAGCCCCGACGCAGCAATTCGGCGGCGATCAGCGTTCTGTAGCCGTCATCTTTGCCGACCACATGACGCAGCAGGCTCAAGTTTCGCAGTGCCCCGTACACCGTTTCGGCCACGAAGCCACGGTCGCGCATCCCCAAGCGCTTATGCTGGCGGAAGTACTGTTCCATCTGCTTGTCCGCCGGCGGCGGCCCGTCGAGCACACGCGCCAACAGCTCCGCAGCATGGGGTGCAAGGTACAGCGGCGTGCGCACGGCATCGGGGTTGTTCTGGATGGTGGATGCCATGGTCGGCTCAGCGTAGTTGGCGGGTTCGCCGACCACGGATGCGCAACATCGCCGACGGCGTGCCGCTGCCACCCTCGCCCGGCACCAGGACCGCCAGATGCCGCTGCCAGCGCCAGCGCAATTTTCGCGTCAGCGGGGGGGTGACGGCGCCGCGCCGGTTCAGGCTGCTCGACAGTATCAGGCCGCCGCACAGGCCCGCCAGATCACGCACGAACGGGCTGGCATCGACCCGCACCGCCATCGCACCATGCTGGTAGCAGCAGGAGGGCAGACCCGGGCGGGCGCGGAACACCAGGGTGGTGCGCCCCGGCCATGAGGAATGCATCAGTTGCCGCAGGTCAGAGGAAAGGGCCACGGCCAGGTGTGCCGCCGTGGAGATGGAATCGGCCAGCACCAGAAACGGTCCGGGACGCTGCTTGAAGCGTGCCAGGCGGCGCAGGCCCTGCGGCTGCCAAGGCGAAGCGGCCACACCGGGTACGGTGGAGGTGCCGTGCGCCACCAGTTTGCCGGCGCGGATCAGACGCGCCGTCGCCAGCGCCTGCAGACGGGAGCGCAGATCAATCCTGCGGAACCGCTTCCGCAGCGCGGACAGCTTTCAGCCTGTCGGCCAGCCTGGCATCGCCCTGAGCCAGCATCTGCACGGCCAGCAGGCCGGCGTTTTTGGCACCGTTGATGGCGACGGTGGCCACCGGAATGCCCGGCGGCATCATCACCGTGGACAGCAGCGCATCCTGGCCCTGCAGGGGGCCGGAGGCGATCGGCACCCCGATCACCGGCTTGACCGTCTTCGAGGCAACAACGCCAGCCAGATGGGCAGCCATACCGGCAGCACAGATGAACACCTGGCAGCCGGCAGCCTCGGCATCCTTCACCGCCTGCGCCGTAGCCTCCGGGGTGCGATGAGCGGAACGGATCAGCATGCGGAACGGCACGTCGTAGTCATCGAGCACCACGCCGGCCTTTTCCATCACCGACAGGTCGTTCTTGCTGCCCATCAGGATCAGCACCTTGATCTCTTCCATATGCCCATGCCTCCGAAAATTGGGACCAGCACAACATAGCCGGGGTCGGGGCCTTAGAAAACCCCGCGGGGCACCTATTGCCGTTCGCGGGCCACGGCGCGATAGCCGATATCGCGCCGGTAATAACCCTCCGGCCAGTCGAGCCGTTTCAGCGCCGCGTAGACGATGCGCTGCGCCTTCGACACCGTGGCCCCCAGCGCCGTCACACCCAGCACACGCCCGCCGGCATTGACGATGTTGCCATCCTGGCGCGCCGTGCCGGCATGAAACACAACGGTGCCGGCATCGGCTACGGCGTCCAGCCCGAGGATGGGCTGGTTTTTGATAAAGCTGCCGGGATACCCATCGGAGGCCACCACCACGCACAGCGCCACGCGCGCATCCCATTCCAACTCGCTGCCGGCCAGCCTGCCTTCCGCCGCCGCCAGCAGCACCCTCCCGAGATCCGACTGCAGGCGCACCATCAGCGGCTGGCACTCGGGATCGCCGAATCGCACGTTGAACTCCAGCGCCTTCGGACCGTCGGCTGTCAGCATCACCCCGGCATACAGGGTGCCGATGAAGCCGATTCGGCGCTTCTTCAGGGCAGCTACGATCGGGCGGGCAATGGTCTCCAGTACCACCTCGGCAATGTCGGGGGTCACGCACGGGGCTGGCGAATACGCGCCCATGCCGCCGGTATTCGGGCCCTTGTCACCGTCCAGCAACGCCTTGTGATCCTGGCTGGAGTCCAGCGGCAGGATGTCATCGCCGGAAACGATGAACAGGCATGAGGCCTCCTCGCCGACCAGGCATTCCTCGATGACGACCTCGGATCCAGCCTCGCCGAAACGGTTTCCGGCCAGCATGTCGCGCACCGCTGCCACCGCCTCGTCGACCGATTGGGCCACGACCACACCCTTGCCGGCAGCCAGGCCCGAGGCCTTGACCACGATCGGAGCCCCCCAGTTACGGATCAGCGCCTCGGCGGCATCGGCATCGTCGTGCACCTCGAAGCGCGCCGTCGGCACACCGGCTTCCGCCATCAGTTCCTTCGCGAACGACTTGCTGCCCTCAAGCTTCGCCGCGGCCTGGTCCGGACCGTACACGGAGAAGCCCTCGTCGCGCAGCCGGTCGCCCAGGCCTGCCACCAGCGGCGCCTCCGGACCGATGACGACGAGTTCGGGCCGCTCGGTGCGTGCCAGCGCCATCAGGCCGTCGATATCCTCAGCCCCGACCCGGATGCAGCGCGCATCGTGCTCAATGCCCGGATTACCCGGCGCGCAGATCACCTCGGTCACGCTGGGAGAACGCTTGAGCTTCCAGCACAACGCATGCTCGCGCCCGCCACCGCCGACAACCAGTACCTTCACAACTTATCCCCTCTCCATATCCGAAGCGGCGAACGATAGCCGAGTTCGCCGCACTTGTGCACCACCGCCCGCCCACCTGTGTCCATGCTGCACACCATCATCGGGCGAACGGGCGGATTCTGCGCTTTCACAAACAATGCGCTTCGCCCTAGCATATGCAGGCATGAGCGAGCATCGGCCCACGGACGATAAGAAAAAGGCCAATCTGCGCTGGTGGATCGCCATGGCGATCTTTACCGGCCTGCTGATATTCCTGAACTACAAGCACCTGCCCAGCATGCTGGCCGATGTGACGAAATCGGCATTGACCATCGGAGCCTGGATCCTGTGGATCAAGGTGTTCATGGATCTCTATGCCTTCATCTCCGCCCGCAGACAGTACAATGAATGGGGCTATCTCACCCTGTTCGGTGCGGCCGCCTGCTCGATTCTGATGTGGGTCATCAACGACAGCTTCAAGGAGGTGATGGGTGTGCTTTATTTTGCCCTGGTCTCCGCCGCCGTCATCCTGGTCGTCTTCCACCCGGGCAAAAAAAGGTAAGATGAAAATCGATCACCTCGATCATCTCGTCCTGACCGTCAACGACATTGAAACAACCTGCGCCTTATACACCAATGTCCTGGACATGGAAGTCATCTCATTTGGTGACAACTGTAAAGCACTTGCGTTCGGCCGGTAAAAAATCAATCTCCACTCGTATGGCAACGAGTTCGATCCGAAAGGCCGACACCCGGCTCCGCCGATTTATGTTTTATCATTTCAACATCCATTGACGAGGCCACCCACCATCTAGCTTCGTGTGGGGTGAAAATCATTATGGGTCCTGTTCAACGCACTGGCGCAGAAGGACCAATCCTCTCGGTCTATTTCCGTGACCCTGATATGAACCTGATCGAAATCGCCAACCACCTGTACTAGCAGCGGCCTTCGAGGTATTTGCGGATCACGGGCATCGCCTCGGGCAAATGCTCGAAGCCGTGCGAGCCGCCAGGATAGAGGCGAATATCGGCATTCCCTTCGTAGTGCTTCGTGGGTTGCCAGTGGCCGTACACCTCGTCACCCTGGTCGAGCAACACCAGCGGCGGCACGGAAAGCGAAGATGCCTCGGTAAGGTATTTGCCGAGCTGATCGCACAGCTTCTCGGTCCACTCGTAGCTCTTGCCGGTGTTGAAATTCTTCTGCGGCCCGATGTACTCGCGCAGGAACTGATCGTCGACCAGTGGATTGATCAGGATCGCCGGCAGGTCGTATTTACCGGCGAGATAGGCGGCGTACAGGCCGCCAAGCGACAAGCCGACCAGCGCCACCTTCTTGCGCTTGACCCCCCGGCGTACGAGCCTTTCCAGCTTGGCCATCGCCTTGTCCGGCACGTGCGACAGGGTGGGAGAAACCACCTTGATCCCGGGAGATGCCTCACCCAGCTTCGCCGGCTTCTCTCCCTTGCCGGTACCGTTGAACTCGTGAATGAAGATGAGCATGCGCACCTCCCGGCTCTCTTCGGCCCGAATACATTATGGCTCAATTGGCCGGAAAACCTATGCTTTTCCGCGCCAAAATTTTTGCAGGGTGGAAAGTCTCCCGATCCATAACGCCATTCGATGCGACAGGAATCACGGGTGGAGAGGAGCAGGGAAGGGGATCGGAACCCTTGGATGACGAAAGCCAAGGCCCCCAGCAATCAGTGACGGAAGTGGCGGATACCGGTGAACACCATGGCGAGATTATGCTCGTCGGCGGCGGCAATGACCTCCTCGTCACGCACCGAGCCGCCCGGCTGGATCACCGCCACGGCACCTGCCTCGGCCAAAGCATCGACGCCATCACGAAACGGGAAGAAGGCATCGGAGGCCACGGCCGAGCCCTTGATGGCCTCGCCGCCGTGCTGGGCGGCAATGCGCGTGGAATTGACGCGATTCATCTGTCCGGCGCCGACGCCGAGGGTGACCCCACCTTTGGCGAACACGATGGCGTTGGACTTCACGTGCTTGGCCACCGTCCAGGCAAACAGCATGTCGGCCCATTCGCCTTCCGTCGGCTGGCGCTTTGTCACGACCTTGCAGGCGCTCCGCTCCAGCATATGCGCATCGCGTTCCTGCACCAGCAGGCCGCCATTGACGCGCTTCAGGTCCCAACCGCCCGCCACCGGCTCGGCCGATGGGGCCAGCAGCAGCCTCAGGTTCTTCTTGGCAGTCAGCACCTGACGGGCGCCTTCGCTGTAACCCGGGGCGATGACCACCTCCATGAAGGTCTCGGCGATCAGCTTGGCTGTCGATTCATCCAGCGGGCGGTTGAAGGCGGCGATGCCGCCGAAGGCGGACACCGCATCGGCGGCACGCGCCCGCTCGTAGATCTCGGCCTGAGCTTCGTTCCCATCGGCACCGACGGCCACACCGCACGGATTGGCGTGCTTGACGATGACGGCAGCGTTATCGGAAAAATCGCGCACACAGGCGAACGCTGCGTCGGCATCGGCAATGTTGTTGTAGGACAGGGCCTTGCCCTGCAGCAGCTGGCAGTCGGCCATCGACACGCCGGTATCCTTCGGATCGGCATAAAAGGCGCCGTCCTGGTGCGGGTTCTCACCGTAGCGCAGCTCGTTGGCTGTCTTGATGAACTGGCAGTTCAGCACATCCGGAAACTTGCGCCTGCTGCCATCGGAATTCAGGGCCGAGAAATGGTTGGCGATGGCACCATCGTAGGCGGCGGTATGGGCGAAGGCCTTGACGGCCAAAGCCCGGCGCTTGTCCAGGTCCATGGTGCCGGCCTGGGTCGAATTCAACACCATGTCGTAATCGCCCGGATCGACGACGACAGTGACGAATTTGTGGTTCTTGGCGGCGGAGCGCACCATGCTCGGGCCACCGATATCGATGTTCTCGATGGCATCGTCGATGGTACAGCCTTCCTTGGCCACCACCTGGCGGAACGGATACAGATTCACGCACACCAGATCGATGGGCAGGATGGCATAATCGGCCATGGCGGCCAGATCGAGCGGCTTGTCGCGGCGGGCCAGGATGCCGCCGTGCACCTTCGGGTGCAGCGTCTTCACGCGCCCATCCATCATCTCCGGAAAGCCGGTGTAGTCGGAGACGTCGCGGCAGGCGATGCCCGCTTCGCGCAGCAGGCTGGCGGTACCGCCGGTGGACAGGATCTCCATGCCCATCGCGGCCAGACCGCGGGCGAAATCGACCGCGCCGGTCTTGTCCGACACACTGATCAGCGCGCGTTTCATGGCAGCCATCCACCCCTCCTTAGGTAAGATTGCATTCTCGCAGGGGATACGGAACGCTACGCATCCGCCCGTTCAACGCAAGCTAAGGACGCGCATGATGCGAAGCCCCCGCCACCCCTCCGGTCGACGGCCTGCGGACTGGACGTGCAAAATCAATTCGGTCAGCCTCACCGAGGTCAAAAGGAGGGGCAACGTTCCTGCATCCGGTACCATGGAGCCTGATCGGGATCGGCCCTGAAGCCGTGGAGAGACCACATGAAGACCGTACTTGTCGTCGAGGACTCCGGTAGTAGCCGGGACATTACCAGCCACTTCCTGCAGCAGGGGGGATTCCGGGTACTGGAGGCCTCCGATGGTGCTGACGCCCTGAACATCATGAAGAAGCGGCATGTCGATCTGGTACTGACCGACATCATGATGCCGAACATGGACGGCTGGGCCCTGTACCGCGAGGTACGCGGCGACAAGCGCTACAATCTGACACCCTTCGTGTTCCTGACCGTGCTCGACGAACTGGACAACCAGATCAGGGGCCTGAGCCTTGGCGTTGATGACTACCTGACCAAGCCGGTGACACCGCCGCAGTTGCTGGCGCGCGTCAACACGGCACTGATGCGCAGCGAGCGCCTGAGCCAGTATTTCTACCGCGATCCGGTCACGGATCTGGAAACCGAATTCTATTTTCGCCAGCAACTGGCCATCGAAATCATGCGCTGCCGCAAATTCTCCCGTCCGCTGACGCTGCTGACCTTCGGTGTCGGCAACTATGTATCGCTGGTACGCGGCCATGCCGACTGGTTCGCCCAGCAGGCGGCCGTACGCACTGGCCTGGCACTGCATGAGAAGCTGCGGGACTTCGATTTGATCGCGCACATGGGCCTCGGCCGCTTCGCTATCCTGATGCCCGAGACCGAGGCCGCCACCGCACGCGCCTGGGCCGAGAAGGTGCAATCCTCCTGGAAGCTCAGCCTGGTGTGGCCGGAAACCGAACAGCATATCGGCGTTGACATCGGCTTTGCCATCGATGCCCTGTCACCCGGCGATGCCGAGCCCGAGGAGGTGCTGAACAAGCGCCTGGAGTCCTTCGAGCGCAAATGGTGAGGACATAGCCCGTGCGCATCACCGCCGGCAGCCTGCGCGGGCGGCGTCTGGCATCTCCCACCCAATCGGATGTACGCCCGACGCCATCGAAGGTGCGCGAGGCGCTGTTCAACATCCTCGGCGACATCACAGGTTGGCGTGTGCTCGATTTGTTTGCAGGCTCCGGACTGATGGCGCTGGAAGCCATCTCGCGCGACGCTTCCGCCGTATCCATCGAGCAGAACGACGCCAACTGCCGCAACATGCGGAAACTCCGGGAAGACTGGCGACTCGGCGAATCCTGGCAGATCATCGCAGGCCACCTGCCCGGCGCCCTGTCGACCTTGGAGGGACAGAGCTTCGATCTTGTCTATGCCGATCCGCCTTATGCCGCGGGCATCGCAGTACAAATCCCGACCTGGCTTGATGCGCACGCCATCCATACCACTCGTCTCGTCATCGAGGAGGCGGCCACCGCTCAGCCGGACTGGCCCGAAAACTGGACGCTGGCCACCTCGCGGCGCTACGGTGCCACCTGTCTGCACTTTCTCGAACCGGAGGCAACCCCGTGACACGCTCGGCCATCTACCCCGGCACCTTCGACCCGATCACCCTCGGACATGTGGATGTGGTGCATCGCGGCCTGAAGCTGTTCGATCGCATCGTCATCGGCGTAGCCCACAACACGCAGAAGGAGCCGATGTTCAACCTCGACACGCGCCTGAATCTGGTGCGGAATACCTTTGCCGACGAGCCGCGCGTCGAGGCCGTCAGCTTCGACGGCCTGCTGGTGGGCCTGGCACACGAACAGCAGGCGCACGCCATCCTGCGTGGCCTGCGTGCCGCCTCGGATTTCGAATATGAATTCCAGATGGCCACGATGAACCGGCGGCTGGACGAACGCATCGAGACCGTGTTCGTGATGGCGCGCGAGGACTACACATTCGTCTCCTCCCGCTTCATCCGTGAGATTGCCTCGATGGGCGGCGACGTCTCGGCCCTGGTTCCACCACCCGTGGTCCCCTATCTGAAGTCCTGACTAGCGCACCAGCTCGATCGACGCCCACTCTCCCTCGGTATCCACGCGCTCGGCACTCAGCCCCTCTGCCTCATAGGACGCCCGTACTTCGTCGACCTGCGTCTGCAACAGACCGGACAGCACCAGCCGATGAGCCGTGCAGACAGAAAGCTGCGGGGCCATGGTGACCAAGGGTCCGGCCAGGATGTTGGCCACCACCAGCTCGAACACCGCATCCGGCGGCGTATCGCCCAGGCGCGATTCCAGCGCCACCCCGTTGATGTCGGCGTTGACCGATGCGGCCTCGACCGCCACCGGATCATGATCGATGGCCACGATGCGCCGCACCCCGAGCTTGCCGGCAGCGATGGCCAGGAGCCCCGAGCCCGCACCCATGTCCAGGAGGCTCACCGGCGGCTGTCCAGCGCAGGCGCGTTCGATGGCACGCAGGCACAGGCAGGTGGTCGCATGCTGACCGGTACCGAAGGCCATGCCCGGGTCGAGCACGATGTCGATGCGTCCGTCCGGCGCAGGCTCGCGGAACGAAGGGCGCACCCACAGCCGCTCGCCGATCGCCTTGCCCTGCCAGTCCTTTTGCCACGCCGTCTCCCAGTCGTCGCCCAACAACGTCAGCACCATATCTTCCGGCATCGCGCCCAGATGCTGGGCCTGCGCCATGATGCGCGCATGCTGTGCCTCGCTATCGGCCTCGACCGGAAACCAGGCGATGTAGACCCTTGCCCCGGACTCGGCATCCGTCTCCTCCGCCGAACCGAAGGAGCTCAGGCGCGAGGCCATGTGCGCAAAGGCCTCCTCGACGATATCACCGGCTGGCAGACGCAGTTCGAGGCAGGTTTGTACTTGCATATTCATGATCCCTTCGGTGCAATGTGCGCCCTCATGGAATAGGAGTCGGCATTTTGCAGGAATTTCCTCCATACCGCATGCGTATCGGCCAATCCGAACGACTCAGCGATGCGGCGTGCGAGCATAGCGTAGTCCGGCTGACGCTGGAACCTGAACCCGGACAAGCGCTCAAGCCCTTCGTCACCGGACAGTTCCTGCGGGTCGGCATCCCGGATGTGCGCCAACCGGCTGCCGCCTATTTCTCCATCGCCAATGCCCCCGAGGGGGCGATGCACTACGAGCTGGTCGTCAAGCAGGCCGGGGGCATCGGCAGCTACCTGTGCGAACAGGGGGCGGGGACCGAACTGGAGGTCGAGGGACCGATGGGCAAGGGATTCGACCTGTCGCCGTTCATCGGTTCGGACGTATACCTGATCGGCGTCGGCACCGGCATCGCCCCGCTGCGCAGCGTCTGGCAAAACCTGATTCGTCACCGCGGCGATTACGGCAAGGTGACGATCTATGCCGGTTTTCTGACCCCGCTGCACCGCCTGCTCACCGACGAATTGGATTCACTGGCGGAGCACGACATCGATGTCAGCGTCACTGTCGATTCCGCCGACGACAACTGGGATGGCCCGATCGGCTACGTGCAGGATGCGCTGACCCACGATCATCCGGATGGCGGCAACGCTGTGGCCTGCCTGGCCGGCATGAGCGCCATGGTGGACGCCTGCCGCAAAACGCTGCAGAATCACGGCTTTGATGACAGCCGCATCCTGCTCAACCTCTGAATCCGGGCCTTCCGCCTTGGTCCCGGCCTCCGAGCATTCCACTGCCAACCCGCTTCCCCTTCCCATTCTTGCCCTCGATATCGGCGCCAAGCGCATCGGCGTCGCCGTCTCCGATCGCCTGGGCATTTCGGCCCGCGGCATCGCCTGCCTGCAACGCCGCGACCGCGCATGGCCGACGCAAGCGCTGAAATTGGCCGCCGAATATGGCTGCAAGGGCCTGCTTGTGGGCCTGGCGCGCAACATGGACGGCAGCGAAGGCCCGCAGGCGACCGACTGCCGCACCGCGGCCGCCGAACTCTCCGCCCTGACCGAGCTGCCGCTGGCCTTCTGGGACGAGCGCCTGAGCAGCTGGACGGCCAAGGAGCGTCTGCGCGCCCAGGGTCTGAGCGAGAAGAAGGTGGCCAGCCGCGTCGACCAGACCGCTGCCGCCGTCATCCTCGAAGACTATCTGGCCGCACACCCGGCGGGCACCCATGGCTGAGAGCACCATCTTCAAGGCCACCGAGGTGGATAAGGCGCTGGAACGCATGGCCGAAGCCATGGCCGCGCCCGAGGTGTGGCTGATCGGCATCCGTCGCGGCGGTTCGCAGGTGGCGGACCGGCTGCAGAGCTTGCTTACGGCAGCCGGAAGCAGCGTGCATCGCGGCGATCTGGACATCAGCTTCTACCGCGACGATCTGGACACCATCGGCCCCAATCCCGAGGTGCGGCCCAGCCGCCTGCCGTTCGACCTGTCGGGGCGCACGCTGTGGCTGGTCGACGATGTGCTGTACACCGGGCGTACCATCCGCGCAGCACTCGGGGAGTTGTTCGACTACGGCCGGCCGGCCGGTATCCGCCTGGCGGTGCTGCTGGATCGCGGCGGCCGCCAATTGCCTATCGCTGCCGATGTCGCCGGCCTTTCGCATCCGGCCCCGGATGGGCATTCGGTAAAGCTTCGCTACGATGGCGACGACTGGCGCATCATCGAGAAGCAGGTGAACCCATGACGCCGCTGAAGCACCTGTTCGGCATCGCCGAACTCGACCGCTACCAGATCGAATACCTGGTGAATCTCGGCGACTCCTTCATCGATCTGTCGCGCCGGCCGATCAAGAAGGCGCCGACCCTGCGCGGCAAGACGGTGATCAACCTGTTCTTCGAGAACTCGACGCGCACGCGCACCAGCTTCGAAATCGCCGGCAAGCGCCTGTCGGCCGATGTCATCAACATCTCTGCCTCGACCTCCGCCACCAAGAAGGGGGAGACGCTGCTCGACACGGCGCAGACGCTGGCGGCGATGCAGCCGCACGCGCTGGTGATCCGCCATTCTCTGGCCGGCGCCTGTCATTTCCTCGCCGGCTACCTGCCAAGCACCGCCATCATCAACGCTGGCGACGGGGCGCACGAGCATCCGACCCAGATCCTCACCGATCTGCTGACTTTGAAGCACGCCATCGGCGACATGGACGGGCGCGTGGTGACCATCGTCGGCGACATCGCGCACTCGCGCGTGGCCCGCTCGCACATGCTGGCGGCACAGCGCCTGGGCTACCACGTGCGCCTGGTGGCACCGAAGACGCTGCTGCCGGCCCAGGTTGAGCGCTACGGCTGCCAGGTGTTCCACGATTTCGATGCCGCCATCCCGGGCAGCGACGTGCTGTATATGCTGCGCGTGCAGACCGAGCGCCTGACCAGCAACTGCGACTTCCCGTCGATCCGCGAATACCACGAGGCTTACGGCCTGAACAGGCACCGCCTCGAAGCCGCCGGGGCCGGGGCGCTGGTGATGCACCCGGGGCCGATCAACCGCGGGGTGGAAATCGCCACCGACGTGGCCGATTCGGCGCGCAGCCGCATCCTCGACCAAGTGGAACACGGCGTAGCCGTGCGTATGGCGGTACTGACGGCCCTGTGCGGGGGAGGCGAGGAATGAGCATGCTGCGCATCTCCGGCGGCCGGGTCATCGACCCGGCGAACGGCATCGACAAGGTCTGCGATGTATGGATTGAGAACGGGAAGGTGGCCGGTGTCGGTACCCTCAAGGGCAAGGCGGCCGAGACGATCGATGCTTCCGGCAAGATCGTCTGCCCGGGCTTCGTGGATATGCACGTGCATCTGCGCGAGCCCGGGCAGGAGTGGAAAGAGGACATCGCCTCCGGCTCCCGCGCCGCCGTGGCCGGCGGCGTGACCAGCATGGCCTGTATGCCGAACACCCAGCCGCGCCTGGATCACGCCGGCGTCGTGCGCCAGGTCATCGAACGCGCCCGCGAGGTCGGACTGTGTCGCGTGCATCCGATCGCCGCCGTGTCGAAGAACCTCGAGGGCAAGGAACTGACCGAGATGCGCGAACTGGTACGTGCCGGCGCCGTGGCCTTCTCCGACGACGGCCGCCCGATCTGGCATGCCGGCGTCATGCGCAAGGCCCTTGAATACGCCTCGACCTTCGATTTCCTGGTCATCCAGCATGCTGAGGAGCTGGCACTGACCGAGGGCGGCGCCGTCAACGAGGGCTGGATCTCCACCCAACTGGGCGTATCCGGTATCCCGGCCGCTGGCGAGGATGCCATGGTCGCCCGCGACATCATGCTGGCGCGCCTGGCCGGTGCCCGCTACCACGTGGCCCATATCTCCACGGCCGGTGCCGTCGAGTTGGTGCGCCAGGCCAGGCGCCAGGGTCTGCAGGTGACGGCCGAGGCCGCACCCCATCACTTCGCGCTGACCGAGGACGAGGTGCTGAACTACAATGCCGATGCCAAGATGAATCCGCCGCTGCGCACCGAGGCGGACCGACTGGCGGTCATCGCGGGGCTCGGCGACGGCACCATCGACGCCATCGCCACCGACCATGCACCGCACCACGAGGACGATAAGCGCTGCGGCCTGTCCTGCGCCGCCTTCGGCGTCGTCGGCCTGGAAACGCTGCTGCCGGTGTCGCTGGATCTGGTGCGCGGCGGGGTGCTGTCGCTACCGGAGTTGATCGCCAAGATGACCGTCAATCCCGCGCGCTTGCTGGGGCTGGACGCCGGCACCCTCGGCCCCGGTTACCCGGCGGATATCACCATCTTCGATGAACAGGCCCGCTGGACGCTGGACCGCGAGAAGCTGTTCTCGAGGAGCCGCAACACGCCCTGGCATGGGCGCCAGATGACAGGCCGCGTCACGCACACGCTGCTGGACGGCCGCGTGGTGTTCGCCGACGGGGCCGTCGTTGGCTGAACCGCACCGCAACCCCATCTTCGAGGAAACAGCCCGGATCATCGCCAACGCCAGTCATCCGGCCGGCCAGTTCCTGCTGCGCCTGTCGGCCCCCGAGATCGCCGCCTCGGCCCTGCCCGGCCAGTTCGTGCATCTGCGCGTCAGCGAAGAGCGGCCGATGCGCCGGCCGCTGTCGATCATGCATACGGACGCGGCTGCTGGACACCTGGACCTGCTGGTCAAAACTGTCGGTGAGGGCACGGAACTGCTGGCCGGGCGCAAGGCCGGCGAATCTTTGGCCTGCATGGGCCCGATCGGCCGCCCGTTCGACCTGGAAGAGAGCGGCCGGCGTTACGTGCTGATCGGCGGCGGCGTCGGCATCCCGCCGATGATCTTCGCCGCCCAGTGGCTGCGAGGACGGGCAGATGCAGTGCTATTCGCCGGTTCCGAGGTGCCATTTCCGTTTGCGCTGAAACCGAGCGGCTTCATGTTGCCCGGTCTCAATGGCAACACGATCCTCGGCATCACCTCGCTGGAGGACTGGGACGTGCCCTCGCGCCTGGCCTCGAACGCCGGCATCTACGGCTGCTTCGCCGGTCATGTGCCGGATCTGGCCCGTACCTATCTAGAGGCGCTGGATGCAGCGGAGCGGCAACGCACCATGCTGCTGGCCTGCGGCCCGCATGCGATGCTGCATGCGGTGGCGAAGCTGGGCCGCGAACTGGATATCCCGACGCAGCTGAGCCTGGAGGAATACATGGCCTGCGGTCTCGGTGGCTGCGCTGGCTGTGTGGTCAAGACGATCGAGGACGGCCGGGAATACTACCGACGCGTCTGCGTGGACGGGCCGGTGTTCCCGGCCGATATCCTGCCCGGGTTCGCTTAAAGGCTTTTCCCGCTCAGATGACAACGGAGCTGGCACCCTCCTGACCCGCATACTGGCGCACATCCAGCACCTCGCCATGGTGCCGCTTCTCTACCGCCTCGACATAGGCGCGGGCAGTATCGCTGGCCGGCATGCCACCGAGGTCGCCCATGCCCATCGTCAACATCGTCTCCTTGACGAAAATAGGGCTGACCGCATTGATGCGCACCTTGTTCGGCATCTCCA
>Ga0307418_1000041_pt1 | contig 33954 bp, 32 predicted proteins | sample SalMarWE160220MG_2_FD_202160 | JGI IMG/M metagenome (GOLD analysis project Ga0307418, IMG submission 202160) | Salt marsh sediment microbial communities from the Plum Island Ecosystem LTER, Massachusetts, United States - WE1602-20 | ecosystem: Environmental > Aquatic > Marine > Intertidal zone >...
TCGGTGATCGGCTGGGGGCAGATCGCGCGCGCCGTGCGCGGTCAGGTATTGAGCCTGCGCGAGCGCGACTTCACCGTAGCCGCGCAGGCGCTGGGGGCCAGCAACATGCGGGTCATCACGCGTCACCTGCTGCCGCAGACGCTCTCCTTCATCATCATCTCGATGTCGATCCAGATCCCGGAGTACACGCTGGCCGAGTCGGTGCTGAGCTTCTTCGGCCTGGGCGTGCAGCCGCCCTCCACCAGCTGGGGCCTGATGCTCTCGACGGCGCAGTCGTTCGCGGGCGTCACCGGGCTCACCGACCGCTGGTGGATCTTTACGCCCGGCGTGGCGATCTTCCTGGCGGTGCTCACCTGGAACCTCTTGGGCGACGGGCTGCGCGACGCCTTCGACCCGAAGAGCCGGCGGTGAGCCCCGCGCGGGCAGGCTCCCGGTGGCCGCTCCCCGGGGATTTGACCTCCGTGCAGCCACGCTATATTCTCTCTGAGACCGGTTTGTCGCTTCTCCAGAAGGGGGCTTGGCCCGGCTATGCGGGCCTCCTCGCCGCGGCCGGAAGCAGCGCGCCGACCACCTCGACCACCGGGTATTTCCCGAGCAATGGGGGTATTTCGCAGGGCGCTCGCGCGTCCTCCGCCGTGTTGGATTGTCCACGTCCCGGACGGCAGTCTCATCCTGTCTACCCTCTGCTATTCGGGTACAATCGAACTCTGTGAGGAGTGTAAGCGCTGATGCCTAGTTCCGACCGCCTTCTCGAGGTCAAGGACCTCAAGACCTACTTCGATACCGACGAGGGAACCGTCAAGGCGGTCGATGGGGTGAGCTTCCACATCGACCGCGGCGAGACCCTCGGCGTCGTCGGCGAGTCCGGCTCCGGCAAGTCCGTCACCAGCCTCTCCGTGATGCGGCTCATCCCCACCCCTCCGGGCCGCATCGCCTCCGGGCAGATGCTGTTCGAGGGCCAGGACCTGGTGACCAAGAGCGAGCGGGAGATGCGCCGCATCCGCGGCAACGAGATCTCGATGATCTTCCAGGAGCCGATGACCAGCCTCAACCCGGTGTACACGGTGGGCGACCAGATCGCCGAAGCGATCGTCCTGCACCAGGGCAAGAGCTATCGCGAGGCGATGAGGCTGGCCGTGGAGATGCTCGACCTGGTGGGCATCCCGGAGCCCGACAAGCGCGTCAAGAACTACCCGCACCAGATGTCGGGCGGCATGCGGCAGCGCGTGATGATCGCCATGGCGCTCTCGTGCGGCCCCAAGCTCCTCATCGCCGACGAGCCCACCACCGCGCTCGACGTCACCATCCAGGCTCAGATCCTCGACCTGATGCGCAAGCTTCAGCGGGAGATCGGCATGTCCATCCTGTTCATCACCCACGACCTCGGCGTCATCTCCGAGATGGCCGACCGGGTGGTGGTGATGTACGCCGGGCGGGCGGTCGAGGAGGCGCACGTCAACGACATCTTCGCGAGGCCGCAGATGCCGTACACGCTGGGCCTGATGAACTCGATCCCACGCGTCGATCGTGCGGCCGAGCACCAGGAGCGTCTGGAGGCCATCCCGGGCAACGTTCCCAACCCGCTCTACCTGCCCGAGGGCTGCGCCTTCCACCCGCGCTGCCGCTTCGCCAAGGATCAGTGCAAGGCTGCCATCCCCTCGCTGGAGGACACCGGTGGCGGCCACATGGTGCGTTGCATCCGCTGGAAGGAGCTCGATCTCACGCAGGAGATGGTCGCATGACGACTCCCAGCCGAGCCGAGGCGGAGACCGCTCGCGACGCCAGGGAGAGCCTGCTCGAGGTCAACCACCTGCGCAAGTACTTCCCCATCCGCGGGGGCATCCTGTCGCGCGTGGTGGCGAACGTCAAGGCGGTCGAGGACGTCTCGTTCAATATCAAGAAGGGCGAGGTGGTGGGCCTGGTCGGCGAGTCCGGGTCCGGCAAGACCACGGCCGGGCGCAGCATCCTGCGCCTGATCGAGCCCACATCCGGTGACGTGATCTTCGACGGCACCGACATCGCCAAGCTGCCCAAGGCGAGGATGCGCGAGTTCCGCAAGGAGATGCAGATCATCTTCCAGGACCCGTTCGCCAGCCTCAACCCGCGCATGTCCGTCGGTGACATCATCGGCGAGGCCATGACCATCCACAACCTGGCGCGCGGCAAGGTCAAGGAGGAGCGCGTCGCCGATCTGCTCGAGCGGGTCGGCCTGTCGCCGAACCACATGCGGCGCTACCCCCACGAGTTCTCCGGCGGGCAGCGCCAGCGTATCGGCATCGCACGGGCGCTGGCGGTGGACCCGCAGTTCATCGTCGCGGACGAGCCCGTGTCGGCGCTGGACGTGTCGATCCAGGCGCAGGTCGTGAACCTGCTTCAGGACCTGAAGGACGAGCTCGGCTTGACACTGTTGTTCATCGCGCACGATCTGGGCGTGGTCGAGTACATCAGCGACCGCGTCGTGGTCATGTACCTGGGCCGCGTCATGGAGATCGCGCCCTCCAAGGACCTGTACGCCAATCCGGTGCACCCCTACACCGAGGCGTTGCTGTCGGCCGTGCCCATCCCCGACCCGACCGTGACACGCGAGCGGATCATCTTGCAGGGCGACATCCCCAGCCCCATCAACCCTCCCTCCGGGTGTGTCTTCCGCACCCGCTGCCCTATCGCCGTGGACGACTGCGCCCACGTCATGCCGCCTCTCGAGGAGGTTGGCCCGGGGCACTTCAAGGCCTGCATCCGGCGGCCCTGAGCCCCAGTGGACGACCCACGGACGGGGCGCTCCGCGGAGCGCCCCGTCCGTCGTCGTGCGTGCTCGCGCGCGCCGCGCGAGCCGACGGAGGCTCGGCAGCTGCCGGGCCGGCCGGCAGGGGGGCGGCGGCCGGCCGCTAGCCTCTCTCCATGGCACGCGGTGTGGCAGCGCGCAGGGTCCGCGGCGGCCGGGAGCGAGCCGCGTCCGGGCGCCAAGCGCTGGCGTCCACCGGAGGCAGCGGCCGCAAGGACCGCCTGGCTCGGCGCCTGCTGGCCGCAGGCGGCCGCCTGTGGGGCAGTCTGCTCCCCTGTCCAGGGTGCGGCGCGCGGCCAGCCGGGCCGCAAGGGTGCTGCCAGACCTGCCGCCGGCGTGCCGTGCACCCGGGGCACGAGGGGCCGAGGCTGTGGCTGGGCGCCTACGCGGGTCCGCTCGGCCGGCTGGTGCGGGCCCTGAAGTACCGGGGCGCGACCCGCCCCAGTGTCTGGCTCGGCCGCGCCCTCGCCACCGAGGTCGCGGCCGCCGGCTGGCGGCCTCAGGTCGTGTGTCCGGTGCCGCTCCATGCGGCGCGACGCCGGGCGCGCGGCTACGATCAGGCGGCGCTGCTGGCGGCCGCGGTGGCGTCGGCCCTGGCTCTGCCCCGGGCCCGGTTGCTGCGCCGCCGGCGAGCCACCGCTCCCCAGGCACGATTGTCGCGCTCAGCGCGAGCGGCGAACGTGGCCGGCGCCTTCGCGCCGTCGCCCGGCGCCGTCATCGCCGGCCGCCGCGTCCTGCTGGTCGACGACGTGCTCACCACCGGCGCCACCTCGGAGGCCTGCCGCAGCGCCCTGCTCGCCGCCGGCGCCGCGGAGGTGCGGCTGGCGGTCGTCGCCCGCGCCGATCGCCGCCGGCAGCGGCGGTAGCCGGCGCCCGACCGCGAGGGTCACAGCGAGACCAGCAGCGCCGTCCCGATCCCCACCAACGCCCCGACCAGCACCTGAGGGTAGGTGTGCCCCAGCAGGGTCTTGAGCGCCTGCGGCTGGAACCCTTCGTCGAAGAGGTGAGCGAGCTCCTGCACCAGGTCGTTGATCAGCTCGGCCTGCATGCCGGCGGCGCGGCGGATGCCCGTGGCGTCGTACATGACGATCCCGCCGAACACCATGGCGATCGCGAACTCGGGGCTGTTCCAGCCGAGCCTCAGCCCCAGGGTGGTTGCCAGCGCCGCGACGGCGGCGGTGTGCGACGAGGGCATGCCGCCCGTCTCCAGCAAGCGGCCGAACGCCAGGCGCCGCTCGGTCACCAGGATGAGCAGGACCTTGATCGCCTGCGCCGCCGCCGTGGCGATGAGGGCGGTGAGCAGCCCGCTGTTCGCCAGGACCGAGTTCATCCGCTACTGCGCCGCCGGATGGCAGCCTCGACGGTGGTGTCGATGACCATCGCTACCGTCATCAGGCCGGTGCCTCCAGGCATCGGCGTGAGGTGCCCCGCGACCTCCGCCACGTCCACCGCCACATCCCCCACGATGCCGTCGTCCTCGCGCGTCATGCCCACGTCCAGCACCGCCGCTCCCGGCTTGACCATGGCGCCGGTGATCATGCGCGCTCGCCCCGCCGCCGCCACGACGATGTCCCCCTGGCGGACCACACCCGCCAGATCGCGGGTGCGCGAGTGAGCCATGGTGACGGTGGCGTTGCGGTGCTGGAAGAGGGCGGCGGCCGGCCGCCCCACCAGGTTGGAGCGTCCCACGATCACCACGTGTCGCCCCTCGATGGGCACCTGGTAGTGGTCCAGCAGGGCGATGAGGCCGCGTGGCGTTGCCGGCGCCAGCGCCGGCCGGCCCGTCCACAACCGACCCACGTTCACGGGGTGGAGCCCGTCGACATCCTTGTCGGGCGCGATCAGGTCGAGCACGACCTGCGCGTCGATGTGGCCGGGGAGCGGCAGTTGGACCAGGATGCCGTCGACCTCCGGATCGGCGCCCAGCTCACGAACGATGCCTTCCAGCTCCAGCTGGTCGGTGGCAACCGCCAACGCGCGCGTCTCGGAGGTCACCCCGACGCGCTTCGCCATGCGCGCCTTGGACCGCACGTAGTAGCTGCTGGCGGGATCCTCACCGACGCGAACGAACACCAGCCTGGGCGTGAAGTCGAGCGCGGCCACGCGCGCCCGCAGCCGCTCCGCCACCGCCGAGGAAACCACCTTGCCGTCGAGCCTGATCGCTGTCACTGCACTACCCCATCTCGTCCCGTCCGTGGCGAGCGGACCGTGTCAGGCGCGTTCGGCGGCGAGCCGGCGGTAGAGCTTGGCCAGCACGCCGTTCACGAAGCGTCCGGATTCCTCGCCACCGAACTTCTTGGCCAGCCTCACGGCCATCTCGATCGCCACCTTCGGCGGGCCCGAGCCGGCGTAGCGCATCTCGGTGACCGCCAGCCTCAGCACGTTGAGGTCGGTCTGCGCCATCTGGCCGAAGCTCCATCCGGTGACGAGCTCTGCCAGCTCGCGATCGATCTCCTCCCGATGGCTGGCGAACGTCGCCACCAGCTCGCCGGCGAACGCCAGCGAGGTGGCATCGAGCGCCTCCCCGTAAGCAGCGTCGGCCTCCGGCTCGGTCTCCTCCTCGACCGCATCCTCCCGCACCTGTTCCCAGACCTCCAGCAAGGGGGAGCCGCCGCGTTCGGACTGGAACAGGGCTCGGAAGGCCAGCTCTCGGGCCCTGCGTCTAGCCACCGGGCGGTTCCTCCGGCACGTCCACGCTCTCCACGTTGACGCTGACGCTGACGACCTTCAACCCGGTCATCGAGGCGACCGCCTCGCGCACCGAACGCTGCGCCCGCTTCACCACGGCCGGGATCTCCACGCCGTAGGCGGCCGCCACCCACAGGTCCACGAACACGTCGTGGCCCTCGCGCTCGATGGTGATGCCTTTGGCGCGCCGGCCGCTCAAGAACTCGCCCACCCGCGGCGGCGGCTGGATCGGTCGCAGCCCCTCGATCTCGTCCAGCGCGAGCTGCGCGATGCCGTACAGCACGTCCGGCGAGATCTCCAGGTCGACGCCCTCGGTCACGACGACATCCTCCTCGCGATGAAGTTGGTGTACACCGCGCCACGCCGGAAGAAGGCGTTGTCCAGGACCTTCAGATGGAAGGGCACGGTGGTGCGCACCCCCTCGATCACCGTCTCCCTCAGGGCACGCTCCATGCGGGCGATCGCCTCCTGCCGGGTAGGCGACCAGGCGATGATCTTGGCGATGAGGCTGTCGTAGTTCGGCGGGATCCGGTAGCCGGCGTAGACGTGCGAGTCGACGCGGATGCCGGGGCCGCCGGGCCAGTGCACGTCGGAGATGGTGCCGGCCGACGGTCGGAAGTCGTGGTCCGGGTCCTCGGCGGTGACGCGCACCTCGATGGCGTGCCCCTCGAGCCGCACCTCGTCCTGCGCCAGCGTCAACCCCATGCCCGCCGCCACGCGGAACTGCTCCTGCACCAGATCGAAGCGCGTGACCATCTCGGTGACGGGATGCTCCACCTGGATGCGGGTGTTCATCTCGCTGAAGTAGAAGTTGCCGTCGCGGTCGACCAGGAACTCGCAGGTTCCCGCCCCGCGGTACTCGATGTGCCTCGCGAGCTTGACGCCCGCCTCCGTGATGCGGCGCCGCAGGTCGTCGTCGGCCACGCTCGGCGCCTCCTCCAGCATCTTCTGGTAGCGCCGCTGGATGGAGCAATCACGCTCGAAGAAGTGGATCACCTCGCCCTGGCCGTCGCCGAACACCTGCACCTCGATGTGCTTGGGCTCCTCGAGGTACTTCTCCATATACAGCTCGGGGTTGCCGAACGCCGCCCTGGCCTCCTCCTGGGCGTTGACGAACTGCCGCTCCAGGTCATTGTAGCTGTGGACCACGCGCATCCCCCGACCGCCGCCACCAGCGGACGCCTTGAGGATGAGGGGGAAGCCGATACGCTCGGCGAACCCGCGGGCCGCCTCGAGGTCCCTGAGCGGGTCCGAGCCGGGCGTCACGGGCACGCCGGCCTCCTCCGCCAGCCGCCTGGCGGCCGCCTTGTCGCCGATGCGCTGGATGTTCTCCGCACGCGGCCCGATGAACACCAGGTTGTGCTCCTCGCACTTCTCGGCGAACTCGGCGTTCTCGGCGAGGAAGCCGTACCCCGGATGGATGGCCTCCGCCCCCGTGACCAGCGCCGCGGAGAGCAGGTTGCGCACGTTGAGGTAGCTGTCGGTCGCCGGCGCCGGGCCGATGCAGATCGACTCGTCGGCCAACAGCACCGGCAGCGAGTTCTCGTCGGCCTGCGAGTACACGACCACGGTCTGGATGCCGAGCTCCCGCGCGGCTCGAAGGACGCGGAGGGCGATCTCGCCGCGGTTGGCGATCAGGATCTTCCTGAACACAGGCTTCCTCGGGCGAGCCTCAACTCGGCTCGATGCGGAAGAGCACCTGGCCGTACTCGACGGGCTCCTCGTTGCGGACGAGGATCTCGCGAACCACGCCGGAGGTCTCGGCCTCGATCTCGTTCATCAACTTCATGGCCTCGATGATGCACAGCACCGCACCCGGCTCGACGCGGTCGCCGGCCTTGACGTACGGCGGGGCGTCGGGCGCGGGCGCGCCATAGAAGGTACCGACGATAGGGGCTGTGACCTCCACCCAATGCGACGGGGGCGCAGCCTCCTCGGCGGCCGCGGCGGCCGAGGCAGCGGCCGCCGCCGCGGCCTGCGGCTGCGCCTGGGGAGGCGCCGCGGCGAAGGCCGCCGGCGCCGCCTGCACCTCGACCAACCCCGGCCCGCGCTTGACGTTGAGCTTGTACTCCTCGGTCTCGTAACTGAACTCGCGCACCTCCGAGGCGGCCAAGGCATCCAGCAGCCGTTTGATGTCCTTGACGTCCATCAGGCCCGCCCCAGGTACTCGCCGGTGCGGGTGTCGACGCGGATCACCTCGCCCTGCTCGATGAATAGGGGAACGGCCACGGTCGCACCGGACTCCAAGGCCGCGGGCTTGGTGCCGCCCGAGACGGTGTCCCCGCGCACGCCGGGGTCGGTCTGGGTGATCTCCAGCTCGACCACGTTGGGCAGCGTGACCTTGAGGGGCCTGCCCTGGTAATAGTCCACCGTAACCTCCAGGTTCGGCTTGAGGAAACGCGCCGCGTCGCCGATCTGCTGACGGCTGAGAAGGGGCTGCTCGAACGTCTCCATGTCCATGAAGGTGCACTGATCGCCGTCCGAGAAGAGGAACTGCATCTGGCGGTAGTCGATGAAGATGTCCTGCAGCTTCTCGGTGGCGTTGAAGGTCCTCTCCACGATGGAGCCGCTCTCGAGGCTTCGAAACTTGCCCACCACCTTCGCCCCGCCTCGGCCGATCTTCTGGTGCTGATAGTCCAGACACTCCCACAGGCCGCCGTCCATCTCGACCTTGGTCCCGTTACGCAGGTCCGTCACGCTGATCATCCACTAGCCTCCGACGCATCACGGCGCGCGCCAGGTACGAAGGGCACGGCACGCGCTCGCGGAACTTCAAGACGCAGCACAGTCTAGCACCCGCTCGTCACCGCCCGCCCTCGTCTTCCCCGCGACACCCACGCGCGCGCGCGACGCCCTTGCGCTGGCCGCCTCAGGCCTGGAGCTCGAGCACCGTCGGCTCCAGCCCCGCCTCCGCGATCATCTCACGGTAGCGCTCGGCGGAGAGCTCGCCGGCCTCACCGGCGATCGCGACGAAGGCCGCCTCCAGCAGGTTGGTCCCCACGCTGCGCCCGTCGAAGCGCGGCGTCGTGGTGATGAGGGTGTCCACGCCGCGCTCCTCGAGGAAGGCCACGTCCGCCGGCGTGGTGGTGTTGGTGAGCACCACCTTGCCGGCCATCGCGCCCGGCGCGTACCGCCGGATGTAGTGCCAGTCGCCGGCGATCACATCCGCCCAGTCGTAGTAGCGCGCGAAGCGCTCGGTGGTGGTGCTGGACTCCTGACTCGACCCCACCGGGTAGAGCCACGTGAACGGCAACCGCACGAACACCGGCAACAGCACCGTCGCCAGGGCGTGGAGGGTCGCGAGGCGGTACAGCGGGATGGGCAGGCCGAGCGCGAAGATGAAGTCGCCGAAGAGGACCCGCGCGCCCTGCTGGTCGAGCTCCTCGGCCATCCCGAAGCGGTCGAGGGCCGACACCATCAACACCTTCCGCCCCTGCCACGGGCGCGGACCCGCCAGCGCCCGGATCATGGCCCGCTCCAGGCTGTTCTTCAACCCGGCGCCGCAGACCACCGGCGTGTGCCGCGCCGCGGCCGCCAGCCTGCGAGCGTCGCGGAAGTAGTAGCGGCGCCGGCCTACCGGCAGGAACAGGTCGATGCCGCCGAGGCCGATGGCGTCCACCTCGCCGTCGAGCTCGGCGATCAAGCGGGCGGCGGCGGCGAAGTCGCCCTGGGTCCCGCGGCGTTCCAGGTGGACCTGCTCGCCGAGGATCGTCACCACCTGGTCGGTGTCCCGCGAGGAGGATCCGAGCGACACGCTCACGACGTGCTTCATGAGGGCAACGATACCCCCTGGCGGGACGGCCGCGGCGAGGTACCGGGCCTCTCCGCCTGGGCCGACATCGCCGCCCCAGGCTCAGACGAGCTTCTTGGCGTACCAGTCGAGAACGGGCTTGGCGTCGATGGCGAAGGCGTAGCCGAGCGCCTCCCAGAAACGCCGCGCCCGCGGGTTCTGACCGTAGATGCTGGCGAGCACGCGCCGCACGCGGCCACGCAGACGAACCTCCAGGTCACGGACGCAGCTGCTGCCGATGCCGCGACCCTGAACGTCACCCTCCACCAGCAACAGGTTGACGGTGGCGTCACCCGCGACCGGGTAGTCGAGCTTGTAGTCGAGGTAGCCGACCACCTGCCTGCCGCTGCGCGGGTCGCGAAGCTCGTGATCCGGCGGAACCTGGCGGCGCGGCGGCCGCAGCACCAGCTCGGTGTAGCGGCGCGGATCGCGAGCGGCGGTATCGAGGTCGGTCTTGACCTCCGCCAGGGTGGGGACGGGGATGGAGATGATCTCGAAATAGCTGGGCGTCTTCAGGTACAGGCGATGGACGAGGGTGGCATCCGATACCTCGGCGGGACGCGTCAAGGCACCGGGCGACGTCAGATCCAATGCGCTCATCCTTCCGCTCCTATGGCCATGGGCGATGAGTCAATTGTGACCGCCACGACGCGATTATAGTTCGGCGCATCGGCCGCGGCCAGCGGTTGGGTCACACCCGCGGCGGCCCGCCACGCCGCCTCGCCGCCGGCGCGGCGCCCCGCTGGTGCGAACCTCGCTTGCGTTAGGGAATGGCATTGCGTAGGGTGTGGCGAGCCCGGGGGACAGGGAGCGATGCAGCGGCCCGATGCTATAGTGTCGCAATTCGCTCGCAGCCGCGATGGAGGACGACTTGTCAGAGGCCCTAGACACCCGCCAGAACGCCGCAGCTACGGACAGCGCGCAGGAGCGCCCTGGCGCCCCCCGCGACGCCTTCGCCAAGGCATTCAACTTCAGCCGTGCCGAGCTGGCCGAAGCGTCTGGCCTCCACCCCTACTTCAAGCCCATCGCGGCGCAACACGGCGGCACCGTTCAGGCGAACGGCCGGGAGATGGTGATCACCGGCTCGAACGACTATCTCGGGTTGACGCAGGACGACCGCCTCAAGGACGCGGCCCGCGGCGCCCTGGACGATTTCGGCACCAGCTGCACGGGGTCGCGCTTCCTCACCGGTACCTTGACGCTCCACGAGACGCTCGAGGGGCGCCTGGCCTCCTTCCTCAGGAAGGAAGCCGCGCTCACCTTCAGCGCCGGCTACCTCGGTTGCCTCTCGGTCGTGAGCGCCTTGGCCGGCCGGCACGACATCCTCTACTACGACCGTGAGAACCACGCCTCGCTGTACGACGCGGCACGGCTGTCGTTCGCCAGCGTGCGCAAGTACGATCACAACGACCTCGACCACCTCGACCGCCTGCTCCAGGCCGACGCCGACAAGCCCGGCGGTCGCATCATCGTGTCCGACGGAGTCTTCTCCATGAGCGGGCACATCGTCGACCTTCCCGGCCTGGTGGAGCTCAAGCGGCGCTACGATGCCCGCCTGATCATCGACGACGCCCATGCCACCGGCGTGCTCGGCGAGAACGGTCGCGGTACCGGCGAGCACTTCGGCCTCGAGGCCGAGGTCGACGTCATCGTCGGCACCTTCTCGAAATCGTTCGCCAGCGTGGGCGGATTCATGGGGGCCGACCGCAAGGTGGTGCAGTTCGTCAAGCACCATGCCCGGCCGTTCATCTTCACCGCCGCGCTGCCGGCCATGCAGATGGCCGCGGCACTGACCGCCCTCGACATCATGGAGAGCGAGAGCGAGCACCGCCACCGGCTGTGGCAGAACGTGGCGCGCTTCCGTGGGGGCATGCAGGCCCTGGGGTTCGACACGCTCGGGTCGGAGACCCCCATCGTCCCGGTGCTGGTCGGCGAGGACGATCGTGCGCTGGCGTTCTGGAAGGGCCTGTGGGATGAAGGCGTGTTCACGACGCCGGCACTGCCGCCGGGCGTGCCGCCCGGACACTCCATCATCCGGACCAGCGTCAACGCCAACCATACCGACGAGCAGCTCGACCGCCTCCTGTCGGCGTTCGAGACCGTCGGCAAGCACCTTGGTGTAATCTGACAGCCGAAACCGAGGTGATGGGACATGGTCGAGACTCTCAAGGTCGCGACGAACCGCGACTTGCGACGGTTCGTTGATTACGTCTACCGCAAGTACCGCGGCGATCCCACGTTCGTCCCGCCGCTGCGCATGGGAGAGTTCGACAAGCTGAACCCCAAGAAGAACCCCTTCTTCGAGCACGGCCGCATGACCCTGTACCTCGCGGAGCGTGACGGCGACACGGTCGGCCGCATCGCCTTCATCGACAACGACGCGCACAACGAGCAGTTCGGCGAGAACCTGGCGTTCTTCGGGTTCTTCGAGGCGGAGGACGAGGAGGTGGCGGCGGCGCTGTACCGCGCCGTCGAGGACGAGGCCCGCGCCACCGGCCGCGAGGTGCTGCGCGGCCCGGTCAACCCCACGATGGACGACGGCGCCGGGTTCCAGCTGGACGCCTTCGACACCCGTCCGTTCATCATGATGCCCCAGAACCCCCCGAGCTATCCGGGCATGGCGGAGCAGAACGGCTACGCCAAGATCAAGGATCTCTATGCCTGGCGCATCGACATCCGGAACGGGGCGACCGAGCGGCTCGAGCGCCTGGCGGACCGGGTGCGCAAGCGCTACGACGTCACCGTGCGACCCGCGGACATGAAGCAGTTCAAGCGCGAGATCGGGCTGCTGAAGAAGCTCTACACCGAGGCGTGGGAGGAGAACTGGGGTCAGGTGCGGGGCACCGACGCCGAGTTCGACTACCTCGCCAACGACCTGAAGCTCATCATCGAGCCGCAGCTGGCGCTGTTCCTGGAGTACAAGGGCGACACCGTCGGCCTCTCCATCACCATCCCCGACCTCAATCAGGTGCTCGCCCGCTTCAACGGGCGGCTCTTGCCGTTCGGGCTCGTTCCCCTGCTCAACCGCAAGAAGATCATCGACCAGGGGCGGCTGGCGATCCTCGGGGTAGTGCAGGAGCACCGCCACAAGGGCTTCGACGTGCTGCTGATCGCCGAGTCGGCGCGGCGCGGCCGCGAGCTGGGTTGGACCGGCGGCGAGTGCAGCTGGGTCCTCGAGGACAACGACGCCATGAACCGGGGTATCGAGGCCGCAGGCGGCGAGCTCTACAAGACCTACCGCATGTACCAGAAGGCGCTATGAACCCGCTGCGTTCGGTCGGCGTCGCATTCGCCGATCTGGCGCAGCTCTTCGACCGCAAGCACGCCCGCCTCTGGTTCCTCCTCACGGCCGCCCTGCTGCTGCAGGCCGGCTTCTGGTACCTGGGAAGCCCCGGGCCGGCGCTCCTCGCCTTCCAGCCGCGAGACCTGCCGTCGGCCATCGTCATCATCGCCTGGTCGCTGGTGTTGCTGCTGGCGGTGCCGGCGCTGCTGAGCGCCCTGCTGGGAGTCGACCTGCGCCACCTCGGCCTGCGGCTCGGCGACTGGCGCTACGGCCTCGGGGCGGCCATCGCCGGCGTTGTCATCGCTGTGCCCTTGATGTACGCGGGCAGCTTCGACGCGGGCCTGCAGGCCACCTACCCCTGGGCCGGGGCCTGGGTGGGCAGCAACATCGGCACCGTCGTCGCCTGGGTGCTGCTCTACGGCCTGTACTACGTGGCGTTCGAATTCTTCTATCGGGGCTTCCTGCAGCGGGTGGTGGCCGACGCCTGGGGCGCTCCTCAGGGCATCTGGGTACAGACGCTGGCGGCGACGCTGATCCACCTGGGAAAGCCGTTGACCGAAGTGATTGCCGCCCTGCCGGCCAGCCTGCTGTTCGGCGTCATCGCCCTGCGCAGCCGCTCGGTGCTCTACTCCACCATCATCCACCTGGCCATCGGCATGTCGATCGACCTGTTCGTCCTCGCCCATCAGGGCCTGCTGTTCCCCCACTAGCCGGCCTGCAGTGCCGCCCCGCACCGCCGCGCGCCGGCCGGCGGGCGACCCCGCTGCGGCCGCGCAGCGCCCCTTCCTGGTAGGCTTGGTCAGCGACGGGAGTCATGAAGGTTCTGGTCACTGGCGCCCACGGCTTCCTCGGAAGCCACATCAGCGAGACCCTGTTGGCCGGCGGCCACCGGGTCCGGGCCCTCGTTTCGCCCTGGGGAGACATCGGCAACCTGCACGCCGCGATGGGCAAACCCGAGCTGGAGCTGCAGCGCGCCGACCTGAGCCAGGAGGGCGCGGTATCCGGCCTCTGCGACCAGGTCGACGCCGTCGTCCACGCCGCCGCCAGGGTGGCCGATTGGGGGCCCTGGGACGCCTTCTACCGCACCAACGTGGAGGGCACCCGGCACCTGCTCGCCGAGGCGGCCGCCGGCGGCGTCCGGCGCTTCGTGCTCATCTCCAGCGTCGCGGTGCATCGCTACAGCGGCTTCCGCCAGGCGGACCCGCGCACCCAGCCGCGCGACAACGTGCGTGACGCCTACGCCTACTCGAAGATCCTGGCCGAGGATCTGGTGTTCGACGCCGTCGGCATCGAAGGCGTGGTGGTGCGCCCCGGCCTGTGGCCGTTCGGGCCGCGTGACACGAACTTCCGCCGCGTGGCCAGGGCGCTGGAGCAGGGGCTGTTCCCCATGGTGGGGAGTGGCGAGAGCGTCATCAACACCGCCTACGCCGAGAACCTCGCCGCCGGCGTGCGGCTCGCCATCGAACGCCCCGAAGCGGCGGGACGCGTCTACCTCATCGCCGACGAGGGCATGCCGACCTGGCGCGAGCTGCTCACCGAGCTGGCGCGCCTGCTGGGGGAGCCCCCGCCGCGGCTTCGCCTGCCGAGGACGCCGACGCGGGCCCTGGCATCGGGAGTGGAAGCCACCTGGGGCGCGCTCTTCCCCCGCAACGAGCCGCCCATGACCCGTTACCGTGCCGGTCTCATGGCACGCGACGTGCACTTCAGCATCCGGCACGCCGTGGAAGAGCTGGGGTACCGGCCCGCCGTGAGCTGGCAGGAGGGCCTGCGCCGCACCGTAGGCGCCTTTGCGCCCATCTGAGCGAGCTCCGCCGCCCCCGGGCGAGCCGGAGTCGGAACAGGAATGCAGTGTGTCTCGTCCTGGGAACATCTTCTTCGCCACCATCGCCGCCGGCGGTGGTCACGTCGCGACCGCTCGCGCCATGGCCGAGAGCGTCGAGGAGCTGAGCGGCGGCCAGGTGCATGCCCGCGTCAGCGACGTCATGGCGGAGTTCGGGCCGCAGCGCCTGGACGCACGCCACAAGCGCGGGTGGCGCCTGATGCTGCGCTACCCGCTGCTGGTGCGCTCCGCCCAGCGCCTCATCGACGCCGCCCCGGCCATCACCGCCAGCACCCAGCGAGTCATGCTGGACGGCTTCGCGCGCCGGCTGGCGACGGTGTTGGGCGAGCTCGCGCCGGACCTGGTGGTGGGAAACCACGGTTGGCTGGCCACCGCGCTCACCCTGGCGCAGCGGCGCCATGGGCTGCAGATGCCGGTCCTCACCTACGTCACCGAGCCGCTCGACGCCAACGCGCTGTGGGCGGAGCCGCGGGCCGAGCGCGTGCTGGTGGCCTCGGCCGGCGCCCGCAACGACCTGGTGCGCCTGGGCGTGCCCGCCACGGTCGTCGACGTAGTGGGCTACCCGGTGCAGCGGCGCTTCCGGCGGGCGCCGACCCGGCAGCAGGCGCGCCAGGAGCTGGGTCTGGAGGACCGCTTCACCTGCCTGGTGAGCCTCGGTGCCGAGGGCCTGGCGGGCCGCCCCGCCCAGGTGGCGCGCTCGCTGGCGGCGGACGGCGCGCAGGTCGTGGTCATCACGGGCCGGAACAGGGAGCTCGCCGACACCCTCCGCAGCATGACGGACAGCCCGCCCCACCTGCTCGTCCGCGAGTACGTCGAGGACATGGAGCGCTACGTTGCGGCTGCCGACGTGGTGGTCGGCAAGGCCGGGCCCGCCAGCGTGATGGAGACGTTGGCGGTCGGCCGACCGCTGATCCTCACGGCCTATGCCGGCATCAACGAACGCCGGGTGGCCGAGTTCGTGGAAGGTCACGCGCTGGGAACGCTGGTGCGGCGTCCCGAGGAGCTGGCGGCGGCCGTGCGCCGCCTGCAGGACGCCCCGGAGACGCGCCACGCCACCGAGGAGCGGTTCGACGCGCTCGGCTTCGACCGCATGAGCGACGGCATCGGCCACTACCTGCTGCACTACGCCGCCAGCGGCCGGCCGCCGGCGGAGCCCGACGTGGTGGCACTGACGTGAGCTCGGCCGGCACCTGCGAGGGCGCCATGAGCCCGGCCGGCGGGCTTCGCCACGCGGGAGATGCCGGCAGGTGAAGACCGTCTGGCGGTCGCTGCTGGTGTCGCTGCTCTTCAGCGCCGCGGGCCTGACGTGGGTGGTGCTCCGCGTCGGCTCCGTCTCCGACCTGCTGGCGGTGCGGCACATGCCGGCAGCGGCCGTGCTGGCAGCCGTGGCCGCCCTGGGCGTGACCTTCGTGTTCGCGGGCCTGCGGCTGCAGCTGCTGTGCCGCCGGCTGGGCTTCGACCTCAAGCTCCACCATGCCATCCGCGCCCACGTGCTGGGCATGTTCAGCGCCACGGTGACGCCGGGCGGCAGCGGGAACATGCCGGCGATCGCGCTGACGCTCCAACACCACGGTCAGCGGAGCGGCCGCGCCTGGGCCGTGGGGGTGGCGGTCTTCGGCGCCGATGCCTTGTTCCACAGCTGGACCACGCCCATCGCCCTGGCGATCCTCTACCGGGACCGGCTGTACCCGCGGACACCGCTGTGGCTGGGCGTCGGCCTCGCCGCGCTGGTGATCGCCGGCGCCGTCGCCTACATCGTGCAGTTCCGCCTGGCGTGGCTCGAGCCCCTGGCCCGCTTCGTCCTCCGCGGCCCGCTCATCCGTTGGCGCCGCCAGGGCCTGCGCTTCATCGACGTCATGCTGGAGGCCAACCGCCTGTTCGCCAGCGCGCCGGTGAGCTTCTACCTGAGGGTCCAGCTCTACAGCCTGGTCGCGGGCGTCAGCTTCTACTCCATCCTCTACTGGCTGGCCAGGGGACTGTCTCTCAACGTCACGCTGTGGGGCATCGCCGCGGCGCTGACCATCATCAACGTGATCGCCACCTTTGTCCCCACGCCGGGCGGCAGTGGCGTCTTCGAGCTCGGCATCTCCTACCTGCTGGTCGCTCGGGGCGGCGCCGCCACGGTGCCGGCGGTGGTGCTGGTGTGGCGGGTGATCACCTACTACTCGATCTTCCTGATCGGCCCGATGCTGGGCGGCTACCTGCTGGCCCGCCGGACCATCGCCCCGGCGGACGTGGGCCCGCCCGGCAGCAGCAGCGGCAGCGGCAGCGGTAGCGGCGGCGGTCCCGGCGCCTGACCCGCGCAGCCCGGGGCCCCCTCACGCACGCCATTCGGTCCGGGGCCGGCCGCCGACGGGGGTCGGCGGACCTGTACACTGAGGCTCGTGACGGCGCTGCGCCGATTGGCCCTCAGGAACCTACTCCGCCACCGCTGGCGGAGCCTCGCCACGGTCCTCGGCGTGGGCATCGGCATCGGGGCCGTGCTCACCACGCTGTCCGTCGGGGCCAACGTCGAGGCGAACGTCCAGAGCGGGCTGCAAGCCGCCGCAGGCAAGGCGGACCTGCTCGTCACGCCCGGCGCCACCGGCCGGGCCGTGTTCGAGGACGGGCCGGCGCTGGCCGTGGTGCGAGCCACCAGCGGCGTGGACGCCGCCTACCCCGTGCTCAACACCCGTGCGGAGCCGGTGCGCAGCATCCGGACGTTCCAGAAGTCGATCATCCCCGGCGTCGACACCGGCTTCCAGCTGAGCGGCCGTGACACCGCCGTCCCCGCCGACCTGCCCGCCAAGCTCGCCAGCGGCTCGCTCCCCGCCGCAGGCTCCCGCGGGGTCGCCATCGCGCAGGGCTTCGCCGGCGAGCGCGGCATCCACGTGGGCGACACCGTCAAGTTCGCCACCAGCTTCGGCGACGTGCCGCTGACCGTCACGGGGCTGCTCGACGACCGCTACGGCATCGCCAGCACCAACGGCGGCCGCGTCGGCATCACCGATATCCAGGACCTGCGCCAGATCCTCCACCTGCCGGGCCGCGCCTCCCATATCGAGGTGCTGGTGGACGACTCGGTCCCCGTCGAGGACGTTCGCAGCCGCCTGCAGGCGCGCCTGGCGCGCCTGGACCGGTCGCTCACGGTGACCTACCCGGCGGTATCCGGCAACTTCGCCTCGGGCATCGTCGACACGCTGCAATCGGGCCTGTCGGTGCTGGCGGTGACGCTGCTGGCGCTCGGCGGCTTCATGGCCTACAACACCTTCATGGCGTCGGTGGTGGAGCGCACGCGCGAGTACGCGCTACTGCGCACCATCTGCATGACGCGCCGCGACGTGCAGCGGCTGGCACTCTACGAGTCCGCCGCGCTCAGCCTGGCAGGGGTGGTGGTGGGGCTGACGCTCGGGCTGGGCCTGGCCTACGCCATCACCCGCCTCAACGCCGTCAGCCTGGGCTTCGACTTCCGCACGCTGGTCATCCCCGTGCGCAGCGTGGTGGTCGCTTCGGCGGTGGGGGTCGGCGTGTCGCTGGCGGCCGGCGTGCTGCCGGCCCGCAACGCCTCGCGTACGCCGCCATTGGCTGCCAGCAGCGGCGTCGACGAGCTCACTCGGCCCCGCTTCGTCGCCGGCGGCTGGGCCCTGCTGGCACTCGGCGCGGGCCTCAGCCTGCTGCCCTGGCAGGGCTACCTGGCGCTGGCCGCAGCCGGCTTGGCGATGGCCCTGTTCTTCCTCGGGGTGGCGCTGGCCACGCCGGGCCTGCTGCGGCCGGCGCTCTTCGTCCTCACCCCGTCACTGATCCGGCTGTTCGGTGCGGCGGGCCGCCTGGGCAGCAACTTCACGCTGCGCAACGCCGCCAGGAACGGGGTCGCGATCGGCACGGTGGCGGTCGGCGTGGGGCTGATCATCGGGGTGGGGTCGATGGTCGGGGGCATCAACCAGGCCATCGCGTCGTGGGTGAACACCACCGTGGTCGGCGACCTGTTCGTCACCTCGCCGGTCAGCTTCCCCAGCAACTTCGAGAAGGTAGCCGAGAAGCTGCCCGGGGTGATGGTGGCCAGCGGCGTAGGCATCCGGGTGGTGCGCTTCGAACCGAAGGGGGGCGGGCACGGGCGCTCCATCGCCATGATCCTCGTCGATCCGCAGCGCTTCGATCCGAACGGCGGCTTCGGGCGTTTCCAGTACATCCAGGGCCAGGGCAACAACCGCGAGGGCTACCAGGCGCTCCAACGCGGCGGCGAGGTGCTGGTGGCGAACACCATGCGCGACAAATACGGCGTCCAGAAAGGCGACACCATCCGTCTGCGAACCACGAACGGCTTCCGGGACTTCCCGGTGGCGGGGGTGGTGGTGGACTTCACCGGCGGCGGCGAGACGGTCGTCGGCAGCATCCACGACATGGGGCTGTTCGGGGGCGGCTCGCCCGACCTCTACGTCATCGCCGACAAGCCGGGCAGCGATCCCAAGCGTGTGCGCCAGGAGCTGCTCACCACCTTCCCGAACCTGCACCTGGACGTGACGCTCAACGCCGACTACCGGCGCTACATCCTGCAGCTCACGCAGCGCACCTTCGTCACCACCAACACCCTGCTGCTGATCGCGGTGCTGGTGGCCGCCCTCGGCGTCGCTAACGCGCTGGGCATGAATCTGGTGAGCCGCGCTCACGAGATCGCGGTGCTACGCACCGTGGGCATGAGCCGCGGCGGGGTGCGGCGTCTCATCGCCGCAGAGGGTATGGTGGTGACTTTGGTGGGCGCCCTGCTCGGCATCGCCTTCGGCCTGCTCCTCGCGCGCGTGATCGTCGCCGGGGGCAGCGCGCTCACCGGCTTCCTCCTGAGACCGGTGGTCAACTGGCCGTTGGTCGCGCTGGCGCTGGTGGCGTCACCCCTGGTGGGATTCCTGGCGTCGCTGTTCCCTGCGAGGCGGGCCGCCCAGCTCTCCCCCACCAGGGCCCTGGGCTACATGGAGTGATGATGACGACGAGGAACGATGCCGTTGTCCTGAGAGCGACCGGGCTGAGCAAGAGCTACCGCCTCGGCGACCTCACCATCCTCGCGCTCCACGACGTCGACCTGAACGTTCGGGCCGGCGAGTTCGTGGCCGTGATGGGGCCCAGCGGCAGCGGCAAGAGCACGCTGCTGCACCTGCTGGGGCTGCTCGACACGCCCGACAGCGGTGCCGTGGAGGTGGCCGGCGAACGCACCGGCGACCTCGACGACGACGCCCTCACGGCGCTCAGGCGCACGAAGCTGGGCTTCCTGTTCCAGAGCTTCGAGCTCATCCCCAATCTCACGGCGCGCGAGAACGTGCTGCTGCCCGCGGAGATCGCCGGCGACGCGGCCGCCGCGGCCGAACGCCTGAAGCAGCTCGCCGACGACCTCGGCATCTCCGATCGCCTGGGCCACCGGCCGCGCCAGCTCTCGGGCGGCCAGCGGCAACGCGTCGCCTTGGCCCGGGCGCTCATCAACGAGCCGCTGGTGGTGCTGGCCGACGAGCCCACCGGCAACCTCGACACCCACACCGGCACGGAGGTGCTCGAGCTGCTGCGCCGCGGCGTCGACCGCCTCGGCTGGACCGTGGTGATCGTCACCCACGACCCCAACGCGGCCATGCATGCCGATCGGATCGTGTTCCTGCGTGACGGAGGCGTCTCGGGCGAGACGTCGACCGGCGAGGGCGACGCCCGCCAGGCCATCGAGCACTTCGTGGGGGTGTGAGACACGCCGTGAGGTCGGTTGAGCCCTGATGCTGCGACGGATCGCCCGCCTGACCGCGCACTACCCTCGCTTCGTGCTGGCGGGGTGGCTGCTGATCGCCGCGCTGTCACTACCCTTCGCCTCGCGCGTCGGCGCGGTGCTGACGGCCCAGCCCGGCGCGGTCCCGCACAGCGTGGCCACCCAGGTGCGGCAGGTGCTGCGCACCCAGTTCGCCCTGCCCGACGACTACAACCTGGTGCTGGTCGCCCACGGGATCGGCACGCGCGTGGGCCAGCCGGCATTCGACAACGCCTTCGCCAGCGTGATGGCGCGCATCGATGCCGTCCCCGGCGTCACCGCGGTCCGCGACCACCGCAGCGTGACGGGCCTCAACCTGGTCTCCCCCGACAACGGCTACACCGTCGCGCTGGTGACCCTGGCAGCCAAGAACCTGGGCGCCGCCAAGGTCATCACCAACCACGTCAGAGCCGCCCTGGCCGGCCAGCCTTCGCTGCGCTTCACGCTGGCGGGGGGGCCGGCGACGGTTCAGGAGCTCGAGCGCGTGAGCGTGGCCGACGCCCACCGAGCGGAGATCTTCGGGCTGCCTATCTCGCTGTTCATCCTCGCCATCGCCTTCGGAGCCATCATCGCCTCGGCCCTGCCGCTGCTGGTGGCGTTGGCATCGATCACCGTCTCCCTCGCCACCCTCTACGGCCTCGGCCAGCTGGTCGAGTTCGCCGTCTTCACCCAGACGGTCGTCACCATGCTGGGGCTGGCGACGGGCATCGACTACGCCCTGTTGATGGTGAACCGCTTCCGCGAGGAGCTGCGGCACACCTTCGACCCGCGCGAGGCCGCGGAGCGCACCGCGCTCACCGCAGGCAAGGCCGTCGCCTTCAGCGGGCTCACCGTGGTGCTTGCGCTCACCGGCCTGCTGGTGCCGCCGCTCGCCTTCATCCGCTCGATCGGCGTGGGCACCATCCTGGTGCTCCTCGTCAGCGTCTCGGTGTCGGTGACGGCGTTGCCGGCGACGCTGGCACTGCTGGGGCACCGCGTCAACTGGCTCAAGGTGACGCGCCGCGAGCCCGGCCTGCGCAGCCGCAGCTTCTGGCGCGGGCGCGCCAACGAGATCATGCGCCGCCCGGCGGTCTGGACGGTCATGGGGGTGACGGTGTTGCTGGCGGCCGGCCTGCCCGCGCTGTGGATGCAGGTGGCCGACCCGGGACCTCGCGGCCTGTCGAAATCGACGCAGGCCAACCGTACCGTGACCTCGCTGCAGAAGCTGGGGTTGGAGGGCCTGCTGAGCTCCTTCGACGTGCTGGTGGACTTCGGGCCGCAGGGCTTCTACCACCCCGCCAACGTGCGCAAGATCTCGACGCTCGATCACGACCTCACGGCGCTCTCCCGGGTCGAGGCGATCACCAGTCCGATGGCGGTGAGCAGCGTGCCCCGGCTGTTCCTGTACCAGTACTACGCCTCGCCCCAGATCGCCATGAACAGCGAGATCGCCCCGCTGGCTCGAGCCACCATCAGCCGGCAGGGACGCTACGCGTTGGTGCGGGTGTTCCCCAAGGGAACCCTCACGCCGGCGCAGGGCAGCCGTCTGTTCCAGGCCATCCGCGAGCGCACCCGGGCCCTCGGCCTGCGCGCCAAGATCGGCGGCGGCTACGTCCAGGAAGCGGAGTGGGCGACCGTGCTGTACCGGAGCTTCCCCTGGTCCGTGGCGCTCGTCTACCTCGCCACAATCCTGGTGCTGGGCCTGGCCTTCCATTCCCTGCTCATCCCCATCAAGGCGATCATCATGAACACCCTGACGGTGGGCGCGGCCTACGGCATCATCACCCTGGTCTTCCAGATGGGTGCGCTGGTGACGCTGTTCGGGGGCGGCCCGGTGCTCGGCTACATCGACTCCAGCGCGCCGCTGTTCATCTTCGCGATCGTCTTCGGCCTGAGCATGGACTACGAGGTGTTCCTGGTAGCCCGCATCCAGGAGCAGCACGAGCGCGGCGCCAGCGACCGGGAGGCGGTGGCGTCGGCGCTGTCGGCGACGGGTGGCGTGATCACCAGCGCCGCCGCCGTGATGATCACCGTCTTCGCGTTGTTCCTGCTGAGCCACGTGGTGCTGGTTCGCACCCTGGGGCTGGGGCTGAGCGCCGCCGTGCTGCTGGACGCCACGCTGGTTCGCATGGCCCTCGTGCCTGCCGTGATGACCATGGCCGGCCGGTGGAACTGGTGGATGCCCGGGCCGCTGGCCCGCATCGCCAGACGCACCAAGCTGAACGCCGACTGAGCGCGACCCGGCGGGGCCGGGCGCGCCGGCCTCAGTGCACGCTGCCGCTCAACAGCGACGCCGCAGCCAAGGGGTGGCTGCCGATGCCGGGCGCCTGCAGCGACAGGGGCCCGCGGACCACGAAGGTGATGTCGCCCGCACCGCTGCCGAGCGCCTGGAGCTGGGCGGCGAGAGCCGGGCCCAGCGCCAGCGGGTTGAACTCGAAGCGCAGCGTCACCAGCACGGTCGTGCCCGCAGGCGCCGCGATGCGGTCGAGCCGGGCGCTGCCGACGGTGCGGCCCTGCAGCTGCAAGTCGAGGCGAGGCGTCTGAACCAGGTAGCCGAGGCGACCCGGGTTGTGGAGGCTCGCCGGGACCTCGATGGTGGCGTGGGTCAACGACGCGATGGTGAGCTTGGCGCCGGACGCGGCGATGGCCACGTCCGGCACGCGCCAACGCAGGTCGGCCGAGACGCTGCCCCTCGCAGCCGTGACGCGCGGCAGGCTGATGGTGCTGCCGAAGGCGTTCACGGCCACCACGGCGTCGAGCCGGTAGCGCGCGGTCCCGCCCGTCACCAGCCTCGCGATGGAGCCCAGCAGCCTCGGCGCCGCGGCAAGCGGTACCTGCAGCCGCAGCGTGAGGTCGCCGGTGCCGTGGGCGGGCAGGTGCACGCCGCTGCGGAACGTGGCGCTGGCAGCGTGATCGCCATCCAGGTAGAGGTCGGTGTCGAGCGTCTCGAGGCTCAAGCCGTAGGGATTCGGGTTGGTCGCGCGCAGGTGCACGTCGAAGAGCGCGGCTCCCTGGCCCACGCCCGGCGGGTCGACATACTGGAACCCGGTGCCGTTCGCCACCACGGTGAACGTGGGGGCCAACACCGCCGGCGTGGCGCCGGGCGCGCACGCCGTGATCGCGCCGGTCAGCGCGAGGACGAGCGCGAGGATCGTCAGGAGCCGGCGCGGGCGCAGTGCTGAACGTGTGGGCCGAGGCGTGGTTCGAGGTGTCGTTCGACGCATGGGCCACCTCCGGGCGCCGACGGGACGCTTCTTGCGGCGAGACCGTCACTGCAGCGTAATGCGCGGGTTGAACGCCGCGTATAAGATATCCGCCACCAGGTTGGCGAGCGCGAAGCCGAGCACGGCCACGAGCGCCACCGCCTGGATGAGGGGCACGTCGCGGCGTGCGATGGCGAAGGTGAGCAGCCTGCCGAGGCCGGGGTAGTTGAAGACGTTCTCGACCACGATCAGGCCGCTTATCAGCCAACCGAAGCTGATGGCGACCACGGTGATGGTCGGCAGCAGCGCGTTGCGAAGCACGTGCGCCACCACCACCCTGCGCCAGCGGACCCCCTTCAGGACGGCGGTGCGCACGTAGGGCCGGCGCAGCTCCACCAGCATGCTGGCGCGCGTCAGCCGGGCCACGTAGGCGAGCAGCACCAGGGTGGCGGTGAGCGCCGGCAGCACCAGGTACGGGAGCGCCCGGAACAAGCTCGTCCCTGGCGCGATGGAGGAGCTGGCCGGCAGCCACCCGAGGGTGAAGCTGAACAGCTGGATCAGCACCAGCCCGGTGATGAACTCGGGTAGGCCGACCACGGACAGGCTGGCCAGGCTGATGAGGGTGTCGATCCAGCTCTCCTCGTAGAGCGCCGCCACCACGCCCAGCGTGACCGCCGTGGGCACGGCGACGGCCAGGGTGATGCCGGCGAGCTGCAGGGAGTTGCCCAGCCGCTGCAGCACCAGCGCGCGCACGCTCTGGCCGGTGCTGAACGAGGTGCCCCAGTCGCCCCGCAGGAAGTCTCCGAGCCAGTGCAGGTACTGCAGTGGCAAGGGCCGGTCGAGGCCGAGCTGGGCGCGCAGCTGCGCAAGCGCCTGCTGGCTGGCCTCGCGGCCCAGCAGGACGCGCGCCACGTCACCGGGAAGCGCCTGCGTGATCAGGAAGATCAGCAGCGAGGTGAACAGCATCGTGACCAGCAGGAAGCCGAGCCGCCGCAGCAGGAACCTAGCCACCGTCGACGTCCCCTCCGCGGCCAGGGAACGGGATCGCCGGCGCCTGCGAGGCGCGGAGCTCCTCGAGCGGGATGTGGCAGTACACCCCGTGACCCTCGTCGGCCTCCCGCCACGGCGGCGCCTGCGACACGCAGATGTCGCCGAGGAAGCGCGGGCAGCGGGTATGGAAGGGGCAGCCCCCGGGGACGTCCACGGGGCTCGGCACCTCGCCCTCGAGGCGCACGTGGGCGCGCACCGCGCCCGGCTCGAGCAGCGGGATGGCCGACAGCAGCGCCTCGGTGTACGGATGGTACGGCGGCGTCAGCACGCGCTCGGCAGGGCCGGCCTCCATCACGTGTCCGAGGTAGACCACCGTCACGTAGTCGGCCAGGAAGCTCACCACCGCCAGGTCGTGGCTGATGAACAGGTAGCCGCTGCCGCGCTCCTGCTGCAGCTGCCCGATGAGGTTGAGGATGGCGGCCTGCACCGACACGTCGAGGCCCGATACCGACTCGTCGAACACCAGCACCTCGGGCTCGGCGGCGAAGGCGCGGGCGATGGCGACCCGCTGCTTCTCCCCTCCGGAGAGCTCCGCGGGCCGGCGGGAGGCGTAGGCCGGCGTCAGCTGCACGTCGCGCAGGAGCTGCGCCACGCGGGCATCGGCGTGGGCGTGATCGAGCCCGCCCAGCCGGCGGAAGGGGCGCCTGAGCGCCGCGCCCACCGTGCGGTAGGGGTTCAGGGCCTCGTCCGAGCTCTGGAACACCATCTGCAACCGCCGGATGGCCTCGGGCGCGCGGCGGGCGAGATCGGGCGCCAGCGGCATTCCCGCCAGGGTGATGGCACCGCCGGAGGCCGGATCGAGACCGAGGATCGCCCGTGCGGCGGTGCTCTTGCCGCTGCCGCTCTCGCCCACCAGCCCCAGGGTGTGGCCCTGCCGCACCGTCAGGCTGACGTCCTCGACGGCGCGCACGGCGCGCTGCGGGGTCCGCCGCAGCAGCTCGACCAGCGAACGCCGCAGGGGGAAGCGCTTGCGCAGATTCGCTACGTCGAGCGCGACCGGCACCTCCCGCGCCGCGTCCGTCGCCCGCGCCGGCGGAGCCGGCTGGTGAGGGTCCACCTCGCCCGCCGCGATCTCGCCGCTGCGAAGGCAGCGGGCCCAGCCGTCACCGCTGGGCTCGAGCGCAGGCCGGGCCTGCGAGCAGGCACCCACCGCGATGGGGCAGCGCGGCTCGAAGACGCAGCCGGGCGGCAGCGATGACGGCGCCGGGATCCTGCCGGGGATGGGTCGCAGCGCCACCGAACGCCGCGTGGTGCCGAGGCGCGGCACGCTGTCGAACAGGCCTTGCGTGTAAGGGTGCCGCGGCTGCCGGTAGAGCTGCGCCGTGGGCGCGTCCTCGACCAGCTCTCCGGCGTAGAGCACCGCCACCCTGTCGCACAGCTCGGCCACCACCCCGAGACTGTGGGAGACGTACAGCACGGCGGTGTCGCGCTCGGCCACCAGCTCGCGCACCAGGTCGAGGATGGTGGCCTCGGTGGTGACGTCGAGGTTGGTGGTGGGCTCGTCCAGGACCAGCAGCGACGGCTCCCCGGCCAGCGCCATGGCGATGAGGACGCGCTGCTGCATGCCACCGGACAGCTGGTGCGGGTACGCCGACGCGACCCGCTCGGGGTCGGCCATCCCGACCGCCTCGAGCATCGCCAGGGCCTTCCGGCGCACCTCGCTGCCGGCCCTCGCCGGCAGGCCCCCCGGATCGAGCACCTCCTCGACCTGGCGCCCCACGCGATGCGCCGGGTTCAGCGACGGCAGCGGGTCCTGCGGCACCATCGCCACCTGCCGGTAGAACTCGCTGCGAAGCCGCTGCGGCGGCCACAGCGAGAGGTCCTCGCCGCGGAAGCGGATGGTCCCCTCCACCACCCGGCCGCTCGGCGGCAGGACCCGCAGCAGCGCCTGCGCGAGGGTGCTCTTGCCGCTGCCACTCTCACCCACCAGGCCGTAGGTGACGCCGGCGCCGATGCCCAGGTCGACGCCTCGGACCGCCCGCGACCAGCGCCGGCCCTGGCGGTAGGCGACGCTCACGTTCTCGAAGGCGACGAGTGGCGCGCCCATGCCCTGGCCCCCTGTCACGGCCCCTCCCCTACCTGCAGCACGTTCTTGAGCCCGTCGGCCAGGAGGTTCACCCCGACCACCAGGAGCGAGATGCCCAGGGCCGGGAAGGCGAGCGTCCAGGGCGTCAGGTAGACGAAGTCACGCGCCTCGCTCACCATCAGACCCCAATCGGGGTTGGGGGGCTGCACCCCGACGCCCAGGAAGCCCAGCGAGGCGACCAGGAAGATGGCGTAGGAGAAGCGCAACGCCGACTCGACGGCCAGTGCCGGGAGCACGCTGGGAAGGACCTCGCGGCCCAGGATGTATGCCAGGCTCTCGCCCTGCATCCTCGCGGCCAGCACGTACTCCTTGGTCTTGGTGTCGAGCACCACGCTGCGCACCACCCGCGCCACGATGGGGGTGTAGGCAACCGCGATGACGGCCAGCACGCTGGTTCGCGACGGCCCCAGCGAGCCCAGCAGCAGCAGCGCCAGCAACAGCGCGGGCACCGCCAGCAGGCTGTCGAAGAAGCGGTAGCTCACCTCCTCGACCCAGCCGCCGCGGTACGTCGCCAGCAGCCCCACCAGCGTCCCCAGCACGACCGCGATGAGGGTGCCGCTGCCGGCCAGCAGGAAGATGTCGCGATCGCCGGCGACGACGCGGCTGAAGACGTCACGGCCCAGATGGTCGGTGCCGAAGAGATGATGGATGCCGGGCGGCTGGCTGCGGTCGGCGAACAGCTGCTCGGTGGGTCCGTAGGGGCTGACGAGCGGCCCCACCAGCGCCAGCAGCACGAACACGGCCACCACGCTGGTGCCCAGCGCCGACGAGGGGCGCGCGTAGAGGCCGCGCAGGGCCGCCAGCCAGCGGCGCCGCCCGCGTGCCAGCCTGCTACCGATCACGGCCGGCGTTCAGGCGGCGCAGCGTGGGCGGCAGGGATGGCAGGCACATGGAGCGTCCGTCCACCATACCGGACCAGCGGCCCGGCCGCGCCCTCGGCAAGGGCGCGGCCGGGCGGGGCTGCCGGCGGTCGGGCCGGCGAGCGCGCTGCTCAGGGGGCGTGGACGGCGGCCAGATCGGTGCGGCCGGCGAACGCCTTGAGCTGGAAGCCGGTGAAGCCGTCGCGGATGGCTGCGAGCTGCGGGAAGAAGTAGGGGATGACGAGCGGGCCGCTGGCTGCCAGGATCTGCTGGATCTGGTGGTAGTCGTCGATGCGCTTCTGGCTGTCGAGGGTGTTCCCCGCGTCCTTGGCCAGCGCGTCGAAGGTCTTGTTGCAGTAGTGCGCCTCGTTCCACTTCGCGCCGCACTCGAGCATGACGTTCAGGTAGAACTGCGGGTACGGGCGCGACCCCCAGCCGGTGATGCCGAATGGCACCTCGAGCCACTTGTTGTCGCCGTAGTAGACGCTCTCGGGCACCACCTGCACCTTGATGTCGAACCCGGCCTCCGCGAGCTGCTGCTTGATCACCACCGCCATGTCGGGGCGGTCACCGGTGTTGGGCACGTACAGGTCGAGCTTGAGGCCGTTGGGGTAGCCTGCCTCCGCCAGCAGCTGCTTGGCCTTGGCCGGATCCCGCGCGGGCGGGGACACGCTGGGATCGAAGTACTTCTTGTACAGCGGCCCGATCGGGGTGTCGTTCCCCACCACGCCGAGACCCTGCGTCACCGACTCGGTGATCGCCTTGCGATCGATGCCCAGCTTGAGCGCTTGCACCACGCGCGGGTCGTTCCCGGGCTTCTCGTCGGTGCGCAGTCGCAGCACGTTGAAGCCGTTGGTGGGCACGTCCACCTGCGTGATGCCCTTGACGCCCGCCAGCGACTGGTAGAGCGAGCTGGGCAGCCGCATGGCGAGGTCGATCTGCCCACCTCGGAGCGCCGAGACCTCGGCCGCCTGGTCGCTGAAGAAGATGAACTCCAGCTTGGAGACTCCGGGCGTGCCCGGGATGAAGTAGTCGGGGTTGGCCTGCAACACCATGCGGTCGTCCGGGTTGTAGCTCTGCACCGTGAACGGGCCGCTGCCGTCGAAGGTGCTGCCGAACTCCTTGGTGCCATCCTTGACGATGACCGCGTGGTTGTCGGACAGGTCGTAGAGGAAGAAGGGGTTGGTGGCGCTCAGCTTGAAGGTGACCTGATGGTCGCCGCTGGCCTCCACCGAGGCGATGTCGGAGTAGAGATCGGCGGTGGGCAGCTTGAGGCTGGGGTCCCTGAGGCGGTCGAAGGTGTAGACCACGTCCTTGGCCGTCACCGGGCTGCCGTCGTGCCACTTGGCGCTCGGCGCAAGCTGGAAGGTGTAGCTGAGGCCGTCTTGCGACACCTTCCAGGAGGTCGCCAGGCGCGGCTGGATGTTGTTGTTGGCGTCCACGTCGACCAGGTAGTCGTAGACCGCGTTGAGCACAGCGATCTCGGCGTCGCTGGAGGCGTAGGCGGGGTCGAGCTTGGCGGGCGAGCCCATGCCTACCCGCAGCGTGCCGCTGGGGGCCGACTGCGCCAGCGCGCCGGAGACGAGCAGAGCCGCCGCCAGCGCCGCCAGCGGTGCGCGGAAGCGAGTCAGGCGGACGTTCCTGAGGATGTGCATGAACATGGTGACCTCCCAGGTCCTCGAAAGGTGCTGCCGAAGCAGCTACTCGGTGTGGACGACGGGTCGCGACTCACACGCGCGCGGCACGCCAATCGGCGTCGGGCAGGCGCTCGCCCGCCTCGATGCGCATCTCGAGGCGGTTCTCGGGCGGCGCCAACGGACAGTCCCACCGCGGGCTGTAGGCGCAGCTCGGGTGGTAGGCGTAGTTGAAGTCGAGCACCATTCGCCCATCCTCGGAGCCGAGGTCGGCGTGCTTGACGGTATCGATCAGGTAGCGGCCCCCGCCGTAGCTGCCTGCGCCCGCGGTGGCGTCGCGCAACGGCACGAACAGGCCGCCGCCGTACCCCAGCTGCCGGTAGAGGGCGAGCCGCGCGGGGCGCCGGCGCAGCTCGAAGTGGAGCCACCCCAGGCGAGCGAGCCGTAGCACGCCGTCGTCGCGCAAGGGGACCTCGAAGGGCTCGCCAGCGTCGGGCTCGGCCTCGGCCAGCACGCGCATGCCGGGGTCGAACGGGAAGTAGGGGACGCTGCCGCCGGCGTGCCGGTCTGCCGCTGCCAGCGGCGAGCGCGGGTGCGTGAAGAGGAGCGCGTCCCGCAGGCCGCGGAAGCGCCGCCACCGCTCCGCTGGCGCCAGCGCCGCATCGCGCGCTACGCGGTACATTGCCGCCACCCGCCGACGGTAGTCGAGGAGCTCGAGCTCGCCCTCGACGGCGTCTGCGGATGAAGCTGTCCGTGCGCTGTTGGTGGCGTCCAGGGGTGAGCCTCCCCGCGTCCCGGGACTGGGGCCGCGGCTCCCGAGGCGACAGCGGCCCGTACAATGCGGCTATGGGGCCCATCCTAACGGAACAGCGAGGGGCCGTCCGTATCCTCACCCTGAACCGCCCGGAGGCTCGCAACGCTCTCAGCCGCGCCATGCGCTCGGCGCTGGGGGCGGGGCTGCGCGAGGCCGCCGACGATCCCGGCACCGCTGCGTTGGTGCTGACGGGCGCGGGCGACGCGTTCTGCGCGGGGCTCGACCTGCGCGAGCTGGAGGCCAGCGCGGGGGCCGGCTCCGCGGCCAAACGTGCGGACTCGCGCGCCCTCGCCGACCTACTGCTGCAGCTCGCCACCCTGCCCAAGCCGGTGGTGGCGGCCGTCAACGGCCCTGCGGTGGCGGGCGGGGCGGGGCTGGTGGGCGCCTGCGACCTGGCCGTCATGGCCGAGAACGCCCGCATCGGCTACACGGAGGCCCGCATCGGCTTCGTGGCCGCGTTGGTGTCCGTGTTCCTGGTGCGTCAGGTGGGTGACAAGCACGCCCGCGACCTGCTCCTGAGCGCGCGCCTGGTCCCCGCCGACGAAGCGGCGGCCATGGGGCTGGTGAACGAGGTGAGTGCCGCCGGCGCGGCACTCGACACGGCGGTGGCGCGGGCCGAGCGGCTGGCCGCAAACGCACCGAGCTCGCTGGCCATGACCAAGGCGCTGCTCACCAGCGTGGCGTCCATGAGCGTGGAGGACGGGCTGCGGTACGCCGTCGAGGCGAACGCGCTGGCGCGCGAGACCGACGACCTGCGCGAGGGAGTGCGCGCCTTCCTCGAGAAGCGCCAGCCGCGGTGGCGCCGCTAGCGCCCGCGCGCTTGACCCGGGAGCCGAAGCCCCCTACGATGGTGTCGATGTGTAAGTTACACATGGCGGCGAGGCCGGGATGACACCGCCTCGGCCGCCACGGGTGCTGCTGCTCTGCGGAGGCAGGTCCGAAGAGCACGAGGTGTCGCTGGCGTCCGCCCGCTCGGTCCTGGAGGCGGTGGACGGCGCCCTCGACGTCACCCCGCTCATCATCGATCGCAGCGGCCGTCTGCTGTCGCCCGCGGCCACCAGGCGCGTGCTCGGCGCGCCGGCGGCCACCGCCGCGGGGGCCGAGGGCGGCGATGCCGCCCTGAGCCCGCCGGCCCCCGTCCCGGGGGAGAACCTGGCCTCCGCGTTCGCCCGGCTGCGCGATCAGGGGTTCGACGTGGTGTTCCCGCTGTTGCACGGCCCCTACGGCGAGGACGGCAGCGTCCAGGGCCTGCTCCGGTTGTCGGGGCTGCCCTTCGTCGGCTCGGATGTGCTGGGCAGCGCCGTGGCCATGGACAAGCTCATGATGAAGGCGGTGTTCGCCGCCCACGGGTTCGCCCAGGTCGGCTACGGCGGCGTCGGCCGCGCCGAGTGGCGGCGCGACCGCGCCGGCGTGATCGCACGGCTCTCGGAGCTGGCCTGGCCGCGGTTCGTGAAGCCGGCCAACCTCGGCTCGAGCATCGGCGTGCGCCGGGTGGAGACGCGCGGTGCGCTGGACGGCGCCATCGACGCCGCCTTCGCCTTCGACCGCCGCGTGATCGTGGAGGAAGGCGTGGAGGGCGCCCGCGAGCTGGAGGTGGCGGTGCTGGGCAACGATGCGCCCGTGGCCAGCCCGCCCGGCGAGATCCGCTTCGCCTCCGAGTTCTACGATTACGACACCAAGTACACCGACGGCCGCTCCGAGCTGCTGATCCCGGCACCCGTGCCGGCCGACACCGCAGAGCGGGCGCGCCGCCTCGCCCTGCGAGCCTTCGCTGTCCTGGACGCGGCCGGCCTGGCTCGCGTGGACTTCCTCTACCGCGAGGCCGACGGTGCGCTGTTCCTCAACGAGCTCAACACCATCCCGGGCTTCACGCGTCACAGCATGTACCCCAAGCTCGTCCAGGCGATGGGCATCGGCTACGGGGAGCTCATCGAGCGACTGGTGACGCTCGCCTGCGAGACGCGCTGAGGCGCCGGCAGCGGCGGCCGGCGCGGCCCTGACGCCGGCCTTGCTATAATCCGCGCAACGTCACCGGGAGGTACTTGCCGCCGCGCGCCCAACCGACAACCCCGCGTTTCTCAGCAGCGAGCCGACCGCCGGGCCGCCATCCGACGCCGGAGGCGCCACTGGCATTGCCACTCCACTCCTCAACGTCAACAGCGCCCGCGTGCTGATCCTCAACGCGAGCTTCGAGCCGCTGCACGTCTGCTCCGTGAAGCGAGCCGTGGGCCTGCTCATGCACGAGGTGGCGGAGCGCGTGGAGGACGGCGACAAGGTGCTCCGCTCGGTCGCTCACACCTTCCCGGTTCCGAGCGTGGTGCGCCTCAAGCGCTTCGTGAAGCGTCCCTTCCGGCACCGCGTGGCGTTCAACCGGCGCAACGTCTTCAAGCGCGACGAGCACACCTGCCAGTACTGCGGCGAGCGCAGCAACGACCTCACGCTCGACCACGTGGTGCCGCGCAGCCGTGGCGGCGCCACCAACTGGGACAACGTGGTGGCCTGCTGCAAGCGTTGCAACGCCCGCAAGCGCGACCGCACCCCAGTCGAGGCTGGCATGGCCCTGAGACGCCGCCCGTTCGCCCCGCGCTTCATCTTCTCCAGCGCCTACGGCGTGCTGCCGGACATCGACCCGATCTGGGAGAAGTACCTGCCCTGACGGGCGCTCAGATACGGCGCAGCGAGCGCTCGTCGCGGAACACGCGCGAGAGCACGGCGCTGATGACGCTGAGCACCAGGGCGCCCAGCACCGCCCCCCAGAAGCCGCTGACCGCGAGAGGTGTGAGCGCCGCCACCACGGCGATCGCGAGGGCGTTCACCAGCAGCAGGAACAGCCCGAAGGTCATCACCGTGAACGGCAGCGTCAGCAGCACCATCAGAGGCCGCACCACGGCGTTCACCAGCCCCAGCACCAGGGCGGCCACCAGCAACGCCCCCAGCGTGAGCGGCACGATGCTGAGCCCCACGTGGAGCTGCACGGTCAACCACAAGGCGAGGGCGTTGAGGCCCCAGCGGATCAGCAGGTTCATGCGGCGAGTATACGCAGCGCGCCGAGCGTGTCAGCCCGGCGGACGCACCAGCACCGCGTAGCGCTCCACCACCTCGAAGCCGAGCGACATCAGGATATCGATGAGCTTGGGGTCCCTCACGCTCAGCTCCGACTCCACGCTCCCGAAGGGGCTCACCGCGGCGAGCTCGTGAAGGGTCGACACCAGCAGGCGCCTGAGCATCTCCGAGGAGTCGCGGTGCTCCTGGAGCACCCCGACGCCTGCCATGCCGTAGCGGGCGTCCAGGCCCCGGCGATCGGCCCCGCAAAGGGCGTAGCCGACAGCCTCCTGATCGAGCGTCTCGCGCGCCATGAACCAGAGCTCGGGCCGGAACGGCCCGTAGCGGCGCTTCAGGTAGGCCCAGGCGCGATCGCTGATGCGGCGGGCCTCGGCGCGCTGCACCAGCTCACGGAAGGCGCGGTCGCCCTCGGGCGCCCACGACTCGAGCACCAGCGGCGTGCCGAGCGGCGGCACATCCGCAAGCTGGAAGCGCACCCGCCGCACCTCGTCCGCCTCGAAGCCGAGTCCCGCCAGCACCTGCTCGAGCTCCCGCGCAGGACCCGCCGGCACGGCGTGCAGCGGCGCCACCGCCGCCTCGTGGGGGTGACGGCGCAGCAGCTCCGCCACCAGCCCACGCAGCGCCTCCAGGTCGCCGCCGTGCCAGGCGCTCACCAGCGTCAGCGTCTGGTCGTCGTCGTCCTGGCCGGGCGCCTTCACGTACACGCCGGCGACGGGCTCGCCCCCGTCGTCCAGCTGCACGAAGCAGCGTGCGGCCTCGCCCGAGGGGTCCTCGAAACGGGGAGCCAGACGCTGCGACAGGCCTCGCGGATCGCTGTGGCCGAGGTAGGCCACCGCTCGGCTGATGAACCAGGCGAGCTCGTCGGGGAGCAGGCTGCGGATCACGCTCCGTCAGTCTAACCGATGCCGCTGGACTCTCCGGCGCCGCACCGGGACCGTTGTCCCGGTTGGGCGCAGCGCCCGCCTGAAGGACGCCCCGGGGCCCGGTATGGTGGTGCGAGTTCACGCTTCGCGGGCGCGGGCGACACCGCGCCGGAAGGGGGAGGGTCGCATGCGAGCCTTCAAGTACGTGGTGTTCGGCGTCGCGCTCCTGGGTGCCATGGCCTGGGCCCAGACGATCACCTTCGG
>Ga0307418_1000042_pt1 | contig 33419 bp, 21 predicted proteins | sample SalMarWE160220MG_2_FD_202160 | JGI IMG/M metagenome (GOLD analysis project Ga0307418, IMG submission 202160) | Salt marsh sediment microbial communities from the Plum Island Ecosystem LTER, Massachusetts, United States - WE1602-20 | ecosystem: Environmental > Aquatic > Marine > Intertidal zone >...
CCGAGCTCATAGGCCAGCTCGTAGATCTCCCGGACGTCCTGCTCGGTGGCCTCGCGGGAGAAGTTCGTGGTCTTCGAGATCGCGCTGTCGCAGTGCTCCTGGAAGGCCGCCTGCATGCGGACGTGCCACTCCGGCGTGATGTCGTGGGCCGTGCGGAAGATGCGCCGCACGTCCTCCGGCACCTCGTCGAAGTGGATGTGTCCCTCGTGGGCGATGCGCTCCATGAGCTCCTCGGAGTACCACGCCTGCTCCTGGGCCAGCCTCACGAAGTCGGGGTTCACGTCGGGCATGAGGACGCCGGCCTGGTTGCGCATGAACGCCACCGCGAAGAGCGGCTCGATGCCACCCGAGCACCCGGCGAAGATGGAGATGGTGCCGGTGGGCGCCACGGTGGTGAGGTTGCAGTTCCTGAGCTCCCGCGCGGGCCGGACACGCCCGCCGTCGGCACGCCGTGCCGCCGTGTCGTCCGGACCCCACACGGAGTCCTCCCACGCCGGGAAGACGCCGCGGGTCTCCGCGAGCTTCGCCGACGCGTCGCGCGCCTCCTCGTCGACGAACTCCATGACCCGGCGGCCCAGCTCCACGCCCTCCGGAGAGTCGTAGGGAACGCCGACGCGCACGAGCATGTCGGCCCACCCCATGACCCCGAGCCCCACCCGGCGGATGGTCTGGGCGAGCTCGTGGATCTCGGGAAGCGGGTAGCGGTTGGCGTCGATGACGTTGTCCAGGAAGTGCGTGGACAGGTGGATGACCTGACGGAGGCCTTCCCAGTCGATGGCGTCGCCGGGGTCGGTGCCGGGGCGCGCGTCGGGCTTCACGAACTTGCCGAGGTTGATGGAGCCGAGGTTGCACACGTCGTAGCTCAACAAGGGTTGCTCGCCGCATGGATTCGTGGCCTCGTAGCTCCCCAGCTTCGGCACCGGGTTGAACTCGTTGGCCCGGTCGATGAAGAAGGTCCCCGGCTCGCCGGTGAGCCACGCCCCGTGGACGATCATGTCGAAGATCTCGCGGGCGTCCTCCTGCCCCATGACCTCGTGGGTCTTGGGGTTGACCAGGTCGTACGTGCCCCCCGCCCTCACCGCCTCCATGAACGCGTCGGTGATGGCCACCGAGATGTTGAAGTTCGTCACCTGCGTCGTGTCGTTCTTGCACGTGATGAAGCGGCGGATGTCCGGGTGGTCCACGCGCAGGATGCCCATGTTGGCGCCCCGGCGCGTGCCTCCCTGCTTCACGACCTCGGTGCTGGCGTCGTAGAGCTTCATGAACGACACCGGACCGGACGCCACACCCATGGTGGAGCGCACGGTATCGCCCTCGGGACGGAGGCGGGAGAACGAGAACCCGGTCCCTCCCCCCGACTGGTGCACCAGGGCCATGGCCTTCAGGGTGTCGTAGATCCCGCTCCGGCCGTTGGAGAGCGCGTCCTCCACCGGCAGCACGAAGCACGCGGAGAGCTGCCCCAGCGGGCGTCCGGCGTTCATGAGCGTCGGCGAGTTGGGCTCGAACTTCCCCTGGGTCATCAGGCCGTAGAACTGTCGGGCGACCACCTCGACGGCGGCCTCCGACGCTCCGTAGTCCCCGTCCACGTCGGCGACGGTCCGGGCCACCCGCCAGAACATCATCTCGGGCCCCTCGGTGGGCCGGCCTTCGGCATCCTTCTTCAGGTACCGCTTCGCCAGCACGATGGCCGCGTTCTCGGTGAGCTCCACCGCCTCTATGTCCTCGGGGAGGACATCGTCGAAGAGAACGGGCTCACGGGGGGGACGGGGCTTATGGACGCGCGGCATGGAACGGGACTCCGTGTGGAGAAAAACGTGCAAAAACGGATCTATCCGAGTGGAAAAACGGCGGGAAGCCGCTCCCGCCGCTCACCTGGCTGTGGAAAATGCTCCGGGGCCTACAAAATGTTGGGGCGGAACCATATTACGGGCACCGCATCTGGTGGTCAAGCGTCGCATTCGCAGCCGTCCGGAGCCGTCCCCGAAAGCCCATGGGCGACATCGAATTCCGTCTTTTCGCTCCCGGTGATACCCCGGCGGAGGCATCGAGTTTCGGGTTGTCTTCGGGAAGTCGCCGGCCCCGGCGGGAGGGGGGCCACCTCCCCCCGCCCGAGGTAGCGGGTCGCCTCAGAACGGGACGCCCAGGCGCAGGTAGAAGGAGGCGCCGTTGCCGTCCACCAGGGGTACCCCTACCCCCAACCGGACGCTCCAGGACACGGTCCAGAACGAGAGCACGTTGGTGGTCAGCTCTCCCCCCACCGAGGCCAGCGTCGCCTGGCGGGGGCTGAAGTAACCCGAGGTGTTGGCCAGCTCGGGGCCCCATGCGTTGCCCGCATCGAAGAAGAGCGCCCCCATGATCCGGTCCAGGCTCAGGGGCCACGCGCCGAGGCCCCGGTCGAGGAGGAAGATGGGGAAGCGGTACTCGGCGGAGGCCGACCAGGCTTCTCTTCCGGAGCGCATGGCCTGGGGGTATCCGCGCACCGGGAAGAAAAGAGGCTTCCCCCCGAACAGCGAGAGGCCGCTGACGGTCTCGGTGGTCCCGGAGGCGCCGCCCACGGTGTACCACCCCGCGTTCGCCCCGGGACCTTCGGCGTAGCCGAAGCTCCCCCGCACAGCCAGCACGTGGGCGGCGAAGCCCGGCCCGTGCAGGGAGCGGTACGCGCGCAGCTCGGCGATGACATCGTCCAGGGAGGCATCCCACCCGGCATGGTGCGCGAGGGTGTCGGGCACGGAGAGATCCTTGCGGGTCCGCCCCCGGACGAGCACGGAGAAGCCCTGGGACTGCCCGATCTGGAAGGAGTGGGTACGGGCGGTGGTATACTGGAACGTGAGGCGCAGGTCGTTGAGCCGGGTGTCGGGGAGGGTCAGCCGGTACGTGGTGGAGGGCTGGAGATTGTTGCCCAGGAGGTCCCGGTGGTCCCAGACCAGGGACTCGCCCAGGGACACGGCGAACGCCCTCCGCCACCGGGCATGGGTCACCGTGACCGACGCGCCCACGGTGCGCTCGCGGAGGAGGGGGAAGAGCGTGTCGTAGGGCGCGTTCTGCTGCTGCTGTCCCAGACGTACCCCGTCCTCGTTCCACGTCTGGCTCACGCCGGCCGAGAACACGGGGTTGCCGAGCCCCGCGTACGTGTACGAGGCGGAGCCGTCCACCCGATTGCCGCCGTTGGTGAAGACCCGCCCGCTGGCGTCGAAGGAGTGGCGGCCCGCCAGGTCCTTCCCCGAGGTCTTCACGCCCACCGAGGGGCCGAGGATCTGACGGCTGCGGAGGAACAGGGTGGGCGTGCGTACGGCGCCGGTCCGGATCGCGGCCGAGTATGTCGGCTCCCAGTAGTAGGGGCGCAGCGTGGCGGCCGCCGAGTAGGAACGCACCGGCCCGCTGGCCTCCGCGTCCTCCGCGGCCTCGCTCCGGGGTGGCGCGTCGAAGCGCGCCGCGACGGGGGGTGCAGGTCGCCACCGGGAGGGAGTCAGCGCCATGCGCCCCACGTCCCATCCGTTCGCATGGTACTCGCTGACATACAGCCACCTTCCCGACGGATCCACCGACGGATAGCCCACGCCGGTCTCCACGTTGGTGACCATGCGCAGCGGACCGGCCGTGCCCGCCTCGGGATCCACGTCGGCGGCGAGGATGTTGGAGATGCCGGAGCGGTCCGAGGCCCAGAGCAGCGTGCGTCCGTCGGGGGTCCACGCCGGCGCGAGATCGACGGCGCGGTCGTGCGTGAGGGCGAGCTTCACATGGCAGGTCGTGTCGATGACCACGACGTCGCTGTAGGCGCCGGGGGTCCAACGGGTCGCCGCGATCCATCTCCCGTCGGGAGACACCCTCGGAAAGGTCCAGAGCGTGTCGAGACGGGGGTCGCAGATGGTGTGCACCGCCCCGGTGGCGAGGTCCACGCGCACCAGGCCGGCGCGCCCGTTCCCCTCCTGCACCGCCACGGCCCATCTCCCCCCCGGAGCGACGGAGGGATGGTCGAGGCGCGCGTGGTAGGTGAGTCGCCGCTCGTGACCGTCCGGGGAGATGACGTAGAGGTCGTCGTAGGCGCGGTACGGGTCCTTCATCTGGAGCTGGGACATGAGGATGCTGCCGTCCGGCATCCAGTCGAAGGTGGCCAGGCCGTTGCTGCGGCCGAGCTCCCGGGGGTCGGTGCCCTGGGGCGTCGCCTCCCGGACCTGCGTGTCGAAGCGGCCATCCGCCCAGACGTACGCCAGCCGCTTGCCGTCGGGGGAGATGCGGGCGTTGAACCCGTAGCGCGCTCCGTTGCTCAGGCGCTCCACGGGGGTGAGGGGTCCGAACGCGCGCAGCCGGTCGTCCAGGTGAGCGTACTCTTCCTCCAGCGAGTCCTTCCACGCCTTCCACTCGTCGGAGATGGAGTGGCCGAATGCCGCGCGTCCCGCCGCGTCGAGGCGGTAGGGGATCCACTGGCCGGCCACGGCGCGGGCGAAAGCGCCCATCTTCGCACCGCCGTACTTGTCCGTGAGGTACTGGAAGAACCGCGCCCCGTAGAGGTAGGAGCGGTCTCCCGCCGGCCAGACCGGAGATTCCCCCGAAGCCTGGTCCAGGCGCTCGAAGTCGTGCTCGAGGATCGCCGTACGGATCTGCATCTCCTGATACGTGCCCCGCTCCCGCCCGGAATGCGTCAGGTCCGACTCGTACCAGACGGCGGTGCCCTCGATGCTCCACCGGGGAAGGCCCAGGTCGGGGAAGAAGGGCCAGGTCACGTCCACCCTCCCGAAGACGGCGCGCGCCACTCTTCCCAGGGGTCCGGTCTCGTCGAGGTGGAAGGCGTGGGTCAGCTCGTGGGTGATGACGAGCTCCAGCCAGTCGTCGAAGTATCCGAGGTCGGGATCGTCCACCGGGGGCCGCGCATAGATGACGATGCGGTTCGACGGTGTCACCTCGGTGGAGCCGTTCGCCAGGTCGATATGGTCGGTGAGCAGGATGTCGATCTTCCCCGAAGGCGGCTTGACGAAGTCCTTCGAGAGCTCGGCCCAGGCCACCTCCGCCCGGTTGCCGGCGCGCCGGCCCAGCGTCTCCAGCCCCTTCGGGAAGGTGACGCGGAAGTGCTGGGTGGTGAGGGTCCGCCACGCCTCGTCGGGCGCCTGTGCCCGCACGCCGGTCGCCGTGAGAAGCACGGCGGCCAGCGCGAGCACGCAGCCGAGAAGGGACCATCGGCCGAGACCGACGGCCGTCTTGAAAAAGGCGTTGCGCGTCGCCACCCTACGAGGTCCTTTCCTCCGAGGGGATCGCATCTCGGCATGTCCTCCGATCAGAGCTTCTGGTATCGTCTGGGGTTCGCCCTGGAGCGCGCCCGCGGAGCCCCCGCCAGGCGCAAGGGAAAGGGCGCGCGCAAGCTCGCGTCCTTCGAGGAGCGCACCCGCCGCCCCTCCCCTCCCACGCGTCCGGTCACGGACGATCTGCTGGCCGCCGGCACCGCCGCCCTCGCGGCGAAGGCGCTGGACGTTTGGCGGCCCCGCGGCCACGCCGGCACCGTCCGTCTGGTGAAGGCCGGCCTCGCCGGCGCCGGCGCCGCCCTCCTCGTGGACCTCGTCCGACCGCTGCTCAGGGGGAAGGGTGACGTCCCGGCCCTGGACCGCTCCACCGTGGACCGCCTGCTCTCCGGTGCCGTCCAGGGCGTCCTTTATGCGGGCGTCGTGGAGCCTCGCATTCCGGGCCCGCCCCTGCTCAAGGGCACGCTCTACGGGAGCACGGAGTACGTCGCCGATCCCCAGGGGGGCCTGACACGACTGCTGGGCACCCGGAGTGCCCTCCGCCGCACCCCTCTGGTCTCCATGCTGGCGCGTCTCCTCGGGGACCTGGACGCTCACGACCGGGTCTACCTGGAGCACGTCACGTTCGGCATCCTCCTGGCCCTCCTCTACGGATCGAGTCCGCGCAGCAACGGGATCGCACCACCCGACAGGGTCGTCGAGTAGGGCGCGGTGCCGTTGCCCCGCAGGTACGACGCAGGACACCGCTCGATGCGTACCTCTCCCGACGGGGGAGACGCCGTGCGCTCCGCGGGCGGGAGGATTCCCAGCATCGGTAGCGTCAACGAGCCGGCGCCTCCTCCTCCCTGGAACCCACGAAGGGCGCAGAAGGCTCCCGGGTCCTTGCGCACGGCCCCGGCGACATAGCGCCCGGCGAGACCATCCCACCGATCCACGAGGACGTAGCGGACGCCCAGGCTGTCCGCCAACGCCAGCAGCACACGGGGATCGTCGTTGAAGGGAAACGTCCGGCTGGGCACGCCGCTCTCGACGTAGAACAAGCGGGGCTTGCGGGTGAGGACCGCCGAGCCGTCGGGGAGGTTCGCACCCGACCACGCGGCGGCATCCACGAAGCTCTCGACGCGCGGCCCGTAGCATGCGAAGGGCCCGCTGGCACGAACGGCGGCGGCGCACGCCGAGGCCTCACCCACCGCACCGGTCCAGGATTTCAGCGCCGGCAGCACCACCACCAGGAAAGCCGCCGCGCCCACAAGGGTGCCCGTGCTCCGCCCCAGACGCCGCCCTCCCCACAGGATGGCGAGCGCGGCGTATCCGAAGAGGAGCGGGAAGAGCGGAAGCGCGAAGCGATCTCCCGACCACACCACGGGCCAGAGCAGGATGAGGCCGGCGTAGAGCGGCAGGAAGAGCTCGGAGGGCCCGATGCGCGCGCGCAGGGAGCGGACCCATCCGATGAGGGCCCCGGCGAAGAGCGCGACCCCCAGGACGGAGGTCGCGCGCCCCCGTGTCCCTGTGATGCCGCCGGGCAGGTACGTGCCGATGTAGCCGACGAGGTTGGCGCCGAAACGGCTCGCGAGGCCCGCCAGCCCCACCCGCCCCAGCTCCGGGTTGTACGGATCCACGAGCCAGAACTCCGAGCCGTATCCCGCGTGCCCCACGGCCCGGGAGCGCAGCCACCACAGGAGCACCGGCACGCCCAGGCCCACCGCCGACGCCGCCAGGGCGCGCCAGCGCCGCCGCAGCGCCAGCCAGGCCAGGAGGGCCACCAGGAGCGGAAGTCCCGCCGAGCGCGTGAAGTAGGCGAAGCCCGCCGCCACCACGCCGAGTGTGAGCCAACCGGCGTGCGCCGTTCCGGAGCCGACGGCTCCGGAGGCAGGGGCGGCTCCGCCGCCATCGCCGGACCTCTCGCCGGGGCCGCCTCCCCGTGCCTCCTTTCCCTGGTCGGCATGATCGAGAGCCCACAGGGAGAGCAGCGTCAAAGCGAGGAAGAGGGGGTCGGAGAGGACCCAATGGCTGTAGTAGACCACCGCCGAGGAGAAGGCCACCGCCAGGGCGACCCCCGACGCGGCCAGGGAGCCGAGACGACGACGGGCCCACAGGTGCGCGAGCACGGCCACGGCGACGGTGGAGGCGACGGCGACGCTCTTCAGTCCCACCCATCCCCGGACGCCGAGGAGCATGAGAACGGCGAGCATTCCCGGGAAGACCGGGGGATACTTGGTGTGCGGTAGCCTCGCCGGGTCGAAGAGCTCGGTGTAGGCGTGGTTCTTGAGCAGCGAATACGCCAACGTGACGTACCCGGCGTTGTCTCCTCCGGTATGTGGCGCGGGGTTGAACGCGGCGAGCACCGCCGCCAGGGTGACCACGGCGATGCCCAGCGGAAGCGCCCAGCGCAACCAGGGGCGTTCGCCGGCCGTCGTGGCGTCGGGAGGGGAGGCGGCAGCGGAGTCGCGCGCGTTCGCGCCGGTCCGCTCGCGTGCCGGCTTCCGGGTCATTCCGGCGTACCCATCACCCGCGTGACGAGGCCCCCGGCCTCGGCCAGCCGCGCCCGCGCCTCTTCGGCGTCCACCCCCAGGCGCCCCATGACCAGCGCGGTCTTCACGTGGCCTCCGGCGCGCTCCAGGAGCTCGGCGGCGGCGGGGCGCTCCACTCCCAGCGTCTCCACGAGGATGCGCTCGCCCCGGTCCCTGAGCTTCTCGCACGTCACCTGCAGATCCACCATGAGGTTCCCGTACACTTTCCCCAGCCGGATCATGGCACCGGTGGTGATGGTGTTCAGGACCAGCTTGGTGGCGGTGCCGGCCTTCATGCGCGTGGAGCCGGTGATCACCTCGGGACCCACCAGCGGTGCGATGACCACGTCGTGGCGGGCGAGGAGATCCCGTGACGGATAGGTGCAGAGGAGGAACCCCGTGCGGGCGCCCAGCTCCCGGGCCCGGGCCAGCGCGCCGTGCACGAACGGGGTGCTGCCGGAGGTGGCGATGCCGAGAACGAAGTCGGAGGACCTCACCCCCGCCTCGTCGACGGCGGTGGCCCCGACCTCGGGACGGTCCTCGGCGCCCTCCTGGGCGCGCACCAGCGCGGCATGTCCGCCGGCGATGATGCCCTGCACCATCGACGGATCGGTGCCGTAGGTGGGCGGCATCTCCGCGGCGTCGAGCACACCCAGGCGGCCGGAGGTTCCGGCCCCCACGTAGAAGAGTCGGCCGCCCGCCCGGAACGCGGCCTCCACCAGCTCCAGCGCCCGCGCGATGGCCTCCCGCTCCTCACCGACCGCCTCGGCGACCATGCGATCCTCGGCGTTGATGAGATCTACGATCTCCAGCGGCTCCAGCGCGTCGATGCGGCGGGAGCGCGGGTTGCTCTGCTCGGTGAGACGTGGATCTGGCATGGTCCTCCGACCCGCTTGTGGGTCGACGAGAGAGCCGATATCGTCGGCGACGAATGGTATCCGAGGGGGCGGAGGGCTGCAACGAAGCGTCCCGCCGCTTCCGTCACGCTGAGCTCTCGAGGCCTCCATGTCGATGCCGTATCGCGCCGCCCGGACCCTCCCCCTGCTGCTGGCCGCCGCGCTGGCTTCCTGCTCCGGCAGGACCACCCAAGCCGGTACCTCGAACCTCTTTCCCGCGGGGTGGCCCTACTCGGCGACAGCCGCGCCGGTCACCGCCACCCACGGGATGGTGGTCACCACCGACGAGCTGGCCAGCCAGGTGGGCGTGGACATCCTCAAGGCCGGGGGCAACGCGGTGGACGCCGCCGTGGCGGTGCAGTTCGCCCTGGCGGTGGTGGATCCCGAAGCCGGCAACATCGGAGGCGGCGGGTTCATGATGGTGCGCCGGGCCGACGGTGCCACCGCAGCGCTGGACTTCCGGGAGAAGGCCCCGCTGGCGGCGACGGCGAACATGTACCTGGACGCCAACGGCAACCTCACGGACAAGTCCCTGGTAGGGGATCTGGCGGCGGGGGTCCCGGGGAGCGTCATGGGCATGTGGGAGGCTCACAAGCGCTTCGGGTCGTTGCCCTGGGCCAAGCTCCTCCAACCCGCCGTCGACCTCGCCCAGAACGGCTTCGCCGTGCGTCCCCGCTTCCTGGTGTCGATGGACTCGAGCATGGTGCGGAAGCTGTCCGCCGTGCCCGCGTCGGCGGCGCAGTTCCTGACCCGGCAGGGGGAGCCGCCGCAGGTGGGCGATACCCTTCGTCAGCCCGACCTGGCCGCCACCCTCCGCCTCATCCAGAAGGAAGGGCCCGACGGATTCTACAAGGGGAGGACCGCGGACCTCATCGTGGCCGAGATGAAGCGCGGCCACGGTATCATCACCCACCAGGACCTCGACCAGTACCAGGCGGTGTGGCGCGACCCCATCAGGTTCGCGTACCGGGGCGACACCATCATCTCGATGCCGCCGTCGTCGTCGGGTGGGGTCACCATGGCGGAGATCGCCAACATCCTGTCGCGCTACCAGCTCGGCTCCATGCCCTGGCACGGAGCGGAGATGATCCACCTGTACGCCGAGGCCTTCAGGAGGGCGTACGCGGACCGGAACTACTACCTGGCCGACCCCGATTTCGTGAAGATGCCCATCCAGAAGCTGACCTCCATGGCGTACGCGAACCAGCGTGCCGCGGACATCCAGACGGACAAGGCGACGCCGTCGTCGGAGATCGGGCCGGGGGCGGGCGCGCCTCCGGAAGGCACCAACACCACCCACTACTCCATCGTGGACTCCGCGGGCGACGCGGTGGCGGTGACCACCACCCTGAATTCGTGGTACGGGTGCGGTGTCACCGTGGCGGGCGCGGGGTTCGTGCTGAACAACGAGATGGACGACTTCGCCTCCAAGCCCGGCACCCCCAACCAGTTCGGCCTGGTCCAGGGGAAGGCCAACGCCATCGCTCCGGCCAAGCGCCCGCTCTCGTCCATGACCCCCACCCTGGTGGTAGGTCCGTCGGGCAAGCTGCAGATGGTGACGGGGACGCCCGGTGGCTCCACCATCATCACCACGGTGTTCCAGACCATCTCGAACGTGCTGGACTACCACATGAACGTGGTGCAGGCGGTGGATGCTCCCCGGGTTCACCACCAGGACCTCCCCGATGAGATCTTCTACGAGCACCGGGGCCTGGATTCGGCGACGGTGGCGCAGCTCCGGCAGATGGGGTACAAGATGGTGGACCGCGCGGGGATGAGCGGGGACGTGCAGATGATCGTGGTGCAGCCCGACGGGACGTTCTCGGCGTGGTCGGATCCGCGACGGGGCGGGCGGGCGATCGGGTACTAGCGACGCCCCCGCGCAGGGAGCTGGAACCGGGCACCCCTCGCGGGTAGTCTTTCCGGCTATGAAGGAGCTCCGCACCGTCCTGCCGTATTTCCGCCCCTACCTGAAGGGCTTCGTGTGGGGGATGGTGCTCGTGGTGCTCGCGAACGCCTTCCAGGTGGCGGGACCCTGGCTCATGAAGCTCGCCATCGACGGGCTGGGCTCGCCGGACCTCACGGTGCAGAGGATCCTCGTGCTGGCGGCGCTCATCGTGGCGGCCGCCCTGCTGGGTGGAGCCGCGCGCTTCGGCATGCGCCAGATCCTCAACAGCGTGAGCCGCCGCATGGAGGCGGACCTCCGCGACGACTTCTTCGCCCATCTGCTGCGCCTGGACCCAACCTTCTACGGCTCCACGCGCACCGGCGATCTCATGAGCCACGCCACCAACGACACGATGGCGGTGCGCATGGCGGTGGGGCCGGCCGTGATGTACTCGGTGAACACCGTGGTGAGCTTCGCCTTCGGGCTGGCGCTCATGCTCTACATCAGCCCGCACCTGACGGCGTACGCCATGATCCCCATGGTGATCCTGCCGCCCGTGGTGCTGGGCTTCGGCAAGGTGATCCACCGGCGCTTCGAGGCCATCCAGGAGCAGTTCTCCACGCTCTCCACCATGGTGCAGGAGAACCTCACGGGCGCGCGCATCGTGCGCGCGTATACGCAGGAGGACGACCAGTCCGAGCGCTTCGATGCCCTCAACGACGAGTACCGGCGGCGCAACATGGGCCTGGCGTACTCGGCGGGGGCGTTCTTCCCGATGCTCGGCTTCATCGCGGGGCTGGCCATGGTCCTGGTGCTGTGGCTGGGCGGTCGGGAAGTCATCGCCGGGATCATCACGGTGGGAGACTTCGTCGCGTTCGGCTTCTACCTCGTGCTGCTGATCTGGCCGATGATCGCGTTGGGATGGGTGGTGAACCTGTACCAGCGCGGCGCGGCCTCCATGGGGCGGATCAACCGGATCATGCGCACCCAGCCGGTGGTCACCGTGCCGGACGAGCCCGCCTCCCTCGGCGCGGGGGAGGGACGGGTGACGTTCCGGGATGTCACCTTCGCCTATCCCGGGACGTCGCGCCCCGTGCTGGACGGCGTGAGCTTCGAGGCCGAGCCGGGACAGACCGTGGCGCTGGTGGGACCCACCGGCGCGGGCAAGAGCACCTTGATCGCGTTGCTGGCGCGGCTGTACGACCCGACCTCGGGCGAGGTGCTCATCGACGGCGTCCCCCTGACCCGGGTGGACCCCCGGGACGTCAGACGGCGCATAGGCATGGTGCCCCAGGACGCGTTCCTCTTCTCGGATACCATCGAGGGAAACATCGGCCTGGGGATCGAGGAGGACGGGAGATCCGACGGCGCGAGCGGCGACCTCGAGGCGGCGGCGGGCGCGTCCGGCCCCGACGGGCGTCCCGGCGGAGCGGCCCGTGACGTGGAGCCTTCCACCGTCCCCGAGCAGCGTGCGGTGGCGCCCCGCGACGCGGTGCTCCGCGCCGCCGCAACGGCACAGCTCCACGACCAGATCGTGGAGCTCCCCGAGGGTTACGGAACCATGCTCGGCGAGCGAGGCATCAACCTGTCCGGCGGGCAGAAGCAGCGGGCCACGCTGGCGCGGGCCCTCGCCCGCGACCCCCTCATCCTGGTGCTGGACGACGCGCTGAGCGCGGTGGACACCCATACCGAGGCGCGCATCCTCGCGGACCTGCGCACCGAGCTGACGGGACGCACGGCGTTTATCATCTCGCACCGGGTGTCGGCCGTCATGAACGCCGATCAGATCCTGGTGCTGGACGAGGGCAGGATCGTGGAGCGCGGGAGACACAACCAGCTCGTCGCCGCCGGTGGCACGTACGCGCGCCTGCTCCGCCGGCAGATGCTCGAGGAGACGCTGGAGTCCGAAGCGGTGGGGGTACCGGCGGACTGAACAGGTGAACCTAAGACCACATCCAGGAAGACGGCACCCGCGGTCTCTGGCCTCCAACCCACGGCGCAGTGCCGGCGGGATCGTCCGGGTTCTGCGGCCCGCGTCGACGCTCGGCCCGTCGGGGCGTGCCGCGCGAGAACCGAACAGGCGGACCTGTCGGGGGCCGGAGGCGACGACGCACCGGTTGCATCCACCACGGACAGGACATACTCCGCCGAACGCCGACGGCCCGAATCCGGCGCTGCAACTATCCCGTCGAGTCACCATGCCTTATATTCCAGATCCTGATATACCAGTCCCTGTAATACGAAACCCCGGAACCGAGGGGAACGGCTCGTGGGCGAGCCCCGCATGACCCCGCTCTTCTTCCACCTCCTCCTCTCGCTCTCGGAGGGGCCGCGCCACGGGTACGCGCTCATGCAGGAGATAGAAGAGCGCTCGGGCGGCGGGGTGGTGCTGGGGCCCAGCTCGCTCTACTACGCTCTGGGACGCCTGGAGGACAGCGGCCTCATCCGCGAGGTCGACGGGCCCGCGGGCGACGATCCGCACGAGGAGCGGCGCCGGTACTACGCCCTGACCGCACGAGGCCGCCAGCGCCTCGCGGACGAAACGCGGGTGCTGGCCGACATCGTGGCCCACGCCCGGGCCCGGGGAATCCTGGGATGAGGGGGGGCCGGACGATGGTGGAGCGTCTGCTCCGGCTGGTCTGGCGTCTCTACCCCGGCGGATACCGTGCGCGCTTCGGGGAGGAGTTGGAGCGCCACATCGAGGAGCTCCGGTCGCAGGGGAACGCGAGCCCGACGCGCCTTCTCGTGGACGCCCTCTTCACCCTGGCGCGCGCCTGGATAGATGAGCTCGGTCGCATCCCCGTGGTTCCCTCCGGCTTTGCCTCCGGTCTGGGCCAGACCCTGCGCGGCCTGGCACGGGCGCCGGTCTACTCCCTCACGGTGATCGCCATCCTCGCGCTGGCCATCGGCGCGAACACCGCGGTGTTTTCGGTGACCCACGCGGTGCTCTTCCGTTCCCTCCCCTACCGAAACCCCGACCAGGTGGTGGCCGTCTGGCCTCCGCCGCTCGCGCTCAAGGGCGACACCTGGGGGGTCGACGGGGACTTCGCGTCGCAGGTAGAGTCCGCCGCCCTCTACGTCGAGGGGGGTTCCGCCAACCTCGCGAAGGATGGCTCCGCCCAGCATGTCTCCCTGGCGCAGGTCACCCCGGATTTCTTCCGGGTGCTGGGCGTGGAACCCCTTCTGGGCCGGGACCTCTCCGCGCCGAGCACAGACGGCCGGGAGGTGGTCCTCACGCACGGGCTCTGGGTGCGCGCGTTCGGTGGCGATCCCTCGGTGGTGGGCCGCGACGTCCACCTCAACGGACACGCGTACACGGTGGTCGGGGTGATGCCGGCCGACGTGGAGTTCCCCTCGGGCGTCGATCTCTGGCTTCCCTTTCCGCTCACCATTGAGTATTACGCGAACGCGGCTGCCCCGTCGGGCATCGCCCGCTTGCGCCCGGGCGCGGGGATCGCCGCCCTGACGAAGATCATGAACGACCGGTTGCAGCGGGAGTACGCCGGTGCCCCGGCGGACGTGGAACCACCACCGGCGCGACTCACCCCCTTGCTCGACGACCTCACCGCCCCGGTGCGGACGCCCCTTCTCCTCCTCCTCGGCATCGCGGGGACTGTGACCCTGCTGGGATGCCTCAACCTGGCAGGCCTGGTCCTGGCCCGGGCCTCCGTGCGCGCCGACGAGCTCGGTGTGCGCCGGGCCCTGGGCGCCAGTCGACCTCGGCTCTTCGGGCAGCTTCTGGGCGAGGTGCTCATCCTCGCCGCGGCGGCGGGGCTCGCATCGCTCCTGGCGGCCATCTGGACCACGCGGCTTCTGACCAGCGGGCTGCCCGGCGGCTTGCAGGGACTGGATCAGGTGCGGCTGAGCATGCCGGTGCTGGCCTTCGCCGCGGTCCTCACCTTCGTCGCCGGACTCCTGGTGGGCGCGCTGCCCGCGCTCTGGGGCGCCGCCACGGCCTACGCCGCCGTCGGCGGGACCCGCACATCCACCCAGGGGCCGGGGCACGTTCGGTTGCAGGGCGTGCTCATCGTGGCCCAGGTCGCCCTCGCGTTCGTGCTGGTCGCCGGCGCAGGGCTTTTCGGGCGCAGCCTGGCCCGCCTCCGCGCCGTTCCCCTGGGCTACGACCTGGACCACGTCCTCACGTTCGGGGTCAAGCTCCCCACCGAGACCTACCCCGACTCCGCCTCCCGTTCCGCGTACCTGGACCAGCTCACGAACGGGCTCGGTGCGATTCCCGGGGTGTCAGCGGTGGGGGCCACCACCGTCCTGCCTCCCTACCAGGGCGTCACCGTCGGAGTCGCCGTGCGTCCGACCGGGACACCGGAATCCGATCGGGTCTTCGCCACGTGGCTCAGGGCGACGCGCGGGTACCTGACCGCCATGGGGACCCCGGTGGTCGAGGGTCGAGTGTTCCCGCAGGACGCCACCGGCGCGTCGCGATTCGAGCACGTGGTGCTGAACCGCGGTCTCGCCCGACGGATCCTGGGGGACGGGCCCGCCGCGGGCCGCACGGTCCTCGTCCAGGACTACAACGAGAAGTGGCACGAAGCACGGGTCGACGCGGTCGTCGGAGACGTGCATCTCCGGGGAGCCACACGCACCGCGCCTTCGTTCGTGCTCACGGACCTGGCCGCCTCGCCGACGTCCTTCCCTGGCTTCGCCGTCCGGAGCTCGGGGGACCCCGCGCGGCTCGCACAGAATATCCGCGAGGTGGTGAAGTCCGTGGACCCGTCCGTCGCGCCCTACGACATGAGGACCACCGGCGAGGCCGCCGCCCAGGAGATCGCCGCCCGCCGCGCGCTGGCGCTCCTCTCCGCGTTCTTCGGTGTAGCCGCCCTCGTCGTGTGTGCCCTGGGGCTCCACGGACTCGTCGCACAGGGTGTGTCACGCCGGCGCCGGGAACTCGGCGTCCGTCTGGCCCTGGGCGCCCGTGTCCCCGCGCTGGTGCGCCGGACCGCGCTGGCTCCACTCCGCCTCGTAGCGGTGGGCCTGTTGCTGGGGATCCCGACCGTGTGGATCCTCTCGGACGTCTCGAGGAGCCTCCTCTACGAGGTGGCGCCCCACGACCCTCTGGTGATGACCGGCGTGGGGGTGGCCCTGGTCCTCCTCGCCGTCGGCGCGGCCTGGATCCCGGCACGGCGCATCACCCGCGTGGATCCGGCCGAGGCTCTCCGGGCCGAGTGATATGAAACGGGCGGCCGCCGGAGTCGGGACGGCTTCGTCGCTATGAGCCGCCACCGACCTCGGCCCACCGGGCCCTCCACCCCAGCGGTGATGTCCATCTTGATTCCCGTATCAACTCCACTAACATTCTTGAGTGAAGAATCTTTAGGATAGGAAGGCGTGGTGCATGGACAGCGCTCACGCCAACCTCGATCAAACTCCGCACCCGGGAGATCCCCGTGACCGAAGCCGCCTCCCCCAACCTGGTCCGCGGCACCGTGGACCTCGTCGTGCTGCACACGCTCCAGCAGGGCCCCGGGAAGGGGATGCACGGCTTCGCCATCGCTCGCTGGATCCGACAGGGAAGCGGCGACGTGGTCTCCTTCGAGGACGCGGCACTGTACCAGTCCCTCCACCGTCTGGAGCGCCGAGGCCTGGTGGCCTCTGCGTGGGGACGGTCCGAGAAGAACCGGAGGGCGCGCTTCTACCGCCTCACCGCCAAGGGCCGCAGGCACCTGGAGAGCGAGGTGGAAGCCTTCCGGAGCTACGCGGACGCCATCACGCGCCTCCTGGACGCGCGCTCCTGAAGGACGCACACGCGGGAAACGCAAACACGGGAAAAGCGGCCGCCGGAACGAATGAGCGCAGGCTGTGCCGCGAAACGACCACCAGGAATCACCGGACCGGACGATGACGGAGCATCGGGGAGGGGCGCGAAAGGGGCACAGGCTCGCGGGACGGCCGGACCCGGAGCGTGAGGTGGAGGAGGAGCTGGCATTCCACCTCGAGGAGCGCGCCGAGGAGCTGCGGCGTGAAGGGGTCGGCGGCGAGGAGGCGGCGCGGCGCGCGCGGGAGGAGTTCGGCGACGTGGAGGCCACGCGCCTGTACTGCGGGCACGAGGATCGCCGCCGCGAGCGCATGGCGCGTCCGGCGCGGCTCCTGCGTGCCTTCGCCGACGAGCTCACTTCGGCGGCGCGCTTCCTGGTGCGACGGCCGCGGGCGGTGGTGGGCCCCGCGGCCATCCTCGCGGTGGCCGTGACGCTCAACGTGCTGGTCTTCACGGTCGTGCGTGGCGTGCTCCTCACCCCCCTGCCCTTCCGCGCCCCCGACCGGGTGGCCGTGGTGCAGGAAGTGTCCCCCCAGGGGGGGCTCTCCCGCGCGGCGTACCCGGTGCTGGATGCGTGGAGACGGCAGGCCACCACCGCCCGGCCCGTGGCGGGGTATCTGGGGGACGAGCGCACGTTTTCGGCTGGGGGTGAGCCCCGGCGCATCCACGTCACCGACGTGACGGCGGGCTTCTTCGGTCTGTTGGACCGACCCATCCTCCTGGGGCGCGCCTTCACCGCCGACGAGCACCGCAAGGACGGACCTCGGGTCGCCATGATCTCCGAGGGGCTCTGGCGACGCGCCTTCGGCGCCGACCGCTCCGTGGTGGGCCGCTCCGTCCGCCTGGACGATCGGGAGTACACCGTGGTGGGCGTGGTGCGCGGCGGCGCCGTCTTTCCCGAAGGAACCGAGGTGTGGCTCCCGCTGGAGATCGGCATGCCGACCGTCCTCGACATGGCGGGCGCCAAGATCATCATCGCCCTCGCCTCCCTGCGGCCCGGCGTGACCATCCCCGCGCTCACGACGGAGATGGGCAGAATATCCGCCAGCGTGGACGGCGGAGCGGCGTCCGTGACCGCCACGCCGGTGAAGCAGCGCCTCCTCGGCGATGTGCGTCGATCTCTCCTGATGCTCCAGGGAGCCGTGCTCCTGGTCCTGCTCACCGCGTGCGCCAACGCCGGAGGCATGCTCCTGGCGCGGGGCGTGCGCCGTCGTGGGGAGCTGGCCGTGCGCACGTCCCTGGGCGCCGGACACGCGCGGGTGGCCGGAAGCCTGCTCCTGGAGGGGCTTCTGCTGGGAGGCGCTGCGGGAGTCGCGGGCCTCGTTCTCGCGGCCGGGCTTCTCCATCCTGCCCTCGCCCTCGTTCCTCCCGGTGTTCCGCGGATGAACGCGGTCCACCTGGACCCCGGCGTCGCGTTGCTCGCCCTGAGCCTCGCCGCCCTCACGGGCGTCGTGACGTCCCTGGCCCCGGCGCTCTCCGGGGCGCGCACCCCGCCGGCCGCTTTCGTCCGTGATGCCACGACGGCCGGAGCCACGCCGTGGCTCCGCCGCCTCCTGGAGGGCTTTGTGGTCGTGCAGGTGGCGCTCGCAGTCCTCCTCACGGTGGGAGCCGGCCTCCTGCTGCGGAGCTTCGTGGCCACGGCGCACCAGAATCCGGGCTTCGACCCGAGCCACGTCACCGTCGTCGACATCCAGCTCCCCCAGGTCCGATATCCGGACCAGGCGGCACGTCTCGCATTCGCGCATACGCTGCTTGCACGTGCGGACCACCTCCCGGGAGCGCAGGCCGTGGCTCTGGGGCGCAACCTCCCCATCTCGGGAACGAACATGACGTCGCCCCTCCGCGTGGAGGGATCCCCCACGGAGACCCGGGCCGCCCAGATCGCCCTGGTGAGCGCCGGCTACTTCGACGTGATGCGCATCCCCATCGAGCACGGCTCGGGCTTCGGGAACGCCGACCGGGAGGGCGGCCCGCCGGAGCTGGTGGTGGACACGGACCTGCGCACGGCCCAAGGCGATGCGGTGCGCGTCGGAGACCGGGCGCACTCCTACTTCGGGCCCGACATGAGCTTCCGGGACGTCGTCGGTGTGGCGGGCGGGGTGCGACACGCCGACCTGCGCACGGCACCGGCGCCCGTCGTATACGAGCCGTTCTTCCAGAGGGGGGGTGCGTCGAGCTTCTCGCTCCTGGTGCGCTCCGACGCGCCCGCCGCCACGGTGTCGAAGGCCGCACAGGACCTGGTGCGCTCCCTGGACCCGGGACTCCCGGTGGACGGCGTCACCACCATGGACGCGCGCATCAGCCTCTCGCTGGCGCAGCCCCGCTTCTACACCGTCGCCCTCTCGGTCTTCGGCGCCCTCGCGCTGCTGCTGGCTCTCGCGGGATGCCAGGCGGGGCTGGCCCACCGGGTGGCGGCGCGGCGCGGCGAGATCGGCGTACGCATGGCCCTCGGAGCCTCCTCGGCGTCGGTGCGGCGGAGGGTCCTGGGCCGCGGCCTCGCCCTCACGGCCGCCGGGGCGACCCTCGGTCTCCTCGCGGCCTATCCCGCCATGCGGGTCCTCAAGAGCCAGCTGTACGGCATCACCGCCGGCGATCCGGCGACGTACGTGGGCATCCTGGCTCTCCTGGCGGCCGCGGCCGCGCTGGCCTCGGACATCCCCGCGCGCCGGGCATCGTCCACCGACCCGGCGAAGGTGCTCAGGGAGGGCTGAGCGGGCGGACGACGGCGGGCTCCCCGGATCCGGCCGGCGCGCCTCGGCCCCCCGGGCACTCGGCGTGCCCCCGCCATCGCTCCTCAGATGTGGTTCGAGATGAACCCGGGCGTGAAGCGCGCGAGCCAGGCGCTCAGGATCGTGAACGAGCCCGTCAGGAGCAGCAGGCCGAGGAAGACCAGGAGGCCGCCGGAGACCTTCTCCACCGCCGGCATGAAGCGCCGGAAGCGCTTGAACGCCTGGAGAAACCAGTTCAGCGCCAGCGCCGCCACCAGGAACGGGATCGCCAACCCGATGGAGTAGACGGTGAGGAGCCCCACCCCGGCCCACATCGTCTCCCGGGAGAAGCCGTAGGTGAGGATGGCACCCAGCACCGGCCCGATGCACGGCGTCCACCCCGCCCCGAACGCCATGCCCACTCCCAGCGTGCCGAGATAGCCGGCGGGCTTGTCGTGCAGGTGCAGGCGCTTCTCGCGCATGAGGGGGAGCAGGCGGAAGACGCCGGCCATGTGCAGCCCCAGAAGGACGATGATCACCCCTCCGATGCGCGCGATGAGCGTCTCGTAGTGCTTGAAGAACTGCCCCAGGAACGAAGCCGACGCTCCCAGCAGGATGAAGATCAGGCTGAACCCCACCACGAAGAGCACCGAGTGGACGAGCGTGGTCCTGCGGTCCACGCCCTCCTGGAGGTCCTCCAGGCTCATCCCGGTGACGAAGGTGAGGTAGCTCGGGACCAGCGGGAGCACGCACGGCGACAGGAACGAGAGGAAGCCCGCACTCAGCGCGATGAAGATTCCGATCCGGTCCACACTATCCCTGTCTTTCCGTTGAGCCCGGTGTCCCCGGGCGCCCGTGACTCGCCGTGTCCGGCCGTCCGGCCGTCTCTGCCTCGTCCCCTGCCGTTTCCGTCGCCCGCTCCGCAGCCCGCGCCCTCCGTCGCTGCGCCAGTGCCCGGATCCCCGTGACGACGCCGAACCAGGTCGCCACCACCGCCACCGCCCATCCCACGAAGACGGGGAAGATCCCGGCCAACGCCGCCAGGACCAGGATGGCTACCGACAGCGTCCCGAGGACCGTGCGATCCTCACGGCCCAGGGTCCTGTTCCCGGCCAGCGCGCCACCCAGCACCGAGCCGGCGCGCACCAGCGGTGCCATCCTCACCCGTCTGCTGCCGGTCGCCCCACGGGACCTGAGCTGCTGCTCGATGCGCTCGGGGATCGAGCCCTCGGGATCCAGGGGGGCCTTGGGCGTGTCCGTCTCCCCGGGGAGGCGCCCCACCGGCAACGTGGGCACGCCCGGGAGGACGATCTCGCGCGCGGACGCGAGGTCCGCGAGAAAGAGCCCCTCGAGCTGGCCCGCGAGATCCGGATCGAGAACACCCACGTCCAGCTCCCAGTTCCCCATGAGGCTCGCGCTGTTGAGGTTGCTGGAGCCGACGCGGGACCAGGATCCGTCCACCACCGCGGTCTTGGCGTGGATCATGGGGCCCTGCCACTCGAAGATCCGGACGCCGTTCTCCAGCAGGGACCGGTACCCGCCGCGGGACAGGCTCCCCACCAGAGGCCAGTTGTTGTGGGAGGGGACCAGGATGCGCACGTCCACCCCCTGGCGGGCCGCGGCCGCGAGAGCCTCGGTGACGGAGCGCGGCGCCACGAAGTAGGCGTCGGTCACCCAGATGCGAGACCGGGCGCGCGCGGCCGCCAGCAGCAGCGTGCGGAAGACGCGGGCTTTGCCCGGCTCGCCCTCGATGAGCCACACCGGTGTCGAGCCCACGTCGGGCGGCGGGGCGAGGGTCGCGGCCAGGAAGGACGGCTCGCCGATCTCACCCCAGAGCCGCTCGAAGGCGAGGGCGGCGGAGTGCGCGGCCGGACCGCGGATCTCCACGCCGGTGTCCCGCCACGGGGGTCGGGATCGACTCCCCGTCCACTCCTCGCCTATGCAGAAGCCGCCCACGAAGGCGACCTCACCGTCGGCCACCACCAGCTTGCGGTGGTCGCGCTGGAGCACCCCCAGCGGATCCCCGATGGCCAGCGAAGGGGGGTTGAACGCACGCACCTGGACGCCGGCGTCGCGCAGCGGCTTCCAGTAGCGGCGGGGCGTCGCCCAGCATCCCAGCCAGTCGTGCACGACCAGCACCGGCACACCCTGGTGCGCTTTGGCGATGAGCGCCTCGCGGAACGCCCGGCCCACCCGGTCGTCGCGCACCACGTAGTTCTCGAAGTAGACGAAGCGGCGAGCACCGTCGATGGCCTCGAGCCAGGCATCGAAGGAAGCCGACCCCTCGAAATGGAGGCGGAGCTGGTTGCCCAGGAGCGTAGGGGACCCCGTGGCCCGCTCGATCTGGTTCCACAGGAGGCGCTCCCCGATGCTGGGCCTGCCGCGGGACGCCGGAGGCGACCCGGACTCGCTGGGGAGGGTCGGCTGTGTGTCTGGCACGTGGGATCCGGCGAGAAGGGAGTGAGCTGGGGACTCGACCCGGAAGTTCAGGGGTGCCCGGGCCGCGATCAAGCCGCAAGCGCGGCGAGGCGTCTCCGCGGTGCCGTCACCCCCCGGCGAGCATCTCCTGGAAGCGGTAGACGAGGAGCTTGTAGACCAGCTTCGCCACCAGGAAGTCCGGCGCGTGCAGCCCCGGCACCGGCGCCAGCTCCACGACGTCGGCAGCCACCACCTCCCGCTCCCGGAAGACGCGCTTCAGGAACTCGAGCGTGCGGTACCATCCCGGTCCTCCGGGCTCGGGGGTCCCCGTGGAGGGCACCAGCGACGGGTCGAAGTAGTCCACGTCGAACGTCAGGTAGACCTTGGGGCCCAGGGCCTCAAGGGCCCGGTCCATCCAGGCGTCGTCCCGCCACATCTCGTCGGCCCAGATGAGGCTCGAGGCGGCCGACGCCCGGGTCAGCTCCATCTCCTCGGCGCTCACCGCCCGGATGCCCACCCCCACCACGTCCGCACGGTCCAGCACCCTCGCCATGGCGCTGGCGTGAGAGTTGGGCGTGCCCTCGTACTCCGCCCTCAGGTCCGCGTGCGCATCGAGCTGGAGCACCGTGAGACGCTCCGCGTGGCGGTCCGCCTCTGCCAGGATCGCCGGCGACGACACGCTGTGCTCGCCGCCGAGCATGAGGAGGAAGCGATCGCCGCACGTCTCGGCCACGCGGGAATATGCGGAGCGCAGCTCCTCCATGGCCGGGGTGGCGCCGGCACGCGTGAGCTCCAGTGCGGGAAGCGTGTGGATGCCGATCCTCGTCGCGGCCTCGCAGTCCACCTCCTGGTCGTACAGCTCGATGTAGCGCGACGCCTCGAGGATGGCCCGGGGCCCCTCGCGGGCGCCGCCGCCGTAGGACGTGGTGGACTCGTAGGGCACCGGCAGCAGCACCGCCCTCGCCGAGGCGAAGTCCGACGCCGCCTCGTCGAGGCCCAGGAAGGTGTGGGGCAGCTCCCAGGTGAGGCCGTCCAGGCCGGGTGGCAGCACAGGGCTCACGACGTAGCGTTCTCCCGTCGGGTCGGCTCCGCGGCCCGACGCTCGTGGGTTCCGTTGATTGGGCAACGAAGATAGCGGGACCGGGCGACCGCTACACGGTGTCGATGGGGCAGGTCAGCCCCTGGTAGGGAAGCTCGGCGCCGGCTGCCCGGCATTCCCGGCACAGACCGTACACCTCCAGACGATGACGGGCGGGGAGGAAGCCGTGCACGACCTGCACGCGTGCCTCTACCGCGGCGATCTCGCCGGCCTGGAACTCGATGACCTTGCCGCATTCCAGGCAGATGAGGTGCTCGTGGACGGGCTGCCGCGAAAGCCGGTGTTCGTAGCGCTTGAAGCCCTCCCCGAAGTCGTGCTCCTCCACCAGGCGGGAGCGCACCAACAGATCGAGGGTGCGGTAGATGGTCGCCTTGCCGATGCGGTCCCCCCGGTCCCGGAGGCGCTGCTCGATCTCGTCCACCGACAGGTGCTCCTCCGACGCGAACACCACCTCCGCGATGACCTCGCGCTGGTGGGTCACCGGTAGCCCCTGCTCGCGGAGATAGCGTCCGAAGAGCCGGATGAAGGGCCGCACGGAGACGGTCTCGGTCATGCGGACTTCGCCTGCTCCGCCGCGAGGAGAGCCGGGTCGAACTCCTCCATGAGCGCACCGAAGCTCGTGGGGTCTCCTCCGATGTGCACCTCGCGCGGGTCGGTGTGGCCCTGGCCCGCCCGTTGGACGACGCCCTCCATGACCCGGGGAAGCAGCTCCGGCGGCGCCTCACCCTCCTGGGTGAACACCGGCTCCACCGTGAGGCTCCGTCCCGTGCGCTCGGCGGTATACGCCACCGTGAGGAGCCGACGCCGCTCCTCGCCCTCGAGAAAGACGCTCACCGCCACCAGGCCGCTCTCGCGGCGCCCGCGGCGCCGCGGGGGAAAGATCCACAGGCGGTCCACCGCCGCCGCGCCCAGACGCTCCCGCACCCCGGCGAGCGTGCGAGGCAAAGCCTCGGGGACCCCCGGGTCCTCCGACCTCTCTTCCTTCTCCGGCTCGATCAAACAGGCTCCCTTCGCAGCGTCTCCCGGGCCACCGCCTCCCGGGTCGCGGCCACCACCGACTCCACGGCGCGGGCCATGGGCCCCGGCACCATGGCGCCGGACGCCCTGAGGTGACCGCCCCCGCCGAAGCGGCGTGCCAGCTCGTTGACATTCACCGGGCCGTTGGCCCGGAACGACACCTTCACCTCCCCGGTCGTGGTCCGCCGGAACAACAATCCTACCTGCACACCGCTGATTCCCCGGGGAACGTCCACCATACCCTCCAGGTCCTCAGGAGTGGCACCCAGCTCGTCGATGGCGTCCTGCGGCACGATCATCCACGCGACCCCCGCCTCCTCGTCCGCTTCCAGGGTGGTGAGGGCCCGTGCCAGCAGGCGGTACTTCCGGACGGGGGCCGCACCGTACACGGCGGCGAACATCTCTTCAGGATCCACACCCCGTTCCACCAGATCCGCCGCCACGCGGTGGCTCCCCGGCGTGGAGTTGGCGAAGCGGAAGGAGCCCGTGTCGGTGAGGATGGCCACGTAGATGCCCTGGAGGGCTCCCGGTGTCCAGGGCCCGCCGGCGGCCAGCAGCACGTCGAAGACGAGCTCTCCGGTGGCACAGGCGTCGGGATCGCGCAGGGATATGCCGCCGATAGGCTGCTCGCCGGGCTGGTGGTGATCCACCACCACCGTGGGCAGGTCGCGGATGAGTGAACGTACGCGGCCGATGCGCGGAACCTCCCCGGTGTCCAGGATCACCGCCAGGTCCGACGACCCGCAGATCTCCTGGGCGGTGCGGGAGCCGGCGTCCACCAGCCAGTCCTCGTCTCCCATGAGGAAGCGGAACGATTCGGGGAACGGCGTCGGATTGACGATCCACGCTTCGGTCCCGTTGGCGCGCAGCCATGACGCCACGGCTGCCTCGCAGCCGGCTCCGTCGCCGTCTGCGTTGAGGTGCGTGGTGAGGACCGCTCGACGTGACGCGAGGAGCGCGTCACGCACCTCCCTCACCGCGGCGATCCGCCCTGGAGGCGTGCGGTAGCTCAACTTCGGCTCCTGACCCTGGAAGTCTTGCGGGTGCGCCTCGGGCGGGAGGGTGCCCGGACGCCATCAAGGTAGGAGGAGCCGGGTGGGCGCCGCTACGGCGCGGCCTTCATCGGCGGCGTGCCGGAGCCCCGCATCGTCCCGTCGGGCGCCCCGGGAAGGCGCTTGCGCACCTTGGCCCACGTGGACGCCAGGTGCACGAGGTTCGAAGCGGTCCGGCCACCGACCGCCGCGAGCGGCAACGCGCTCAGCAGCGCGTCCGGGCGGTTGGGGTGCACGGGAACGTCCACGAAGGCACCCCCCAATTCCCCCAGGGTGTGGGCGTCGGAGCCGGCGCCCCGGAGCTTGCCGTGGCGCGCCGCCAACGCCTCCGCCGGGGCGTTCAGCCGGCCGGGATGGAGGCGCGCGTTGAACACCTCCACCACGTCCACGAGCGCCGCCAGCTCGTCGGCCATGCGTCCTCCGCCACCCTTGCCGGCCGCGTACGGATGGGGCAGGTACGGGATCCCGCCCTGGGCGCGGATGCGGGCCACCGTCTCCACCGCCGGCGTTCCCTTGGGGATCTCCTGCGAGAGGTAGAGGCCGATGACATCGATCCCCTCGGCGGTCTTCACCTCTTCGCCGGGGATGATCCGGTCGGGAAACACCTCGGCCATCCGGAGGGCCACGCCCAGGTGATTGTGGTCCGTGATGGCGATGCGCCCATACCCCCGCGCGGTGGCTCGCTCCAGCACGGCCCGGGGGTCGGAAAGACAGTCCCGGGACCCCGCCGTGTGCAGGTGCAGATCCATGCGCAGCGTGTCCGCTTCCGCAGCGGCCCTGTCCCGGAGCTCGCCCAGGACCTCGACGGCACGCCCGTCCAGAGCCTCCATCGTACCGGCGTTGTCCACCACCCAGTCGGCACGGCGGCGCTTCTCGGCGGGATCCATCTGGGCTTCCATGATGCGGACGGCCTCTTCCCGCCCGAGGCCGCGCCGCTCCACCAGTCGGGCCAAACGGACGTCGGCGGGAGCGTCCACCAGCACCACGGCGTCGAAGCCGTCCTCGAGGCCGGTCTCGAACAGAAGCGGGATCTCCGCCACCACCAGCGGGACCCCCTGCGCGTGGTGCGCCTCCATCCATTCCACCCGCAGCTCCTGGATGCGCGGATGCAGGATGGCCTCCAGACGCCGACGGGCGGCCTCGTCGCGGAAGATCCTGGTGCGCAGCTCGCTCCGGTTCAACGTGCCGTCGGCGGCGAGGACGCCGTCGCCGAAGGCCCCGCGCACCTCGGACAGCCCCCGTGTCCCGGGCTCCACGGCCCGGCGGGCCAGCTCGTCGGCGCTCACCACCGGAACACCCCGGCGGATCCAGGCCTCGGCGACGGCGGACTTCCCCGCGGCCACGTTCCCCGTCAGAGCGACGCGCAGCACCCTTGATCCGTCTGCGGAGGTTCAGTTCCCGTGGCGCACGCGCGGCAGCGTCACGTGGAAGTCGTCCTCGGTGCCCCGAACCCGATCCGGACCATCCGACAGGATCGCGATGGAGTCGGCCCACACCTCGAGCTGGTACATGGACCCCCAGGGATCAACCGCCATCCCGCCCATGGGATACCGGTAGTCGAGCCACTCTATCCACCGGCGCTGGTCCGGGAGCTTGCCGGTCTTCGCCTCCACCTGCACGACGTCATGGCCCACCTGCTCCATCTCCTTCCTTGCGTTCCACTCCACCACGGGCACCCAGAGCGGGCGCGTCCACTCCTTCGCCAGCCGTCTGGTGTCGGGGAAATAGTACGCCACCGCGGCCCAGAGGATGATCAGGAGGATGAGCTTACGCATCGGCCCTCCTCCGCATCTCCCGTCTCAAGGTGCTCGTCCACGCGAGGTAGCGGAGCAGCTCACCGTCCGAGGGCCGGTGCTCGGGATCCCCGTAGGCGGTCTCGAGGCGCCATCGCAGGTAGCTGCGCGGCGGCAGGGGCACGAAGGGGAACCGCCTGTACCATCCCCGGGCACGAAACGCCCACGCCGCCCCCAGGAGGTGCGGGAGGGCGCGGGGGCGCCGAAGAGCCAGGCCCACCATGGTGAGGTACAGGGACACGGTGTTTCCCCGAGGTGGAGCCCACGGGAGGGGCGGTGATTTTCTGAAATGTAGGCCCACGTCGAGCGTGTAACAACGCTTTCGTTTCGGAACGGGGAAGGACGCGAAGTGCCCCGTGGCACCTGGCTTTGGCAGCGACCATACCCCGGGGTCCGGCCACGGGCGGCCATCCCGTACCGTTCGGAATATTCATTTGTTTCCAGCGTTTCCGGCTGCCGGGGGAACCGCGGGAGCGCCGCCGGGTGTGACATCCAGCGTTCGTCTGTCGTTGTTCCGTCCCCAGGCCGCACCATGAGCAACCGTCTCGCCGCAGAGCCCAGCCCCTACCTGCGCCAGCATGCCGACAACCCCGTGGACTGGTACCCGTGGGGCGACGAGGCCCTCGGCCGCGCTCGCCGGGAGAACAGGCCGTTGCTGCTCTCCATCGGCTACTCCTCCTGCCACTGGTGCCACGTCATGGCCCGAGAGTCCTTCGAGGACCCGGACGTGGCGGCGCTCATGAACGAAGCGTTCGTGTGCGTGAAGGTGGACCGCGAGGAGCGGCCGGACGTGGACCAGGTCTACATGAAGGCCGTGCAAGCCATGACCGGACAGGGAGGATGGCCGCTCACGGTGTTCCTCACCCCCGGTGCAAAGCCGTACTACGGTGGCACGTACTTTCCCCCCGCACCTCGCCGTGGCATGCCCTCGTTCCGGCAGGTGCTCCAGGCGGCGGCGCAGGCGTGGCGCGAGCGCCCGGATGACGTCCGCCGGGGCGCCGGCGAGATCATCTCGGTGCTGCAGCGGGTCGTCCAGGACGCCGGCGAGGGCGACGGTGTCGGCTCGGACGTGGAGATCCTGGACAACGCGATCCGGGCCATGGCTCGCCAATACGACCACACCCATGGAGGCTTCGGCGACGCCCCCAAGTTCCCCCAGCCGGTGACGCTGGAGATCCTGTCCCGCCACCACGCGCGCACGGGAGAGCCGAGCTCCCTCGAGATGCTCGCCCACACGTTGCGGCGCATGGCCGCCGGAGGCATCCACGACCACCTCGGCGGCGGCTTCCACCGGTACTCCGTGGACGCCCGCTGGCTGGTGCCCCACTTCGAGAAGATGCTCTACGACAACGCCCTGCTGGCCCGGGCCTATCTCGATGGGTGGCGGTTGAGCGGGGACGACGGACTGCGTGTCGTGGCGGAGCGCACCCTGGACTGGCTCCTGGAGGACATGCGCGCACCGGAAGGGGGCTTCTACAGCGCCCGGGATGCGGATTCCGAAGAGGAGGAGGGGCGCTTCTACCTGTGGAAGCCGGCGGAGGTGCGCGCGGAGCTCCCCGCCGAGGATGCGCGCCTCTTCATGCGCTGCTACGACGTCAGCGACGAGGGCAATCACGAGGGTGCCAGCATCCTGTGGCTACCCCACGGCCTGGGTGCCCTGGCCAGCGCGGAGGGCATGACGGCCGAGGAGCTGGAGGCGAGGCTGGCGGCGGCGCGCACCGTCCTCGCCGAGGCGCGCTCGCATCGGGTGCCCCCCCTTCGCGACGAGAAGATCCTCACCGGGTGGAACGGCATGGCCCTGCGGGCCCTAGCCGAGGTCGGCGGCGCGCTGGCGGCGGCCCGGTACGTGGGCGCGGCCGAGGAAGGCGCGGCGTTCCTCCTGGAAGCGATGCGCCCGGACGGGCGCCTCCTGCACACCTTCCGCGACGGCGTCGCGCGCATCCCGGGCTTCCTGGAGGACCACGGCGCCCTGGGCAACGCGTTGATCTCGCTCTACGAGGCCACGCTGAATCCCCGCTGGCTCGACGAGGCGCGCTGGTGCGTAGAGGAGATCCTCGCTCGCTTCTGGAGCCCGGAAGCCGGCGTGTTCCACGACACGTCGGCGGATGCCGAGTCCCTCTTCCTTCGTCCCCGGGACCCCATGGACAACGCCACGCCTTCGGGGAGCTCCCTGGCGGCGGAGCTGCTGCTGCGCGCGGGTCACCTCTTCGGAGAGGCGCGCTACGAGGAGGTCGCCCGCCGGGCGCTGGCCCACGAACGCGTGGCCATGACCCGATTCCCCACCGCCTTCGGCCGCCTGCTCAGCACCCTGGACCGCTCGCTGGCGAAGCCGGTGGAAGTGGCGGTGGTGGGCCCTCCCGCCGACGCGGGCACCCGCGCCCTGGTCACCGCGGCGCTCGCTCCGTTCCATCGCAACCGGACGGTGGCCGGCAAGCCCCCGGGCGCCGAGGGGCCGGAGCTACCGGTGCTCGCGGGACGCGACGCGGTGGACACGCGCCCCACGGCGTACGTCTGCCACGGCTTCACGTGCCGGGCCCCCACGACGGACCCTGCCGGGATCACGGCGGAACTGAGGCGCACGGAACGGGGGTAGCTTTTTAGTGGGTGACCGCCACCGGTAGGTGGGTCAGGTGGACCCTATCTCGTACCCTCGACTAAATTAGGCGCTGCCCTTCCGCCACGCTGCCCACGGAGACCATGGCGACGACAGAGAGCCAACTCGACCAGGCCCGGGACGTCACCCCCCTCACGTCCGAACAGATTCTCGGCTTCTACCGCACCATGGTGACGTCGCGGCGCATCGACGACCGCGAGATGGCCCTGAAGCGGCAGAACAAGATCTTCTTCCAGATTTCCAGCGCCGGCCACGAGGCCATCGGGGCGGCGGTGGGCGCCCACTGCAAGTCGGCCCACGACTGGTTCTTCTTCTACTACCGCGATCGCGCCTTCGCGCTGGCCGTGGGCCAGACGCCCCTGGATCACCTCCTCCAGGCGGTTGCCGCCGAGGCCGATCCCGCTTCGGGCGGGCGGCAGATGCCCGCCCACTTCGGCGATGCGCGCTACAACATCGCCAGCACGTCGTCGCCCACGGGCACGCAGTTCCTGCAGGCCGTGGGAGCCGCCGAGGCCGGCCTGCGCATAGGCGGGAGCCCCGAGCTGCGTGCGCTCATCGACAGGTTCGAGGACGACGAGATCGTCGTCGTCACCACCGGTGACGGCACCACATCCGAGGGAGAGTTCTGGGAGTCCCTGAACACGGCGTGCAACCTCAAGCTCCCGGTGGTCTACGTCGTGGAGGACAACGGCTACGCGATCTCCGTGCCGGTGGACGTGCAGACCGCCGGCGGCAACGTCTCCAAGCTCCTGGCCGGCTTCCCCGATCTGCTGGTGCGGGAGTGCGACGGCACCGACATCGCCGCCGTCTACCAGGCGGCGGGAGAGGCGGTGTCCCACGCGCGCCAGCGGAGGGGACCCGCCATGGTGCACGCCCACTGCACCCGACCCTATTCCCACTCCATGTCCGACGACGAGCGCATGTACCGTCCGGAGGCGGAGCGGGAGAGGCAGGACACGCGGGACCCGTTGAAGCGAACCCGGCAGCTCATCCTCGATCTCGGCATCGCCACCACGGAGGAGGTCGACGCCCTGGAGGCCGAGATCCAGGACGAGGTGGCCCGGGCCTCCGACGAAGCGCTGACGAGCCCCCAGCCCGCGCCGGAGACGGTCCTGCGCCACCTGTACTCCGAGGACGTGGACCCCACGTCGTCGGACTTCGACACGGAGGATGCCCCCGACTACCGGGACGACCGCCAGCTCACCATGGTCGACCTGTTGAACGCTTGCCTCCAGGACGAGATGGAGCGGGACCCGCGCATCGTCGTCTTCGGCGAAGACGTGGCCGACGCCTCCCACGAGGAGGCCCTCAAGGAGGTGAAGGGCAAGGGCGGGGTCTTCAAGGTCACCCACGGACTGCAGAGCAGGTTCGGGTCGGAGCGCGTGTACAACTCGCCGCTGGCCGAGGCGAACATCGTCGGGCGTGCCGTCGGCATGGCCGTACGCGGCATGCGTCCCGTCGTCGAGATCCAGTTCTTCGATTACATCTGGCCGGCGATGATGCAGCTCCGCAACGAGCTGGCCACCATGCGGTACCGCTCCAACGGCACCTACTCGGCACCGGTGGTCGTGCGTGTAACCTACGGTGGCTACCTCAAGGGCGGCGCCATCTACCACTCGCAGACCGGCGAGTCCATCTTCGCCCACTCCCCCGGCATCCGCGTGGTCATGCCGGCCACCGCCGAGGACGCCAATGGGCTGCTGCGCACCGCCATCCGGTGCGAGGACCCCGTGCTCTTCCTGGAGCACAAGCACCTGTACCGCCAGGTGTACAACAAGGGGCGCCACCCCGGCGCCGAGTACATGATCCCCTTCGGCAAGGCCAAGGTCGTGCGCGAGGGTGCCGACATCACCCTGGTGACGTGCGGCGCCCTGGTGAAGCGGAGCCTGGACGCGGCGCGCATCGCCGAGGAGGAGCACGGCCTCGACGTGGAGGTCATCGACCTGCGCACCGTGCAGCCCTTCGACATGGAGCGTATCACCGCCTCGGTGAAGAAGACCAACAAGGTCGTGGTGGCCTACGAGGACAGCCTCTCGTGGGGCATCGGCGCGGAGATCGCGGCGCGCATCGCCGACGAGCTCTTCCCGTGGCTCGACGGCCCGGTGCGCCGCGTGGCGTCCATGGACACGTGGGTGGCGTACTCGCCGCAGCTCGAGGAGACCATCCTGCCCAACGCGCAGAAGATCCTGGACGCGGTGGTGGAGCTGGCGCGGTTCTGAGACGCGGTACCGGGGCGGCGGCGGTCCGCGGGCTCTCTCGGAGCGACGCGGCGTGACGCATCGTGATCCTGCGGGTTGCCGCGAGGGGCGCAAGTCGAATCGTCGCTCGCCCCGCGGCCCGCCCCCGCCTCGATTTCACGCGCCTCCGCCCGCACCAGGGCGCGGCCGCCGCTAGAAGATAAGCGCCATCTGGCGCCCGCCGGCGCCGGTCAGCGCCATAGAAGCCGCCTGATAGGCGTGAGGTCGGCAGTTCGAGTCTACCCAGGCCCATAGTCCACGATGGACGCGTAGCCCTGCTCGGCCGTGAGGCCGGGTGGGGCTTGGTCGTTCGGGCGTGAAAGCAGCGTCACGTGAGGACACCCGGAGTCGGATCGGCCGAAGTGCCACCCGCTGATGTCAGGTTGGCGGGGGATCCGGGCCGGATGCCAGGGGTGGGACCTCGAGAATATCCGCTGGAGGTCCCGAGCTGTGCGGCGCCACGGCGAAGGCCGCCGCTCAGTCCCGCGACCTCAGCTTCAGGAACTCGGCGACCACGATCGGTGCCTGCGCACGAGCGCCCTCACCATGTGTCGGGGGTGAGGACCGGCGGCGGCGGCGACGCTGGTTCACCGACCGGGAGACGCCCCATCACCCGGATGCAGCAACGCGCCGAAGCGCAGCGCCCAAGTGGTGCGCGAGCCCGTGGGCGAGTCGGGAAGGGTCACGGCCGAACCGCCGGCCGAGGCCCGCCGTTCCTCCGCCTGGACGTAGAAGCTCCTCGCCCGACCGTGGTCCCAGCGGAGTGTGAGCCCGGCGGCCTGCGCAGTGACCGGGGTGGTGTAGAGCTCGGTGGTGGGCGCGATGTAAGCGTCGTAGGTGGGTCCCATGTAGGCGGGATCGGGGATAGCTCCACCGACGGCGACGTGGGCGAGGCCAAGCGAGAGACCGAGGGCGACGCCGCCCCCGAGCGTGCGTGAGGCCGCGGCCGTCAGCGTCGGCGTCCAGCTCCGCAGGACGGAGCGGCGCTGCACGACGGAGTCGGCAGCTTGGCGTTCCTGCCACGGGTCGGAGAGTGTGAAGTCGAAGCGCCAGGGCGTCGGCGGCCGGAGCCGGACGTCGATCCCAGGGAGCACCACCGTGGCAGTGTTCGTATAGGTGACGCCCGGCAGGTCGATGCGATGAACTCGGCCGTCCGCGTGGCTCCAGTCGACATGCGCCGTCACGAGCACCTCATCTCCGCGGAAGGCGCGCTGCAGCGCGACGCCGCCGGCGCGTACGTCGGCGTTCCAGCGGTCCTGCTTGGGGTGCTCCGTCTGCTGGCTCCAGCCCGCGTCGGTCGCGCTGCCGACGTCCCCGTAGGCCGTCCATCGGAGACGGCCGAGGCTACCGTCGGCCGTCAGCCCGCCGCCGCGTGCGGAGCTCTTTCGGTAGCGGGCGTACCACGTGCCCGCGATGTCCTGCGGCCCGGGGTCGTCGTAACCCGTGAACTGGTAAACGCGCGAGGCCGCCGCAATGGAAAACAGATTGATCGACTCGCGCGTCTCCTGCCAGCGCCCGTAGGCGCCGACACGGAGGTTCCGCAGCAGCCGCAGACCGGCACCGAGAACGAGCGCCGGATTCGCCACTCGGTCCTGGTGCGGCACAGGCGAGCGCACCGTCCGGATCTGCTGCGCGCGGTAGCCGAGCGAGGCGCCCAGGAGTAGCCGGCCGACGGCCAGGCCGCCGGCGCCCTCGATCCGCGCCGTGGTGCGGCCCATGGCGAGGCCGGACGTGTCCAGCACGGCCAGCGGGCTCAGGGTATACGGGTCGGCCACGTCCGCGTAGATCGGAGCGCCCAACGTGGTGCGGTCGACGGCGACGTCGGCCGCGACGCCCGCGTGCGCGCCCACAGGCTCCCAGGCCAGCGCCGCAAGCGAGGCGTCATGGGTGTCGCCCGGGTCGAGCGGCCGACGGAACGCGCCCGACTCGCCCTGAGCAGAGCCGTCGAAATTCGCCCAGGAGTCGCCCGTGCCGCCCGCCAGGCCCGCGGGGTTGCGCCCCGTCCAGAACATGCCGAGGCGCGGCGCAGGGTCCGTCAGCGGCGACGAAGTCGCCAGGCCCGACGTCGGGAAGCTCACGAGCGTCGCCGGAACGGCCGCGAGGGGACTCCACTGCAGCGGCCACGCGGACGGCAGCGACTGCCCGACGGCCGCCGCCGGCGCCAGGAGGAGCACGGCCGCCAGAAC
>Ga0307418_1000044_pt1 | contig 32884 bp, 20 predicted proteins | sample SalMarWE160220MG_2_FD_202160 | JGI IMG/M metagenome (GOLD analysis project Ga0307418, IMG submission 202160) | Salt marsh sediment microbial communities from the Plum Island Ecosystem LTER, Massachusetts, United States - WE1602-20 | ecosystem: Environmental > Aquatic > Marine > Intertidal zone >...
TTCGGCACCGCCATCTACATGGCACTGGTAGGCGGGTTCGTGTTCTATGCCGTCGTGATGATCGTCGTGCCGTGGGTCTATCACCCGTGGCAAGACATCGTGACGGGACACATCGGCACGGAGGTGGCGTTCGAGCGGGCCTTCGGCGCCCACTGGATCGCGCAGATCATCCTCGTCGGTGCGTTCCTCTCGCTGACGAAGGTGTTCAACGGCAACTTCGTGGCGTCCACGCGCCTGCTGTACGGGATGGGCAAGCGAAACCTCGTGCACCGGTCGCTTTCCTCGGTACATCCCGACCACGGCACGCCCAGAACCGCCATCCTCCTGATGGGAGTCATCACCGCGGTGGCGGCGTGCCTGGGCGACGCCATTCTCGTGCCCATCTCGGACGTGGGATCGCTGGCCGTCGGGGTGGGATGGCTCTCCGCCTGTCTGGCGTACATCCTGCGGATGCGCCGGGCCGAAGACAGACCCCGCTTCCATGCCGTCGCATGGCTGGGCGTGCTGGTGAGCCTGGCCATCGTCCTCATGAAGGTGCTCCCCGAGGTACCCGGGAGCTTCTCCACGTACGAGTGGCTGTCCTTCGTCCTGTGGTCGACGATGGGGTTGTTGTTCTGGGTGGGCCGGCCCCGGGAGAAGCACGCCAACGTGATCGGGTAGGGGCGCGGCGGGCAAGGCGCCGAGTCCCGCGCAAGGCCGCCACAGGGAGTACACGCAGGCCCTCTTGTCGCGTGCCATGCCCCGGCGCACCTTGCGGAGCCGTTGCGCCCCGGGCATCCGCCGCGCGACGAGAGCCAGTCTTCAACCCGGCCTGCCCGTCGGGGACCGGGTGTTCACGGAGATCCCGCAGCATGGACAGAACGCCCGGCATAGCGCCGCCATCGCCCCAGGCTCCGCAGGTCGCTCCCGACCATCGGCCCGCGCTCCTGGCGGGATTCCTCGGTTGGACGCTGGATGCCTTCGACTTCTTCCTGGTGGTCATGTGCCTCGGCGCCATCGGAAAGGAGTTCGGCGAGACGGACGAGGCCGTCGCGTTCGCTCTGCTGCTGACGCTGGCCTTCCGCCCGGTGGGTGCGTTCATCTTCGGTCTCATCGCCGACCGCTACGGGCGGCGGCTGCCTCTGATGCTGGACCTCGTGTTCTTCTCCATCATCGAGGTCCTCACCGGCCTGTCGCCCAACTTCACGACGTTCCTGGTGCTGCGAGCGCTCTACGGCATCGGCATGGGCGCCGAGTGGGGCGTCGGCGCGTCCCTCGCCATGGAGAAGGCCCCCAGCCGCCGCCGTGGGATCCTCTCGGGCCTGCTTCAGGAGGGTTACGCGTTCGGCTATCTGCTGGCCGCGGCCTGCTACTTCCTGATCTTCCCGCGCTTCGGCTGGCGGCCGTTGTTCTTCGTCGGCGGTGTGCCTGCGCTGCTCGCCATCTACGTGCGCTACAACGTCAAGGAGTCGGAGGTCTGGGAGAAGGTCCGCCACACCGACTGGAGGTCGCTCTTCCGGGAGATCGTCGGCAACTGGCGTCTGTTCCTCTACATCACGCTCCTCATGGCCATGATGAACGCCGTCTCCCACGGGACGCAGGACCTGTATCCCACCTTCCTGCAGCGTGACTGGCACTTCTCGCCGCAGATGCGCGCGGCGCTGACGGCGTTCTCCATGGTGGGGGCCATCATCGGCGGCATCGTCACAGGGATGGTCTCGGACCGCATCGGACGGCGGCGCGCCATCATGGGCACGCTCGTCCTGGCCATCCTCGCCATCCCCATCTGGGTATTCGCGCCCAGCCTGACCGTGCTGTGGATCGGTGCCTTCGTCATGCAGTTCATGGTGCAGGGCGCCTGGGGCGTGATCCCCGCACACATCACGGAGCTCTCCCCCGACGGCGTGCGGGGCTTCCTGCCCGGCTTCGCCTACCAGTGCGGTGCGGCCATCGCCGGCCTGGTCCCGCTCCTCGACGCGCGGGTGGCCGAACGCATGAGCTACGCCAAGTCGTTGGCGCTGGTGGGCGTCGTGGTCTTCATCCTGGCCGCGGTGGTGGCGGGGCTGGGACAGGAGCGGAGAGCGATACGGTTCGGAGAGTGAAGGAGCGGCCGGTCGAGACGCGGTCGCCGAGATGTTCAACCTCAACGCCATTCGCTGGGGAGGCGCTATGCGATTCTTCCGTCGAGCTGCGATTGGAGCCGCAGCAGGTCTCGTCGCCGGCATCGCCGTCGCGGTCTTCTTTTTGATCGAGGGGGCGGTCCATCTTCGGCCGTTCGCCGTCCCGGTGGCCCTGGCATCGGGGCTGCTGGGATGGGGAAGCACCGGAGCGACGGCCGCCGCCCAGGTGGCGGGGACCACCGCCGCTCAGGCAGCGGGGACCGCGCCCCGGGTGGAGTCCTTCGGCGCACTCGGAGTCGAGGTTCTCGTCTACACCGTGATCCATCTTCTGACCTTCGCGGCCGTGGGTGCGACCGCAGCCTTCCTCGTCGGCGTCCGGTCGTTCTGGAGGAGCATTCTGGGTGGGGTCGTCTACGGGAGCATCGTGTGCACCGGGCTCCTCTACGCGAGCGGGTGGATCGCGACGACGCCCGTGTCCCTCCACGATCTCGGCCTGCGCAGCGTCCTCCTGGCAGATGCCATGGCAGGAGCGATCCTGGGGCTCGGCCTGCATCTGGCACAGCCCGCGGACGAGCCCGAAGCGGCGTCCTGAGGAAGGTGCGCTCGGCTCCGCCATCGTGACTCGCCGCGGACCGGACACGGCGTCCGACATCCGGGCACGCGCATCCGGACAGACGGAGACGCCGCCCGGACGGGAGGCTCCGGGCGGCGTTCTGGACGAGATGCCCGTGGGGGGTGTCGGCCCCCCACCGCCTCACTTCCCCCCGACCGCACGCGCCGCGTTGACGCGGCCGTGCCCGTACTGCTTGTCCACGCCCGGCGCGCCGAGATCGTCTGCGGTCTGCGCCAGGATGTTGGCGAGCTGGTGGGGATTCAGGCTGCCGCCGTGCAGCGCCTGGACGAGCGCCGCGACGCCGGCCACCTCGGGGGTCGCGTAGCTGGTGCCCCAGCCGGCGACGATGTACATGCTGTTGCTGCCGTTGCCACACACGTCCCAGGGATAGTTGAAACCGTTGGCGAAGACGCTGTGCCCCGAGCATGCGCGGATGAGCCGGTTCTGCAGCGCCGGCGCGAGGGGGCACGAAGGCAGCGGCTCACCGTCGTAGTCCGCCCACTCCTGGCCGCCGGGCCCGCCCACCCACGTGTCGGACACGCCGTGGTTGGAGTATGACGCCAGCCGGTCCACGTGGTCGGTGGCGTACGCCGACTTCACGTTGGCCAGCGAGGTCGGGATGAAGGCCCAGTCCTGTTGCTTGGTCAGGTTCACGCCATCGTTGCCGGCGGTGCCCACCAGCAGCTTTCCCTGTTGAGTGGCGTAGTTCACGGCCTTCTGGAACATGGCCAGGAACCGGTTCGAACCCGGCAGGCCCCGCTTCACCGGCGCCAGGAGGCTCATGGAGATGATGTTGACGTCGTCCAGGTCGGCTGCGTACAGAAGGCCCGCCAGGACATCCGCCAGGCTGCCGTCCCCGGTGCACGACAGGACCTTCACCATGACCGTCTGGGCATCCGGTGCCACGCTGGCCACGCCGATGTTGTTGGAGGCGATCTCGGCGGCGTTGCCCGTGCCGTGGGAGTTGTAGTCGGTGATGTCGTCCCTCTCGTCCGCCGGGCAGTTCTCGTCTTCGAACGTGAGCATGCTTATGCTCTCGGCGAGATCGACCTTGCCCGCCAGATCCACCTGGTCCGGGTCAACGCCGGTGTCCAGGAGGGCGATCTTCATGCCGGCGCCACGGGCCCCGAAAGCCCAGGCTTCCTCCGCGTGGATCTGCGCGAGATCCCACTGGCAGGAATAGAAGTACGCGCGGGTGGGGTCGGACGACGCCGTGAGCGGCGAGTCGAGTCGGTAGCCGGCGACCGCGATGGGAAGGCCGCCCACCGGGAACGGCGTCGCGTCACGGATCAGGTGGAGGACGGTGTCGCGGGTCGCATGCTGCACGCCGGGCAAGGTCAGGATGTCGGCGGCGGCCATGCCCTGGATCTCGAGGACGCCGATGCTCTCGTGCACCCGGCCCACGTGCCCTCCCGCCGCCTTCACCGCCGCGTTGAGCCTGCCGACATTCCCGGAGTACTCCACGAGGAACCGGTCCGGGCTGGCTCGCGACGATTGCACCACGGCCAGGGACGGGTCGGGCGTCATGGGCGCGGGGCGGTCGCCGGTGCAGGCGCTGAGCGCGGCCAGGACCGTCAGGGTTGGCGCGAGTCGCAGGATGTTCATGGCGGACCTCCATCATGATTGTGGGTCGATGTCGAGGTCCCAGGGGCCGCCAGCCACGTCGTGGTCTCGAATGCGCCCGGGGCACCTCACCCGGGCAGGATGAACGAAAGGTCTGACCTGCGTCTGACCGTCCCTTGACGGGGGTCTCACCCGGCCCCTATCCGTCGCCGGCGCGACTCCGCTTCCCCGGGGCATCCGCCCGCAGCTTGACGCCCCCACCTGCCGCCCGATATACCATGCCCGCGCAACGCTCGTCTTGAACCGGACTCGTTCCGACCCGGAGTCGCCATGGCCCCCCGTACGCAGCGCTCGGCCGTCTGCCAGATCGACGGCAAGCCCAAGCCCCAGAGCCAACTCGTCCCGGCCGAGCTCATCCGTGACGCCGTCGTCGCGCTCATCCGCGCCGATCACCCCGATTTCGACAGCGGCGGCTCGATCTGTCTCGAGCACCTGGCCCAGTACCGCGCGCGCTACGTCGAATCCCTCCTCGCCGACGAGAAGGGCGAGCTGTCCTCGTTGGACGAACAGGTCGTCGAGAGCATGCGGACCCAGGAGCTTGTGGCCACGGACGTCGACGCCCGCATCGACGAGAAGCTCCCCCTGGGCGACCGGGTGGCCGACAAGATCGCCGACTTCGGCGGAAGCTGGACCTTCATCCTCTCGTTCGGCGCCTTCCTTGCCGTCTGGATGCTGATCAACACCGTCCTGCTGCTCTCCAAGCCCTTCGACCCCTACCCCTTCATCCTGCTGAACCTCGTGCTCTCGACCCTGGCGGCCATCCAGGCACCGGTGATCATGATGAGCCAGAATCGCCAGGAGACCCGCGACCGGGCACGCGGGGAAAACGACTACCGGGTCAACCTGAAGGCGGAGCTGGAGATCAGGCACCTCCACGAGAAGATGGACCACCTGCTCTCGCGCCAGTGGGAGCGGCTCATCGAGATCCAGCAGATCCAGATCGAGCTCCTGAACGAGATGGGCGAGTCGCGCCACGGGAAGTGATGCGGCGGCCCGGACGATGAGCCGGGGATTACGAGCCGGTTGGCGGTCCCCCCCACCGAGAGCGCGAACGCGAGGAGCGAGCGCTCATCTGTTGCGGCCCGACGTACGCCCGCGATTGACGACGAAGACGTCATGGCGGCATGACATGATCGCAACGGTTCGCCGAGACTGCCTGTGGACGGCAAGGTCGTGGCGCGCTCGATGCGTACGTCATGCGGCCAAGTACGACGAGCGTAGCTGAACCGGGGTCGTCGCGCCGCCGTTCTGTTACGGGACGGCGGGCGGACCGTGACGCGTTCGGACCTGGCGTGCCCGAGAGGCCATCTGGAAGATCATGCGTCTTTTTCGTGTATATTTGCGGTGCGTGCCACGCGCGCCCCGGGAATCCCGCCGTCGACGAAGTGCTCGAGGCACTCCCGTCGGGTCGCCCGCAAGGAGGCATGATGTCCCGGTCGGTGATGGGCATGATCGAGGAGTTCGGGCGGCGGGTGGAGGAGTCCGCCGGCCCGGACGTGCGTCGTCGGGTGATGTCGGGGAGCGCACGCGTCGCCAGCGGACTCGAGCCGACGTCCCTCTGGGTCAAGGGCGCCGTGGAGAGGCTGGAGCGTCTCGCCGGCGAGCGGACGGCTGTCAGGATCATGGAGGCCTGCGGCGCCGCCTGCGCCAGGGTCAACCACGGTGTCATCGCGAGGGCCAAGGCCCGCCGCTCCGATCATGGAAGCGAAGAGGCCTTTCTTGCCGCCGAGGCGCGTGACCCCCAGGACGGCACGTGGTTGGAGCGGGACGGCGACGTCCTCTACCAGACCTACACGCTGCAGACGTATACGCACTCCGCGCGCTGCTACTGCGCCCTGTTGAGCGACCTGCCTCCCGACGAGACGGTGCCCGGCGTCTACTGCCACTGCTCGAAGGCGTTCGTCCGGACCTATTGGGAAGAGGTGCTGGGAAGGCCGGTGCGGGTCGAGATCCTGGAGTCCGCCGTGAGCGGCGCGAAGGCGTGCCGGTTCAGGATCACGGCGGGAGCCGCAGCCGGATAGGAGGAGGAGGCCGAGCCGGCGGTCGGGACGACGCCCCCTGCCCTCAACGGGCGCACCGCCGTCGCACGGCGGGGACGGGCCTCGGGTAGAGCCGCGCTCGCTCGGACGCGCCCCGGACGCGCATCGCCGCGGCACGGCCCCCGGCGCGGTCCACGACGTTCGATGATTGCGAGCCGGCGGCCGCCGCATTCAGTTCAGGCACCATCGCCTCCGTATCCCTGCCCTTCCACGGCACCAAGATGACCAGACCCCTCCCCCTCCCCGTGCTCGTTCCCCTGCTGCCGTTCCTCCTGGGCCCGCAGTCGAGCCCCCCCTCCACCCCGCAGGCCCCCACCGTGCCACCCAGCGCGTACCAGGCGCTGCACTGGCGCTTCCTCGGGCCCTTCCGCGCAGGATGGGCGACGGTCGCCGAAGGCGTTCCCAGCGAGCCCAACACGTTCTACTTCGGCGCGGCGGGGGGAGGCGTGTGGAAGACCACGGATGCCGGCCGCACCTGGCTGGGGCTCATGCAGCACGAGTCGTCCTCGGCCGTCGGGGCGCTCGCCGTCGCGCCCTCCGATCCGAAGGTGATCTACGTCGGCACGGGACAGGTCGCGGCGCGCTACGACATCGCGATGGGCGACGGCGTGTACCGCTCGGCCGACGGCGGAGAGACGTGGAGCCACGTGGGCCTCGCCGCGACGCAGCACATCGGGCGCATCCTCGTGGACCCGCACGACCCGAACCGGGTCCTCGTTGCCGCGCTCGGTCACGTCTTCGGACCCAACCCGGAGCGAGGCGTCTACCTCACCCGCGACGGCGGCCGGAGCTGGCGGCAGGTCCTCCACGTGGACGACGCCACCGGCGCCGTCGATCTGGCCTGGGACCCCGGGAACCCAGACGTCGTCTACGCCGCCATGTGGCAGATGAGGATACACCCCTGGCTGGACTACTTCATGCCGCAGTCGGGGCCGGGCTCGGGCATCTACAAGAGCACCGACGAGGGTGCCACGTGGACCCGGCTCGGCGGCGGGCTCCCGTCCGCGCACATCGGTCGTGTGGGCCTGGCGGTGGCGCCGGGGAGCGGCGGCCGGGTGGTCTACGCGTCCGTCGCGCTGGAGGGCTCGGCGCTCACCACCGCCGCCGCACCCCAGGACGAGAGCGGCCTGTATCGAAGCGGCGACGCGGGCGCGCACTGGAGGCTGGTCAACGGGGACCCCGTGCTCGCCAGCAGCTATTTCGGGCGCCTCACCGTCGATCCGAGGAACCCCAACACGGTGTACGTCACGGGCCAGTCGATCCGGCGCTCAACGGACGGGGGAAGGACGTTCCACGTCTTCAAGGGCTCGCCGGGCGGTGACGACTACCACTTCCTGTGGATCGATCCCGCCGACCCGTCGCACATGATCGAAGGCGCCGACCAGGGCGCGGCGGTCACCGTGAACGGGGGCGCGACCTGGTCGAGCTGGTACAACCAGCCCACGGGCCAGCTCTACCACGTGGCCGCCGACGACCGCTTTCCCTACCGCGTCTACAGCGGGCAGCAGGACAACGGGACGGTGGAGCTCCTGAGCCAGGGCCCGTACGGTGTGGTCGACGAGCGCGACTGGCACCCGGTAGGTGGGGACGAGCGCGACTACATGGTGCCCAAGCCCGGGAGCCCGGACACCGTGTTCGGCACCGGGCTCGGCGGGCACATGTCGCGCTTCGACGAGGTGACGCGCCAGTCGGCGGAGGTGTCCCCCTGGCCGGTGTCCACGTACGGAGCCTACCCGCCTTCGGCGAAGTACCGCTACACCTGGATCACGCCCATGGCGTTCTCCCCCGTTCCCCCACACACCATGTACCTGGGTGCACAGGTGCTCTTCGCCTCGGACGACGACGGCGACAACTGGCGCACGATCAGCCCGGACCTGAGCGGCGCGGGCGCTGTGCCGGGAGCCGGAGACTGCCGCAACGCCGACCTCCACCAGGCGAAGGCGTGCGGCTTCGGCGTGATCTTCTCCATCGCGCCCTCATCCCTGGACAAGGACCTGATCTGGGTGGGCACGGATGATGGTCTCATCCAGAAGACCAGCGACGGCGGAGCGCACTGGACGAACGTGACGCCGAAGCAGGTCCCGGAGTGGGCCCGCATCGACAACATCGAGCCCTCGCCCTTCGACGCACAGACCGCGTACGCGTCGGTGGACATGCACAGGCTCGACCGCTACACGCCGCTGATCCTGAAGACCACGGACGGGGGCGCGACCTGGCAGTCCATCACCGAGGGCATCCCCGCGGACGAGTTCGTGATGTCGGTACGTGCCGATCCCGTGAAGCGCGGCCTGCTCTACGCCGGCACCAGCCGTACCGTGTACGTGTCGTTCGACGACGGAGCGCACTGGCAGTCCCTGGCCCTGGATCTTCCCACCACCTGGTACCGCGACCTCCTGGTGCACGACGGCGACCTCATCGCCGCCACGCAGGGGAGGGGCATCTGGATCCTCGACGACATCGAGCCGCTGCGCGAGGCGGCCGAGGCAGCGGCGAGCCTCGCACACCTGTTCAGGCCCCTGACCGCGATCCGCATGCGCGCCGACGAGAACCGGGACACGCCGTGGCCGCCGTCCACGCCGGTGGCCGAAAACCCGCCCACGGGCGCGGTGCTCGATTACTGGCTCGCCTCCCCGCCCCACGGCCCCGTGACGCTCACCATACGGGACGAGGCCGGGCACGTCGTGCGCACGTTCTCCAGCGCCGATACCGCCGAGAGTCTCCCGGCCGATCGCTACTTCCAGAAGGAATGGGTGGGCACCCGCCCCACGCTGTCCGCGGCCGCGGGGATGCACCGCTTCGTCTGGGACCTGCGCTATCCCCGCCCCAAGGCGCTCTCGTACAGCTACTCCATCGCCGCGGTGTGGCGTCACCATACGCCCCTCGATCCGAGAGGGCCCCTGGCGCTGCCGGGCCGCTACACCGTCACGCTCACCGCGCACGGGAAGAGCATGACCCGGCCCCTCGAGGTGAAGCTCGATCCCAGGGTGCACGTGGGCGCGGCGGCCCTCCGCGATCAGCTCGCGCTGGCCCTGGCGGTGGATTCGGCCCTCGACCGTGCCACCGCGGCGCACCGCGCCATCACGAAGGTCCTCAACGAGCGGAAGGGACGCCTGCCGAAGGCTACGGCGGACTCGCTGAGGGAGATCGCCGACGGGGGCCCGCCGAGCCTGTCCTCGGTGGCCGGTGTGCTCTCCAGCCTGGCCACCGCCGTGGTGGCCGCCGACGCCCCGCCCACCCAGGGAGAACGGGGCGTCCTCGAGGCGTGCCGCAGGGACCTCGCCGGGTTGCTCGCCCGGTGGGGGAGGATCGAGGGGCAGATGGGAGTGTGAGGGCGCTTCGCTTGTGCTGCGGTCGGCATGCCCCCACCCGACCCCAGTGCCGGCCCGAGACCCGGCCTCAGCGGGCCATCGCGAGACCGGCCCGAGCGCGCTCCGCCCACGAGGCGACGGCGGGCCCTCCGTCCTGCCAGAGACCGAGCGCGCCGCGGTAGTCCGCTGGATAGACCCCCGCCTCCAACATCGAGTCCGCTCTGGACGCCCATCCTTCGGCGATGTCCAGGCGCATGCCCTCTCCGAGGGCAGCCGGCCGCATGGGGGCCGTCGGCGTCGCGGCCAAGGCCTCCAGGTAGCGGCGGTACCGTGCCGGGTTCCCCGCACGGAGATATCGAACGAACTGGGTGAACTGCTCGAGGGGTAACGAGACGAGCTCGGGCAGCATCCCATCGAAGGCCTCGCCTCCTGCCAACAGCGCGCGTAGGGCGCCGACGAGTTGCAGGTACCGGCCGACGGGAACGGGGGCGCGATCCTGCTCCAGGGGGATGTCCGCGGTCCGTCGCAGGCCCTGTGCGGTCAGGTCGTACACCCAGGCCAGGACGGCCACCAACGGCGAACAGCGACAATTCGCGTCGGCTCCGGCAACGTGTCAAGGCTGGGGTCCGGCGTCGGCCGTGCGCCTGCCGGGTCGACGGCGGGTTCACCTCCGCCGATGGGCGGTGGAAACGCGGGACGGCGACCGGCTTGGTGGCCCCCACGGGTGCCTCTATGTTGACCCGTCCTTCCGCTCCCTCAGACTCGGCCTCCCATGCGAGCTCTACGCCGTGTGCCACCCGCCCTCGTCGGGGCCCTCTTCCTGACGATCCCCCGCGCGCTCTCCGCCGGGACCACGCCCTACGTCCCCGGATCTCCACCCGGACCCGGCACCGAGTCGAGCGCGTCCGGCGGTGCGACCCCGGCCTCCGTTCCCGCAGCCCAGGGCGCGCCCGCCTTCGACGGGGAGTGGAGCCTGCTCCCCCTCAAGAGCAGCCAGGTCGACCTCTTCCGGACCCTGTCCCTGAAGATCGAGCGCGACGGTGCACGCGTGACCATCGAGCAGGACTGGGGACGCGGTCAGTACGCCTTCCGCACGGCGATGACGCTCACGACGGGAGGGACAGTGAACGAGGTGCCCGTGACCAACCGGGTCTGGCCGACGCAGCCCTTCATGGGCGTATCGATGAAGGTGGGCTCGAAGCAGCAGGTGACGGCGAGGTGGGGTGCCGACGGCCGCACGCTGGTGGTGGAACGGCACTATACGGTGCTGGTCTCCCAGGGGCAGCGGGAGATACGGAGCACCGAGACCTACAAGCTCGGAGCCAGCGACGACCAGCTCACCCTGGACATTGTCCGCCCCACCCGGGACGGCGGGACGCCGCTGCACTACGCGTTCAAGCGCGCGGGCACCAAGGAAGCCTACATGATGCGGCTCGAGGACCACTGGACCGTGGCGGGTGACCTCGACCGGAACGCATTCCTCATCAGCCTCCAGGGTCTGGCCAACACAGACGCGCCGCGGCTCTACTTCGTCTACCCGGACAATTGGGCGTTCGGATTCACCCCCGACCTCTACCGGTTCTACCAGACGGACCTGGACTACACGTTCACGGAGCTGAAGACGCCCGAAGCGGCGCTGGAGGCGCTCAAGCCCTGGGTGAAGGGCTACATCGTCTGGGACAAGGCGGTGCGGAGCTCCCTGGACGTGGCCTTCACCCTGGCAGGGGTCAAACGTGGCGTCGTGGTGAGCGCGGACCAGATCCCCATGGTGGAGAAGGCCGGATTGAAGCCGCTCGCCGACCTCCGCGGCATGTTCACCGGAATGGACGACACCCAGATCTTCCGGAAGGCGTACGACACCTGGGGACCTGAGACCAGCCGCGAGACGCTGGTCTGGATGGGCGGCGAATCGGGCAAGATCATGATGCCCGGGATCGCGGACTACGCCATCGCGAAGCACGCCTTCGTCGCGGACCTGTCCACCGATCCCAAGGACACGACGGAGTACGCCCTCGCCAAGGAGATCATGAGCAAGCAGAAGCCGCTCTCCATGGTCATGGGGTGGCACTCGTACGCCAAGGATCTGGAGCGGCAGTTCGTCACCATGACCTCGAGCTTCGCGCTGCGGGTCGAAGGTCTGAATACCTACCCCGACCTGAGCTTCACGAGCATGACGCCGCCGGAGCCGGGCTTCGAGTTCCACAACCACCACAACGTGGTGCCGGGCAAGGTCTACAAGCCGGAGAACAAGGTCTACATCACCTGCCTGCAGAGCGACGGCTTGGGCCTGGGGGCGTGGCGCAAGCCGGGACGGGGCTCCATGCCCTATGCCTGGGAGACCACCATCAACTGGACCTGGATGGCTCCCGCCATGCTCGAGTACTACTACAGCACGGCCACGCCCAACGACCTCTTCGTCGGCGCGTTGACCGGCCCCGGCTACATGTACCCGAAGGCGATTCCGCCCAAGATGCTCCCCAGGGTGATCAGCCTGGCCGACACGCTGATGAGAAAGCTGGACATCGACATCTTCGAGACGATGGACTACTCGGAGGGGGCCACCATCACGGGCAACACCGAGCTGCCGAAGTACGTCGTGGACGCCTACTACAAGGCGATGCCCGACGCCGTCGGCTTCGCCAACGGCTACGCCCCCGCGTACACGTTCGCCTCCCGCGACGGCCGGCCCTTCATCTCCTTCGACTACTACCTCTCACCCGACCGGCCGGAAGCGGCGGCCGCCGCCGACATCGAGGAGCTGGCCCGGCTGAATCCCCAGCGGCCGTACTTCCTGCTCATCCACGTGCGCGAGTGGAGCAGCATCAAGCGGGTGAAGTCCATCCTCGACCGCCTGGGACCGCAGTTCGAGGTGGTGCCCATGGACGTGTTCATGAAGCTCGCCGGGCAGGACCCCACGTTCAAAGAGCGGTACTACCCGTCGAACCCGGGGAAACGGTAGCGGCGCTCCTCAACGGGGTCGGCGGCCGGCCGACGAGCCCTTCGGATCCGGCGAGCTCCGCCGGTTCCGCGTGTGGCATATCGGGGCCCGAACCTCCCGCGGCAGCAGCCTGACTGCGCTCAGAATCGGTCACGGGCCGTGGGCCACCTCCTCCTTCCGCGCCTCCCCGATTCCGGCCAGGGCCTCGAGGGTCTCACCGACGATGTGGATCATTCCGGCCAACCGGTTCACGTCGCGGACCACGCCCGTGGCCTGACACGTGACCACGCCGAGGTCCTGACCGTACCGCTCTCTCAGCTTTCGGGAGGGTTGCTTCACCCGGAGCGTCACCTTCGCGGTGGCGAGGATCGCGTCCACCAGCCCGGCGGCCATGAACAGCGACGGGAGCCGCGATGCCGGCTTCCCCCGCACGACGTGCGTCTTCAAGAGGGGGGGACTCACCGCGCGCGGGCGGCGGCGCCCCAGCGCTTCGAGGAGCCTGTCGAACACGTTGCGGCGCCGTACCGTGAGCTTCAGCTCGTGCCATCCGACGAAGTAGGCCCGGCAGCGGGTGTAGGTCTGGCTCGCCTGCCCCGCGTACACGGTGTACGTGTCCAGCCAGATCTTCCAGGGTCCGCGCGCCACCGCCACCTTGTCACCGCTAGGCCGCTTGCCCTGCACCAGCTCCCCACCCAGCAGCGTGGCAACCTCCCGCCATGCGGTGCGCCGATCCATATTGGCTCTCGCCCGGCGTATCGCGTCGGGGACGATGGGGATCAATGTTCCCTCCTCGGTTGTGTCACACCGGCCTCGAGCTTCCTCACCACCTCATACGTACGAGCGCCGGTGCCTCGTTTCCAGCCAGGTAGAACGCCTTCCTGCAGCTCACGAAGAGAACGCGGCGGCCGTCCGGCATCCAGGCCGGCCACTGCCCGAACTCCATCAGACGGACAGGCTTGCCCTGGCGAGCACGCAGTAGCAGACACCACGGTCGGAGGTGGGCCGGCCGGACACCCGTCCGGCGGTTCTTGCGCCCCCATCGTAATACGACAATCGTAGTCTTGCCTCCCGACCAGCTGCCCGGCGCCGGACCGCCGCCGCCGATGCGGCCCAGGTCCCCACGGACTTCGTGTACTACGCGATCTTCTCGGTGGCGTTGCAGAACGACCTCCAGTACGAGACCAACGACCGGAGGGAGTTCTCGCTGTACAACACCATGTGGGACACGGTTACGAACGACCCCCGTGTGCCCTGGGACATCCCCGTGGACAGCAACGGTGATCCGCTCAAGGGTCAGGACGGCCAGACCCTCTTCTACCACCAGCTCAAGTACACGGACCCGGGTGACGACGTCCCGCTCACCCACGGGACGGAGATGCGGGTGCTGCAGGCCGAGGCGGCCCTCCGTCAGGGGGACTACGCCGGAGCCGAGACATACCTGAACCAGGCCCGGGCGCACTGGAGCATGGCGCCGCTGACACTGTCGACCGTGCCGGCGGAGGCCTGGGCCACGCTCCGATTCGAGCGGTACGCCACGACGTGGCTGGAAGGGCGGCGGCTGTGGGACATGCGCCGCTGGAAGGTGGAGGGCGCGCCCATGGAGGACCCGTTCGACCAGGGGAGGGACGTCTGCTTCCCCATCAGCAGGAACGAGCAGCTGTCCAACCCGAACGTAAAGGACCTGTGGGGTGGGTGCCCCACCTGTGGCTCGTAGCAGGAACGCGAGCTCGAGGATGGGAGGGAGCGGCCGTGGCCGCTCCCTCCGCACCTTCTCGGCCGTGGCGGCCCTCCTGGTCGCGGGGTGCTACGTGTATACGCCCGTGGAGCCGGCCGCCGTCCCACCGGGAACGCACGTGCGCATCCGCGTCGAGAAGGACGTGACGCTGTCCGTGGGGGCGGTTCCCGTCCCGCAGGGCGATGGCAACGTCGTCCGGGGGACCCTCGTCCCCGGCACCTCGGCGGACACGCTGCGGTGCTCCGTCCTGCTCCAGCCCTGGGGGGTCGAGGCCGGGCAGAGCGGTCTGCGGGGCACGATGGCCATCCCGGCCCGGGCGGTCCAGACGGTGGAGGTGCGCCGTCTGTCCAAGACCCGCACGGCGGCGGTGGTCGCGGTCGGCGTGGCGCTGGGCTGGGCGGTGACGGCCCATGCGCTGGATATTCACAACGCCCGCGAGGGAACCGACCAGACGGGCGGTGTCAACAACGCGCTCATCACGCTGCTACGGTTGCGCTGGTAGCGTCCGGAAGCCCCTCTCCACGTCGCCGGGAAGCGCAGGAGTCGATGGCGTCACACCCTCGGCCTCCCGATCTCGGCGATCACCGTCGGCCCCGGTCGGGACGGACGCTCACGGGCTCGACTCTTGCAGCGCGCGGACGGGATCCACCCGGGTGGCTCGCCGCGCCGGGATCAACATGGCCACCAGAGCCACCAGCGCCAGGACGAGGGGCACCGCGGTGAACACCAGGAGATCGTGGGTCCCCACGCCGAAGAGCATGGACTTGAGGATCCGGCTCAAGGCGACAGCGCCACCCAACCCTACCGCCAGGCCGGCGCCCACCAGCGGCGCCCCCTCCCGGACGATGAGCCCCAGCACCGATCCGCGGGACGCGCCCAGCGCCACGCGCACGCAGATCTCCCGGGTACGCTGCGACACGCTGTAGGCGAGGACCCCGTAGAGGCCCACGGTGGCCAGAAGCAGCGCGGTCAGGCCGAAGATGCTCATGAGGAGCGTGCGGAAGCGCGGCAGCGACACCGCTCCCTCCATCATCTCTCGCCCGGTCTCGATGCCCACCAGCGGTTGGTCGGGATCCACGGCTCCGATAGCCCCGCGGACGGCAGAGACGAGGCTCGCCGGCGCCACGGACGACCTCACGACGAAGCTGACGCCGCGGGTGGGGCGTTGTGCGAAGGGGACGTAGACCTGGGGTACGGATGCGCGACCGAGGTCGTAGTGCTGCACGTCCCCCACCACCCCCACCACCTCCACCGAAGGCTGGCCGTCCCCGCGGCCGAACTTGATCATGCGGCCCAGGGGATCCTCACCGGGGAAGCACTGCTGCGCCAGCGACGCGCTGATGACCGCCACCCGGAGCGTGTCGCCGCGGTCGTCCCGCGTTATGCGGCGTCCCTCCCGGAGAGGGATTCCCATGGTCTTGAAGTAGCCCGGCCCGACGCGGTAGAAGAGCGCGGAGGCGTCCTCCTGCGCGCCGGGGACCGCGTGCTCGGCGAGCCAGACGCTCCAGATCTCGTCGCTTCCCCTCAGGGGGACCATGTTGGCCACTGTGGCGGACTCAACACCGGGCAGGGCCTGCAACCGGGCGAGGGACCCGTCGACGAACTGCTTCACGGCCTCATCGTCCCCGTACCTGGCGGACGGCAGCGGCGTCGTGAACACCAGACGGTCGTGGGTCTGGAACCCTGGGTTCTCCTTCTGCAGCGCGGCGAAGCTCCGGACGAGAAGGCCCGTGCCAACCAGCAGCATGACCGCCAACGACAGCTCGCCCGCCACCAGGGCGGCGCGGAGCCAGCGCCGGGACCGGTCCCCGGTCGTGCTGCGGCCACCCTGCCCGAGAGACCCCGCCAAACGCGGATGCACCACGGTCAGGGCGGGAACGAGGCCGAACAGGACGCCGGAGGCCACCGACAGGCCCAGGGCGAACACCAGGACGGCGGGGTCGATGCCGATGTTGCGGCTGCGAGGCAGAAGCGTGGGCCATCCGGCCACGAGAGCCGCCACCGAGCCGTACGCCAGCAGCACTCCCAGCGCTCCCCCGGCGACGGAAAGGACCGTGCTCTCCGCCAGGAGTTGCCGCACCACCCGGCCCCTGCCCGCCCCCACGGCGGCGCGGATGGCCAGCTCCCGGGTCCTGACCATGGCACGGGCCAGCGTCATGTTCGCCATGTTGGCGCACGCGATGAGAAGGACGAGGCCGACGCTCGCCATGAGGATGAGCAACTGGGCCCTCGAGGAGCCGACGACGGCGTCCTGGAGCGACTGCACCGAAGCCCCCCACCCCTTGTTGGAGTCGGGGTACCGAGCCGCCAGAGCGGCGGCGATTCCGGAGAGATCGGCCTGAGCCTGCTCGGTGCTGACACCCGGCTTCAGCCGCGCCACCGCTCTGAGGAAGTGGCTTCCCCGCGCCGTGTACCAATAGGGCTGGGGCTTCAGGGGGGTGACGAGATCCAAGGTGCTCGACGAGAAGGAGTGCCAACGCGCCGGCAGCACGCCGACGACGGTGAACGGTCTTCCGTCCAGCGTCATGGTTCGGCCGAGGACCGACGGGCTTCCCCCGAACGTGCGCTCCCAGAAGCCGTGGGAGAGGAGGACCACGTCGGCGGCACCGGGCTCCAGATCGGCGGCGGCGATCCCCCTGCCCAGCGTCGGCTCCCCACCCAGGATCCCCAGGAACCGGTCGGTCACCTGGTACGTGTGCAACACCTGCGGCTCGTCGCCCCCGGTGTACGTCATGCCCCTGCTCTGGTACGCCGCCATGGCCTCGAAGGAGTGGTTCTGCGTCTGCCAGTCCCAGAAGTTGAGCGGCGCGATGCTGAACGACGTCCATCCCCGGGAGAGGTTGTTCGCCCGGAGATACACGATCCGGTCGGCGCGCGGGTACGGGAGCGGCTTCAGGAGCACGCCGTGGACGATGCTGAACATGGCCGTGTTGACGCCGATCCCCAGGGCCATGGTCACCAGCGCCACCACGGTGAAGGCCGGGCTCCGCACCATCATGCGCACGCCGTAGCGCAGGTCCGCCGACAACTCGCTGAACATGCCGTCACCTCTCGAGGAAGGACGCCCGCCGGGGCCGGACCGCCGGGTGAAGCGAAGAGAAAGCGCCCCCAGGATCTCGCGCGGCCAGGAGCGCCGCCGGGACTCCTCCAGGTCGCCCAGGAAGAACTCGCGCTCATCGGCGGGGACCAGGATACGCACCAGGAGGCGCACCAGGGCCGGAGGTCGCCGGCCGGAGCCATGCCGGATGGTCATGGCACCTCCAGGTCGGGCTGGAGGCCCTCCGTGAGCTTCCGGAGGTCGGCCAGCGAGCTCCGTGCCGCCTCGAGGCCGGCGGCGGTCACCCCGTAGAGCTTCTTGCGCCTCCCGCCACGCTCGCGCGTCGGGGGCGCGGTACGGGTCTTGAGATACCCCTTCGACTCAAGCCGTCCCAGCGTCTTGTAGACCGTTCCGAGGGTGAGCGTCCGCGACGTCCGCTCCTCCAGCTCATCCAGGATCGTGACGCCGTACGCATCATCGGCCAGGCGGCGGACCGCCAGAATGACCAGAAGCTCGAACTCCCCCGTGTGTCCCATGGCTGCGCTCCGGATATTACCCTGGCATCGTCATAGTAATAGACGAGAGCAGGCCCGGAGTGGTTGCAGCCGGGGGCGCGGACTCCAGCCTCTGGTCCGCCGGAGATCCGGGCTCGGATCCCGGAGCCCTCGTTCCTGGCGCCGGCCCAGGCAAGTTCGGGTTTTCCCCACATCCCTTCGCGGAATATCCCCGATGGCGTACGCGCGTTGATGGTCCCACGTAGCGAACGGTGGGTTGATTTCGACGTGCGGCCCTCGACCGCCTCGGTCCATCTCGGCCGGGAGAAAGAGCATGTTGCACGATCTCCTCGCTGCCCTGCGCACCCTCCGACGACATCGTGCGTTTACGCTCCTGACCGTGTTGTCGTTGGGTCTCGCCATCGGAGCCACCGTGGCGGTGTTCAGCGTGGTCGATGCGGCGCTCTTCAGTCCCCTTCCCTTCTCCGAGCCCGATCGGCTGCTGACTCTCTGGCAGCGGACGGTCGCCGCACAGCAGAGCGTCGCCGGCCAGCGTCTCTCGGTGCCGTGGTCGGACATTCCGGACCTGCGCCGGGAGACGGGCATTTTCGAAGGTGTCGGGGCACGAGCGCTCGCCCTTGCCGACGTGATGATCCAGGTCGGGAACGAGGCACCGCAGCATGCCACGGCCCTCCAGGTATCGTACGACTACTTCTCGATCCTCGGGATCCATCCCTACCTCGGAAGGACGTTTACCCGGGACGACGCCCTGCCCGCCGTGCAGTCGGAGGGACAGGGTCAGCAGGCCCCCGCCATCGTGCTGAGCTACAACCTCTGGCAGCGCGCATTCGGCGGGGATTCGACGGCGCTGGATCGATCGCTCAGCATATGGGGCAATCCCTTCGACGTCGTCGGCGTCCTGCCCCGTGACCTCACGGTCCGAAACACGTCGGCAGAGCGATGGGTCAGCGACAGGACGGCCGACCTGTTCGTAGCCTGGCCCGAGAGGGCTTTCACCTCCTCCGGGCCGCGTCCGGGACCACGGGGCGTGATCCCCATAGCCAGGCTGCAGCCCGGAATCACCTATGACGGGGCGAAGGCGGCGCTCGAGGTCCTGGCGGCCAGATTGCGAGCCGAGTACCCGGGATTCGCCCAGGAGGAGATGCACTACGCCCCTGAGCTATTGGAAAAGGTCTGGAGGGAGGACTACCGGCCCGCCCTCTTCGTACTCACCGGGGGGGTCCTCTTCCTGCTCCTGTTGGTGAGCGCGAACCTGGCGAACCTCATTCTGGTGCGGGGCTGGGTCCGTTCGGGCGAGGATGCGGTGCGCTCCGCCGTGGGGTGCGGCAGGGCCCGACTCGTCCTGAACAAGATCGTGGAGAGCCTCCTGCTGGCTGCGGGAGGAGGTGCCGTCGGCCTCGCCGTCGCCTGGATCGCCGTGCGGATCCTGGATGCCACCGCCCCCGGGAACATCCCGGTCCTCCACCAGGTCGGAATGAACGTTCACGCCGTCGTCGCCGGTCTGTCAGCGGCGGCGCTCCTGGTTATCCTCTTCGCCGCGATCCCCGCCGCCCAGGTACGCCGACTCGACCTGGTCCGGGCGCTGGCCGGCGAGGGACGCGGAGCCGGTGGGAGGGAGCGGCGCAGGCTGATGAACGGTCTGGTCGTCGCCGAGCTCGTCCTGTCCATGGTCCTCCTGAGCGGAGCGGCGGTGATGGTGCGCTCCCTCATGGCGATGACGACGGCGAACCACGGATTCGAAGGGAAGAAAGCGCTCACGTTCGACGTGAGCCCCTACGCGCAGGAGTTCCGCGGCCAGGGTCGGAGGGCGGCCTTCTACACGATGGCCGAGGAGCGGCTCTCGGCGCTCCCGGGCGTGGAGGCCGTGGGCCGCGCCAGCATGGTTCCCTTCTCCGGCGGCGTGTGGAACGGCACCTACGCGCCGGATCACGAGAGCTTCGCACGGAGCGCCGAGTGGGCAGACTACATCGTCGTCACCCGTGACTACTTCCGGGCCACGGGGACCCGACTCCTGGCAGGGCGGACGTTCACCGCCGCCGAGATGCAGGACTCCACGGGGTCCATCATCGTGGACGCGAAGCTCGCCGGCATCGCGTGGCCCGGACAGGACCCCATCGGGAAGACCCTGGTCTACGATGCGCGGCGTGGCCCGGCCGAGGGCGTGGTGGTGGGCGTGGTCGAGCACATGCTCATGAAGGACTTCGGTGTCGAGAGCCGCGAGGCCCTGTTCTTCCCCGAGGGTGTCTACGGACGCGGTGCGGCGAGGACTTTCGCTCTGCGGACCGCCCTGCCACCCGAGCGGATCGTACCGTCCATTCGCAGGATGATGCAGGAGATCCACCCCACGCTGGTCCCCTACAAGGTCCAGAAGCTGTCGGATCGGGTGGGCCTCTCCGCGGCGCCCACCCGTCTGGTGGCCATAGCCATGTGCGTCTTCGCCGGGCTGGCGATCCTCGTCGCCGCCCTGGGTCTGTTCGGCGTGATCTCCTACGCGGTACGGACGCGGACCGTGGAGATGGGGATCCGCCAGGCCCTGGGTGCCGAGAGAGGCGACATCATGGCCATGGTCCTGCGGCAGGGAGCTCTTCTCGCCGTCGCGGGAATCCTCGGCGGAATCGTCGGAGCCCTCGTCCTGGCCCGCTTCCTGAGGAGCATGGTCTTCGGGGTCTCTCCGGCCAGCCCCCTCGTCCTGGCCGCGACCGCCATCGCCCTGGGCATCGTCGCGCTCCTCGCGTGCTGGGCGCCGGCCCGGTGGGCCTGCCGCGTGGACCCGGTGCGCTCGCTGCGCGCGGAGTAGGTCGGGCTATCCGAGCCGCACCGCCGACCGCTCCGGCACCTGCGACAGGATGTACTCTGACAGGGCCGTGATGGTCAGGCTGGGATTCACGCCCAGGTTGACCGGGACGACGGAGCCGTCCGCCACGTACAGGTTCGGGTAGCCGAAGATCTGCCCGTCGAACCCCACCACGCCCTTCTCCGGCGACTCGGCCATGCTGCACCCACCCAGGATGTGCGCGGTGGTGGGCGCGTCCAGGAGCACCTCCGACCAGACGCTCATGGGGTCGCCGTCCATGCGGGCGGCCAGCCGACGCGTCACCTCGTTGGCCATGGGGATGTAGGACGGGGGCTTCGGGGCACCTGCGGGAAGCTCCGATGTCAGCCTCCAGGCGCCGGGCCGCCACCGGCTGCGGCGGCACGTCAGGTGGATGTGGCTCTCCTCGGTCTGCATGACGAGCACGACCGTCGTGCGGGCGGCGCTCCCCGGGAGCCAGAAGGCTCTGAGGAACTTCAGGGGGTGGCGAAGCACGGTTCCCAGGAACCGGAGCGGTCTCGGGATGCGGCCCCCACCGCCCGTGAACACGGTACCCAGCCCGAAGAGCACGTCCGAGCCCTTGTTGTACCGGACGAGCTCCACGTGGGTCTTCTCGTCCGGGTAGATGCCCGACGTGATGGCGATCTGGTCGTTCCAGTCCGTGCTCCGGTCCCGGGAGTGCACCGCGAGGATCGCCTCGGAGTTCGTGCGCACGAAACGGCCGAGCTGGTCCGAGAGGTCGGGCAGGAAACCCCTGCGCCGGCACTCCAGGAGGAGTCGGACGGTGCCGAGGACGCCGGCGCTGAACACGACCCCACGGGCGTGGAATGCGCGGGTGGGATGCGTCCACCCCGTGGACCTGCGCGCGATGACCTCGTAGCCGGAGCCCGTGGGCCGAACGCCGGTCACCTCCGTCTCGGGGAGGATGCGGACGCCGAGCTCCTCGGCCAGGTGCAGGTAGTTCTTGTCCAGCGTGTTCTTGGCCCCCACGGGGCAACCGATCATGCATGCGCTGCAGAAGGTGCATCCGGTGCGTCGCGGCCCGCGGCCTCCGAAGTAGGGGTCCGGCACCGTCCGCTCCGGCTCCCCGAAGAAGACCCCCACGTCGCCGACGTGGAACGTGTCCTCTCTCCGGATCTCCATGCCCACCTCTCGCAGCAGCCGGTCCGCCGTTCCCACCTGCGGGCTCGGGTTGGCCCCCAGCATGCGGCGGGCCTCGGCGTAGAACGGTGCGAGCCGGGCCTTCCAGTCGCCCGGGCCCCACCCGAGCCTCCCGAACACCTCGTCCGGAGGGACGAGGAGCTGGTTGGCGTAGACCAGGCTCCCGCCGCCCACGCCTCCGCCGTGCAGTACAAGGACGTGGCGGAGCAACGTCAGCATCTGGATGCCGTAGAGCCCCAGCGAAGGCATCCACAGGTACTTGCGTAGGTTCCAGTTCGTCTTCGGGAAGTCCTCGGTGCGGTACCGCCTCCCCTTCTCCAGGACCGCGACCTTGTACCCCTTCTCCGCCAGGCGGAGGGCGGACACGCTTCCCCCGAACCCCGACCCGATGACGATGTAGTCGTACCGGTCTTCGTCCCGCTCCATGGCGGATGCTCCTGGTGGGAGGACGTCGTGCCGCGCTTCGAGCAGCACGCGTCCGACAGGATGGAGCCGCAGGGCGCTCCGCGCAGCCCCCGACGCTCAGTCGATGAAGATCGTCTCCTGCGCGGAGACGAAGAGCACGTCCTGGAGTCCCGGGAAGCGCAGGAACATGTCCCGCCCCTTCTTCTCGAGGCGCGAGGTGGTGAAGCCCGTGAGCACCAGGTCGGCGCTCCCCGAGCGCTCCTCCACCAGGCGCTGGAAGTCCACGTCGTCGTCGGTGGGGATGACGAGGACGTTCTTCTCGCTGATGAGCAGCCTCCCTCCGACGATCATCGAGTGCAGCTCGGCGGCTCGCCGCTCGACGTCGCTTCGTGGGTAGGCTGCGAGGATCGTGATCTCGGCACCCCGCCAGTCGCGATGTCCCAGGAGGATGTAGGCCAGCAGGATCATCAGGTTGGCGTTGCGGGCATCGTGCCAGGTGAGCCACAGGTGGATGCTCTTGCGGGCCCCGAAGAAGTTCTCCCCGTGACGCAGCACCAGCCGGTTCATGCGCGGCACGCCGGCCATACGCGAGCCGTCGACGACCTCGTCCAGGACCTCGTCGGGATCGTGGACGCTGAACTCGAAGAGGATCGTGTTGTTCTCCATCCCCGAGACGCCGGGCATCTGCAGGCTCTGCGCCAGCGCCGAGGCCATCGAGGGGCTGATCATCGTGTCGACGAAGATGGCTCCCTTGCGCTCCTCCATCGTCTTGACGAGGCGCGCCTGCACCCGTCGGCTCTCCTCGAACGACTGGGGCTCCAGCTTTCCGGGGATGTAGTGCAGATAGGTGCCGAAGCCGTAGCGGTGGCAGAGCCACTCCAGGAGCTGCACCGGAGAGGAGCGGTCGAAGGTGCGCGGCGTGAGGGCGATGACGCTCGGCCGCCAATCGCCGGGGCGGATCTTCTGCAGGCGGATCTGGAGATAGCGCGTGGCCTGGGTCATGACGCCGTGGAAGATCGAGGTCAGGTCGTCCACGCCCGAGCGGTTGCGCCGCACCAGCACGTAGATCACCGCCATCGCCACCATGGCCAGAATGGCGTACGCGAGGGCCATCTGGAGCATGAGGACCAGGCACATGACCGCGCCGAAGAGGCTCAGGTACCACTTGGAGCGGAAGCTCGGCCGGTACGACGGGCGCGCGGCGAAGTGCTCCAGGAACGAGATCGCGCACAGGGCCCCGTACGTGACCATGAAGAACATCGACACGATACGGGCCACGAGGTTCACGCTTCCCAGGATCACGAAGATCACCGCGATGACCGAGGTCACCAGGGTGGCGTTCCGGGGCTCGTTGGCTCCGCCGACTCCCGCCGCCACGAACCTGTTGGCTCTCGGAACGGGGATGATGCCGTCCCCCCCCAGGGCCTGGAGGGTGCGCGGCGCCACCATCACCGAGCCGAGGGCCGACGACAGCGTGGCGGCCGCCAGCCCGATGGGGATGATGGGCCCCCACAAAGCGATGCGGCTCATGATGAGCTGGTCCCGCGCCAGGAAGACGGAGTCGGCGGACCGGGCCAGCTTCATCACGACGAACACGTACACCACCATCCCCGTCAGCGTGGCGCTCATTATGCCCAGGGGGATGGAGCGGCGCGGGTTCTCCAGGTCCCCGGACAGCCCGACCCCCGCCGTCATCCCGGTGAACGCGGGAAACACGATGGCGAAGACCAGCATGAAGCGGTCCGGGTTGGCGAGCCCCGAGACCAGCGGAAGCCCTTCGGGCCGGATCTCCGGAGGGGACGACCCGAGGAAGAAGCCCGCCAGCGAGAGCGCCAGGATGGCCACGACCCCCCAGAGCGCCTTCACCCCCATGCTCGCTCCCCGCTTGTGCACGAGGACGAGGAGGACCACGGTGGCAGGCAGCGAGACGAAGCGGGGATCGAAGGGGATCCCCACGCTCTCCTGCCAGAGGCCCGCCAGGGGCCGGAACGCTTCGGCGAAGGCGATCATGTAGAACGCCACCGAGATCGCCTGCGACAGGTACAGCGAGATGCCGATGGCTCCGCCGATGGTGGTGCCGAAGGAGCGCGAGATGATGAAGTACTCGCCGCCTCCCTCCACCCGCCGGTTGGTGGCGATCTCGGCGATGGCCAGCGCCGTGGGGACCGTGACCGCGTGACCCAACAGGATGATGAGGAACGCCCCGAGGAGCCCCACGTTCCCCACCGCGTAGCCGAAGCGGAGGAACATGATGGCCCCGAGGATGGTGCTGATGCTGGCCAGGAAGACGGGGCCGGTGCCGAAGCCGTGACCGCGGGTCTCGCCGTTGTCGGGGTGCGCTGTCATGACGTGCCGGGAAGCGTGGGATCCGGTTTCCTCAAGGTGGCGTGACCGGAGCGTTGCCGACAGATGTAGTCGAAGCACGGGGTGTCGGCGGCGCCGGACTGCCACTGGGCGGCGAGGTCCGCCGTCCACCCCGACCCCGGGTCACGGACAGGGCTCGGTCTTCGAAACCGTCTCGTGCAACCCGCTCGACCCACGGGCCGGGACGTGGCATTGTTGAAGACCGTCTTGGATTACCACTGAACCCGCGTGCACACGCCCATGACCTACGGCAGGCCACATCGGAAGGACGGATCCCCTCGCTTCACGCACGCGCTCTCGGTCCTGGTCGTCTTCGGCGTGGGGATCCTGGGATCGGGGTGGTTGGTCGCCTGGATCGGTATCGACCGCCCCTATCTCCTGTTGCTCCCGGCGTACGTGGCGGTCGTCCTCACCCACGAGCTTGGTCACGCGGTGGCAGGACTGCTGTCCGATCTCCGGGTGGCGTTCCTCTACCTGGGCCCCTTCCGCGTGAAGTGGCCCAAGGGTGGGGGGGTGAGGGTCGACCTCAACCGCCGCCTGGGCCTGTGGGGCGGCGCCGTCGTCGTTCTCCCTCGCTCGCACCCGCGGGAGGACGAGCTCGCCACCTTCCGTAGGCGCATGATCGCCATGTTCGCCGCCGGGCCCGGGGTGAGCATCGTTGCAGGAGTGGTCGCCCTCGTCGTCTCTCTCCTCTTCCCTCCGGCTCACGCCGACGGACTCTCCTGGTTGCTGCTCCTGGGTCTGATGTCCGTGGTCGTCGGTCTAGCCCAGGTGATCCCCATCAGGATCGGGAACCAGCAGAGCGACGGCTCGAGGGTCCTCCGCCTGTTGCGCGACGGCCCGGACACGCCTCAGACGATTCTCGACGCGATGGTGGTCGCCAACGCGGACGGGATTCGCCCTCGCGATTGGCTTCTGCCGGCATCGCGAGCCATCGACGCCCTCCGCGATCTGCCCACGCTGATGATGGTCTACTATGCCCTGTTGGACCGCGGCCGCCATGACGAGGCGTGGACGGTCCTGGACCGGCTCGGTGACGGTCGCGGAAGGAGGAGCGAGAGAGCCTGGCGGATGGTTCGGGACCTCGAGCGAACGTACATGCGCACGGTGTATCGAGGGGACGGTGCGTCGGAGCCCCCGACGGCGGACATCCCCACGCGGTATCAGCACATACTCACGTTGAGCCTGGTGCGCACCCGCACCGCCAGGATGGTGGCGGAGGGGAACGCGGAAGGCGCCGTCGAGTGTGCCGATTCCGTGCGCGGCCTGCGGGCCATACCCGTAACCTCCGGTATGACGCAGTTCAATCTATCCGAGATCGACAAGGTCCTGGCTTCGGTGGAGGAGGCCGACCGGACGTAGCCGGCAGCGAGGAGAGACCCGGTCCCCTCCCGCCATTGGCGGAGAGGGTGATCTCCGGTCGGACACGGAACGGAGGCCAAGCGGGCCGTCACCGGGGGCTCACCGGTTCCCGGCCCCATCACTCGGTGCATGTCTGTGTCCGGCCAGCCACTTGCCAGCGGCCGTCCCCGACCCGATGGTGGAGCCGACCAACGAGGGTGCGCCGAGGCTCACGTAATAGAGCAGCCCGGATCCAGCACCCACCAACGCACCGATCCCCACTGCCCCGAGAGAGGCTGCAGTCGTCGAATCGGGATTTGTTCCCGGTTCATCCAACCGCACGAGGTCCAGTGAGACCTGGAGAAGGTACGGGACATATCCGGTGACGTGGCTCTGCTCCCTCGCCTGGCCCTGAGCGGAGAACACGGGAACAGGCAGGAGAAGTACGGCCCCCAGTAGGCAGTTCCGGCGACTGGACCTGAAGCCCATGGATATGCCTCCTCTGATGGGATCAGACCGCAGCCGTCCCATCCTCCGAGGCCTTTCGGCAGCCGAACCGGCATCCAAGAGTCCACCGACGCATCACGGTTCGGTGGTCTCAGGCAAAGCCAGGTGGCTCACGGGCCGTCCCCCAGACCCTCCACCTGACAGAGGCTGGACCGGAAGGGGGGAAATCCGGAGATGGGGTCCAGCCCTTCGTCGGGGATCAGGAGGTTCACATCGGCCTCGGCCCACCCGTGGGGCGCGCACACCACGCCGGGCGGAAGGGTGTCGGTCACCCGGGCCTTTATGGTGATGGACCCCAGGGGTGAGGAGAGGCGCACCGGGTCACCCTCCCGGATCCCCCGGGTCGCCGCGTCCATCGGGTTCATCTGGACGCACGGCTCCGGATCCCGACGCCGAAGGGTGGGAAGCCGGCGTCCCTGTGAATGCGTGTAGGCGACGCTCCGGGCTCCCGACGTGAGGACGAGGGGGAAGTCCCGGGCCACCTCCGGCGTGGACCGCGGGCTCCAGAAGGGCTCCCGGTACTCGGGCAGGCCGGGGTGGCCGAGCTTCTCCAGGGCAGTGGAGACGAACTCCACCTTCCCCGTCGGCGTGCCGAACCCGCTCCGGAGCCAGGCCCGCTCCCCCGGCTCCTCGGCCTTCACGTCCAGAGGCTCCCCGTTCTCCGGCAGGTCGGAGACCGTGGGGCCCAACCCCGCCAGGCGGGCGTCGTAGCTCGCCCGGAGGTCCCCGTCCCAGAACCGGCTGCCCAGCCCCAGCGCCTCCGCCATCTCGAAGACCAGCTCCGTGTCCCCCCGGGCTTCTCCCAGGGGAGGAACGGCGGCCGGGCGGAGCCGGATCCTCCCACGGGGAGTCACGACGAGGGCTTCCCTCTCCAGGTGGGTCGCGGCGGGGAAGAAGACCGTCGCCAGATCGGTGGTGGGGGTCGGGAAGAAGTCACACGCCGAGAAGAGGTCCAGGGAACGGAGCGCCTTCCCGAGTCGCCCCGAGTTGGGCCACATCATCACGTTCATCCCCAGGGAGAACACGGCGCGGATCTTCCCCTCCTCGATGGCATCGGTCAGGCGCATGGCCTGCCCCTCCTCGTAGCCCTCCACGAAGACGGGATGCTCCGCCGCGCCCAGGGGTGGCCCCAGCGCCGCCACCTCCTCCGGGGGAAGATCGACGCTGCTCTCCCGGGTGCGGTGCCCCCAGGGACGGTTCCCTCCCTCCACGTCCAGGTTCCCACAGAGGGCCGCCAGGAGAAGGATGGCCCGGTGGTTCTGGAACCCGTTGGAGTGGTGCGTGGTGGAGCAGGCGGAGATGGTGATCTGCGCCGGACGGGAGGTGGCGTAGAGTCGGGCCGCCGCCACGACGGCCTCCGCGGGGACTCCCGTGAGTCGGGCGGTCTCCTCGGGAGAGAAGGCCGCGACGTACGCGCGGTACTCGTCCAGTCCGTGGGCGTGGCGCAGGAGAAACTCCCGGTCCTCGAGCCCTTCGGCCAGGATCACGTGGGCGAGGCCCAGGGCCAGCGCTCCATCGGTTCCGGGGTGGGGCTGGAGGTGCAGCCGGGCCGCTTCGGCCAGGGTGGTGCGCCTGGGATCCACGACGATGGTGGGGACGTCCGGCGCGTCGGTGAGGAGGTGATGCCGCTCGTAGGGAAGCCGGCTCTGGGCCGGGTTCGTGGACCACACCAGGCGGCACCTCGTGGAGGCGTAGCGGGTGCGGGAGGGACCCAGGAAGTAGTCGTACTCCCGGCCCAGGGTCACCGCCGCGGCCAGGAAGCTCGAGGCGAAGCAGCAGCTCGACTCGGTGAGGTAGTGCGGGGATCCGAAGGCGTGGGCCAGGCGCTGGAGGTACGGCCGCGCCTCCTTGGTGAAGCCCGACACGAAGGCTACCGACCCCGGGCCGAATCGCTCCCTCGCCTCCAGCAGCTTCCCAGCCGCCAACGCCACGGCCTCTCCCCGAGTCACCTCCCGCCAGGGCTCCCCGGAGTGCGAGCGAGCCCGCGCCCGAGTCCAGCGGGACGGGCTCTCCCGCTGCTCCAGCATACCCTCGGCCCGGGGGCACTCGGGGTGCTGAATCGCGAGGATCTCCTCTCCCTCCGTCACCACCGTGATGGGGCAGTCCTCCGTGCACATATAGCAGGTGGACCGGACGGTTCGGACCGCCTTCCGCGGATCCATCTGGACCTTCCCTCCCTGACGTGAGCGGGTTACGCCTTTGCCCTGAGGTTACCGATGCCTTCGGCGACGCGCCACGGAAGCGCCGACGTGGCCCTGGGGCTACGCTCCCAGGAGCACCAGCAGCGTCGACAGCGTAGCCACGGAGAAGAGCGAAGTGAGGAGCACCGTGCGGGCCGCCACGCCCTCGGCAGCCTCGTAGCGCGCGCCGAAGAGGTAGACGTTGATGCCGCTGGGCATGGCCGCCACCACCACCGCGACCGAGAGCCAGAGGCCGCCCAGGTGGAGCAGCCAATACCCCACCGACCAGACCACGAGGGGTTGGACCACGAGCTTGAGCCCGGCCAGCGCAGCGGCGGGGTGCAGGTCGCCCGTGAGGGGATAACCCGCCAGCGCCGCCCCCATGGCGAAGAGGGCGCACGGCACCGCCGCAGCGCCCAGCAGCTGTAACGTCCGATCCACCGGTGAAGGCAACGAGATGCCGGCGACGTTCAGCACGGTCCCCGCCGCCAACCCCAGGACGATGGGGTTCTGAGCCAGCGCGCGGACCAGCTCCCGTACCTGCTCCTTCCACGCCACCCCCCGCCCCCTGCTCCACTGGATGAGGCCAACGGTGAGCGGCATGAACAGGGCCGAGTGGACGGAGATGATGAGGAAGAGCGGCAGCGTGGCGGCCGACCCGAAGGCGGTGAGGATCACCGGGATGCCCACCATGACCGTGTTGGAGAACCCGGCGCCCATTCCGAAGATGGCGCCCTGGTCCAGGGGCCGGTCGAAGGCCAGGCGGGCCACGGCGATCCCCAGGGCCCACGCGGTGATGGCACCCGTGTAGAACGCCGCCAGGAACGACCAGGGGATGTCGGCGGGTATCTTCAGCCCCGCCATGCTCCGGAGGAGGAGCACAGGGATGGCGAAGTTGAACACGAAGCCCACCATCCCCTCCACTCCGGCGGGCTTCATGACGCCCATGCGGGCGGCGAGAAAGCCTACCCCGGCGATGCCGAAGACCGGCACGACGACGTGGAGGAGGACGGTCATGGGGCGACCGCCCCTGCTCAGTTCCTCACGGCATCATCCCGACCTGGCGCACCAGCGCTTCGAGCCGCGCCACGGGGCCCTGTTCCACCCCACGCATGCGCTCCAACTGCGTGTCGAGGCGCCCGGACAGCATCTGGAACGACTTCTGGTCGGCTTCCGTCGGCCCCGCATGCGCGCCCTGCACCATGTAGTTCATGGTGAGCAGCATGTTATAGAGCTGGATCGGATAGTTCAGCGACGACTCGCCGGCGTGGCAGTGGATGCAGACCAGCGACGCGCGCACGGCCTCGAGGGAGTCATGGGCGACGGCGACCGCCGAGTCCACCTGGGCCGCGTAGGACTCGTGGGCGGCCGTGCGCTTCCACTCCGCGATGCGACCCTCCAGGGCGTCGATGTGCGCGACGGTGGCGGCGATGGTGTCCACGGCCTGACGCACGCGCACGGTGAGCGCGAACTGCGCGTGCAGCGCCTCGGGCGTGACGTGCACCCGCGGATCCTCCTTCACGGTGAACTGCTGCGAGTAGCTCGTGCCGTCGACCGTGAGACGCACGGTGTACGTCCCCGGCAGCGCCAGCGGACCGTCGTACGTGCCCTCGTCGTTGAGAATGCCGTGGATCCGGCGCGCATCGGGATAGCGTAGGTTCCAGACGAATCGGTTCAACCCCGCACGCTTGGGCACGATGGAGTCGGCGGGCGTGAACGACGCGCTGTCGGCGAGGCCCTCGATGCGGGCACGCGCACGCTCATCCAGCACCGAGTCGCGCGCGGCGGTGGCGGCCGCGCTGCGGAACTTCGGCCGGGCGGGTTGCCGCTCCTTACTCGTGAAGCTGCGGATCACGGTGCCCGTGGAGTCCAGGAACTCGAGCTTGACGTCTCCCGTCGGCCGTGACGCCAGCGCGTAGTCCACGATGACCCCGTCGGGCGGGTTCTGGCCGGCGGTCGCCGGCCGGAAGAAGCCGCCGCCGAAGCCGGCGAAGCGGACGGTGGTGCGCGGCGGGAAAAGCGTGACCGGCTTGCCCTGCGCCGACGCCCACCGGCGCAGCGGCCGGATATCGTCCAGCGCCCAGAACGCGCGGCCGTGGGTGGCGGCGATGAGGTCGCCGTCGTGGATGGCCAGGTCGCGCACGGAAACCGTCGGCAGGTTGAGCTGCAGGGAGCGCCAGTGCGCGCCGTTATCCATGGATACGTAGACGCCGGTCTCCGTGCCGGCGAACAGCAGCCCCCGCGTCACCGGGTCCTCGCGGATGGTGCGCGTGTAGGCGCCTACCGGGATGCCCGCGTCGATACGCGTCCAGCTCCGGCCGTAGTCCGTGGTGCGGTAGAGGTACGGACGCAGGTCGTCCTGCTGGTAGTGGTTGGCCGCGAGGTAGGCCGTGCCGGCGTCGTAGTGCGACGGCTCGATGATGCTGATGCGGGCGAACTCGGGAAGCCCCTTGGGGGTGACGTTCGTCCACGTCGCACCGTCGTCCGTCGAGACGTGAACGAGGCCATCGTCTGAGCCCGCCCAGAGCACGCCGGCCTTCACCGGCGACTCGGCGAACGCGAAGATCGTGGCGTACCATTCCGTGCCGGTCATGTCGCGGGTGATCTCGCCGCCCACCGGACCCATGGTCTTCGGCTCGTGGCGCGTCAGGTCCGGGCTGATCTTCTGCCAGGTCTGCCCCTCGTCGGTGCTCTTGAAGACATACTGCGCCGTGGTGTAGAGCGTGTTGGGGTCCTCGGGCGAGAACAGGATCGGGAACGTCCACTGGAACCGGTACGGCACGTCCGCAGCGGCGTAGCCGTCCCAGTTGTTGAGCCATACGGAGACGTCGCGGCTCTGGCCCGTCTCCTTCACCCAGCGCGTGAGCGTGCCCATGTAGTTGCCGGCGAACACCGTGTCGGGCGAGCCCGGCTTGGGCGCGATGTACCCCGCCTCGCCACCGCCCACCGAGTACCAGTCCGCCGTGGTGATGGCGCCGTTGTCGCTCCGGCTCACGATGGAGACCGTCGAGTTGTCCTGCTGGGCGCCGTAAATGCGATACGGATATTGGTTGTCCGTGGCGACGTGGTAGAACTGTGCCGTGGGCTGGTTGTCCTGCGTGCTCCACGTGTGGCCGCCGTCCATGCTGATCGTGGCGCCGCCGTCGTTGCCCTCGATCATGCGGTCCGGGTTCTTCGGGTCGATCCACAGGATGTGGTCGTCCCCGTGCGGCGCCCTCACGCGTGCGAAGCCGTGGCCGCCGTCGATGGAATGGTAGGTGCCGAGGTTGAGCACCCAGACGCCGTCCGCATCCACCGGGTCCGCGGTCACGCCCGAGAAGTACCACGGCCGGACCATGAACTGCTGCTCCGCGTTCACCCTGTGCCAGGACCGGCCGCCGTCGTCGGAGCGGAAGATGCCCCCCGTGGAGTCCGGCGCCTCGATGCTGGCGTAGACACGCTGCGGGTCCGCGCCCGAGACGGACACGCCGATGCGGCCGATGGGGCCGGGAGGGAAGCCCTCCGTGTTGCTCAGGTCCGTCCAGTGGTCGCCGCCGTCGGTGGTCTTCCACAGCCCGCTGCGACCGCCGCCCGCGCTGAAGCCCCAGGGCATGCGCTCGAACTTCCACATGGCCGCGTAGATGACGCGCGGGTTGGAGGGATCCATGGCCAGGTCGATGGCGCCCGTGCTGTCGTTCAGGAACAGCACCTTCTTCCAGGTCGCTCCGCCGTCCGTCGAGCGGAACACGCCGCGCTCGGCATTGGGACCGAACGCATGGCCGAGGGCCGCGACGTAGACGCGGTTCGGATCGTTCGGGTCCACGACGATGTCGGCGATGTGGCGCGTGTCCTCGAGGCCGACAGGCGTCCACGTCCGCCCGGCGTCCGTCGAGCGAAACATGCCCTGACCGTACGTGATGTCCTCGCGCGGGTCGGACTCACCACCGCCCACGTACACGACGTTGGGGTCCGACGGCGCGACCGTGATCGCGCCCACGCTGCCGATGCCCGCCTTGTCGCTGACGTTCTCCCAGCTCCGGCCCGCATCCATCGTCTTCCACACGCCCCCGTCCACGCCGCCGAAGTAGAACGTGTTCGGGTCCTTCGGGTCGCCTGTCACCGCGTCCACACGGCCGCCCCGGAACGGGCCCACGAGCCGCCACTCCAGACCGCGAAACGGCGAGGGCGCGGCCGTGTCGCGGGCCGCGTCGGCATGCGACGTCGTCCG
>Ga0307418_1000045_pt1 | contig 32717 bp, 27 predicted proteins | sample SalMarWE160220MG_2_FD_202160 | JGI IMG/M metagenome (GOLD analysis project Ga0307418, IMG submission 202160) | Salt marsh sediment microbial communities from the Plum Island Ecosystem LTER, Massachusetts, United States - WE1602-20 | ecosystem: Environmental > Aquatic > Marine > Intertidal zone >...
TCCTCGTCGGTCGCGATCTCCGGGATCAGGCTCTCGTAGGCGGGATCGAAGAACTGCTTGACACCGGCGTTGACCAGGATCGCGGCGAATAGCAGCGCCACGTCGACGCCCAGCAGGAACGGGATCATGGCCACCACCACCGCCTGGGCGAGGTTGCTCGCGATCATCACCGAGCGCCGGTCGTAGCGGTCGACGAACACACCCGCGATGAGGCCGACGATGAGGCTGGGCACCGCGGTCGCCATCAGCGTGACGCCGACCAGCAGCGACGACCCCGTCTTGTCGAACACGTAGATGGCCGCCGCGAGGTCGGTCAGCGAGGATCCTGCGGTCGAGACTAGTTGAGCGGTCCACAGGAGCGCGAAGTCGCGCTTGCGGAAGACCGTGGTCGGCGACACTTTCACGCCAAGCTGCGCGACGTCGCTCACCCAAGCCTTCCTCGCGATCGCTCGATGTCCGTGAACACCGAGCGAGAACCCTCCATCCCCGGTCCCCCTGAACGCCGCTGACCGTGGACGGCACGGATCCCGGACGCGAGGATTGGCGAGCAGTGTACGACCCGGTGAAGCCGCGATTCGGCTCGCGGCACACGTTGTCGCGCCAATGACATGCTGCCCCGGTGGTCGTTGCCGGTCGGTCGGCCCGCGTCAGCGGATGAGGACGCCCTCCAGTGCGAGCAGCCCGCGCTTGACGTCCAGCGCCGCCTCCCGCCCACCCCAGGCCGCCACCCCGTAGCCACCGAGCGACCCGTCGCCCGCGATCACGCGGTGACACGGGATCAGCAGGCCCACGGGGTTTCGGCCCACGGCGCCCCCGACCGCGCGGGCCGCCCCGGTTCGACCGATCCGGCGCGCGACCTGCCCATAGCCGACGACCTGGCCGCGCGGGATGGCCCGGACCGCTTCGAGCACGAGGCGGTCCCAGGCGGAACAGTCGCCGAGATCGACCGGCACGTCGACCAGCGGCGCCGCCTCTCCTGCGAGGAACGCAGTCACCAGGTCCCGGGTCTCGGCGGCGAGGTGGGCAGCGGGACCATCGACCTCCTCCTCGAGCGGGATCCGACGGCCGAACCCGCGCCTGGCCAGCCCGGCGTCGAAGGCCTCAGCCGGCGACATGAGGGCCAGGGCCACGATCCCGTGTGCGCCGGCCGCAATCCGCGCGGGACCCCATGGGCCGTCGGCGATCGAGAGGACGAGCTCCGCCGGAGACCGTGCATCGGCGACGGCCGATGCGGCCGCCATCCGGCTCATTCGTCTGTGCATGAATCGATGGTTGCATGATCCGCGGACATGCGGCAGACTGCGCGAGCCATGTCGCACCTGTACGTCAGCTTCGACGCCAAGAAGAAGCTTCGGCGGCCCTGCCGGAAGGCTCGGGCCCGAAGGCTCTGACGGCGCGCGAGCGACGAACCACGGAGCCTCCGGGACCGGAGGCGCCGAGGGGCCGCGGACACCACCAACGGTGCCGCGGCCTTTGTGATTCTTCGGACCTCCGGAACCCGCCGCGCTCCCCGCGGAGGACGTTCCAAGATGCAGCTCCTGATCTACGGTCCGGGCCGGCTGGGCAGCGCCGTCGCCGCGGCTGCGATGGCGGCCGGCTGGCCGGAACCCATCGCAATCGGGCGACCAGCTGGAGGTGCGCGGACGCCGGCTCCCGCCGTGGACGCCGTGATCGACGCGTCGGCGGGATCGTCCGTTGCCGACAACCTGGCCCATGCCATGGCCGGCGGGAACCGTGCCGTCGTCCTCGCGGCCACCGGCTGGGATGCCGATGTGCCGCGGGTCCGCGATCTCCTGCTCGTCCACGGCGCCGCGGCCGTCCTGGCGCCCAACCTCTCGCTCGGTGCCGCGCTGTTCCTGCGCCTCGCCCAGACGGCCGCGGGCTGGTACGCAGCGGCGGGCGACTTCGACCCGTCGATCGTCGAGTGGCACCGGCGCGGCAAGGCGGACCGACCCAGCGGCACCGCGCGTGCCATCGCGCGGCGCATCGTCGCGGCCGACCCGCGCTGGGTCCTCCCGGGCCCGGCGGCCGAGCCTCGCCCGGTGATCGAGATGGCCGGTATCCGGGCGGGCGCGACGCCCGGCTCCCACCTGGTGACCTTCGATGGACCGGGCGAGTCCGTCGAGCTCCGGATCACGGCGCGCGACCGGTCCGCCTACGCGGACGGCGCCCTCGCGGCCGCGCGCTGGCTCACCAGCGGCAGGCGCGAGCCCGGCGTGCATCCGTTCGACGCCGTGGTCGACGACCTCCTGTCCGCGCAACGCACCCCGATCCCAGCCTGACCGCGTCCGACGAAGGAGCTCCCTCATGACACAGACGAACGCCATGACCCAGACGAACGCCGCGCAGGACCAGCCCCCGCGGCTCCGCGGCGCGTTTACCGCGCTCGTGACCCCGTTCACCGCTGACGGCGGTGTGGACCAAGCCGCGTATCGCCGACTGATCGCCTGGCAGGTCCTGGCCGGCATCGACGGGCTGGTCCCGGTCGGGACGACCGGAGAGGCCCCGACCCTCTCGATCCCAGAACGCGACCGTCTGATCGAGATCGCCGTGGAGACCGCCGCCGAGCGGGCGCCGGACTGCCGCATCCCCGTGATCGCCGGCACGGGCACCAACGACACCCGGACGTCGATCGGGGCCACCAGGCGCGCATCCGCCCTGGGGGCGGATGCGGCCCTCGTGGTCACCCCCTACTACAACCGCCCCGACCAGCGGATGCTCGAGGCGCACTTCCGGTCCGTGGCCGATGAGGGGGGCCTGCCGATCGTCGTCTACAACGTGCCGTCGAGGACCGGCTCGAACGTCGAGGCCGACACGTTCCTGCGGCTGACCGATCACCCGCAGGTCATCGCCATCAAGGAGGCCAGTGGCAACATCGAGCAGATCGCGGTCATCTGCCGCGACCGCCCGCGCCGCGTCGCGGTCCTGGCCGGCGACGACGCCGCGACGATTGCCGTGCTCGCGATGGGCGGTGACGGGGTCGTCTCGGTCGCCAGCAACCAGATCCCGGGCGAGATGTCGGCCATGGTCCGGGCGGCTCTGGCCGGCGACTGGCCGGCGGCGCGCCATGCCCACGACCGGTGGCTGCCGCTGTTCCGCGCCAACTTCCGGGGCGCGCCGAACCCGGTGCCCGCGAAAGCGGCGATGCTGGCGATGGGACTGCTCGAGCGCGACACCCTGCGCCCGCCGCTGCTGCCGCTCGCCGACGAACCCCGCGACCGCCTCGGGTCGCTGCTCCGGACGCTGGGCCTGGTCGATGGCGGTGGACGGCAGCCGGTGCGGCGTGCGACGGAGGCCGCGGGGTCGGGGCGGCCGGCTCGCCATGGTCGACGGGGCGCCCGCTCGGGGGCCGCGGCGTGACGGCGCCGGATCCCGGAGTGTCCGTCATGCGGGCGACCTCGATCCTCGACGACCTGGATGCCGGGCGGCGCCGGGTCGCGTTTCCGGACCCATCGGCGGCCGGCGGCTGGCGCGTCGATCCGGACACGAAGGCGGCCATCCTCGATTGCTTCCGGGATCGGTCGACGCGGGCCTGGGACCTCGCGGGCGCGCTCCAGTTCCGTGACCGCACCGGCCTGCCCCCGAAGCGCCTGCTCGACGGCCCCGGCGCGGAGGCGGCCGTGGACGCCGGTCGCCCGTGGCGGATCGTGCCCGGCGGAACCAGCCTCCGGGCCGGCGTCCACCTCGGGCCCGGCGTCGTCGTCATGCCGCCGTCGTTCGTCAACGTTGGGGCCTGGATCGGCGCGGACACGATGATCGACTCGCACGTCCTCGTGGGCTCGGGCGCCCAGATCGGCAGCCGCGTCCACCTCTCGGCAGGAGTGTCGATCGGCGGCGTGCTCGAGCCGGCCGGAGCCCGGCCCGTGATCGTGGAGGACGGGGCGTTCATCGGCGCCGGCAGCCTGCTGCTCGAAGGCGTGCTGGTCGGGCCCGCGGCGGTGATCGGAGCGGGCGTCATGCTTACCGGGACGTCCCGCCTGTACGATCTCGTGCGTGGGCTGGTGCTCACCGGGTTCCCCGACGCGCCGCTCGCCGTCCCGCCCCGGGCCGTCGTGATCCCCGGGACCCGCTCGATCGGCGGCGCGTTCGCCGCCCGGCACGGGCTTGGCGCGCTGGTCGCCCTGCTGGTCAAGGATCGCGACGAGGGCACCGACGCCCGGATCGCTCTGGAGGACGCGCTGCGATGAGCACGGTCAGGGCCGCTGCGCCGCGAGTCGCGGCAGAACGCCGCCCACCGAGGCGCCGCCGGCCCGCGGCTCGCAACGAGATCCTGCGGCGCGGGCGGCTGGGGGCCAACGAGCCGGTCGAGCTCGCCGATCGCTTCGGCACGCCCTTCTACGCCTACGACCTCGACGTCGTCGGGCGCCAGCTCGACGCGCTGCGGGCGGCGCTGCCCCCTTCATTCGACATCGCCTACGCGGTCAAGGCCAACCCGAACCTCGCAATCCTCCGGCACCTGGCGCAGCTGGGCACCGGCGCCGACGTGGCATCGGGCGGCGAGCTGCGGCATGCGCTTCGAGCCGGGTTCGATCCCGGGCAGATCGTGATCACGGGTCCCGGCAAGCGAGACGAGGAGCTCGCGGCGGCCGTCGCGGCGGGCGTGCGCGCGGTGACCGTCGAGTCGCCGGGCGAGCTCCGGCGGCTGGCCCGGATCGCGGAAGGCCTCGGCCGGCGGCAGCCGGTCATCCTGCGAGCCGCCGTCACCGAGCCGGCCAGCCACGACCGCGGCCGCCTGCTGGGCGACGAGGGAACCGGCAAGTTCGGCATGGACGCCGCCGACCTGCCGGTGGCGGCTGGCGAGGCTCTTGCATCCGACTGGCTCGAGCTGCATGGGCTCCATGCCTTCGGCGCGTCCAACCTGCTCGACGCAGGGGCGCTCGCCGATCATGTCGATGCGACCGTCGCGCTTGCGCGCGAGCTGGCGGCGACGGCCGGCTTCGGGCTGCGGCTGGTTGACGTCGGCGGCGGGCTCGGCATCCCTTACCAGCCGGACGAGGACGAGCTGGACCTGGCGAGCCTCGGCTCGCGGCTCGCCGTCACCGCCGCCGCGCTCGATGCGGACCCCGCCATGCGCGAGACACGGGTGCTGCTGGAACCCGGCCGGTTCCTGGTCGCCACCGCTGGCGCCTACGTCGCGCGCGTCGTAGATCGGAAGACGATCCGCGGCCGGCCGGTGGCCGTCCTCGACGGGGGGATCAATCACGTGCTGCGACCGGTTCTCGTGGGCCATGAGAACCGCGTTCGATTGCTGACGCGCGGTGCCGCCTCGTCAGGCAAGTCCGACCCCGCACGCGCCACAACGGGCGGCGGTAGCGGGCGCGCCAGGGTCACGGTTGCCGGGCCCCTGTGCACCGGGCTCGACGTGTTCGCTCAGGCAGCGGCCATGCGCGTACCCGAGCCCGGCGATCTGATCGCGGTCCTCGACGTGGGCGCGTACGGAGCAACCGAATCGATGCCTTTGTTCCTGTCTCACCCGATGCCCGCCGAGATCGCCTTGCGCGGCCGGCAGGCGTGGGTGGCCCGCCCAAGAGTCGAGCCCGAGACGTGGCTGGGCTGGCAGCGCGCGGAGCCCCCCGAGCACTGAGGCCAGCGGCGCGACGACGGCTCGCCCGAGGCCGGCTGCGCGTTGGCGTTGCCCGGTGGCCGGCCGCGTAGGAGAATCGAGGCGCTCATGTCGCCCCGCCGAGTCGATCGTCTTCGCCGCCCACGCTTCCGGGGCATCCGAACGCCCGTCGCCACGCCGAAGCAGAGCATCGTGAGGCTGACCGTCGTGGGGGGAGCTTCGGCGGTGCTGCTGGCGCCGCTGTGGCTCGCCACGACCCAGACGGAAGCAGGGCAGCGGATCGCGGATCTGATCCTGTACGGGCGGGTCCTCGCCGCGCCAGCCGTCCTGGGTGCGGCGCGCGAGACGCTCGCGACCATCAGCCTGGCGATGGGCGCGATGGCGGCGCTGGGACTGGGGATCCTGGCCCTCACCCGCGGCGGCCCCGGGCTCCTGGCTGCCGTGGTCGTTTCGCTCGCGGGGGCGAACGGCACGACCCAGATCCTCGAGGACGGCCTCGATCGCCCGAACCTGATCGGGGACGCCGCGTACGCGATCGGCAACAGCTTTCCGAGCGGGCACGTGACCCTCGTCGGATCGCTCGCCCTGTCCGCCGTGCTCGTGGCCCCCCGGGCCATCCGCACCCCGGTGGCGATCCTCGCGTCCCTGGCCATCGCTGCGGTCGGCACCAGCACGATCGCCGCCGGCTGGCACCGTCTGGCCGATGTCGTGGGCGCGATCCTGATCGTCCTGGCCTGGACCGCGATCTCCACCGCGGCGCTGGTGGTCGCACAGGGCTGGATGCCGAGACGGACGTGGCGGCGCGGGCTCGGCGGTGGGGCGACGGGAGCCGCAGCCTTCCTTGGCACGGCCGCGGTGCTCGCCGGTGCCCTGGGGCTGGCAGCTGCCCTCATCGGCTCGGGGCCGATCGCGGACTGGTCCGCCGCGGGGATGGACCCGTCCCGGACGTTCGTCGCGGCGGTCACCATCTCCGCCGGCGCGGCGTTTCTCGCGGTGGCGGCCTACGTCTGGGCGATGCGGGGCGTCGCCCTGGAGCTGCCACCGCCCCTGCCCTGAGATCCGGCGCCGGGTTGAGGCAGTTGGCCGTGCCAGCCACGCCAGCGTGGCAGTGCCGTCGCCACGCGGGACGTCGTGCGGCGCGGCGGTCGGGACCCTGGTCCCGGGTCCTGTGCCCGGCGGCCCGGCTCATTCGGGACGCGTGGCCCGCCCGGGGCCGACGGATCGCGCTGCTATACTCCCATGGAGTATGACGACCAGCGTTCCCGAGACCAGCCAGCCCATCGAGATCGTCCTGCCCATCGAGGGCATGACCTGCGCCTCGTGCGTGAACCGCATCGAGCGCTTCCTCAACAAGACGCCCGGCGTCGCCCAGGCCGCGGTGAACCTCGCGACCGAGCGGGCGACGGTTCGCATGGACCCCGCGGTCGTGGGCCGTGACGAGCTGGTCCAGGCGGTCGAGGCGGCCGGCTACGAGGTCAAGGCCGAGCCGCCGGCTGCCGACGCGACGGCCGGCGCCCCCTCGCTCGAGGCCGAGATCACCGCCGATGACCTCGACCGTGAGCGTGCGCAACGCGTGACCCTCACCCAGTCGCTGGTTGCGATCACGGCCGCGGCCGTGTTCATGGTCCTCATGTTCGTGCCGCAGACGGCGATCGCGATGGTGGACCTCAACAAGCTGATCCTGTGGCCGGCGACGGCGATCCAGGTGTGGGCCGGCGGCCGCTTCTATCGCGCCGCCTGGCGAGCCGCCAAGCACGGCGGGGCGACCATGGACACCCTGGTTGTCGTGGGCACGAGCGCCGCCTGGGCGTACTCCGTGTTCGTGACGATGTGGCCCGACGTCGTCCACGCGGCCGGCCTTCGTCCCGAGACGTACTTCGACTCGGCCACCATCATCATCGGCCTCATCCTGCTCGGGAAGTGGCTCGAGGCCCGGGCCAAGGGCCGGACGACCGGTGCCATCCGGCGGCTGGTCGGGCTCCAGGCAACCACCGCGCGCCGGCTGCGCAACGGTGTCGAGGAGGACGTCGAGCTGGCGATCGTGGTGCCCGGCGACCTGCTCCGGGTCCGCCCGGGCGACAAGGTGCCCGTGGATGGCGTGGTGGTCGAGGGGACGTCCGCGGTCGATGAGTCGATGCTCACGGGCGAGCCGATCCCGGCCACGAAGACCACCGGCGACGAAGTCATCGGGGCCACCATCAACACGACCGGCTCGTTCGTGATGCGGGCCACGCGGGTGGGGCGGGACACGGCGCTGGCGCGGATCGTGGATCTGGTCCAGCGTGCACAGGGGTCCAAGGCCCCGATCCAGCGGCTCGCTGACCAGATCAGCGCGATCTTCGTGCCGGCAGTGCTGGCGATCGCCGCGCTCACCTTCGTGCTCTGGTTCGCGCTTGGCCCCGAGCCCCGCGTGACGCTCGCGCTCACGGCGTTCATCGGTGTCGTCGTCATCGCCTGCCCGTGCGCCATGGGCCTCGCCACGCCCACCGCGATCATGGTTGGAACCGGCAAGGGCGCCGAGGCAGGGATCCTGGTACGGGGCGGTGAGGCGCTCGAGACCGCCGGACGCGTCGACACCGTGGTCATGGACAAGACCGGGACGCTGACGCTCGGCCGGCCCGCCGTGACCGCCGTGGTCCCCGCACCCGGCTTCACCCCCGATCAGGTGCTCGACCTCGCGGCTTCCCTCGAGACCGGCTCGGAGCACCCGCTGGGCGAGGCGATCGTGCGCAAGGCACGAGAGACCGAGCTCGGGTTCGCGGCGGTGACGGGGTTCGAGGCGATCGTCGGGCGGGGCGTGCACGGCACGATCGAGGGGTCGCGGGTCGAGGTCGGGAGCCGGCGGCTCATGGACGAGGCGGGCGTCGATCTCACGGCGCTCCTGGAGCCGGCCCGGGTTGCGGCCGCCGAGGGTGGCACGGTCGTGTTCGTGACTCTCGACGGGATGGCGGCCGGGTGCATCGCGATCGCCGACCCGGTGAAGGCCGAGTCGCGCGAGGCGGTGACCGAGCTGCGCGAGGCACGTCTCGACGTCTGGCTGCTCACGGGCGACTCGCGGGTCACCGCGGAGGCGGTCGCGCGCCAGGTCGGGATCCCCGCCGATCGGGTGATCGCCGAGGTGCTGCCGGCCGACAAGGACGAGGCGATCACGCGACTGCAGGCCGCGGGCCACCGCGTCGCAATGGTGGGCGACGGGATCAACGACGCACCGGCGCTCGCACGTGCGGACCTGGGCGTGGCGATCGGGACGGGGGCGGACGTCGCGATCGAGGCTGCGGACGTCACCCTGGTGGGCGGCGACCCCCGGCTGGTGGCGTCGGCGATCGGGCTGTCGCGCGCGACCGTGCGGGTGATCCGTCAGAACCTGTTCTGGGCGTTCGCCTACAACGTGGTGCTGATCCCGATCGCGATGGGGGCCCTGTACCCCGCCTTCGGGATCACGCTCAACCCTGCGATGGCCGCCGGGGCGATGGCCCTCTCGTCGGTCAGCGTGGTGACCAACTCGCTCCGCCTGCGCGGCGTCGACGTCCGCCCGGGCGATACGACACAGCTCACCCGCGGCCGGCTCGGCCTCGTCCGTGATGGCGCGTACCTCGTCGTGGTCGCCATCCTGGGCCTGGCGCTCGCCGGCGGCGTGATGGCGGCCAACGGCGCCGTCGATGCCTCGCTGCCGCACGTTACGGTGGTGGCGGCGCCGTCGAACGCCCTGGAGCCGGCGGCGGTGGGGGTAACGGCGGGCGACTGGACGGTGATCGAGCTCCGCAACGAGGACACCGTCGTTCGCGAGTGGAAGGTCGATGGCGTGCCGAACCTCGACGTCGTGGCCCGGCCGGGGGAGACAGCCAGCCTCCGGTTCGTGCTGAACGACCCGGGGACCTACCCGATCGTGACCTCGATCGACGGGCACGACGCTGCGGCGGGCACGCTGGTCGTCACCGCCCGCTGATCCCGGCTCGAGCTCCGGAACGTAGACTCGGGTCATGACCGACTCACCTGTCGACCCCCCTACCTCCGTCGCGTCCTCGGTGCGCGGCCGGATCCCCGTCCCGCACGATCGGCGAGACGTGCCAGGCGACTTCGGTCACCGGATGCTGGTCGAGGTCCGCTTCGGCGATACCGACGCGATGGGCCATGCCAACAACGCCCGGTTCCTGACGTTCTGTGAATCCGCGCGTCTCGCGTACTGGGAGGAGGCGACGGGGCAGCCGGTCGGCCTGCCGACCCATGGGGCCGAGGAGTCGATGATCCTCGCGGACATCCACGTCTCGTATCGATCACCGGCCGTGTTCGGTGAGGTGCTCACCGTGGAGACGCGGCTGGGCCGCATCGGGCGGACCTCGTTCACGCTCGAGCACCGGATCACGGCCGGCGATTCACCACGCGGCCACGCCCGGCTGGTCGCCACGGCCGGCGCCGTCCAGGTCCTCTACGACTACGCGACCGCACGGCCGATCGCGATTCCTGACGAGGTCGCGGCACGCCTCGAGGCCTACGAGGGCCGCCCGCTCCGGAGCTGAGGTCCCGACCCGGGATGGTGCAGCCCGGCTACGCCTCGAAGCGGCGGAAGATCGCGACCGCGTTCTGGCCCCCGAACCCGAAGCCGTTGACCGCGACCGTGTCGACCTTGGCCCTGCGCGCCACCAGCGGCACGTAGTCGAGGTCGCACTCGGGATCGGGCTCGTGGAGGTTCGCGGTCGGCGAGATCACGCCGTCCCGGATACCGCCCAGGGCGGCCAGCGCCGACGCGATGCCGGCCGCTCCCACGAGGTGCCCGATCATCGACTTGGGTGAGCTGATCGCCCGGGTCGCCGCAGCCGAACCGTAGGCGGCCTTGATGGCCCGCGTCTCGGTCGAATCGTTGAGCGAGGTCGACGTCCCGTGGGCGACGATCCAGTCGATCTCGTCGGGCGCTACGCCGGCGTTGCGCAGGGCGTTGCTCATCGCCCGGGTCTGGCCGCGACCCGACGGGTCGGGCGCCGAGATGTGAAACGCATCGGCGGTCAGCGCCCCGCCGATGACCTCGGCGACCGGCGTGGCACCGCGGGCGAGCGCATGCTCCGCCGACTCGACCACGACGACGCCGGCGCCCTCGCCCAGCACGAACCCGTCCCGTGTCCGGTCGAACGGCCGTGATGCGGTCTCGGGCGAATCGTTGCGCTTGGACAGCGCACCCATGTTGGACAGGGCAGCAACGCCCATCGGGACGACGGGTGCCTCGGAGCCACCCGTGAGCACCACGTCGCATTCGCCGGTGGCGATCAACCGGAGGGCATCCTGGAACGCGATCACCGACGAGGCGCACGCGGCGACCTGGGTCATGACGGGTCCGGTGAGCCGGTACTCCATCGACAGCAGGCAGCCCGCCATCGAGCCCGAGAGGGCCGGGACGGCGAACGGGGAAACGAACCGCGGGCCCTTCCGGTCGTGGACGTGGGTACCCTCGATGATCGCCTCGATCCCGCCGCCGCCGGTGTTGACGACGACCGCGACGCGATCCCGCTCGTCCTCGGTCATCGACGCAAAGTCGATCCCGGACGAGGCCACTGCCTCCTTGCCGGCCGCCATCGCGAGGTGGATGAACCGGCTCATCCGGCGCGCCATCTTGGGATCCATCGCGGTCGCGGCGTCGAAGTCGACGACCTCGGCCGCGATCCTGACCTCGAAGTCCGACGCGTCGAACGACCGGATCAGCCGGGTACCCGTCACGGCCTTCTGGAGGTTGCCCCAGTAGGTCTCGAAGTCGTTGCCGATTGGCATCACCGCACCGAGCCCAGTGACGACAGCACGGCGCGCGAGGTCAGCTGAGGGCACGATCACCTCTTTCGCTCGAATACCGGGGCCAACGCGGGGGACAGGCGGGATTGTACGTTGCGCCGCCGGCCTGGTCGGAGGGCCGCCGCGGCGCTCCCGTGAACCGTTCGGACGACCGAGGCTACGGCTCCCGCGAGCCGTCGGCCGGACGACCTCAGCGGCCGTCCCAGCGCTTGAAGATGATCGCGGCGTTGTGGCCACCGAGGCCGATGCTGTTGGACAGCGCGTGGCGGATGTTCATGCCGATCGCCTCGCTGGACACCCAGACGTCGGCCTCGGGATCGAACTCGCGGTAGTTGATCGTCGGCGGCACGCACTGCTCGACGACCGTCATCACCGTGGCGAACGCCTCGAACGCCCCGGCGGCGCCCATCATGTGGCCGGTCATCGACTTGGTGCCGCTGATGACCAGCGATCGGCGGTCGTGCGCCGCGCGATCGCCGAACACGGTCCAGATCGCCTCGGCTTCGCGCTTGTCGCCCAACGACGTCGAGGTCCCATGGGGATTGATCACGTCGACCTCGTCGGCCGGCACGCCGCGCCGCTCGAGCGCCGCCCGCATCGCGCGCGCCGATCCCGAGCCGTGCTCGACCGGCTGGATCATGTCCCAGCCATCGGCTGCGGAGCCGTAGCCCACGACCTCGGCGTAGATCCGGGCGCCACGGGCCCTGGCAAGCTCGAGGTCCTCGAGGATGAGCGCGCCGGCACCCTCACCCAGGACGAAGCCGTTCCGGCTGCGGTCGAACGGGCGGCTCACGTCGGACAGCGGCTCGCCCGGCCGCGGCGACCCGAGGCCACGCATGTTGGCGAAGCCTGCGTGCGCAACCTCGAGCAGCGGCATCTCCGCCGAGCCGGCGATCACCGTGTGCACGTCGCCCCGACGGATCAGCTCGGCGGCCTCACCGACGCAGTTCGTGCCGGTGGAGCAGGCGGTGACCACGCACAGGTTGTGGCCGATGGCGCCCGTCTCGATCGCGATCATGCCCGAGGTGGAGTCCACGAGGGCATTGGCGATGAACGTCGGGGCCACGCGCGCCGGGCCCTTCTCGTGCAGCACGTTCCAGCTGTCGATCATCAGGGTCTGGCCGCCGGCGCCCGTCCCGAACACGACCCCGATGTCCTCGCGGTTGGCGTCGGTGATCTCGAGCCCGGCATCTGTCACGGCCTGCTTGGCCGCGGCCACGCCGTACCACATCGCGGGCTCGCTGCGGCGGACGGCCTTGGCGTCCATCCACAGCAACGGGTCGAAGTCCTTGACCTCGCCACCCGCCCGGTGGGTGTACGGCGTGGTGTCGAACTTGGTGATCTCGCCCAGGCCCGACACGCCGTTCATGAGGTTCGCCCAGACGGTGTCCTTGTCGTTGCCGATCGAGCTGATGACGCCGAGGCCGGTGACGACGACGCGGCGACTGAAATCGGGTTGGCGCACGGGATCCTCTCGGTGTGCTGTCTCGCGGCCGGCTAGACCGCGGTTTCGGAGGTGGCGTCCATCGCCGCCGCATCCGCGAAGGGGATGGCGAGTCGATCGGCCGCCGCCGCGTCGTCCAGGGCGAGCGCGAGGGCGTCCGGAGCGATCCGCCGGATCAGGCCCGTGAGGACGCGACCGGGACCGATCTCGATGAAGGTGGTGACGCCGGCGGCGCGCATCGCCTCGACCGCGGCGACCCAGTCGACACCGGTGGTCAGGTGCTCGACGAGCTCGGCGCGGCAGCCGTCCCCGGTCGTGATCGCGCGGGCGTCGGCGTTGGCGAGCAGCGGCGGATGCGGGTCATGGAACGCGACGCCGGCCAGGGCCGCCCGCATGCCGTCGGCGGCGGCAGCCATGAGCGGCGAATGTGCGGCGACCGAGACGGCGAGCAGCTGGGCCCGGCGGGCGCCAAGGGAGCGGGCGATCTCGAGGGATGCCTCGACGGCCGAACGCTCGCCGGAGACGACGACCTGGCCCGGAGAGTTGCGGTTGGCGATGCCGAACACGCCCTGACGCGAGGTCTGCTCGATGAGCTCCGGCAGCCGCGCCTCATCGAGACCGATGATCGCCGCCATGCGTCCCTCGCGATCCGCGCCCGACGCCTGCATCCGCTCGCCGCGGGTCCGGACGAGACGGGCGGCGTCCGCAAGGTCCAGCGATCCGGCAGCGACGAGGGCGCTGTACTGGCCCATCGAGTGCCCGGCGGCGAACGCCGGCTCCGGGACGTCGACGTCGAGGTCCGCCCACCTGCGGCGCACGGCCTCGAGATACGCGATCGACGTGGCGAGCAGCGCGGGCTGGGCGTTCTCGGTCAGGTTCAGGCGATCCTCGGGGCCGTCCCAGGCAAGGCTCGACAGCGGCTCGCCGAGCGCCTCGTCGACGGCACGGAACACGGCGGCGGCGACGGGCGATGATTCCGCGAGGGCTCGGCCCATGCCGAGGTACTGGCTGCCCTGGCCAGGGAACACGAGGGCGATCTGGCTCATTGGTGCGAGCGTAGTCGGCGGCGGGCGGACACCGCGCCAGATGCGTGCACGGTTGCAGGAATCGGCGGGCGGACCTACGCTCGGGCGATGGAGGATGACGTCGTGACTGCCCCCGAGCGGCCCGCTCCGCCGCGCCCGAAATCTCGCCGCCCGCGATCCAGCGACCCGGCCGCCGGGCCCGAGCTGCCGGAGGCCCTCGTCCGACGACGGAGGCGCGGGGCGTCCAGCCGCGCCATCGCGCGGATGTTCGAGGCGGATCTGTCAGCTCCCGTCGTGGCCGCCGGCACCCGTTTGCAGAGCGTGCGGCAGATCTCGGAGCGCGTGGCGATGGGCCGCGCCCTGTGGCGGGAGCTCGTGGTCGGGTTCGCGTCCCAGCTGGGCGAGCTGAACCTCGGCTTCACGCAGCTGGCCGCGCTGTACGTGCTCGCCGAGGGAGCGACCACCACCGTGGCCGACCTCGCCGACACGATCGGGCGCTCGCCCTCGGCCACGTCGCGCCTGATCGACGGCCTGGTCAGGCGCCGGCTGGTCGAGCGGCGCCGCGAGGAGGACGACGGGCGGCAGCGGTCCGTGTGGCTGACTCCCCGCGGTCAAGCTGTGCTGAGGATCGTGGATCGCGCCCGGGCCGAGCAGTTCCTGGCGGCGATGCGTCCGATGCCGCGCGGCGAGCGGGCCCTGATCGCGATGGGCGTCGCGGCGCTGACCACCCATGCGATCAGCCGGCGCGGGCGGTTGGTCCGGAGCACTGCCTGAGGGGCTCCCGCGCCGCGCCGCAAACATCCACAATGCCTGCACCCCCCGTGAGGAAGGAGTGCGCCGTGGATCAATCCAGCGTTCGCGACATCGAGTTCATGATCCGGCACCGACACACCGACGGCTCCTACGTCGAGATGCGGCCGGAGCCCTCCCACCACGCCGCGGCCGATCACGACCCCGAGCGGTCGTGGGGGCTGCGCCGAATCTTCAGGTGCACGACCTGCGACGAGGCCGTGACCCTCGTCTCCGGCGCCGAGGGTGAGGCAGACGAGCATCGCTGAGGCGGCGCGCACGCGCCCGCGACCCGCGATCTGCGCCAGGGCTCAGCGGCAGAAGGTGGCAACGACGTCGTACAGGACGGGCAGGCCCCAGCGCAGGGCCTCGATGCCCACCCGCTCGTCGACGCCGTGGAACCGCTCCAGGAACCGTTCCCCGGGGTCGAGGCGGAGGGGCGAGAAGCCGTAGCTCGGAACGCCCAGCCGGATCAGGTGCTTGGCGTCCGTCGCGAACGGCGCCATCACCGGGACCGGGATGCCATCGGGGTCGTGGGCCCGGATGGTTGCGGCCAGCAGGTCGTACAGCTCGCCGCCAGCAGCCGCCTCGACGGGTACCGCGCCGTGCGAGTGCTCCACGGTGCAATGCGGCGCGAGATCGCCGAGCCGGGCCAGGATCTCCTCGCGAACATCGCCCTCGGTCGTGCCCGGGAGGGTGCGGCAGTCGATCTCGATCATCGCCTCGCCGGGGATGACGTTGTACTTGATCCCGGTGTGGATCACGTCAGGGCTGATCGTGTCCCGGACCAGCGCCCGAACGGCCCGCGCGTACATCGGGTCGCACAACGCCCGCAGCGCGGCCTCGGCACGCCGCGGATCGTCGCCGCCGATCGCGGCCACCAGCCGGGCCTGATCCTCTGGGAGTGACGCGGCGATCTCGTCGAGCAGGCGCCGGACGGGCCCGGTGACGTTCGGCTCTCCCGGCCGCGCCAGCCGGGTGACCGCCTCCGCAGCCATGACCGCGGCGTTGTCCTCGCGGGGCATCGATCCGTGGCCCCACGTCCCGGTGACCCGGATCCGGTAGATCTCGAACCCCTTCTCGGCCACCTGGATCGGGTAGAAGCGGCGGCCCCCGAGGTCGACGGAGACGCCCCCAGCCTCGTTCAGCGCGCCGGCCGCGCGCACGGCCTCCGGCCGGTTGTCGACCAGCCATCCGGCTCCCTGCCAGCCACCAGCCTCCTCGTCCGAGGTGCACGCGAACAACACGTCGCGCCGAAGGCCTGGGATCGGGTCCACGGCTGGGTCGACGCCAGCAGCCCGAGCTCCGCCGGCCAGAAGGCCGAGCACCGCGACCTCCATCGCGACCATCGACTTCATGTCGACGGCGCCCCGCCCCCAGACGTAGCCGTCCGCCACCTCGGCCGCGAAGGGTGGGTGGGTCCACCCGGCGGGATCAGCCGGCACGACGTCGTGATGTGAGAGCAGGAGCAGTGCATCGCCACCGGTGCCGTCGCCTCGGAGCCGGGCGACGACCGTGCCCCGGCCGGGGAACGGCTCCATCACCTCAGGTGCCAGGCCGGTCGCCCGCAACTCGTCAGCGATCCGGAGCGACGCTGCGAGCTCGGGGCCGGGCGGATCGGGCGGGTTGATCGATGGGATCTGGATCAGGTCGCGGAGGAATGCGATCAGCCGGTCGTGGGCCGCGGCCCAGGTGGCCGGATCGAGGGTCTGCGAGGGCAGCAAGTCCGACTTCGGACGGCGGTCGTGCTCGGATGGCGACGGTGGCGCGGTCACGGTCAGGCGGGCGGCGCGACGATCAGGGCTTCGATGATCCCGAGGCCGAACCCGATCACGACGATGAGCACGACCATCACGATCAGGATGCGGAGGTAGTAGCGCTCACGGCGCAGCGTGGCGTGCAGGTCCGGATCATCCCCGCCGGCGATGTACGCCTGCTTGAGGCCCCGCCGCCGCGCGTGCTCGTTGCGGACGGCGTCGTACTGCTCCGGGTCGGGCGGCAGAGGCGCTGGCGCGTGAAGCTTCTCGGTCACAGCCCCATGATGCCGCACCCGGCAGTCGCGCGGCAGCACGGAGCGACGGCAATGCGGCCGGGAACGTCGGTGCGAGCACGAGCGTCGCTCAGGCGGCGTCGAACCGCCGCTGCAGCTGGTCGCGGTCCGTCTCGCCGGCGGCAAGCGCGAGACGGAGCAGGGTACGCGCCTTCCATGGCTGGAGGTCGCTCGCGGCGATCCATCCCCGCGAGACGAGGGTCGGCACGGGCGGAACCCGGCCCGATCCCACGCGCGACGCCTGGCACACGACGACGCCGGCCGACCTGGCCCGTTCGAGCGCCTCGACCTCGCCAGGTGTCGGGTAGCCGGCCCCCGTCCCCGCGCTCACGATCCCGGCCGCACCGGCCGCGACGGCCGCATCGACCAGCGCCCCGTCGGCGCCCTGGTACGAGATCACGATGTCGACCCGTGGCTGCGCCCGCAGGTCGACCCCGGCGAACCGGCCGCGCAGGTCGGCCGCCCGACCCGGACGATGGGCGATGATGACCCGCCCGTCCCCGTCGGTCCAGCCCAGCGGACCCGAGGCGCCGTCGGCGAACGCGCCGGTTCTCAAGGTGTTGGCCTTGACCACGTCCCGTGCCCCATGGATCGTGTCGTCCAGGACGACCAGCACGCCCAGGCCGCGGGCCGCGGGATCGGCCGCCACCCTCACCGCGTTGAGCAGGTTGAGCGGACCGTCGGCCGACAGGCCGGACGCCGGACGCATGGCCCCGGTGAGCACGATGGGCCGGTCGGTCGCGACCGCGAGATGGAGCAGCCAGGCCGTTTCGTCGAGCGTGTTCGTGCCGTGGGTGATCACGACGCCGTCGGCCTCCCGATCGACGAGGCTGCCGACGAGGGATCGGAGATCCGCGAGGTCGTCGTCGGTCATCGCATGGGCACGAAGCCGCCGAAACGGGACCTCGGTCACGTGGCCGACCCTGGACAGCTCGGGCACCGATCCCACCAGCGCGCCTGGTGCCAGCCGGTTGCCGGTCTCGAGGTAGGCCGCGAGGTCGAGCCGGTCGACACCCAGCGAATCGATGGTGCCGCCGGTGGTGACGACGGCGACCCGCGACGCGCTCACGCGGTCGGGAGGGCGCCAGCCCCGATCGCCGCCTCCTCATCCATCATGGCCGATGGGTCCACCTCGGACCGGTCGACCTCGGCTGCTGCGAGCGCCGGCCGCCAGTGGGGCGCCGTGGCCGGGGGTTCGTACGCGGCCACTCGCGCGATGAGGCGCCGGATCCGGAGTCCCTCGATCGGCCCCAGGGCGTACAGGGGAATCCGCTTGAGCCACACCTCGCTGCCCAGGCTCACCGCATCCGCCCCGGCCCAGACGTACTCTCGGCAGTCGTCGAAGTCGCGGATGCCGCCGTTGGCGATGATCGGCAGCCGGATGCCCGCGTCGCGGAGCTCCGCGACGACCCGCAGCCCGATCGGCTTGATCGCCCGCCCGGAGACCGAGCCGAACCGGTTCTTGAGCCACGGATCGCCGGTGTCCGGGTCGAGCCGGAGGCCCTTGACGGTGTTGATCGCCGTGATCCCGGCACACCCGGCCCGCTCCGCGAGGCCCGCCTGCCACACGTAATCCTCGTCGGGGGAGACCTTGAGGATCACCGGGTGACGGCTCCTGGGAACCGCGCGCATCAGGCTGTCCTCGAGGATCTCGCCGAACGGGAAGTTGACGTTGTGGCACGAGGCATTGAGCTCGACCGCCGCGATCTCGCCGGGCGCCGCCCGCCCGTTGACGGTCTCGATCAGCTGCTCGATCTCATCGACGCTGAAGCCACCCACCGAGATGATCCGGTTGAGGCCCGCGGTGCGCTCGAAGTACTCGTCGAAGTAGTGCTCGATGCCGATGTTCGACCAGCCGAAGGCGTTGATCCAGCCGGCGTCGACCTTGCGCAGCGCCCGCCCGTAGAGGCGGAGCATCTCGGGCAGCTCGGTCGGGCCCCAGTCCTCGCGCAGCGTGAAGTGACCCTCGCGCGGGCCGAGGGTCATGGTCCGAGTGGTGACGGCACCGAAGCGCTCGAGCGGTACCCACTGGGCGATGGGGCTCAGCCCGTACAGGATGAGCTTGCGTCTGGACGCGCCGTAGCCCAGCAGGCTGGCCGAGGTGACGAGGCGGTTCCGCAGCCGGATCCCGTTGAGGTCGATGGCTGGCACGCACCAAGTATGCCCGCCCGAGGCGTCCCGGTCCGGTCAGTCGCCTGGTGCGAGCGGCCCCTGCATCTCGAGGACGTCCGGGATCGGTGTGTATCCGAGGGTCAGGTTGACCGCCCGCATCGGGGCGTTCTCCTCGTCGTTGCCGGTCTCGATCGCCTCGAGACCGTTCTCGATCGCCCAGGCGATGGTCGCGCGCTTGAGCGCGGTCGCGATGCCCCGACCCCTCCATGCCGGTCGGACCGCCGTCATGTCGTTGTAGGCGAGCACCCGGCTGCCGGGCGCGAAGATCAGGCTTGCGTACCCGACCACCTCGCCGGAGCCGTCGTCGACCGCGACCAGGAATCCCTCCTTCGGGATGCCTACGCGGTCCACGTCCCGCGCCGTGAAAGCCTCGAGCGAGCCCGGGTCGAGCGGCTCGTCGCTGGTGGGGATGTCGGGGAAGGCCTCGACCGCGGCGACATGCACGCCGGGCACGAGCTCCGGGCGCTTGGCCAGCGAGGTCACCCGGATGCCCTCTGGTGCCGCGATCACGGGTGCCCCCAGGCCACGGAGGTCGAGCCGGACCATCTTGGCGCGTCCGGTCACCCTGAACCCGCGGTTGGTCAGGAAGCGCACGCCCGCCGCATGCGCCTCCGAGACCTCCGTCTGGAAGCCGGTCTTGCCCGCAGTACGGGCCGCGTCGCTGGCGACCTGGTACAGGGCCGAGCCGATGCCCTGGTTGCGCATCCCGGGCATCACCCAGATCCCGAGCCAGTACCGCGGGTAGGCAGGCTGGAACACCCAAACCCGCCCCGTGCTCGCCGTTGCCACCGGCTCGCCGGCCGCGTCGACCAGGTACCGGGTCACCTCACCCGGATAGGTGGCGGACTCCCAGCGCACCTGGTCGAGCGACTCGGGGTTGTCGGGCGTGACGGCGGTCCGGATGCGCGCGTGGGCGGCGAGGTCCGTGTTGTCCCCATCGTCGATCCGCCGGACCAGGATGGTCATCCGGGGCTCACCAGCGGCTCGGCGACCTCGTGAGCGACCGCGGCCAGCCCATCAGGGGTGTCGCCGGCAGGTACCCCCAGGATCACGTGGTTGGCCCCGGCCCGCACGAACCTCCGCGATGTCTCCAGGGCCGCCTGCCGCGAGGTGCGGCTGGATCCGCACGACAGCTGTGCCGCGAACGTGAACTCGCCTGGATCGCGTCGCTCGGCCTCGAGCGCTCGCGAGATCTCGTCCCGCTTCTGGGAGAAGTAGGCGACGTCGCCCGGCCGGTTACCGGGCAGCGGCCAGCCAGCCGCATAGCGCGCGGCGAGCGCGATGCCCCGCCGCTTCTGGCCGCCCAGCCAGATGGCCGGCCCGCCCGGCCGGATCGGCGGCGGCTCGTTGGTCGCGCCGCGGAGCGGGAAGAACGGATCGTCGAGGCTGACTCCCGGTGGCTGCCGAGCCTCGTCGGAGAACAGCGCGGTCAGCACCCGCAGCGCGCTCTCGTATCGGTCGTAGCGTTCCGGCAGGGGTGGTAGCGGGATGCCGAACGCCTCGTGCTCCCCCTCGTGCCAGCCCGCGCCCAGCCCGAGCACGAACCGGCCGCCGGTCACCTGGTCCAGAACGGTGGCCGACTTGGCCAGCACCGCCGGGTGACGGAACGTGTTGGACAGGACCGCGATCCCAACCCACCTGCCGGGCAGCTGCCGGGCGAGGGCGGCAGCCATCGTGAGCGACTCGAGGGCGGGTCCGTTGCGCGTCTGGCTCGCGTCGGACAGGTGGTCGCTCATCCAGCCCGCGGCGAACACCCGCAGCGTGCCCGCCATCGCCCAGGTGTCGTCGATCCGGCGCCAGTCGAGGCCGGCCGACTCGGTCGCGGAGATCCGAAACCCGACCAGACCGGGGCGCGGCTCCAGGGGACCGGACTGGGTCATCGGCATCCGGCCCGCGCGGACCGCCCGATCACGAAACCGGCTGGGCGGGCGCGCCCGTTCGGCTGGCCAGCGCCGTCCGGAGCTGGGCACCGCTCGTGATCGCGCCCTCCGAGGCCGAGGACACAAGCGCGGCGTACTTGGCCATGGCGCCGCTCGTGTACCGCGGCACGGGTGGCGTCCATCGCGTCTGCCGGGCCGCCAGCTCGTCGTCCGGGATCTCGAGGTTCAGCTCGTGCGCGTCGACGTCGATCACGATCGAGTCGCCCTCCTCGACCAGGGCGATCGGACCGCCCACCGCCGCCTCCGGGGCAACGTGACCCAGCATCAGGCCGTGCGTGCCGCCCGAGAACCGTCCGTCCGTGAGCAGGGCCACCGACTCGCCCAGGCCCTCGCCCACGAGCGCTCCCGTGACCGAGAGCATCTCCTGCATGCCCGGCCCCCCGACCGGTCCCTCGTAGCGGATCACGACCACGTCGCCCTCGTGGATCCGACGCTCGCGGACCGCCTCGTAGCAGGCGTTCTCCGAGTCGAACACGCGCGCCGGACCGCGGTGGAACCGGCGCTCGTGACCGGCCAGCTTCACGATCGATCCCTCGGGAGCCAGGCTGCCCCACAGGATCGCGTGGCCGCCGGTCTCCTTGATGGGGGCCTCGATCGGGTGGACCACCTGCTGCCCTGGGGTTTCGACGACGTCGGCGGCGATCTTCGCGATCGTCCGCCCGTCCACCGTGCGCTCGTTGCCGTGGAGCAGGTCTCTCTTCAGGAGCTCGCGCATGACCAGCGCCACGCCGCCCGCGTCGTACATGTCCGAGGCCGCGAACCGCCCGCCCGGCCGCATGTCGGCGATCAGCGGCGTCCGGTCGATCACCGTGGCGAAGTCGCGTAGCGTGAACGGGAGCCCGAAGTCGGCCGCGATCGCCGGCAGGTGGAGCGCGGCGTTCGTGCTGCCTCCGGTGGCCGAGACGGAGGCGACGGCGTTGTCCAGCGATCCGCGGGTCAGGATCGAACGCGGTCGGATGTCGTGGTGGACGAGCGTCATCACGAGCTCGCCGCAGCGGCGGGCCGCATCGTCCTTCCTGGGGTCCTCGGCCGGGATCCCGTTGAGCCCGGCGGGGGAGAGGCCGAGGAACTCGAGCACGGTCGACATCGTGTTGGCCGTGAACTGGCCGCCGCAGGCACCGGCGCCGGGACACGCACCGTTCTCGGCCTCGTACAGGTCCTCGAGCGTGATCTTGCCGGCCCGGTAGGCGCCGATCGCTTCGAACACCGTGACCACGTCGGCCGGCTTGCCCTTGTAGGTGCCGGGATAGATCGTGCCGTTGTAGAGCACGAGCCCGGGGATGTCGAGCCGCCCGAGCGCCATCGCTGCGGCCGGGATCGTCTTGTCGCAGCCGACCAGGCACACGAGACCGTCGAACAGGTGGCCGCGCGCCACCAGCTCGATCGAGTCGGCGATGACCTCGCGGCTCACGAGCGAGGCCTTCATGCCTTCGCTGCCCATCGACACACCGTCCGAGATCGAGATCGTGTTGAACTCCATGGGCGTGCCGCCGGCCGCCCGGATGCCCTCCTTCACCAGCTCCGCGAGCCGCCGCTGGTTGAGGTTGCAGGGCATCGTCTCGATCCAGGTCGTGGCGACTCCGATGAGCGGCTGGGCCAGATCGTCGTCCGTGAAGCCCACCGCCTTGAGCATCGCGCGCGCGGCAGCCCGATCGGGGCCGTCCGTCAGGGCGTGGCTGTGTCGCTTGCCGGGATCGGTCGGGCGACCATAGGGAAGGGGGTGATCGGCGGGCATCGGACGGTCCTCGTGGCGCGGCTGCGTTTGCCGAACAAGGGTACGGCCGCGCCACGATCTTGTGGCGACCGGCAGCGGCCCGTACCCTCGGGTAACGCCCAGATCGGGGCGGCGCGGGCCCGACTGACCGTGCGGCTGCGTGGGTCCGTCGAGTGCGTCCGCTCCAGCCGGTGCGCTAGGCGCCCGCCGACCGGTCGTCGAGCCAGGCCTCCACCGTCTCGCGCAGCACGGCCAGCGGAAGGGCCCCGCCGCCAAGCACCGCGTCGTGGAACTCGCGGATGTCGAAGGCAGCAGCCAACCGGGTCTCGGCCGCCCGCCGCAGCCGCAGGAGCTCGAGTTGGCCGGTCTTGTAGGCGAGCGCCTGAGCCGGCAGCACGATGTACCGGTCCACCTCGTTGGCGATGTTGTTGGGCGCCAGGGCGGTATGGGCGACCATGAACGCGATCGCGCGATCGCGCGTCCAGCCCAGGGCATGCATGCCCGTGTCGACCACCAGGCGTGCCGCCCGCCAAGCGTCGAACGACAACATACCGATGCGGTCGAGATCGCTCGTGTACAGGCCCATCTCCTCCGCCAACCGCTCCGTGTAGAGCCCCCAACCCTCCACGTACGCGTTCGGTCCGAGATGGCGTCGGAATGCCGGCAGGTCCGGCAGCTCCTGCGCGATCGCCAGCTGCAGGTGATGGCCGGGGATCGACTCGTGGAAGGCGAGGGCCTCGGCCTCGTATCGGGGCCTGGTCCCTGGCTCCGATGTGTTGATGTAGTAGCGGCCCGGGCGCGAGCCGTCGATCGCAGGCTCACGGTAGTACGCGATCGTCGAGTGCGCCTCCTCGTGGGAGCCCATGCGCACGACCTCGCATGGTGCCTGGGGGAGCCGACCGAACCAGTGGGGGATCGTTGCCGCCGCCCGCGAGAGCGAGGCGGCGGCCGTCTCGAACACCTCCTCGCGGGACGAGAAGTGCAGCGCGGGGTCCCCGCGAAGGGCCGCCAGCGCGTCGGACAGCGACATCGTGCCGAGTGTTCGCCCGGCCAGCGACGCCAGCTCGTCGTCGATGCGGGCGATCTCATCGAGCCCCACCCGGTGCAGGTCCTCGGGCTCGACATCGAGCGATGTATGGGCGCGCACCAGCAGACGGTAGCCAGCCTCGCCTCCCGTGACGTGTCCCATTCCCGGTCGGTCATCGGGCCGGCATGCCGGCAGGATCTCGCCTTCGAGCGCGTCACGCAGCCGCTCGAACGCCGGCCGGATCCCCTCGGTCACGGCCTCGCGGAGGTCCGCCGCGAATCGTCCCCGGTCGCCGCCGCGCCAGGCGCGCAGATCGCCCAGCTCGCGGACCGGAGCCAGCAGCGGCCACGTCTCGTCCGGCGACGCCAGCAGCGACTCGAGGATGTCGATCGTCCGCGTGACGGGCGCTCGGCAGGCGACGCGGCCCTCGCCCAGACCAAGGCGCAGGCGCGCCAGCTGCCGGTCGGTGTACCCGGCCATCGCCCGCCAGCGATCGACCATCCGGCTCGCGTCGTCCCGCGTCTCGAGCCGCTGGTAGTCCGGCACGAGCAGCAGATCTGCGGGCACGCCTTCGATGGGGTCGACGTTCCAGTCGCCGAGCCCGGCATCGAGCTGCTCGATATCGGCGCCGAGCGCCTCGCGCAGCGCGAGCACGGTCGTCCGGTGCGCGGCACCGTGGCCGTCGACCTCGATGGCGTCCGCACGGGCCAGGAGCTCGCTGAGCCTGGATCGGGCCGCCGCCGTCCCCTCGCGGCTCGGGTCGGGGAGCGACCCATCGAACCTTCGGTCGCCGATCGCGGTCGCAAACAGTGGAGCGAGCTCGAGCGTCGCGTCCCAGTAGTCAGCGGCGAGCGTGGCCAGCGCGGCGGAGGGCCTGGTGGTCGTGCCGGCGTTCGCGGGATCGCCGGAGATCGGTCCGGTCAGCTGCATTGCACCATGCTACCGATCCCTCACGGCCCGTCAGCGGATGCAGGGACCGACGCCGACGGCCCTTGTCCGGCCGATCGCCGGCGAGATCCGGGACTCCACGGCGGTGGGGCTGAGCGCGTAGCCCACGTTCGGATCGGAGCGCGATTCGGCGAACACGAGCCCTCCGACGCTCCCGTCGCTGAGGATCAGCGGTCCTCCCGAGTCGCCGGGCTCGACGGCCGCTCGGAGCTCGAGGATCTCGCGGGTCACCAGGTGCCGGTCGTAGATGTCGCGCCCCGTGGCCTGGTACGAGCCTGCGACCGCGGCAGGCAGGACGGCCAGTGGGCCACCGCCCGTGTAGCCCAGCGCCGCGCCGGTCGTGCCCCGATTCGGGGTCGAGCGAGCCAGCGACAGACCCGCACCCGTCAGGCCGGGTGCGTACAGCAGCGCCACGTCCAGGTTGGGATCGAACAGCACCGGGACGCCATCGACCAGCCTGTCCCCCAGAGCGATCCGGATGGTCGAGGCGCCGGCAACCACGTGGGCGTTCGTCACCATGTACCCCTTGCCGATGAGGATCCCCGTCCCGGTGACCTGGGTCGTGCAGGCCCGGGTTGTGATCCGGCCGGTGCTGGCGAGCGCCGATGCGGCGATCTGCTGCGCCTGGCGATCGGTGGGCGTGTCGACCGCCGGCAATGGCAGCGGGTCGAGGCCGATGAACACGTCCGGCAGGCCCGATGCGTCGAGGGCGCCGGCGATCTGGCCGACGACCTCGGTCGGTGGCGGCAGAACCCCGTCGACGCCACGGACGATGACCGACTGCGTTGCCGTGCGTGCAAGGGTCGGGAACGGACCCGCGGCAAGCAGCCCCCCGGCCAGCCAGATGATCAGGATCGCCTGGCCGAACCCCACGAAGCCGCCCACCAGCCGGTCGGCACCGGACAGCACGTCATGACGGAGCTGCGCCGCCAGGGCCTGGCCCAGGGTCGAGCCGATACCCTCGCCGATGAGCACCGCGCCCAGCACCGACCCGAGCACGATCATGGCGCGCGGGATGGGCTCGAAGCCGCGCGTGACATCGAGCAGCCAGGGCGCCAGGGCGAGGATCGCGACGATTCCGCCCAGGGCGCCCGCGATCCCGCCCACCTGCGGCAGGGCGCCGGTACGGATGCCGGCGATGATCGCGACCGCCAGCACGAGCAGCGCGATGAGGTCGAACAGGTTCACCCGGGGAGTATCGGGGAGGCTGAGGAAGCGTGCCGCGGGCAGACCGAAGGGGCTCGCTCCATCGCTGACCCGAGGCCGCCGGCCCCGTCGGGGTCAGCCCGGGAGGGTGACCCGGACCGGCGGCGCATCACCGAAGGCCGCGACCGTGTAGTCGCCGGGATCGAGCTCGCCAAGGTCCACGATCGTGGCCTTGTACACCGCGATCTCGATGCACGCGACGTCCAGGCGGGAGGCGCCTTCGCGGACGGTGAGCGTGATCGTGTTGCCGTCACGGGCGACGTCGACACCTGCCAGCACGTTGCATGGCTCGACACCGCTCCACCAGGCGATGGTCACGGACAGCCGGCCTCCGTCGACCGAGGTCTCCAGCGCCGCCGCCCCCACCCGGTGCACACCCATCAGGCCGGCCATGGGCGTGACCATCGTTGGCTGCGGCATACCACCGGACCCGTCGCCCCCGCCGGGCTCGATGGGGACCATCACGCCGCTCCCGGGATTGGGTTCGCTTCCGGCGGGTGACGAGGGCACCGGGACCGTCGTGGGTGGGGGTGCGGACGGCTCGGTGATGGTCGAGGATGCGGCGCCCGGCGATGAGCCGGCGGACGTGCAGCCCGAGAGACCGATGAGAAGCGCGAGGCTGCCGGCCAGCACCGGGCGGGAGCGGGTGGTCATGTCCGAAGGACGGGTGCGAGCGCTGCCGGGTTCCGGGCCGCTGCCGCCGCGCTCAGCCTGCAGCCTGCATGCCCAGGGTGGTGTCCACGCGAGCCGGATGGGCGGCCTCCCAGGCCGCGATCGCGTCCGCGCGGGCCAGGACGTAGCCGATCTCGTCGGTGCCGGCGAGCAGCATCGCCTTGGCGAACGGGTCGATCTCGAAATCGATCGTCGAGCCGTCGGGCAGCAGGATGCCCTGCTCCGCGAGGTCGACGCGGAGCTCGGCCTCGGGATCCGCCTCCACCAGCTCGAACAGCCGGCGATGGGTCTCGGGGTCCACCACGATCGGCAGCACGCCGTTCTTGAGCGAGTTGTTGCGGAAGATGTCGGCGAACGAGGTCGACAGGATCGCCTGCACCCCCCACGCGCGAAGCGCCCAGGGCGCGTGCTCGCGCGACGAGCCGCAGCCGAAGTTGTCGCCGGCCAGCAGGATGCGGCGCCCGGCCATCCCCGGCCGATCCACGACGAACGCAGGATCCTTGCTCGTCCCGTCCTCGTTGAACCGCCAGTCGCGGAACAGGGCGTCGGCGAGACCCGCCTTGTCCGTCACCTTGAGGTAGCGGGCCGGCACGATCTGATCGGTGTCCACATTCTCCGCCCGCAGGGGGACGACCCTGGAGCTGAACCCGCGGAACCCCTCGGCCATCTCAGTACCCTCCGCCGACCGTCGCCGGCTCCTCGATGCCCGGGAGCGTCCGGGGATCGGTGACGACGCCGCTCAGCGCCGATGCCGCCGCGGTCAGGGGGGAAGCAAGGAACGTCCGGCCACCCTTGCCCTGCCGGCCCTCGAAGTTGCGATTGGACGTGCTCAGCGCGTACTGCCCGGGCGCGAGCTGGTCGCCGTTCATCGCGATGCACATCGAGCAGCCCGACTCGCGCCACTCGGCGCCGGCCGCCCGGAAGACCTCGTGGAGCCCCTCCCGCTCGGCCTGGGCCTTCACCTGCTGGGAGCCGGGCACGATCAACAGCCGCACGCCCTCGGCCGCGTGACGTCCCTTGAGCACGCTCGCCGCCAGGCGTAGGTCGCTGATCCGGCTGTTGGTGCACGAGCCGATGAACACCACGTCGACCGGTTGGCCTGCGATCGACTGACCAGGCGTGAGCCCCATGTACTCGAGAGCGTGCTCCGTTGCCCGGCGAGCGGCCGGGTCCTCCAGCCCGGATGGGGTCGGGATCCGTCCGCTGATCGGGATTCCCATACCAGGGTTCGTGCCCCAGGTCACCATCGGCTCGAGGGCCCCGGCGTCGATGGCGATCGACCGGTCGAACAGCGCGCCGTCGTCGGTGGGCAGCGTTCGCCAGCGGGCGACCGCGTCGTCCCACGCCGCGCCCTGCGGCGCGTGGCGCCGGCCGTGGATGTAGTCGAAGGTGGTGTCGTCCGGCGAGACCAGCCCGGCTCGCGCCCCACCCTCGATGCTCATGTTGCAGATCGTCATCCGCTGCTCCATCGACAGTGCCCGGATGGCCTCGCCGCGGTACTCGAACACGTGGCCCGTGCCACCGCCGATCCCGATCCTCGCGATCAGCGCCAGGATGATGTCCTTGGCGCTGACGCCTGGCCGCAGGCGCGAGTCCACGCGAACCTCGTAGGTCTTCGGGCGCCGCTGGAGCAGAGTCTGGGTGGCCAGGACCATCTCGACCTCGCTGGTCCCGATCCCGAACGCGAGCGCCCCGAACGCCCCGTGGGTCGCCGTATGGGAGTCGCCGCACACGATCGTCATCCCGGGCTGGGTCAAACCGAGCTCGGGGCCGATGACATGGACGATCCCCTGCGTGTCGCTGCCGAAGGCGTGAAGCGGGATGCCGAAGTCGCGGCAGTTGGTCTCGAGCTGCGAGATCTGGGCCGCGGCCTGCAGATCAATCATCGGCAGGCCGCGCGGCGACGTGGGCGTCGAATGGTCGGCCGTGGCGACGGTCTTGTCGGGGCGCCGGACCTCGAGCCCGCGGTTGCGGAGCCCGGTGAACGCCTGCGGGCTGGTGACCTCGTGGACGAGGTGAAGGTCGATCGCGAGGATCGAGGGCGCGCCCGGCTCATCGGCGACGACGTGCTCGTCCCAGATCTTCTCGGCGAGAGTACGCGGTCTGGTCATGCGGGTGATCTGCCCTGATTCGGTTGCGGGGGGCCCAAGCGTACCAGCGAGGCCGGTTCCATCCGGCGGCGATCGGTGTTCCTGCCCGGCGGCCTCAGGTTGGTACTTCCGGGGGACGGTGAAGTGGGAGGAACGGAGCCAGACTCTCGCCGTCTTCGACTGCCAGCAGCGCTGGAACTGATCCGCGGGCTACATGCCCTCCCAGCTACGGGACCGCCGGGACCGCCCGGAGGTCTTCTGCTATCCAGCCCGACCGAGCGCGGCGGTCGGCCGTGGTTGCGCCTTGCGGGATGGGCGGCTATGCTGCGCGGACCCGCTGCCTGCGGGACATGGGAGTCGCGACGCTTGGGCCTCTTCTCGGATCGTCAGCGCAGCAAGGTCGCCGTCGTCGTAACGGCCGATGGCCGCCGCGTGAGCGTTCCCCTGCGCGATCTCGAGCCTCGTGACGTATCCCTTCTCGGCTTGCTTCGCTCGCTTCTTGCCGGCCTCGAGGAGGACCTCCTCCTTATTACCGGCTCCCGGCGGGAGAACGGAGGAACGCGGAGAGACGAGCGCCACTGAGGCGCCGCCCACCGAGCACCGAAGGGACCCTCGCCGGGAGGCGAGGGTCTTTGCATGCCCGGGCGGTCGCGGGACCACCGGGCGGAGGACCGAAGACGATGACGATGACCCGAGGCGAGCCACCGGCCGGTCGCGCCGCTGACGGCTCGGCGGATCCAGCCGGCGCCACCGCGGCCGCGCCCGCCCGGGTGCATCGCAGCCATGTGCCCGGCGACGGCTCCGTGACCGCCGCGGCCGTCGAGCAGGCCCGTCGGGAGATGCTCCATGAGGGCAGGACCCGGAAGCGAACCCGGATCGGTGCCGACGTGCTGATGGAGGCGCTCATCCACCAGGGCACGGACGTCATGTTCAGCTATCCCGGTGGCGTCATCCTCCCGATCTACGACATCCTGGGCGACTACCCGGAGATCCGCCACGTCCTCGTCCGCCACGAGCAGGGCGGCGGTCACGCCGCCGACGGCTACGCTCGAGCGAGCGGCAGGGTCGGCGTGTGCATGGGCACCAGCGGCCCGGGCGCGACCAACCTGGTCACCGCGCTTGCCACCGCGCAGCTCGATTCGGTGCCGATCGTCGCGATCACCGGGAACGTGCCGACGGCGCTGATCGGCAAGGATGCGTTCCAGGAGATCGACATCACCGGCATCACGCTGCCGATGACGAAGCACAACTACCTCGTCCGTGACGCCGACGACATCCCGCGGGTCGTCGGGGAGGCCTTCTATCTCGCCAAGCGCGGGCGTCCCGGGCCCGTCCACATCGACATCACCAAGGACGCCCTCCAGCAGGAGACGACCGCCGAGCACCCCTCCAGCGAGGAGATCATCGCCGGGCTGCCCGGCTTTCGCCCGACCCTCGACGGCCATCCCAAGCAGCTCAAGCTGGCGGCGAGGGAGATCGCGGCGGCAAAGCGGCCGTTGATCCTGGCCGGCCACGGAATCCTCATCGCCGAAGCCTGGGATCAGCTCCGAGCGTTCGCCGAGAAGGCGCAGATCCCGGTGGCCTGGACCCTGCTCGGCATCGGCGCGATCGACGAGCAGCATCCGCTCGCCTACGGCTACATGGGGATGCATGGCTGGAAGCACGTCAACCGCGCGATCCAGTCCGCCGACCTGCTGATCGCGATCGGGATGCGCTTTGACGACCGGGTGACCGGCAGCGTCCGGACCTATGCACCCTACGCGCGGATCATCCACGCCGACATCGACCCCGCAGAGATCGGCAAGAACGTTGCGGTCGAGGTTCCGATCGTGGGTGACGCGCGACGCGTCCTCGAGAGGCTCGCCACGCTGGTGCCCGAGGTCGATCCCGCGACCCGGGCCGACTACTTCGCCGAGCTGGCGCAATGGCGCCGGGAATCGGAGGACTCCTCGTGGCACGGCTCGGGTGCCTGGCGCGACGGCCTGCTGTCGGCCGACCTCGTGGTCGAGCGGATCGGCGAGCTCACCGACCATGTTGCCACCTACGTCGCCGACGTCGGCCAGAACCAGATGTGGCTCGCCAGGTACACCGGGTTCCGGCGGCCGCACAGCCACATCAGCTCCGGTGGCCTGGGCACGATGGGCTTCGCGGTCCCGGCCGCGATGGGCGCCGCGCTTGGCAACCCGGGCGCCGAAACCTGGGCCATCACCGGCGACGGCGGCTTCCAGATGACCAGCCAGGAGCTGATGACCCTCGCCGCCGACCGCATCCCGGTCAAGATCGCGTTGCTCGACAACAAGAAGCTGGGCATGATTCGCCAGTGGCAGGAGCTGTTCTACGCCGGCAACTACCACTCCTCGCACCTGCCGGGCCCGGACTTCGTCAAGCTCGCCGACGCCTACGGGATCCCGGGGTTCAGGGCAACCACGATCGACGAGGTCGACCGGGTCATCCGGGCGGCCCAGGCGGTCGACGGTCCGGCGCTCATCTGGTTCGAGATCGCCGAGGAGCAGAACGTGTTCCCGATCATGCCTGCGGGCAAGGGCCTGTCCGACCTGATCGACTCGGCCGTGGTGCCGGAGGAATGAACGTCGACCAGGGCCCCGACGGGCAACACGTGCACCCCGCCCACGCCAGCCCCCCGGACCGCGCGATCCCGGGCAGCGGCGAGGCCCACCGGCACGTCTTGGTCGTGCTGGTGATGGACCGGCCGGGCGTCCTCAACCGGGTCGCGAGCCTGATGCGGGCCCGTAACTTCAACATCGACTCGCTTGCGGTGTCGCGCACGGACAAACCCCACATCAGCCGGATGACGATCACCCTCCACGGCGACGACGTCGCGGTGGAGCAGGCCGCCAAGCAGCTCTACCGGCTGGTGGACGTGCTCAAGGTCCAGGACGTCACCGCGGACCAGCTGGTGGAGCACGAGCTCGCGTTCGTGAAGGTCCGGGCCTCGAACGGCAACCGCGCGGAGGTGATCAAGATCGTCGAGCTGTACAAGGGCAGGATCGTCGACGTCGCCCCGGGCTCGGTCATCGTCGAGGCGACCGGGACCGAGAGCGAGATCGACGCGCTGGTCGCGCTGCTGCGCAGCTACGGGATCAAGGAGCTGGTGCGCACCGGCGCGGTCGTGATGCTGCGCGGCGCCGGATCGATCGAGTCCTCGGACCGATGGACCGCGGGAGCTCCACATCGGTCCTCGGAGGGCGAGGATCCGATCAACGTCGAGGGTTCCGGCACGCCGAACGGAGGCAACATCTCGTGACAGCCAGGATGTACTACGACGCGGACGCGGATCCGTCGGCCCTCGACGGGCAGACCGTCGCCGTCATCGGGTATGGGAGCCAGGGGCACGCCCACGCCCTGAACCTGCGCGACAGCGGGGTCGAGGTCGTGGTCGGCCTGGCCCCGGGGTCCAAGAGCCGGACCCTGGCCGAGGCGGCCGGCTTCCGGGTGCTCGACGTCGCGGATGCGGTCCGCGCGGCCGACGTGGTCATGATCGCCGTCCCGGACACCGTGCAGAAGGCGGTCTACGACGCCGAGATCGGGCCCAACCTGCGACCCGGGGCGCTGCTCATGTTCGCGCATGGGTTCAACATCCGGTTCGATCGGATCTCGCCGCCGGCCACGGTCGACGTGGGGATGGTCGCGCCCAAGGGCCCGGGGCACCTGCTTCGCAGCGTGTACGAGCAGGGCGGAGGCGTGCCGTCGCTGTTCGCGATCGAGCAGGACCCGTCGGGGACCGCCCGGGCGCGGACGCTCGCCTACGCGCGGGGCATCGGCTCGACCCGGGCCGGCGTGCTCGAGACGACGTTCAAGGAGGAGACCGAGACCGATCTGTTCGGCGAGCAGGCGCTGCTGTGCGGTGGCGTCTCGGCGCTGATCAAGGCGGCGTTCGAGACGCTGGTGGAGGCCGGCTACCAGCCCGAGCTCGCGTACTTCGAGACGATGCACGAGCTCAAGCTGATCGTGGACCTGATGTACCGGGGTGGCCTCAACTTCATGCGCTTCAGCGTCAGCGACACGGCCGAGTTCGGCGACTATGTCTCCGGGCCCCGGGTGACGGAGGGCGTCAAGGCGTCGATGCGCGACGTGCTCACCGACATCCAGAGCGGTGCCTTCGCCACCCGGTGGATCGCCGTCCAGGACGCCGGCGGCGACGAGTTCCAGCGGCTCCGCCAGCAGGATCGGAACCATCAGATCGAACAGGTCGGCGCCGAGCTGCGTGCCAAGATGCCGTTCCTCAAGCCGGTCGTCGTCGATGCCGGCCAGGCACAGGCGGTGGCAAGCTCGGCACCCGCG
>Ga0307418_1000046_pt1 | contig 32655 bp, 26 predicted proteins | sample SalMarWE160220MG_2_FD_202160 | JGI IMG/M metagenome (GOLD analysis project Ga0307418, IMG submission 202160) | Salt marsh sediment microbial communities from the Plum Island Ecosystem LTER, Massachusetts, United States - WE1602-20 | ecosystem: Environmental > Aquatic > Marine > Intertidal zone >...
AGCTGCCCCGGGCTGAAGGGTTTTACCATATAATCGTCTGCGCCTATTTCAAAACCACTTAAGATATCCTCTTCCTCACCCCGAACCGTTAACAGCAGGATCGGGGTATCCCCCTGAGCCCTGATGTGTCGACAGACCTCAAAGCCGCCCATTTTCGGCATATTTACATCCAGAACTAGCAGATCGGGTTCTTCTTTCTCCCAGCGCTCCAGAGCAGCAACACCATCATAGGCCTGAATGACTTCAAAACCTTCTTTATGAAGCATAAATGTGATCACATCTGCTAACACGCGATCGTCATCAACTACCAAAATTTTCATTAATCCTCACTTGCGACAGGAAGTGTGAACCAGAATTGTGTGCCTCCACCTGGGCGATCTTCCACGCCAACCTCACCACCATGGGCTTCTACGATAGCTTTGACAACAGAAAGTCCCAAACCCGCGCCCGCTTGCGAAACCTCAGTCCCTTCAGTCGGGAAGATAAAACGACTAAATAGATTATCCCGCTGGTTAAGCGGAATGCCGGGTCCTCGATCCTTAATAACCAGGCGAGTTGTTTCTGATGTTGCACTGACCTCAAGGCAGATCTCTTCTCCCGGAGGTCCATATTTGTTCGCATTCGAGATCAGGTTTACCAGCACCTGTACGATTCGCCTTTTATCCGCAAAAACCCGGGGTGGATCCAGGGGTAACTCCACGGATAGGTGCTGATCATATTTAAATAGTAAAGGCTGCATTGTTTGAATTGCCTCTGCCACGATCGGAGCCAAATCCGCTATACGGGGAGAGATGCGGAATCGCCGAGCTTCAATATTCGCACCCTCCAGGAGATTATCAAACAGGGTGTGAAGCCTGAAAATGCCCAAATGCAGGGAGATATAGAGCTGTTCTTTTTCCTCTGAAGTTAGATTTCCTGCCGGATCCAGCAGCATTTCAATCGACGCTTCCAGGGCAGTCAGCGGTGTTCTCAATTCATGAGAGACGTTGGCAAGAAAATGGCCCAACAAACGGTGGACAGCCTCTTCCTCGCTTATATCGCGGATCACCAGTGCGGTTTCCTGATCCTCTACTCCAGACCGGGTCAATCGTGCGCTGGTAATGGCCAAGGATGTGGTCAGATTGTCTGCCAATGACACATCCACTTTTTGATATCCTTCTTCAGAAGAAGATGAAAGCAGGGAATAGAACGTATCCGAGGAATCAGTTACCGGAAATATATCATTGATATGGTCACCGCAAACCTCATCGCTCAGCAGCCCCGTCAATCGTTCTGCACCGCGGCTGAAGAAAGTTATTCGACCTGTCTGGTCCAGGGTGATGATGCCTTCTACAATGGAGGCTAATAGATTGTCGCTCCAATCCCGTTCACTTTCGAGGGATTTAAGCATACCCTGCAGGTCCATCCGGGCGTTTTCCAGTGCTCTGGCCACTCTGGTAATCTCAATTAATTTTGATTCAGTGATCACAGGGGTTTCCAGGTCTCCCTGGCTGAATGATGCAGCGGTTTTAGATAACTCCACCAGGGGACGGCTGATACGCCGGGATAATATAACTCCCAATAAAGTAACAATCACCGCAATCCCACCCATAGCTGCTGTCATCCATAAGATCAAACGATTTGCAGTAAGGGATATTTCCGAAATATCCATCGCCACAGCCACGAAAAATCCTTTATCATCCAGTGGGCTGATAGTGACATAGTAAGCAGCCTCACCTGATGTACAAGAAAAATGGGGTAGCTGATTCGTATTCTCCTTTATACAATTTTGGAGATTGCTGATCTTTTCCATGCCAGGGGTAAAACTTGAACTAATTAATTGATCCTGGTAGAACAATGCCTGGTCCAAACGGATCTGATTCCGGATCTCAGAAGCAAAATCATCATCCAACTTAACTCCAACCACAACTTCGCCAAGATTATGATTATCCAGCTGCGTTCGGGCAATCATCCAGGCTTCGCTGCCATCCAGAAAATAATCTGCAATTTGTGGATCGGCACAGAGCGGAATCTGTCTTTCCGTTCCAGCGATTAATTTTTGAGATTGGCAGATGTTGATCAAATCCAGATTAGCTCCGGATTGCAGGGTAAATAAATAGTCCTCCAAGGGTTGAAGTTCATTTCTCTCAAGGAGTGAATTCAGAGTAGGCCGCTGAATTGCTAAATGAGCAGCATTTTCCAATTCAAAAGCCTTCTTTTCGTAAAGGGAGATAGCAGTTCGTTCTGCCTGTTCAATCTGGGCCCAGGCTTGTTGATCCAGTTGATTTTGCAGCAACCAGATAGCAGGCAGTCCGACCAATGCGGCTGTGAGCAGGACCACAACAAGGAAGCTGAAAACGAGTTGAACCGGCAGTCTATTGAAATCCAAAGAATTTCTCATCGCGCTTTTATTGTACTCCCGATAAAACAATCCATTTATATAGAAATGGCCATTTCATATATGACAAAAAATCAGGGTACCTTAAAAATAAAAGGACTGAGCCCGTTCGACGGGTTCAGTCCTTTGATGTTAAAAGAAAATGTTCTTGGCAATGACCAACTCTCCCAGAGGGCCTCCCCTCAAGTACCATCGGCGCTGGCAAGCTTAACTGCTGGGTTCGGGATGGGACCAGGTGTACCCTTGCCGCTACAATCACCAAGAACATTATTCACATGTTAAAGTCATACCATGTAATTGAATAGTTTTTTTGAATAAATATCGAGTTCTCCGCACCACTGTATAAGCCCTCGACCATTAGTACGGCTAAGCTGAACACATTGCTGTGCTTACACATGCCGCCTATCAAGCAAGTAGTCTTCTTGCGGTCTTATTCCCTTAACGGGATGAGGAATCTAATCTTGAGGCAAGTTTCCCGCTTAGATGCTTTCAGCGGTTATCTTTGCCAGACGTAGCTACTCAGCTATGCTCCTGGCGGAACAACTGACACACTAGAGGTCTGTCCACTCCGGTCCTCTCGTACTAGGAGCAGATCCTCTCAAATTCCTTACGCCCACAGCGGATAGAGACCGACCTGTCTCACGACGGTCTGAACCCAGCTCGCGTACCGCTTTAATGGGCGAACAGCCCAACCCTTGGGACCTTATCCAGCCCCAGGATGCGATGAGCCGACATCGAGGTGCCGAGCCTGGTCGTCGATGTGAACTCTTGGACCAGACTAGCCTGTTATCCCCGGGGTAGCTTTTATCCGGTAAGCCATGACCCTTCCACACGGTATCATGGGATCACTAAACCCGACTTTCGTCCCTGCTCGACGTGTCTGTCTTGCAGTCAAGCTCCCTTATGCTTTTGCACTCTATGGTTGGTTTCCATTCAACCTGAGGGAACCTTTGGGCGCCTCCGTTACCTTTTCGGAGGCGACCGCCCCAGTCAAACTGCCCAGCTGACACTGTCCTCAATCCGGATAACGGATTAGAGTTAGGGCCTAAACATAGAGAGGGTGGTATTCCAGTGGCGGCTCCACCGAAGCTAGCGCTCCGGCTTCAAAGCCTCCCACCTATCCTGCACAAACTATGTTCAAACACAATGGCAGCTTACAGTAAAGCTCCACGGGGTCTTTTTGTCCTGCTGCGGGTAACGCGCATCTTTACGCGTACTTCAATTTCACCGAGTCTTTCGTTGAGACAGTGCTCCGATTGTTACGCCATTCGTGCGGGTCGGAACTTACCCGACAAGGAATTTCGCTACCTTAGGACCGTTATAGTTACGGCCGCCGTTCACCGGGGCTTGAGTTCTAAGCTTCGCTGATCCGAAGATCAGCTAACTCTTCCCTTTAACCTTCCGGCACTGGGCAGGCGTCAGCCCCTATACATCGTCTTACGACTTAGCAGAGACCTGTGGTTTTGGTAACCAGTCACCAGAGCCTGTTCACTGCGGCCCTCATATGCTCCAGATGAAAATCTATCACAATAGAGGGCACCCCTTCTCCCGAAGTTACGGGGTTAATTTGCCGAGTTCCTTAACGAAAGTTCTCTCGCTCGTCTTGGTATGCTCTACCTATCTACCAGTGTCGGTTTGCGGTACGGGTACTTAGTATTCAACGCTTAGAGGTTTTTCTTGGCAGCATGGATCAACCACTTCTGTCTCAAGGACTCGCACTCATGCCTCGGCTCAGTCCGCGGATTTTCCTACGGACCTCATCGCCTACACATTTCCACCTACATCCAATTGTAGGCTGGTCTACCACCCTGCGTTGCCCCATCGCTCCTACTAAATAGTTCCGGAATGTTGACCGGATATCCATCGTCTACGCCTTCCGGCCTCGACTAAGGACCGACTAACCCGATGCGGATTGACCTGGCATCGGAAACCTTAGATATTCGACGAACATGCTTCTCACATGTTTTACGCTACTCATGCCTGCATTCTCACTTCTGCCCGCTCCAGCCGTCCTTACGGTCGACCTTCACTGCTGACAGAACGCTCTCCTACCGCTCCAGCCTAATGGCTGAAACCCATAGCTTCGGTAGTAAACTTAGCCCCGGTAAATTTTCCGCGCAAGACCACTTGACCAGTGAGCTGTTACGCACTCTTTCAAGGGATGGCTGCTTCTAAGCCAACCTCCTGGTTGTCTCGGTAGTCCTACTTCGTTTTCCACTTAGTTTACATTTTGGGACCTTAGCTGATGGTCTGGGCTCTTTCCCTCTTGACAATGAAACTCATCTCCCACTGTCTAACTGCCATGTTTAAAGTATTGGCATTCGGAGTTTGGTTAGGTTCGGTAGCCGACAAGGCCCCTAGCCCATCCAGTTGCTCTACCTCCAACACTCAACACATGACGCTAACCCTAAAGCTATTTCGGAGAGAACAAGCTATCTCCAAGTTCGTTTGGCATATCACCTCTACCCACAGTTCATCCTGCAGCTTTGCAACGCTGAAAGGTTCGGGCCTCCACGGGCGTTTAAACCCGCTTCACCCTGACCATGGGTAGCTCACTTGGTTTCGTGTCTAAACCCTGCCACTCGCGCCCTATTAAGACGACTCGCTTTCGCTCCGGCTCCGGGTGTTACTCCCTTAACCTAGCGACAGAGATTAACTCGCAGGCTCATTCTCCAAAAGGCACGCCGTCAGACATTATGGCGGCCACTGAATCTCTCCAGCGCCTTTCCATCATAGTCCTCCGACAGATTGTATGCTCACGGTTTCAGGTTCTATTTCACTCCCCTTATCGGGGTACTTTTCACCTTTCCCTCACGGTACTATTTCGCTATCGGTCGTCAAGTGTATTTAGCCTTGGGAAGTGGTCTTCCCGGATTCCTACCAAATTAGCGTGTCTGGCAGTACTCAGGGTACCTGAAAGAAGTTGGCTTGTTTTCGTTTACGGGACTGTAACCCTCTCTGGTAGGCTTTCTCACACCTTTCTACTAACAAACCAATTTGTAACTTCTATAGATCAGGCCCTACAACCCCGGTCACGTAAACGCAACCGGTTTGGGCTTCTCCCTTTTCGCTCGCCACTACTCAGGGAATAATCTCTTTTCCTCTGGGTACTAAGATGTTTCAGTTCCCCAGGTTCCCCTCCAAAGACCTATGTATTCAGTCAATGGATGCAGCGGGTTTTCCGCTGCGGGTTTCCCCATTCGGAAATCCTCGGATCGGCACCTGTTCACGGCTCCTCGAGGCTTATCGCAGTGTCCCACGTCCTTCTTCGGCACTTGAACGCCAAGGCATCCACCGTAAGCACTTAGTAGCTTAACTTGTGATGCGGAGAAATCGATATTTATTCGCAGTTACTATTCAATTATTAAGGTACGATCCCGACTGACTTTTGTCTGTCGGTGTCTGTTCCCCATCTTTCAATTAGGAACACACACTGCCAGGCAATTTATGTGATTTGGCTTCCTTTGACAAAACAGCCCGGCATTTCGCCGGGCAGAAAAATCCCATCAGAAATGCTTTCGAACTAAATTTTGTCTTTCAGAATGTCAGCCAAATTTTTGTCCTTTCCTTGCTTGTTCTTCCTCTCTCTCAGTGGAGATGAGGGGACTCGAACCCCTGACCCCCGCCTTGCAAAGGCGGTGCTCTCCCAGCTGAGCTACATCCCCGTTAGGGGCTGAGTGGGCCTGACTGGATTCGAACCAGTGACCCCTGCGTTATCAGCACAGTGCTCTAACCAACTGAGCTACAGGCCCTCCAGATTTCCTTAACAACTGAAGAGTGATAGAAAACCCCTTGAGATAACCTTGACACCGTCAAGGATTTCTTTTGGTTCTTTAGTACATTTTAGTACATCTAGAGTGGAGCGCCAGTCCGGAGACTTTTGCTCAGATCTCCCTAGAAAGGAGGTGATCCAGGCGCACCTTCCGGTACGCCTACCTTGTTACGACTTCGTCCCAGTCATCGGTCCTACCCTCGCCAGCTCCTTCCCGTGAGGGTTAAGATACCGGCTTCAAGTATTACCAACTTCCATGACGTGACGGGCGGTGTGTACAAGACCCGGGAACGTATTCAACGCACTATTGCTGACGCGCGTTTACTAGCAACTCCGGCTTCATGCAGTCGAGTTGCAGACTGCAATTCGAACTGAGATCGGTTTTGAGGATTGGCTTCGCCTCGCGACTTTGCTACCCATTGTACCGACCATTGTAGCGTGTGTGTAGCCCTGGACATAAAGGCCATGCTGACTTGACGTCGTCCCCACCTTCCTCCGGTTTTGTACCGGCAGTCCCGCATGACACATGTAACATACGGCAAGGGTTGCGCTCGTTACCGGACTTAACCGGACACCTCACGGCACGAGCTGACGACAGCCATGCAGCACCTGTATAAGCTCCCCGAGGGGTCGGTCACCTTTCGGATCCCTACCACCTATATGTCAAGCCCAGGTAAGGTTCTTCGTGTAGCATCGAATTAAACCACACGCTCCGCTGCTTGTGCGGGTCCCCGTCAATTCCTTTGAGTTTTAACCTTGCGATCGTACTCCCCAGGCGGTGAACTTATCGCGTTAGCTACGACACCGATGACTATTACGTCACCGACATCAAGTTCACATCGTTTACGGCATGGACTACCGGGGTTTCTAATCCCGTTTGCTACCCATGCTTTCGCGTCTTAGTGTCAGGAACGACCCAGAAGGCCGCCTTCGCCACTGGTGTTCCTCCCGATATCTACGCATTTCACTACTACACCGGGAATTCCACCTTCCTCTATCGTCCTCTAGCCTGGTAGTTTTGAGCAACCTCTCCTAGTTAAGCCAGAAGATTTCATACCCAACTTACCAAACCACCTGCACGCGCTTTACGCCCAATAAATCCGGATAACGCTCGCCTCCTACGTATTACCGCGGCTGCTGGCACGTAGTTAGCCGAGACTTATTCCTGAGGTACCGTCCTTTCTCTTCCCTCAGAAAAGTGCTTTACAACCCGAAGGCCTTCATCGCACACGCGGCGTTGCTGCATCAGACTTTCGTCGATTGTGCAAGATTCCCTACTGCTGCCACCCGTAGGTGTCTAGCCCGTGTTTCAGTGCTAGTGTGGGGGGTCACCCTCTCAGGTCCCCTACCCGTCATCGCCTTGGTAGGCCATTACCCTACCAACTAGCTGATGGGACGCAGGCCCCTCCTAAAGTGGCACTGTAGCCTTTCGTCCACAGAACCTTTACTTCAAAAGCATCTAATCTTAAGAAGCACATAGGGTATTAGCCTCAGTTTCCCGAGGTTGTTCCCTTCTTTAGGGCAGGTCACCAACGCGTTACTCACCCGTCCGCCACTAAGAGCTCTCGAGTAAACTCAAGAACATCTTCGTTCGACTTGCATGTATTAGGCACGCCGCCAGCGTTCATCCTGAGCCAGGATCAAACTCTCCGCAAAAATTATCCCACAACGAGGTGGGATGAAATTACGAAGTTCTATCTCAAAGATTTGTTTTGCTGTTTTGGCTTTCTATCACTATTCAGCTGTTAAGGTACAAGGCCCTTTTTTAAGAGCGGGCTCTATTCTACCACCCGCGCTTTTAAGCGTCAAGGGCAGACAACAAAGAGAACAAAAGACCCCGCCGATATTTCCCTATGGAAAACCGGATTTGCATCTGCGCATTTCTGCGCTTCCGCACAGGGTCTGCATTCTTTCGGTTTTTTAGATTTGCCGTTTTATGGGCGAAATCTTTGTTGATCAAACCTGGATCATTATAGTGCTTAATCACTCCTTGTCAAGGCCGATCAAAAGATATTTTTGAGCAATTATTTTGGGCTAATTTTAATCCATCTCCTGACGACCCATCAATGCCCTCAACAAGGTGTTCTGATCGGCATATTCCAGGTCTCCACCCATCGGTAAACCTCGTGCCAATCGGGTGACCTTGAGGTCGAATCCACTCAGCTGCTGCTGCAGATACATCCCGGTCGCATCCCCTTCCATGCTGGGATTTGTGGCGATGATGATCTCCTTGATCTCGCCTGTCCGAACGCGGCTGATCAGCTCCTTGATCTTGAGGTCGTCCGGGGTGATGCCCTCCACGGGCGAAAGCGCTCCATGCAAGACATGGTACAAACCAGGATACCCGGAGGTCCGCTCCAGGGCTGGCACATCCAGCGGCTCTTCCACAACACAGATCACCTGTCTGTCCCGGTTTTCATTTCTGCAAATGCTGCACTGCTCTTGACCGGCGTTCATCATATTAAAACAAACCGGACAGATATCAGTTCCTGAAATCAAGTTCAGCAATGAATCCGCCAGCTTTTTGGAAAGGTCGCTATCCCTGGTTCTTAGTAAATAAAAAACCAGGCGGGCCGCTGTTTTTGGGCCAATGCCTGGCAGCCTTGCAAAAGCATCAATACATTGTTGAATAGGTTCTGGCAGCATAATCCCTGTCTCCTTCCCTTAAAAAGGAAGTCCCTGTCCGGCGAGGGGTCCAAGTTTGCTTTCAGCCAGTTTCCGGGATTCATCCAAGCCCTGATTTATCGCCGTCAGGATCAGATCTTCCAGAATTTCCTGGTCGCCATCTTCAATTAATCCCGGATCGACACTCACTGATAAAACTCGCTGATCCCCGGTTACAACCACCTGCACTGCACCACCTCCTGCAGATCCAGTAACCTCTTCTTCCGCAAGCTTTTCCTGAGCTTTGATCATTTGCTCCTGCAGCTGCTGGATCTGCTGCATCACTCCCTGCCCACCCAGACCGCTCCCGCCGCCTTTTGATCTTTTTGCCATGGGGTCCTCCTAATACAAATAAATTATCTACCCGGTGAACCTAGTTCTGATCCTGATCGGACACATAACTTCCGCCCAGATCCCGAACCACAGCAGCTACCAACCCATCCGGATCCACCCCATCCGGCAAGTCCGCCTGGTCCTTTCCTCCCACCACACAGATTATGGGAAGCCGGACACCGATCACTTTCTCGATCACGTCCTCGGTGATCATAATATGGTCGCCGCCATCTATCTTTTCCTTGATGGCATCACTCTGAAAACTTAGCACTAATTGATTATCTTTTATTCCGAGGGGTTTGCATGAGTTCAGAATTCCCTGCGTCACAGGGTTTACCTCACGAACACCTTCCAGGATTTTCCTCCACTGTTGCAAAACAGTCAGCGGCTGCTGACTTTCTTTTTCAGTTTTTACTGGAGGTGGTTCCTGCTTAGAAGGCACCTTCTCTTGGGGTTTTTTCAGTGCGGGTTTTGGGCTGACCTCTTTGGTCTTTGTTTGTGTTCTTTCCGATTCTCCCGGATCGGTTCCTTCCTTATTGATTATTTCCAATCCCTCCAGAAAAGCCATTTCCAGGGGCAGGGTTGGCTGCCAGGAAGCACCCCGATCGTTAGCAGCGTTATTAAAAACGCGGATCAGGTCTAGCAATTCTTTCATCGTGATTACTTTACTGTGGGCTGAAATGGTCGGGAGTAGATTTTCTGGCACATCGATCCGGTCTGCATTTTCCATTTTCATCAACAGTACATTTCTGAAATAAGCCACCACCTGCTTGGTAAACTGAACCGGATCATTTCCCCGTTCAGCAGATTGATGCAGTGTGTTTAAGCCTTTTCCAGAATCCTGTGCCAACATTGCGTCCACAAAATTCAAAACCGCCTGATCCGGGGATGTTCCCAGGATCTGGTGGACCAACTCTGCTGTGATCTCATCTTCTGCACTGGACAGCTGATCCAGAATGGATATGGCATCACGTAAACTCCCGGTCGCCTGGCGGGCTATCAACCGCAGCACATCCTGATTAACTTTGATCTTCTCGGCAGCTGCCATGTTTTCCAGCTGTTTAACAATCTCAGACACGGAAATCCTTCTGAAATCATGCCGCTGACAGCGGGATATCACAGTGATGGGAATGCGGTGAATCTCAGTAGTTGCCAGAATAAATATGGCATGGGCCGGGGGTTCTTCCAGAGTTTTCAGGAGAGCATTAAATGCAGAGGTAGAAAGCATATGCACTTCGTCAATGACATAAACTTTATACCGACCTACATTGGGGGAAAAGTTGATCTTTTCCCTTAACTCCCGGACATCATCCACGCTGGTATTTGAGGCAGCGTCGATTTCTATCAAGTCCAGAAACTCACCCTTGATCACCGATTGGCAGTTTGCACATTCATTGCAGGGTCGGGCAGCAGGATCCTCTGCCAGGCAATTGACCGCCTTGGCTAAAACCCTGGCTGTGCTGGTTTTTCCCGTGCCGCGGGGACCAGAGAATATTTGAGCATGGGAAATTCTATTCTGGCGAACAGAATTCTTCAGTGTTGTAATGATATGGTCTTGGCCGATCACCTCTTCCCAATCGCCTGGCCGCCATTTTAAATAAAGAACTTGAGACATATTTACACCCTGCAAGATAATTGGAGTTGGAGGATTCTAACAGTGCATTCTTTAGTGTATCAGAAGGGAGGCAGAGGGTCAATCAAAGCCATACCCTCAACTACCATTGAGGGTGAAATAACCCATCAATCTGGCATTAATCTTGCACATAGTATAGATCAGTCAAGGGAATTTATTCTTTCTTGACCCTATTTACCTATTATGCTAATATCAAATCAGCCCTGATTGATTTGATATCTTTTAGATGCTCAAACGAAGAGGGATAGGACCCCCACAAGGAGAGACTGTTAGATGAAAAAAATCAGCCTGACCATCCTTATCGTCATTATCTCGGCGCTCTTGTTCTCGGCCTGCACCATGTCTGCCTCCACGCCGCCGCCGGTGACACCCACAACAAACTTGAGCGAAATAGCCCGCCAGGCGACTGAAACGGCAATCGCAAAGACCCCTAAAGCAGACGAAACCCAGATGCCTGAGGCAACAGAAGAGTCCATGACAGACACCACTGATACCGTCTCAGAAGCTGTCGAACCAACCAGCACACCAGTACCCGCAGAAACCGAGGATACTGCAGAAGCAAAGGTTTATGAATACGCTGTCCCGAGTTCCTACACTCTACATGAGGGCGAATTCATTTTCTGCTTGGCCCGCCGATTTAATATCCTTCCTGACGATCTGAAAACATATAACGGTTACGTATCCGGAACTCCCCAACCTGTCGGATATGTTGTTCAGATCCCGTCTGACAGTCGAGCTTTTAGTGGTGATCGCGCCCTGCAGTATCACCCAGCAAATTACACCGTTGTTTACGGAGACACTTTTTACTCCATTGCCTGCCTGTATGGAGATGTTGATCCCAGGGCGATAGCTGCGGAAAATGACATGGATGTAGACCAGGTCCTGACTCCGGGGACTGTTCTTCAGATCCCCTGAGCCAAAACACTTGATAACTAAACAAGCAGCCTAACAAACAGGCTGCTTGTTTTATATTAATCATCCAGAGTGATGTGAGTAACTCCATTTCTATCTCTACGTTATAATCTACACATATTAAAAACCAATTAGAAGGATGAGCTTCATGAAGAGAGCAGTCAGTGTCAGCCTAGGATCAAAATCGCGCGACAAAAAAGTGATTACCACCTTATTGGGAGAAGAAGTCTCCATCGAACGCATTGGAACTGATGGTGATGAAGAAAAAGCCTATCAGCTTTTTTGTGAACTGGATGGTAAGGTTGACGCATTTGGAGTGGGAGGAATTGACCTCTACGTCCATGCCCTTAAACGGGACTATCCTCTATATGCAGGATTAAAACTCATCCGGGATGTAAAAACTACTCCGATTGTAGATGGCGGGGGTTTAAAAGCCACCCTAGAAGCCAGGATCATGCAAGATGTAGAAAAACAGTTGGGAGATATCATTCAACCCAAAACAGTTCTATTGGTCGCGGGCCTAACCCGCGGGGGAATGACCAAATCCTTTATCGATGCTGGATATCAATCAACTTTTGGCGATCTGATGTTTGGTCTGCAGGTCCCCATCCCAATCAATACCGTTCCAATGGCAAACTTCGCAGCAGCTATCCTTCTACCCATTGTCGGTAGAATGCCAATAAAAATGCTCTACCCCACCGGAGAAAAACAGCTTGAGGTGGTGCCGAAATACGAGAAATATTATGCGGCCAACAAGGTCATTGCCGGAGATTGGCTGTATATCAAGCAGCACGCCCCAGATGACCTGTCCGGCAAAGTGATCGTCACTAACACGACCACAGAGGCTGATGTCACATTTCTGAAAGACCGCGGTGTGGATTTCCTGATTACAACTACTCCGGTCCTGGACGGCCGGTCCTTTGGAACCAATATGTTTGAAGCCGCCTTGGTTGCCGCGGCAGGGAAAAATCGTGCCCTAACCACTGAAGAACTTGACCAGATCATTGATCAGCTAAACCTGAAAGCCCAGATCCAGGATCTGCGATAATGGATGCAATTGTGCTGGCAGGCGGAGTGCCTGGCCCTGATTCAGCTCTATACCCTGATACCAGAGGCAAGGCCAAAGCCATGCTTAAAATAGGTGGGAAATATATGATCCAATGGGTTCTGGATGCCCTGGATCAAGCTGAAACCATTGATAGTATTGTGATAGTAGGTTGTGAGGACAGGCAGAACGAGATCCATTCAAAAAAGATCATCACTTTCAAACCATCTACTGAAGATATCATACTCAACTTTCAGCGCGGCGCTGATGCAATCCTGGAACACGACCCCGATACAGAATCCATCGCAGTAGTGTCTTCGGATATTCCACTGATCACTGTCGAGGGAATCAACTGGATTATCAATTCAGCGCTGGCTGGCGATAAAGATCTTTATTATTGCGTGGTTGAACAAAGCCAAATGGAAAAGCGTTTTCCAGGATCCGCCAGGTCCTATGTCAAACTGCGGGATATGAATGTCTGCGGCGGGGATCTTGCCGTGATCAATCTGGAATTATATAAATCAAGGAAAGATTTCTGGCGGAAGATATTCGAGGCCAGGAAAAGTTATTTGCATCAGGCTCGCTTAATAGGATTCGATATTCTGATCCTGCTGCTCTTGCGGCGACTGACATTCAGCAATACTGTTAAGAGAGTAACCCGCCGCCTTGATATTACCGGACAGGGATTGATCTGCCCCTACCCGGAAATTGCGATGGATATAGACAAACCGCATCAACTCGAGCTTGCCAGAAGAGAATTAACCTGACCATATGTCACTGCAAACGTTATTAGAAAAAGACGCCCGCTACTCTGAAAAGATCCGCATCCCCGAGGATAAACCCTGGATAAAAAAGACTGCAGCCTTCCTGGCCCATTCCGGAGATTCCTGGTTCTGGGGTATGGCTTTGGTGCTGCTTTGGTTTATTGGTCCTCGCGAGTGGCGGCTGCAAATCGCCTTACTATTCCTGGGAATCTTCTTCACTGCTGTCAGTGTATTGATCTTAAAATTCCTCATTAAGCGTCCCCGCCCTGAAGGTGAATGGGGCCAAGTCTACCGCAGCTCTGACCCACATTCCTTTCCCTCTGGCCACGCAGCCCGGGCAACCATGCTGACTGTGATCATGCTCTTGACCGGATTCTGGTGGATCGGCCTGATCATGGTAATCTGGACTATATTGGTAGATATTTCCCGGGTGGGATTAGGTGTGCATTATTTCTCAGATATCCTGGTCGGAACCCTGATCGGAATCTTGATGGGAGTTGTGGCGGTTTGGGTATTTTCGTTCTTCTAATTCGCAGTATGCGGGATACTGATCGGATTCTGTCCAGTTCAATATAACTACAATTGCGGGATCACTTGTTACCAGAGGATCCCACATCCTTTTTTTCAAAAGTCAAGCACTCTTTTTTTATTAGAAATCTTAAGTCAATTCACGATTAGGACCTCGAAAGCACTCCTCTGAAGACTTCGGATTTAAATATTGAGTGCTCCGGCGGCCGTCCCCGGACGCCAATTCAGGCACCTCACTGAGGACGGTTCGGCAAGTGTAGAAAAAAAAACAAAAACCCGAAATCATATCACGATCAGGGCTAACTTCCGAAGTTTTGAGGATGTTTCCTTCCAGCGGACTGAACCTCATCCAACTTCGGAAGTTTAGGTCCTGGCAAAGAAAAATCCGAAGTCAATAAACAATCAGGAAGTTGCAAGCACTCCCCTAAAGACTTCGGATTTTATTAGATCAAGCATACGCTGCCAGCTCTACCTCTTTTCCACCATCATCATAAACATAATACGGCAGCCAACCCACTCCATAGAGATCGATCAGGATATCCTTTTTATAAGGTGTCACGGGGATCTCTGTGATGTTTTCGAGAATCTCCTGCCATTTCTCCTCAACTTCAGCCAGAGCTTCCACCCTTTCCCTCTCCAGGTCTTCAATCTCTTTTTTATATTGCTCGATCGAATCCAGGGACTCTTTCACATCTGCCTTGGCCTGGCTGGTCATCCGCCTTTTGGTCAGGGATGTGCTCAAGCTTCGTTTGCGTCCGGCCAGTAAACCTATCAGATTTTCAGCGGCTTTACCAACTTCTTCCATCTTCCGTTGGGAAAGTTCGGTCTCATCTTCATCAAGTTCTCGTTTTTCTCGCATCAATCGATCTTTTATAGTATCGAGTTTCTTTTTAAAGGAATCAGTCACCTTTTCCTTTTCTTCTTTCAAGGCATCTTCCGCCGCTTCTGAGCACATACGCCGAAAATCACCTTGTGATACTTCAGGGCCTGCAAATACTTCCAGCTCTTCGTTGGCCCGGACGGAGGCAGTCACGGTATGATAGATCCAATCCTTAAAGTCTGTCTCCAATTCTCGCAGCTTGGTGCTGTCTGATAATGGCGATGTAAGCTCATGGAAGTGTGCTTCTGCCCTGGCACCAGGTTCCAGCGCATCCAGATCGATCGGCTCAACCACCCAATCATCCCAACGCACCCGTCCAGTCTGATCTGGTTCTCTCACCAGCACAGAAGTTACCAGGTCATAATCGAGATTGTAATCCCTCTTCATAAACCGAACAGTCGCCTGGGCAATCAGTGCGGGTTTATAAACTACCTGGAATTCCGCCTGTTGGGGTGCAGAGATCCCTGCCAGATCAACGGCTTTCAAAAAGCTCAGGTTGTTTGGCAGATAATATTCATCAATTCCGGACGGCACATTGGGTCGGGTGCTGGTTAAGTTCTCCCTTTTTCCACTGGACCTGGTAGGTGTTTTCGTTTGGACAGTTTCACTCGGAGTAGACCTGATCATTCCTGCTCCAACCAATTTATTTAGAGCCGGTAGTTGAATCTTGGTCAGCGGACCGGTCAGGTAATTCATGGCCCAGCGGGTATGGAACAATACCGGTTGGTCCTCGTGAACATTATGCAGCAGGAAAACCCTTTTATCCAGGGTAGAGATTAGCTTGTCATATATTTTGCGGTCTAGCCCTGGAGCAGCGCCTTCCAACCCGTCCAACAGCCGATTCTTATCCTGTTCGGTTTGCAGTTTGCCGATAAACCAGGTACCCGCATTGGAGAGGGCTTTGTAATCCACATCCACCGGGTTCTGGGTCACCAGCACCTGGCCAACACCAAAAGCGCGGGCCTGCTTCAGCATCCTCAGCATGGGTGTTTTGGACGGCGGATTTTTTACAGGAGGAAGATATCCGAAGATCTCATCAAAATAGACCAGTGCCCGCAGCGTGGTGGAGCCTTTTTGTTTTCGCATCCAGGTTTCAACCGCGGCATACAGCAGCGTGACAAAGAACATTCTCTCCGCGTCAGACAAATGAGCAATATAAAATACACTATGGCGAGGGCGGCCGTCTGCCCCATACAATAATTTCTCAATATCCAGTGGATCTCCCTCGATCCAGGCCTGGAAAGTAGGGGCGGCCATGATGCTGTTTAACAGAATGGATAATTCCTGTCGATCTTTTTCGGGGAAGAAGCTGTCCAGTTCCAGCACGCCCAATTTTTCAAAAGGCGGGTTTTGGATCTGCATGATCAATTCCGTCAGGTCCAGGTCCTTTCCCCGGCTCCAGGCGCTTTCAAAGATATTGCTGATCAGGATATGTTCCTTGGAACGCACCGGATCAAGATCATCCAAACCTACCAGTCCCAGCAAACCCATCACAATGCCGGAGATCTTTTCCACCAGCATTTCCCGGTTCTCATCCCAGGGAATCCCGGGCGCCTTTAACGAAGCCAGGATGTTAACAGGGATACCCGCTTCCGACCCAGGTGTATAGATCGCAAAGTGAGCTGCATCCTTTAACGCCTGAATACGATCCGGGCCAATATCCCATTTAGCCAGGCCTTTGGTCCATAAAGCAGCCGCATCGGCTCCCGCCTGTTCGATGGTCTTATCCTCCCTGCGAGCCTGGTCTGGATTGACCCAGGGAGTGAAATCCTCTGCCCGTAATGCGGGAAAGTGCAGCAGAGCATTGGTAATATCTCCCTTAGGATCGATCATAATAGCTGGAATGCCCTGCAGGGCGGCTTCCTCAAGTAGGTCGATACACAACCCGGTTTTTCCAGATCCGGTCATACCCACACAAACCGCATGGGTTGTTAGATCGTCTGGATCATACATTAAATTTTCAGGTGTTACTTCTCCCTTTTTGGGATCAAAAATACGGCCAAGATAAAATCGATCAGTTGCTATTGTCATAAGAAACCTCACAAAAAAATTTTTCGAAAGATCGCTGATTTAACATTCAACGGTGAACATGTTCTGATTTTACCTTAACCGGCTGAAGTATGAAGTCTACTGGCAAATTGATCTGCCGGGGAGGTGAGGACTCCCATCAATTCTCAAAGCTGACATATAATAGAGGAGAGATCAAACCCTGGCCCTATATTTATCAAGCAGGAGGTACTGATGAGCTACCAGGTCACATACTACGGACACGGCACTTTTGGGCTGAAGATCAACAACTTTCAAATTATCATTGACCCTTTCTTTACCGATAATCCAAGCACACAAATCAAACCCGGGGACCTTAATCCGGATTATCTGCTCATTACCCATGGACATGGAGACCACGTAGGTGATGCGGTGGAGATTGCCAATCGCACCGGGGCCAAGGTGATAGCCAATGCCGAAATAGCCAGATGGATGGCCGATGCCGGAGCTGAAACTTTTCCTCAGCATATCGGCGGCGGTCATGATTATCCATTCGGGTACGTTAAACTTACCCTTGCCATTCACGGCTCATCCCTGCCTGACGGCTCCTACGGCGGCATGCCGGCCGGTTTTTTGATCACAACTCCTGATCACGAGAAGATCTATTTTGCCGGAGATACAGGGCTCTTTGCCGGCATGTCCCTAATTGGAGAAGAAGGGGTTCATCTGGCAGCCCTGCCGATCGGCGATAACTACACCATGGGGCCGGATGATGCTTTAAGAGCCGTCAAAATGATCCAGCCCCAAAACGTGATCCCTGCTCATTACAATACCTGGCCCCTGATCGCCCAGGACCCGGAAGCCTGGAAAAAACGTGTCGAAGCAGAGACCGATACCTCGGTTTATATAATGAAAGCAGATACATCCTTAGATTTTTAACGAGGGCAGCAATGGGACAACAAACCGACCGGCAAGAACTTGAAAATCAGATGGAAAAAGATGGCCGGCTGCCGCCCGGACAAAGCCTGACGGTTAAATTTCCAGTCTTGCATTACGGCAGTATTCCCCCATTTAACCCCAAAACATGGTCTTTCCGGATCTGGGGGGAAGTTGAAAAAGAGCACAGCTGGAGCTGGGAGGAGTTCAGCCAGCTTCCCCAAACTGAGATTCAGATGGATATTCACTGTGTAACCCGCTGGAGTAAATTTGACACTCATTGGAAAGGTGTGTCCATCCCGTCCTTGATCAAAACCGATTTGATCCGGATCAAACCCGAAGTTGCATTTATATTGCAGCATGCTGAAGGAGGGTACACAACTAACCTGCCGCTTGATATTGCCCTCCAGGAAAACTTCCTACTGGCTACCCATTTTGACGGAGAACCCCTGACTCCAGAACATGGCGCACCAGTAAGGGGCGTCGTGGGCCATATACCCGGATCCGGAATCAAAACAACCTATTTTTGGAAAGGCGCTAAATGGCTGACTGGACTGGAGTTTTTAACAGAGGACCAGCTGGGTTTCTGGGAAAAATCCGGGTACCACAACGAAGGGGATGTCTGGAAAGAGCAGCGAACAAAGTAGGAGAACTACCTTGCCACAGATCGGGATTGAGTCCTTTTGGAAGAACTCAATCCCGATTTTTTATTATTTCCTTTTAGCAGCCGGCACCCCGCCGGCTTTTTCGGCCTTGCGAACTGCGTTTAAGATCGCTTTCTGGTATGCCACCGCTGCGTAGGCGCCGACGATATTCAGGTCCATCTCCACCTCACCTGAGGAAAGCGCGAAGCAAGTATCCCCGTCCAGCAAGGTGAAAGCCGGGCGAATTGTACGGGCCAAACCGTTATGAGCCATCTGGGCCACACGGGTAATTTGCTCCTTATTGAGCTTGACATTGGTGGCCACCACACCGATCACTGTATTGCCTGGGCCAGATGAAAAGCCCATCACTTTTTTGCCAACAAAGGATTTCATCACTTTGAGTGTATCCGCATAACCCTTGATACCCCGTGCGCCTGCGATGATCTCTCCACTCTCTGGATCAATCACATCTCCAAAAGCATTCACAGCCACAATAGCTGCCACTTTTCCTCCTCCACCCAAATCCACGCTGGCAGTGCCGATCCCTGATTTGGTGGACATTTTCGGAGATAAGACTTTTCCTACTGTTGCCCCGGTACCTGCTCCCACATTGCCTTCCGCAGGCGGGTCCCCGGAAGCGTTAAGGCAAGCCTGGTAGCCCATCTCAGCATCCGGGCGCACCTTGGGATCGCCAATTCCCAGGTCAAACAACACGGCAGCGGGCACTATGGGCACCGTGGCATACCCCGCATCAAATCCCATTTTATTCTCCTCGCAGTAGCGCATCACACCCGCGGCAGCGTCCAATCCAAAAGCCGAACCCCCTGTTAACAGAACGGCGGTAACCTGGTTAACCAGGTGGCCAGTGGCAAGCAGATCGGTTTCCCTGGTGCCGGGCGCGCCGCCCCGCTGGTCCACCCCGCCTACCGTGTGGGGGGGACAAAGGATCACGGTGCAGCCGGTGATTGCATCCAGGTCTTGGGCATGGCCAACTTTAAAACCAGGAATGTCTGTAATATTACCCATGGAAACCTCCTAATGTCTCTATCCTAGAACTGATGCCAAGCCTTATAGTAATGACCGGGGACGGGAGAAGGAATTGGGGCTTGATGTTGATAGAATCAGGGGAATTAGAAACCCAGTCCCCGGTCCTCGTTCCCCCGTCGGGAGCGAAGCGACCTTTTCCTACCAGTTACTGGCGCTGAAGGTCGTTTGAAGCAGCCTTTCCCGTTCGGATAAAGTCATCGGCCTGGCCCGGGCAAAATCTTCAAATTTGATCGTTAACAGCTCAGTGCTGATGTGTTTACCATTATAAAATATATGCCGGTCAATAAATGCAGATGCAGTATGGGGTGGGAACTCATAGATCTGGTCAAAGAACAGGTTGCCCAAACCGTGATGAATGAAAGTATCCTCGTAAAACTCAAATGCCTGGGGCTGGTGAGCCTGGCTTCCACTGACAATTACTGCGCCCGCATTCGCCAGGGTCCTGGCATCCCGGATCTGGTCCGGCTGGGCCAGATAGGTGTAATACTCAAAATGTTGGAAGGTGGCGATCGGCTGATAACCATCTTCTCTTAGGGCCTTGATCTGCTCCGTCATCGTTGGAAAATCACAGGCCACCGCGCCCGGATAACCGACATTTGCAGTTGCATATCCTCCTCCTTTGGCGTTGCAGCCCAAGAAGGCTATTTTGTTACCATTGTGTTCGAACAAAACCGGCTCTTGAGCGTCCTGGCGGTCAGCCCCGCCGCCGTAATAGGGCCAGTCACGCTGGTTATACATATCCAGGGTATATAACATAGCCTCGGGTCCGTAGTCCCCAAAATGGTCCCCTGTTAGTTCCACCACATCAGTACCGATCGTTTCCATCAGTTCGATATATCGGCTGTCACTACAGAAACGCAATCCGACCTGGCTAGGATTAGGATAAGGGCAGCCTTGAGAAAAAGGTACTTCATTGCTGATATGCAGGATATCTGCTTCCGTCAAGTATCCCAAAATATCCCGGGCTGGATAATTTACGCCTTCCATTTCCATGGTCCAGGCAGTGGCGCGAACCAGCGCTGTCACCCCGGTTAATACCACACTGGTGAACTTATCCGGATCACGATTGCTGGTTACTTCCTGGAAAATATTGGGGTCAAATCCAACCGCGGAGATGGGTATTGAAAGTCCGTAAGAAACAGGATCAAATTTTTGTTGGAGAGGGGAAATACCATCCACTTCCAGCACCTTCCATTCAGGGGTTAACTCCTCAAAAGGCAGAATGGCCAATGCCGGCTGCTGCGACCAGGCCTGTTTTGCAAGATTATCCGTATTAATGATCTCAACTGCGTTGGTATCTGGTTCGCCCCAATAGGTAGCCAGCACATCCCGGGTTTCTTGTGTTAAGAATATAGGTAAATTAGGAGCTAGCGGGTTTTCTCCTCCCTGCCAGACTGATTGGATTTTTTCCAGTGATATACCATCCTTGACTGTTGGGAAAGGAGCAGCCGCAGCAAAGACCCAATATCTGAATGGGTTTTCGTCACCAATAACCAGGGTTGTGGCCGCATCTTGCTCTTGATCAGTTATCTGCAGGTAATCCATACCCGCCAGCTGATCCAGCAGGGCATCCGGTAGATCAGGGTCGATCCACACCAGGTTGGGTTCAAAAGTAGGCGTTACTACTGAAGGAGAAAAGAAGGTGGCAGTTGGAAGGACCTCTCCCAGAGGTGGCCGATAGGGAGTGACTGTTTTTTCTTCAATCCAGGGAAGTTTATTTCCTCTTAAGAAGATCGCGCTGAAAAAAACAGCCGCGATCAGGACAATTATGATAATGATCCAGAGGGTTTTATTTTTCATTGAAAATCATCAATCTAGATCCGCGCTGACAGTCCATCCGGATCGGATATGTATTTTTCAGGCCAGGGATCAAGAAAATATTCCTCCCCGGTCAGTCAATATTATTTTAATCTTATCAAGGGAAACTAGGGCATCTTCTTCCAATTTTCCCAGCTCAGACAGAATCTGTTCCCTCAGTTTTTTATCATCCAGATCAGCCAGGTTAATCCGGACGTTATAAGCGGCGCTGTTAATTGCTGCTGCTGCCAGATTTACCGCAGAACCGGCATCCGTTATGGCATTTTTATTTCCAAATCTGGCTGCCTCCAGAGCCAATTGTGCTACTCTGCAGGACTTTTTAGCTGCCTCCAAGGGGACCTGGGCAGCCTGGAAGGTTTTTTCCTGAATGGATGCAGCGCGCGCCGGATCGGTTTTGGGCAGTTTATAAACGGCCATCACCTGGTCAAACGCCTCGGAATCTTCTTTAACAGCTGCCGTCAGATCAGCTCTGAGTTTTTCAGCTTCTTCCAGGATCTTTTTCATCCTCTTTTCAACTTCAGAGTACCCTTTTTTCCCCACCGTCAGGCGGGCTACCATGGATACCAGTCCAGCAGCCATCGCTCCTGCATAGGCTGCTGCCGAACCGCCCCCCGGGGTAGGGGTCGGAGCGGCAAGGTCTTCTATAATATCGGGGCAGCCACCTTGCCCAACGATCTTTGCCATTTTCCCTTCCAGAACCTGATCCGGGGAAAATAGATCCATTTGGGTATACCAGACTGCGGTATCTACCATGGCTGCCTGGGGGATCAGACCTACCAATTCGGTGTTGTGAATGCCCACCCCATAACGCTCTGCTTCCCGGCGAATGGTTTCTACTACTAACGGTAGGGAGGTTTTTCGGAAATTAGTCAAGTTCATAGATACCTGAGCTCGGCCTTCGACAGTCATACCCAGTGCTTTCACAAACCTCAATCCCCCGGAGGAATGACGGACAGTCCGGGCGATCTTACTGGCAATCTCTTCGTCATCAGTGGTCAGGTTGACGTTATAAGCGACCAGGAATTCCCGGGCTCCGATCACTGTGGCGCCTGCAGGACCGAGTTCAGTGGGACCTACATCCGGGACTCGTTCCGGATTAGATTTGATTTCTTCTTTTAGACCTTCGTATTCGCCTCTCCGGATCAATTCCAGCCGTTTGCGTTCTGGGCGCCGGGCGGCAGATTCGTAAAAATAGACCGGGATCATCAGTTCCTGACCCACTCGTTCCCCTACCCTGTGAGCCATTTCCACACACTCATCCATGCTGATATTTGAAATGGGAACAAAGGGAACCACATCAGTGGCTCCGATGCGGGGGTGTTCTCCACTGTGTTTTTCCAGATTGATAAGTTGGGATGCTTTTTTGATCATCTGAAAAGCAGCTTCCTCCACAGCTTTAGGCTCACCTACAAAGGTGATCACACTGCGGTTATGATCAGCATCGGTATGCATATCCAAGACATAAGCGCCGGGCACGACTGAGATCGACTCTTTGATTTCATCCAGCACATCCTGTCGGCGGCCTTCCGAAAAATTCGGTACACATTCAACAATAGCGTTTGACATTACGATCCTTCCAGATTTTAGGTTATCCTTTGGCTACATTATAACTCTCAGCTCTGGAAATTTCTTCTGGGAAAAGATTGGAAAATATCACTACCGTTGGTAAAATCCAGTCGTGGAAATCCAAATAATCAAAGATCGACCTGCCCTGGAAAAATACTTCCGCCGGGATCTTGCCCTGCACCTCTATGGTTTGGGGGACCTGGACGACTTTTATTGGCCCAGGATAACATGTTACGGGATTAAAACTGGAGAAGGATTGAAAAATATAACTCCTTTTTACAGCGGGGAAGATCTACCGGTCTTGTTGGCATTTGGTGATCTGGATCCGGATTATCTTGAGCAGTTGCAATCCCTGCTGCCGGATAAGTTATATGCCCATTTTAGCCCGGGATTGATAAACCATTTTACTGACAACTATCTAGTCACGGATCACGGGGATCACTTCAAAATGGCTCTCGTTAATCCGGATCTGATAACACAGGTCAACACACAAAACACATTCCAGATAACTGAAACAGACCTACCCGATGTTCATCAGCTATATAAGGAAAGCTACCCAGATAACGCCTTTGATCCTCGCATGCTGCTGACGGGTCAGTATATTGGTATCCGCCATCGAGGCAGGCTGGTCAGCATCGCTGGTATCCATACCTATTCAGCAGATTATAGAGTGGCAGCCCTCGGAAATATCACAACCCATCCCCAACACCGCAGAGCGGGTTACGGGAAGGCAGTGACGGCCCGTTTATGCCAGCTTTTGGAGGATACAGTTGATTTCATCGGGCTGAATGTAAAATGTGATAATCAATCCGCTTTATCCCTTTATCAATCCCTTGGATTTCGTATATCTAGCGAATATGGAGAATTTTCCCTTCAAAAACGGCTTAAATAGGTCTTTTTTTTCCTAAATATGGCGAAAAAACAGAACTTTTTAAGGTTAAGGGGTTACAATTATAAAAGAAGAACGATCATCCACTTCCTCGACACAATAATTTCTGAAATTGGAACTCAGAGCAGAATCACTTTGTATTACCCTGAGGTTTCACCACCTCATCACTATAATCTGTTGGGCGGTTTTTTAGGAAGTAACGAACAAAGGAGATATTATGGCTTACGCACATACAAATGGAAAGGGAGTCACCTACTACCTGCACGGACGAACTCGTGTACTTAAAAGTGGAAAAGAATCAACCCTGTACTTCTTTGCCAAAGAAGTTAAAGAAGGCGCGCTGGATGCAGTTCCAGCCGGGTATGTTGTATCTGAAACCAAAAATGGTCTGCCCGTTCTGAAGAAAGCTTAATTAACAAACAACCTGTAATACTAAACCTTGTCAGCCATCTGCGATGAAAGCTACCGCCCAACTACGGTGATCAGTTCTTTCCCGCCAATGACAATGCTGACAAGGTTTTTTCCTTTAATTCTCCCAATCCTTCCTCATTCACCCACAGTCAGATAAATCTTGATCTGTTCAAAGGTAGCAGGACCGATGCCTGGTACTTTCTGGATCTCCTCGATTCGCGTGAAGGGCTGTTCTTCCCTGTAGTTGATGATTTTTCCTGCTGTCACCGGGCCTATGCCAGGCAGGCCTATCAACAATTCCAGCGAAGCCTGATTAATATTAATCAGGGAAATCATTTCTCCGCTCTCTGATAGTCCAACCACACTCCCTGGAAGCTCCGCGGAATTTTCCGAAGAGGGATTCCGGGCGGGAATGTAGATATGACTCCCATCCTCCAGTTCCGCAGCCAAGTTAACAGATCCGGGGCTGGCATTTTCTGCAAGCCCGCCAGCTGCTTCCACAGCATCTATCACTCGACTCTGAACCTGGAGAGTGTAAACCCCGGGTGATACCACGGCTCCATCAATATTGATCACAACCGGCCGGGGAGTGGGAGCTGGACGCAGCAAGACTGCTCTGCCAGGTTTAGGCTGCGAAACCAGCAGGATCAATCCGGCGCTTAACAAACCAAATAGAACCCCGGTAAGGAGATCCCTGATCTTTGATTTCATGCTGATCGGTTAACCCTTGTTATTCCCCCTCGGCCAAACTTAGTCCGAGACGCTGCTCTTTAGGATCTAGATTAATGATCTCAACCGAGACCTTCTGGTCCTCTTCCAACACATCCCAGGGTGATACTTCTTCACCGTTTTCCCCCAGTTCTGAAACATGGATCAAACCATCCACCCCCTCTTCCAAACGCACAAATGCTCCATATGAAACGATATTTTTTACCACTGCTTCTACAATCTGACCTGGTTGGTAGCGTTCTGTGATTGTCTCCCAGGGATTGGGACACATCTTTTTTAAACTTAACGCGACTTTATTTTCCGCCCGGTTGATATTCAAGATATAGACATCCAGACAATCACCTACGGATACCACATTGGAAGGATGATCAACTCTGCCCCAGGACAGCTCCGAGATATGGATCAAGCCTTCCATACCACCCAGATCAACAAAAGCGCCAAAATCGGTCAGGGTTGTGATCACACCGGGGATACAGGTACCTTCCTCCAGTTCATCAAGTAGTTTGATTCGGGTCCCAGCTTTTGCCTGGGCAGCTCTTTCAGAGAGTACAACCCGGCAGCGATCGCGATCGTATTCGATAACCTTAAGCGCAATCGTTTGCTGAAGGTATTCTTTCTTTTTATAACCAGCCAATAAATGAGAACAGGGCACAAATCCATTGATCTTTTCCCCCTGGACAAGAAGTCCCCCCTGGTTGCATCCGACCACCTTCAAACGGACTATTTCGTCTTTCTGATATAAACGATCAACATAATCCCAATCGTTTTCGGGCTGGCTATTGGGAACCAGGTTAGGCTTTGTTACTGGCAGGTCCGCATCAACAATTTGCCCCGCCGCTTCACTCAAATCTTCCTCCCCCTCAGACAAGGCTGCTTCCCACCACGAATCTCCCAAATCAGGGGGCTCTTCCGGAATGTTGTACAATTGATCCTCATGAACCATTAATGTACCCCGTTAAGAAATAAAGCGAGCACAGCTTATTGTAACATTTTTCAGGCATTTACAGAAGAATCTTTCACGTTTTCCCGGGCCTGTTTTTCCATTTCAAGGATTGTTTTAGCTACAACTTCAATAGCAATCTTTTGTTTGCGATACAGGTTTGCTTCAGACATAGCCAGGCGCTTGGCGACATCCCGTACCTTCTGCCCCTTGAGGAATTTCATTTCCAGGATATTGTATAAAACCCAATCCAGAGTGAACCTTCTGGTCCCTTCTGGCCGGATCTTTTCGATTGCCTCTTTCAAAATTGCCCTGACCGCCCTGACGGAAATACCCTCATGTTCATCCAGTGAGTTTTGAACGATCTCCAGTTGGAGCAGCGGGCTTTCTGACAGATCGGGACCTCCCCAATAATCCGACAAAGCATCTTTGACCCACTCGGTCAGAGTGACTTCGTCAAGGGAAATTTCACTAGTAGTTGCCGTTAACACGCTGGTCCCATCGTAACGAGCCGCCGCTCTCAGACGCTGAATGCGGTTCATCTCCGGGGTTAAGTCCTCAATTGAGCTAAATACTTGTTGTTGGAAGTTCCTGTCTTCCAGGGCTTGCTGGGCCCGCTGGATCAAGATCTGGAATGCTTCTCTCTGATCACCGTCAAGGAGACCTTCCGGGGTTTCTACTCCTACTAAACCAAGCAGTTCATCAGGTTTCTGGGCGTTGAACAAAGGAATGACCCAGAAATTTCCCCACAAGAAAAGGCTATATTTTCCAATTTGGTCCTGTTTGGAAGAGATATCCCTGATCCTTTCAGAAAGTTCATCCTCGTCAAAATCTACCGGGGCCCCAACATTCACAAAAAAATCCATCCCGATCGGGTCAAGGGAGGCGGCAAATGCTTTTGTGACCTGCAGGCGATCACACATGGCTGCCAGGACTGATTCCAGAAATTGGCTCAAATCTTCCAGGGTAAAAAGACGTTCTTCCAGATTCTGCAGCAGGGTTAGACTGTTTTTGCTATCCCTAAACAGGAACCAACGTTCCCAAATAGGCGAGAACATGGTGATGAAATACTGCATTAATAAAAAGCTACCCGCCATGACAACCGGCGCAAAAAACGAAAACGGTTCTCCTGCCCGCCGGGCCAGGGTAGTAAGGGCCAGTACACTACTGGCTGTAACCGGTCCCCTCATGACCCATTTGATCAAGCGGCGTTTGACGACCCGGTCTGGCCAGGAAACACCAAAAAAGGCCACAGCGTAAGCCATGATGATAATCAAACCTGAAACCAGAATATTGCTGACAACTACTGTGAGCCAGAAAACATATTGGTGCTGGGAGGCAAAAGTCGAGCCAAATAACAGAAAGGGAAATGACCCCAGGGCAGGCGCCAGCCCACCTCCGATCAAATAGCCCATTCTTCTGCGGCCGGAGCTGGTGACAGTGCGGTGGTATGCCCTCTGGAAATTAACCCAGGCCCAGATCATGCTCAGGATGTAAAAGGCGGAGAACACCCAAGTCAGGCTGGTTCGCTCCAGATGGGGGGCAACCACACCTTCTTTTACCAGAGGTCCAACCACAATATTGAACGGAACCATGATCAGGAATATAAAGGAAATCAGAAAGGTCACCTGAACCAGCTTGGTCCTGCGCCCACGGGAAGGCCTCCCCGTGGTAGACAGGACCGCGTCAGATAAATTGGCATAAGCTGCCGGCAGCATAATGATCCCCACCCATTGAATTTGATACCAGATCTCGATCCAGGAGGGTGAGTTGACCACTCCGGCTACTGACTCTCCCACAAATACCACCACCACACACCCCATGATGAATGCAAAGGAACGGGCCACCTTGTCTTTCAGATTGAATGTTAAAGCGTAAAGGAGCAGAGAAAAAGCAGTGATGGAAATTCCAGCCATCAGGAGCTGGTTTATGGTTTGCAGGAAAGATAACAGGTTCATATGTATGAGGAAAAAAAGATCGCGATTTCCTGGTCCCTGTAGTATTGATCGTTATAACCCGAGAATTCAAAACCGAGTTTATAGGCAAATTGAATGGCAGGGTAATTCTTGGGCTGCATTTCCACTGTCAGCCGGTGAAAACCCTTTCTCCCACACCAGTCCTGAGCAGCCATTATCAGAGCGCTGCCAATGCCATTCCTTCTGTGCACCCGGTCAATGACCAGGTCCTTCACCCAGGCGCTGGCAGGTGCTAACCCCATTTGAACGCTGATATACCCTCTGACATTCTCTCCTGTTTCAGCCAGCAGCAGTAGATCTCGAGCTGTCCAATCGTCCACTAGATTTTGAGCACCTCGGGGATAATTGACATGGACCTCGCGAGGCAAACGGACTTCTCGAAAGGTAACCTGGGTTTGGATCTCTGTCAGATCCATCGTCATTTGCCAGACATGCCCTGTGGCGTAATTATGATCGAGGGCAATCATCTTGGGAATATCAGTTGATATTGCAGGGCGAATATTGATCTTAGTCATAAGGGTTACCTGATCTACTCAACCATCATTTCAACATATAGATCGACCGCACATGGTTCTTTCTGAATGCCCTGATTATCTATCACAACCAGGCGCAGAGAATAATTACCGGGTTCAAGCTGGGTTGTGTCCCAGAAACCCAACATCTCATCGTTTTTGGGAGTATCTCCAGCCTGGATCGTCAGCCAGGAATCAGTGTTTAAGGAAGAGATCTCGAATTTGTAGAAACCGAAATCTGGGATATTCACCGTGCCTTCAATCTCAATAATTCCGTTCACTGTGGTGTTGTTTTCTGGATATGTGATCATCAATTCGTCAGGTACACATCCCGCCTGGACAATTGCTGTCCCTGGTAAGGGTGTTTCCTGAACTGCCGGAAGGACGGTTTCTTCCACAGGCGATATGGTCGTGGTCGGTGAAGCTAATAAATCCAGGGTTGCCGTTGGCAGGGGATTGACATTGGGCATGGAAGGGATAATAAATGAGACCAATCCAAACTCCGCTGCTCCCAGGAATAGCAAAACAACCAGAAGGGCGGCGGATCGATTCAAATGCATCTGGGCGCTCTCTTTTTCCAATCCAAAGGCCGCTGCCCGCAATTCTTCCCAGGCCAGAAAAAACTTCCTGATGTGCCAGGCAGTAAAGGTGCCAATGATGATATAGATCAGGTATTCAAAATCTTTGAGGTACCGTAAAAAATCATTCATTTAAATTTGGTTTATTTAGGGAGGTTCGATCCTCCCCCGTTGATATCCATAAGCAGGTTCAGTAGGGATTTTATAAAACTTGCAGAACGCCCCGGATCAGGTCCATCATTTTTGGCGCGAGGATCAAACCTGTTTCTATCACCTCTTCATGGGTAGTTTCCGCTTCCCCATACAGATTGGAACTATTAGTAATGCCAGAAATCCCCAAAACGCGTTGACCGCCATGATTGGCCACGATAACTTCCGGTACGGTAGACATACCTACTGCATCCACACCCGCACCGAGCAAAAAGCGGAGGTCAGCTGGTGTTTCAAAGGTGGGACCGGCCAGACAGACATACACACCTTCATAAAGAGTAAGCCCCTGTTCTTTAGCAACCCCCCGTGTAATTTCTATTAATTCCTTGTCATAAGCCTGGCTCATATCCGGAAAGCGGGTACCGAACTCATCCAGGTTAGGACCCCGGAGAGGGTTGACACCTGCCATACCCAGGAAATTCAAGTGATCCGTGATCAACATGGGATTTCCGGGAACAAAATCCTGGTTTATCCCACCGGCTGCATTGGTAACGATCAAGGTCTTGATGCCCAGGCGCTGCATCACCCGGATGGGCAGGGTCACCTGGTCCATTTCGTAGCCTTCATAGTAATGGATCCGGCCATTCATCACCAGCACATCCTGGCCTTCCAGAATGCCGATCACCAGCTCACCGGCATGACCTTCCACAGTGGAGATAGGCCAGCCCGGAAGATCATGATATGGGATGATGGTCGGGTCCTCAATGGACTCGGATAACGGGCCCAACCCAGAACCCAGGATCAGAGCAATTTTCGGTTGAATGGATATCCTGGAGCGGATTTCATCCGCAATACGGTCCATGTCCTCGATTGTATATTTGTTCTTCATTGCTGTTCATATCCTTGAATAAACTATAAAGAAAGAACGTTTTTATTATAACATCTGGAGGCTGGCGCCTTTCTGAATGGCAGATACAGTTGTTTTCATCCTTCAGGAAGTGATTTCCTTGAATCCCTGGATCACATCTTCAATATCCTTGTTAGTGATCCACAAGTGAGTGACCAGTCTGAGCTGCCGTTCTCCCTCAATTCCAGCTAGGATCCCTATTTCTTTTAATTTGGCTTTCATCTGTACCGCGTCGAGTGGAAGTTCAGGATCCAGATTCAGATACACCATATTGGAAGGAGGTATTTGATTCATCAGGCTGATGCCCTTTACTTCCCCCAGTCCCCGGGCAAGCTCCTGAGCGCGTCTATGATCTTCTTTTAAGAGCGGCAGATTATTCTTCAGAGCAAATAATCCGGCCGCCGCCACCATACCAGCCTGGCGCATGCCCCCTCCCAGCATCTTGCGGATCTTTCTTGCCCGCTGAATGAAATCTGCATCACCACATAAGATCGATCCCACCGGTGCGCCCAGACCTTTACTGAGACAGAACATGACCGAATCTACCGGCTCGACCAATTCTGCTGGATCTATATCCAGGACAGCGGCGGCGTTAAAGATCCTGGCCCCGTCCAGGTGCAGTTTCAACTGATGAGTCCGGGCAATATCTTTTACTGCTTTAGTGTATTCCACTGTCAGCGCCACACCCCCACACATATTTTGGGTATTTTCCAGGCAGATCAATCGGGTTCTAGGATGATGGATATCCTCCCAGCGAATGGCTTTTTTGATATCCTCAAATCTAAGGGTTCCATCTTTTTGGTTGGGGATGGTATGGGAATGGATCCCGCCCAGGGCTGCCGCTCCGCCGGCTTCATTTAAGAATATGTGAGCTTTATTTCCCAGAATGATTTCGCTGCCGCGTTCGCAGTGGGTTAGAACAGCTGCCAGATTTCCCATCGTTCCGGAAGGGATAAAAAGGGCAGCTTCCTTTCCCAGCAGTCTGGCTGATTCGTCTTCAAGCTGATTAACTGAGGGGTCTTCCCCATATACATCGTCCCCCACATCAGCTTTGGCGATCACTTCCCGCATTTCTGGCGACGGCAAGGTGACTGTATCAGAACGAAGGTCGATCATTATTTTTTACTCCTGGCTATATTTCTTTTAATTGATTTAGAATTTCTTCCAGCTCACCCGCCAGGGGAGCTTCAAAAAGGTGTTTATCCTCTTCCCCCGGGAGAATAATTGACAACCTGAAAGCATGTAGAAATTGACGGTCAACTTGAATAGAGGGTTTTTTCCTGCCGTATACTGTATCACCCACGACCGGGCAACCCAAAAAATTCAGGTGAACCCGGATCTGATGAGTGCGCCCGGTCAGAATCTTTACTCTTAAATAAGTATGTTTAGGGAATTCTTCCAGAGTGAAATACTCGCTAATAGCTTCCTTGCCGTCCCTTTCCAGAGCCGGAGCCATACGCTGGCGGTATTTTGGATCCCGTCCAATGGCCACTTCCACCCGGCCGTTGGGCGTTGGCGGGCGTCCATCCACCAGGGTCAGATACTCTTTATCGACCTGCCGCTCCCGGAACTGGTTCTGTAAGAACTGATGGGCTCGATCATTTTTTGCCAATATGATCACCCCGGAAGTATCCTGATCCAGGCGATGTACTAACCCGGGTCTTTTAACTCCCCCAACGCCTTCAATCTCCGGTGCATAACCCAGCACAGCTTGCACCAGGGTGCCGGTTGTATGTCCCAGGGCAGGATGGACAACCATACCGGCCGGTTTGTTGACCGCGATCAGATCATCGTTTTCGAAAATGATATCCAGGGGAATATCTTCTCCCTGCAATTGTGTATCCTCTGCCTCGGGGATAATGACTTCGATCTCCGTTCCCGGGCTGATTCGCTCGGATTTTTTATACACAGGGAATCCTTCTATTGAAACTCCCCCAGCATTAATGATTTTTTGGATATAGGAACGGGAATATCCTTCCAGTTCTCTGACCAAAAATTTATCGAGCCGGATTTCCTTTTCAGACTGGTTCTGAAGGATAATCGATTCTTGATTCATTTTGAGATTTTCTCTCCTCGATCCACATCCCTATCAATAAAACCACCACCCCCAAGGTGATGCAGGAATCGGCTACATTAAAAACAGGAAATCTTCCCACAGAGATAAAGTCTGTTACAAAACCTCGGTAAAGACGGTCGATCAGATTGCCAGCCGCGCCAGCCATCTGCAGGGTTAAAGCAAGGCGGAAGAAGAAATCATCTTTCGGAATCATTGGAAAATAGATCAAGATTAGGGCTATGATCACAATAGCCAATATTATAAAAATGCCATTCATGCCCTGGAAAATGCCAAACGCCGCTCCGGTATTGTGCCAATTCACAAGCCTGGCATAGGGAGCCAGCCATTCCCATGGCATCCACAATTCGTTAAATGCCAGGTTATTCCTGATCCAGGTCTTTGTCAGCTGGTCGAGAACAACCAGGGAGATTGCGGTGGGCAGTAAAAAAGCATAGGCCTTGAGGTATTTTTTCAATCGGTCCTCCCCGAAAGGTTAACTATCCCATTTTACCGTACAAATAGGGTAGAACTCAATCCTGGCCAGGAAATATACTCCATTCCCACTTAAAAATATGTAATTCATAATGCAAAATAAGCAGATA